>Ga0187850_10001257_pt1 | contig 28387 bp, 18 predicted proteins | sample June2016WEW_4_15_FD_132436 | JGI IMG/M metagenome (GOLD analysis project Ga0187850, IMG submission 132436) | Peatland microbial communities from SPRUCE experiment site at the Marcell Experimental Forest, Minnesota, USA - June2016WEW_4_150 | ecosystem: Environmental > Terrestrial > Soil >...
CGCAAGAACGTCCTCCCGCATTGGATCACGACCGGAGGCCCCAGTCAATCCGCGACCAACCTGAGGTTTTCCCTGTCCAGCCCCAACCGGCAAGGCTCCCGGCTGGGGGTATTATAGAAGTGATGGTGCACCTACGGTTGAAGAATCCCATCCCGGATCGGTTGGCCCACCACGCACCGTTCCCGCATCTGCACCCGAAGTTCCCACTCAAGTCCAGGACCGAGCCCAAGACCGCACGCAGGTTCCAGATCATTTGCCTCCCCCAACAGGACGCTCATTCGTCGCATCCGTTGTCGAGGCTCCGGAGATCCTTGTCTACGATAGCTCGCGCAAAGCAGCCGAAGACAAGGCTGCGAGGAAGTTCTTGAAGGCCCCGGATCCGTACGCCTATGCGCACCATCCATTGGCTACCACCAAGGTGGTTACGATCGATATGGAGTATGACGAGGATGCCGAGGCGTTTGTGACCTACGTGAAGGAATTGCATCGGATGTCCAGCTTCGGCGAAACGGAATCCGCCGCGCTCGACAACACAGCCGAGATGATCCGCGGCTACATCAAGTCCATGGAGGCGAATCGAAAGAGAATCCCACTCGCCGCCTCAAGACTCGCTGAACTCAGGCGCGTGGTCGGCATGCGCTGATGTCCTCCGACCCGGCAGTCTCCGGCAAGGATGCCGTTCGAGCGCTGCGGAGACTTGGCTTTCGACTGGCAGGGTCGAGGGCAGCCATCACATGTTGGTGAAGGAAGGGCATCCCCCCACCGTTGCGGTCCCAGTTCACAGCTCCAAGGTGCTTCCGAAAGGCACTCTGGCGAGCATCATTCGCATCTCCCGCGTAGGCAGAAAGCGGTTCTTCGCGGCGCTCGGATGATCGAACTCTCCGCCACTTTCCGGGCCAGGCGGTCTTCGTCGGAGAGGTAGGTTGCCTGCCGGCCATTGCCTCTTTGCGTGACGTGATGGGGAAGGCCGGGCGCCACCACGCGGGCGATCCGGGACATTCACTTGGGTAGTGGAACACGGCCGGCTGAGGTCTCAGGAAAACCGGTAATGAGTGTACTGTCACGGGTCTTGTCACGGGTTTTTGCGGCTTCGGCGAGCTTGGCGACGAGGCGGTCGGCCGTGAAGGGTTTCTGCAAGAAGCCACTCACCTGGTCGCCGCTGAAACGGCGGGCGGCCTCCATCTCGCTATATCCGCTGCACAAGACCACCGGCAGCGCCGCGCTGCGGCTGCGGATCGCCTGAAGCGTCGCCTCGCCGCTCATGACCGGCATGGTCATGTCGAGAAGCACCACGGTGAGTTCGGCATGGCGGTCCACCAGCTCGATCGCCTCCTTGCCGTTGGCCGCCAGCAGCACCGTCCACCCGCAGCGTTCGAGGGCATCCTGAGCCACCGCGCGGATCGTCGGCTCATCGTCCACCACCAGGACCGTGCCGCGTTCCCGGCTCCCGACTTCCGGGCTGGGCTCCGGCCGCGGGACCGGCGCCTTGCTGGCCGGCAGGAGCACGCGGAAGGTGCTGCCCTTGCCGGGCTCGCTCGAAATCTTGATGGCTCCGCGATGCGCGCGCACAATCCCGGCCACCGCCGAGAGCCCCAGGCCCCGCCCCATCATCTTCGTGGTGAAGAAGGGGTCGAAGATCTTGCCCTGCGTGCTCTCATCCATCCCGCACCCGTTGTCCGACACCTCCAGGCAAGCATAGGCCCCCTCGGTGAGCTCCGGAAACTCCGCGCTATCCCGGAGTTCGCAGGCTGCGGTCGCGACTCGGACGACGCCCGGGTTGTCGCCGATGGCCTCCGCGGCGTTGATCGCCAGGTTCATGATCAGTTGCTGCATCTGGCTTCGATCGGCTTCGATGAACGGCGTGGTCTCGTCCAGCTCCAACCGCAATTCGACGTTCCTCGGAATAGAACCTTCGAGCAAGCGGCTCATCTCGCGGGTCAACGCCGAGAGGTTGACCGTCTCGACGAGGAACCGGCCTTTGCCGGCGTAGGCCAGGAGCTGCATGGTGAGGTCGGCGGCCCGCTCGGCGCCCTGGATGACCGCCTCGACGTACGGCAGGATGCGGTCCTCGGGAGCCAGGTCTTCACGCACCAGGCTCGCGTACCCCAGCACGCTGGTCAGGATGTTGTTGAAATCGTGCGCGATCCCTCCGGCCAACAGGCCGATGCTCTCCAATCGCTGGGTGTGCCGCAGTTGCTCGTCGAGCCGCTTGCGGTCGGTGATGTCGTTGCACAATTCGAAGTAGCCGGTAATGGCGCCCTGCGCGTCGCGGAGGGGCGCGGTCCAGATGCTGACATCCCGGATCGCGCCGTCCTTGGTGCGCCGGCGGGTCTCGAAGTCGAGCACGCTCTCGCCGCTCCGGGTGCGCTCGAGCAACTCCGCCGAACTGGCCCGCTCTTCCTCCGGCACGATGGGCAGCGGCTGTTCGAGGACCTCCGCTTCGGACCACCCGAACATCCGCGTGGCGGCGGGACTCCAGAGCTTGACGCGCCTCTCCAGGTCGATCACCATGATCGCGCCCGGGCAGGTCTCGATCAGCGCCTGCAAATTGTCGTGCGCCTGGCGCAGCGCCTCTTCGGCGCGCTTGCGTTCCGTGATGTCGCGGATGATGCTCTGATGGAACCCCGCGCCCTCGACCTCAATTCTCCGCGAACTCACCTCGACCGGGAAGGTGAAGCCGTACTTGCGGCGATGCACCGTCTCGAACAACAGCCCCGTGCCCCGAGCGACGGCCTCCCACTGAGCGTCCAGCGAGGGCAGCGCTTCCGGCGCCCGCAGATCCCGGATGTTGAGCTCCAGCAGTTCATTTCGGGGGTAGCCGTAGGAGCCGACGGCGCGATCGTTCGCTTCCACGATCCTGCCGCTCGCGTCCATGAGCAGAAAGATGTCGTTCGCCAGCCGGTTCAGGTGCTCATAGTGGCGCTCCAGCACCTTGCGCTTGAGCTCGGCCTCATATTGCCGGCGGTAGAAACGGGCCTGCTCATGGCGGAACAGCAGCAGGACGCCCAGGCCCAGTCCGGCGAACAACAGGCCGGCGGTGATCACCACCCACCAGCCGCGCTCCCGAATCGGCCGGTACACTTCCTGCGTGTTCACCTTGGCGACCAGGACCCAGTTAGAGCCTGGGATGCGCCGCATTACCGCCAGAACGGGAACCCCTCGATAGTCGATCCCCTCGATCAGGCCTTCCTTTCCCAGCGCGCCATATGCCGCGGGCAGACGCGGCTGGCCGAGGGGCAGCCTCAACCGCAGAGCCGTGTTCTTCTGGTGCCGCAACTCGTTGAGAAAGACGACCTGGCCATTTTCCCGCCGGACCAGCAGCGTTTCCGCCGACTCGCTGGGCGTCGGCCAGGATTGAACGAAAGGGTACAGATACCGGTTGGGATCGATCCGCAGCACGATGGCTCCAACCGGCGCCGCGCCGGCCCCGGCGCGCAGGATCGGAATCGCGAGATCCATGTGGACCTGCCCGGACGCCTCGTCGCGATACAAGTCGGACATCGTGACGCGGCCGGTTCGGTTCGCCTCGGCGACCGCGGCAGCGAGCTGAGGTGGCGCGACCTGGGGTTCGCGGTCCTGGGCCGTCATCACCTCGCGCCCGGCACGGTCCAGCACAAAGGCGTCGCTGTAGTCGGAGATCCCCACCATGGTCTGGAGCCAAGCCCGAAGCTCTCCCACGGCCTCCGGCTCACCACCGAGCGCCCGCTCCACCGAACGGGCGATCATTGGATTGGAGACGATCACCGCCGCGTCGTCCCGGCGCTCTCGCAGCCAGTTGGCGATCTCGCTGACCTTGACGTCCGAGATGGCCAGCAGCGCTTCCTGCTGATCCCGTTTGAGTTCTTCGCTGTGGTTCAGGTAGTACAGGAGGGCGACGCCCGCAACCGCCGCCAGAAACAACGGGATCAGCAGCAGCGGCGCCCGCAGAGCAGGTCTGCGCACTCCGACTGCTTCACTGCTTGTGGACTGCATCCGCCGTTCCACTGCCCCTGCACTTGAGGATAACGCCCGCGGCGGCAAGACCGCAAGGAGAGAATTTCTATTCAGGCCTCGACGGCTGGCGGCCCTCGTAGGCGTCGAGGACCTCCGTCACAGGGCCGTCCATGACCAGTTCGCCGTGGTCCAGCCACAGCGCGCGTTCGCAAAGCTCCTCCAGCGCGCCGGAAGCGTGGGAGACGCACAGCAGGGTCTTGCCGCTCCGCTTCAGCCCCAGAATCCTCTCGGCGCACTTGGCCTGGAAGGCGTGATCGCCCACCGCCAGCACCTCGTCGATGATGAGGATGTCCGGATCCAGGTGCGCCGCGATCGAGAAGGCCAGCCGCATCACCATTCCCGAGGAGTAAGTGCGCAGCGGCTCGGCGATGAAATCGGCGATGCCCGCGAACTCGACGATACTCTCAAACAGCTCCTCGGTGCGGTGGCGCGCGAGGCCCATCAGCGCGGCGTTCAGGCGCAGGTTTTCCACCCCGGTGAGATCGGCATGGAAGCCCGCGCCGAGTTGCAGCAGGGCGCCGATGCGGCCCTCCACCGCAAAGCGTCCGTCATCGGGTTCCACCAGTCCCGCCACCAGGCTGAGCAGCGTGCTTTTTCCCGCGCCGTTGGTGCCGACCAGAGCCACGCTCTCCCCCGGTTGGATGCGGAAAGTGACGTCCCGTAGGGCGTAGAAGCGTTCCTTGGAGGATTGGCGGAACCATCCCTCGACGTGCTTGCGCAGCAGCACCCGCCCGGCGTGGCGGTAGAAGTACTTCGACACTCCGTCGCACTCCATGGCGGCCCGCGTGGTCATAAGTAGTCGTACATGCGCCGCCTCAGCGCCCGGAACACCAGCAGGCCGGCCAGCAAGACGAGGGCCGAACTGAGGGCCAGTTTGAACAGCAGCCGGGTGGGTGGCGCGGTGGCATAGAGCAGCACATTGCGGCAGGCCAGCACCAGCGCCGCCACGGGGTTCAACTCGTAGATTTCGCGGTACCGCTGAGGGATGGCGGCGAAATCGTAGAAAATGGGTACCAGCCAGAACAGCACGTTATTCGAGGATTCCACGACGTAGCGCATGTCGCGGACATAGACGTTGAGGGCGGAGAACATCAGCGAAAGTCCGCACACGAAGATCACTTCGCATCCCCACACGAACGGCAGCCACAGCCACTGCCGGTTGACCCCTTTTCCCGCCAGCAGCAGGCCGATTTGAATCAGCAGGTGGATGCCAATCGAAAGCACGGCGGCCATCGGGATGATCTCCCGGGGTATCGGCACGCGCTTGATCAGGGGCGCATTCTCCACCAGCGAAACCGTTCCGGTGACCCAGGCCAGGGTGAAGAAGTTAAAGGGCACCAGGCCGCACAACACGAACACGGCGAAATTGGGGATGCTGTTGTTGACGAATACCTTGGTGAAAATGAACCACAGCACCGCCATGATGATCAGGGGATTGAGCAGCGACCAGAAGACCCCCAGGGACATGTTGCGGTAGCGGACTTTGAAGTCCTTCAGCACCAGGTTTCGGAACACGAACACGTAGTCTCCGTGCCACTTGGGACCGCGAGACTCGACGGCAGGGGACGGCAATCGCTCACTCCCGGGGCGAATCGAACTCAGATTGTGCCGCGCGCCTGAATGCAGCGACAACTTCGGGAGCCGTTCCGCTAATTCTCTTCCGCACGATCGCCGATCAATGCACGGAGAACCGGCTAGGCGATCGGACCCAGCGGGCCTCGGGCACCCGTATCAAACGCGCGCTGATTACCGGGATTACCGGCCAGGACGGCTCCTATCTGGCGGAACTTCTGCTGCGGAAGGGATACGTCGGCGTTCGCGCACTCCATCACCGTCAACTACCGCGAGAGCTACCACATGTTCCCCTGCTGCGGCATCCTGTTCAACCACGAATTGCCACGGCGCGGGGAGACCTTCGTCACGCGGAAGCTCGTGCGCGCGGTGGCCCACAGCCAGTGCGGGTTGCAGGAGAGACTGTACATCGGCAACCTAGAGGCGGCGCGCGATCGGGGATACGCGCCCGAGTACGTCGAGGCCATGTGGATGATGCTCCAGCAGGAGTCGCCCGACGACTATGTCATCGGCACGGGCGAGATGCGCACCGTGCGGGAATTCCTCGAGCAGGCATTCGTTCACGCGGGGCTGGACTGGCGCGATCGCGTGGAAATCGATGCGCGCTGTTTCCGGCCGGCCGAAGTGGAGGCACTCGAAGCCGATCCGTCCAAAGCGCGGGAGCGGCTGGGATGGCGGCACCGCGTGGGATTCGAGGAACTCGTGGGGCTGATGGTGGACGCGGAGATGTCGGAGCTGGCCAGGCGCTCCAGGCCCGCGGCTGCCGCGAGATATTCGTTCCAGGCCTGTCGGACTACGAACTGACGGTGGCCTCCGACGTCGAGCGCTTCTTCGCCGGCGCGCGCCCGGAAGTCCTGTTTCACCCGGCGGCCGTGGTGGGTGGCATCGGAGCCAACCGCGAGAGCCCGGGCCGGTTCTTCTGCGAGAACGCGATCAGGGGCCTTCAGGTGATCGAGCATGCCCGCCGCAATCGGGTGGAGAAGACCATCGTGGCTGGGACGATCTGCGCCTATCCGGAGCACGCGCCGGCAATCCCGCATGAACGCGATCTTCCTGCTGCGGGTGAACCTTGGCAGCGGCGAGGAGATCTCGATTCGCGACCTGGTGAACCTGATTGCTCGAACCTGCGGCTACGACGGAGAAGTCCTCTGGGACACTTCCAAGCCGGACGGGCAGCCCCGCCGCAAGCTGGACACCACTCGGGCCGAGCGCTGGTTTGACTGGCGCGCAACCACGCCGCTGGTCGAGGGCCTCCGAAAGACCCCCGAGTGGTACCGCGGGCAGTAGGACAGGGCTCCAGCCCTGTCCTACACCATCCGCCGTACCGCAACCACGGTGATGTCGTCGGTGGCGGGCTGTCCGGCGGTCCAGGTGGCGACGGCCTCGTGCACCGCCTTGACGATCGCCGCCGCGGTCTCGCCGCGTTTCCCGACGACGACCTCCTTGACCCGCTCGTCGAACTCTTCCCCCTCGGGACTAAACGCCTCGGTGACGCCGTCACTGTACAGCAGGAGAACGTCGCCCGGCTCCATCCTCCCGCGCTCTTCCTGGTACCGAATGGCCGGCAGGATGCCCAGCGGCGGGCCTCCGCCTTCCAGCGGTGCGATCTCTCCGTCCGGCCGGACCAGGAACGGCGGGTTGTGCCCGGCGTTCGAGTAGGCCAGTTCTCCAGTGCGCGGGTCGAGGACCGCGAAGAACAGCGTGACGAAGCGGTTGCGCGGGCACGTGGCCGCCATCCCGCGGTTCAGGCGGCCCACCATGTCGGCGGTGTCGCCTGGAGTGTCGGCCAGCGCCTGCACTTTAGCTTGCAGGCTGGCCATCACCAGGGCCGCCGGCATGCCTTTGCCCGCCACGTCGGCGATCACGATGCCGATGCGGCCGTCCGGGTAAGCCAGGAAGTCGTAGTAGTCGCCGCCCACGGTGCGGCAGGCGGCGTTGTATCCCGCCAGGTCCAGCCCGGCGACGGCTGGCGCCTCCGCGGGCAGAAGCTGGCGCTGGATCTCGGCCGCCTGCTCGAGTTCCGCGGCCATCATTCTTTCCGCCTGCTCGACCTCCACCAGCCGCTCCCGCTCGATGCGCAGGCCGGCCACGTTGGCCATCACGGTGAGCAGGTTCAGATCGTCGCCGGTGAACTCTCGCGTAAGCTGGGGCGAATCGACGTAGAGCAGTCCGATCACCTGGTCGTCGGTCTGCAACGGGACCGCCATCAGCGTGCGTACGCGTTGCTCGACTATGCTGAGCTGCTGCCGCAGCGCCTCGTCCTGCTGCGTGTCGCGGACCAGCAGAGAGGTCTTGGCATTCAGGACGCGGTCGCGCACGGTGCTGCTGATGCGGAACCCCTCGCCGCGGGAAGCCTGCACCACCAGGCTGCCCTTCTCCAGCGTGAGCAGAACGCCCCGGCGCGCGCCGCAGGACTCCATGGCCAGGCCCAGGATGGTGGGGTAGAGCTCCGGGAGCGGCCGCCGCGCGGCAAGCTCGCGGCCCACGCGAACCAGCGCGGTGATCGGGCTTGCCCATTCGTTCGCGCTTGGCCCCAGAACCGCCCCAGGTTCCTTCCGCTCGAGCTTGAGCAAGTTTTCCAGCGTCGTGGCGACCGTTACGTTGGCGGGCATGGAAGCGCCCAGAGCTTCGAAGACGACCGTCCGGTTCGCGTTGGCCTGGGCGGGCGCGTAAGTCAGAACCACGCGGCTGGCGATGATGCGGTCGCCAGGCTGAAGCCGGCGCTTGTCGCCAACGCGCAAGCCATTGACGAAGGTGCCGTTCTTGCTGCCCAGGTCTCGCACCGTCCATGCGTCCCCGTCGGGCTCGATCACCATGTGCTGGCGCGAGAGGCCGATGTCCTCGGGATAGCACAGTTCGTTGGCGCTGGACCGGCCCAGAGACAGCGAGCCCTCCAAGGGGATTGTCCGGGTCTTGCCGTCCGGAGACGTGATCGCGAGTTCCCAGCCCATACTGGATACTGTACGAAATTCGGGACAGTAGACTCAATACCGGGTTTTCCTGCCGCGGAGCCGCCTGGGAGGATTTCTGTTATCGTGAGTCCAGGGGCGCCGATGGAGCCGCAGCAGACGGGCGAGAGCAAGACCGAAACCAGTTTCATCCCCGGGTCCATCGGGACGGTCCGCGTCGGTAGCGTGCCTATCCGCCTGCACTTCACCTTCATCCTGCTGTTCGTTTTTCTGGTGTTTGCCGGCATCGGCGAGCGGCAGTCCACGCTATTCAATGTTCTCTACATGGCCGCACTGTTCGGCTCGGTGATTCTGCACGAACTGGGACACGCGCTGGTGGGGAAGCTGTACGGGGTGCGAACGCTGGAGATCGTGATGTTCCCGATCGGGGGCGTGGCGCGCCTGGAGCGGAGCCCCAAGCCGCGCGAGGAGATTTGGATCGCGCTGGCCGGGCCGGTGGTGAACCTTCTGATCGCCCTGGGACTGTTCGGTGCGCTCATCTGGGGCGATGCCCTGACGCCTCTGGAGGAACTGGCGCAGCCGAGCGACGCCAACCTGCTCGAGCGCATCGCGGCCGTCAATCTGATTCTGGCGGCGTTCAATCTGCTGCCGGCGTTTCCGATGGACGGCGGGCGGATCCTGCGCGGGGTGCTGGCGCTGCGGAGACCGGCCGACGAAGCCACGCGGCGCGCGGCGCGCGTGAGCCAGTTCCTGGCCATCGCGATGGGCCTGTATGGGCTGCTGAGCACGAACTACATGCTGATTTTCATCGCCTTCTTCGTTTACCTCGGCGCGGCGCAGGAGGGCGCGGCGGCGGTCGGGCGCATGCTCACCCAGGGCCTGCCGGTTCGCGCCGCCATGGTGACCGATTTCCGGACCCTGGCGCACGGCGACACCATCCGCGATGCCGCCAACCTGCTGCTGGCCACCACGCAGCAGGATTTCCCGGTGATGCACGGCGGACAGGTCATCGGCCTGCTCGGCCGCAATGCGCTGCTGCGCGCGATGGCCACCGGCGGACCAGATTCCTACGTCTCCGGGGCGATGGACCGGGCGTTTCTGCGGCTCTCCCCGGACCAGGATCTGTCCGAAGCGATGCGCTCCCTGGCCCCTGCGGGCTCCTGCGCCCTGGTCATGGACAGCGATCGCCTGGCGGGGTTGCTGACCGCCGAGAACCTCGCGGAGTTCCTGCTGCTCCGCCGCTTCGGCATGCAGCCGGAGGCGCTCGCCCGAACCGGTCCGGGCGCCCAGGACTGAACCCGCAGCGAGCGAGCTTCTCCGTTCCCGTTCTACTTCCCGGGCGTGGTCGTCACAAACGCGTCGACGTTGTCCTTGTCGATCAGCGTCGTGCCGGTATCGATGAAGCTGGGCAGCGGCGACCGGTTGTCCTGCGACCAGTTGATCTCCAGCGACGGCAGCTTGCGGTGATGCAGCATGTCGAGCACTTGCGTGCCGAAGTACGCCATGGTAAATGGCTTCTGCGCGATGGTGGCGGCAATCAGCCCCTTCTGGATCGCCTCCAGCGTGCGCGGGTCGGTGTCCATGGCCACCACCGTCTTGCCTTTGATCTGCTTACGGCTGAGCACTTCGGCCACCTCGGGGCAGGACTGCGCCTCCAGGCACACGAACGCGTCGACCGGCGTGTTCTTCGAGACGATCTGGGTGGTCCGGTCGAAGGCAATGGTCGGATCGCCCTTGATATCGATCACCTCGACGATCCTGATTCCGGGATAGCCGCGGAACACCTGCTCGTAGCCGTGCAGCCGCTCTTTCAGGTTGGCCTGCCCGGGCATCGTGAACACCACCACGTTGCCTTTGCCCTGCAACTGCTTGGCGACGACGCTGGCGCCCAGTTGGCCGGCATCGTAATTCTTGGTGCCGATGAAGAGCAGGCGATTGCTCGCCGGAGCGTCGGAGTCGATGGTGATGACCGGGATGCCTTGCGCGATGGCGGCGTCGATCTCCGGCTTCAACACCTCGGGATCGGCGGGAGAAACCAGGATGCCCGACGGCTTGCCCTGGCTGAGCACCTTCTGGAATGCCCGCTTCTGTGCTTGTGGGTCGTAGGTCTCCGGTCCCACCGTCTCCCATTTCACCTTGAACTCGGTCGCGGCTTGTTGGAGTCCGGCGGCCGCGTTCTGCCAGTAGGGGATCTTGGTGTTCACGGTGACCAGGTAGTAGGCCTCGGTCGCATCGTGCGCGCTTCCTCCGCAGTTGAGCAGCGGAAGAGCCAGCGCGCTGACCAAAACGGAATACAGGAGAACGTTCTTTCTAGACATAGGTCTTGCCCCCAGTGTAAATCAAACCGGGGCCTGCCGGCCGACACCGGCGGCGAGACCGCCGGCGCTACTGCACCTTCTCGAGCAGCACCGAGGAGCTGTCGAAGTCACCGCGCAGCCCGAAGCGCAGGCCGTGGTTGGCAAGCCAGGAGCCGCTGGCGACTTGCGGCCTTTCCAGCAGCTTGTTGTCGATCGGCTGGACGCGGTACAAAGCGTTTTCGTCCAGCCCGCGGAGATAGACCGCCGGCGCGGGGCGGTTGAACTGCTGCGCGTGTTGGAACACGAACACAACGGACTGCTTGCCGTCGGCGGAAACGTACTGATTGGCGGTGAGACCGCCCTCGCGCGGGGAGCGGAGCCGGTAGAGGCCGCCCTCCGCGACCGTCGCGCGGATCGACTTGTAGTAGGAGACCATCTTCGCCGCCAGCGCGAAATCCCCCTCGCTCCAGTGGTTCAGATTCGCGCCGATGCCCAGCGATCCCATCATGGCCGCCAGGAAGCGGAACTCGAGCGGCGTCGAGCGCCCGTTCATGTTGGGCACGTCGGTCACCCACGCCATCATCACTTTGGGAGCATAGGCGTAGCTGAACCCCTCCTGGATGCGGAGGCGGTCGAAGGCGTCGGTATTGTCCGACGTCCAGACCTGCTCGACGCGCGTCAGAATGCCCATGTCCACGCGCGCCCCGCCGCCCGAGCAGGCTTCGATCTCCAGCTCCGGATGCCGGGCCCGCAGGCGGTCGAAGATATCGTAAACGTTGGTGACGTACTTCACCCAGAACTTCTTCTGCTCGGCGGCCGGCAGGGCCGGCCAGCCGGGCTCGGAGACGGGGCGGTTCATGTCCCACTTGAGGAACCGGATGTCGTTTTCCGAAAGCAGCTTGTCGAGCACGCCGAAGATGTGCTCTTTGACCTCGTCGCGCGCCATATTGAGCACGAGCTGGTTGCGGCCCTCGCTGCGCGGGTGGCCCGGGAAGTGGATGGCCCAGTCTGGATGGGCGCGGTACAGGTCGCTATCCGGGTTCACCATTTCCGGCTCCACCCACAGGCCGAAGTTCATGCCCAGTTCTTTCACGCGCGCGATCAGCGGTTGCAAGCCGTTGGGGAACTTCTTCGGGTTGACGACCCAGTCGCCCAGGCCGGCGCGATCGTTGTCGCGCGCTCCAAACCAACCGTCATCCATGACGAACAGCTCGGCGCCGATCTTGGCAGCCTTCTCGGCGAGCTGCCTCTGGCCCTCTTCATTCACATTGAACGTGGTGGCTTCCCAGGAGTTGTAGAGGATGGGGCGCAGCCGGGAGGCGGAGCGCCGCGGCAGAATGGCGTCGCGCTGGAAGCGATGCATCAGCCGGGAGGCTTCGCCGAATCCCTGGTCCGTGAACCCGCCATAGAACGGGGGCGTTTCCAGGCTCTCGCCGGGCTGGAGCTGGTAGCCGAAGTCGAAGGGATTGTAGCCGCCCACCACGCGCACCAACTGGTTCGGAGTCTGCTCGACGGCCAGCCTCCAGTTGCCGCTCCAGGCCAGTGCGCCGAACCAGACCACTCCGTGCTCTTCGTCCGCGCGGCCCTCGTAGTCGATGGCGAACCACGGATTCAGCTCGTGGCTGGTGTCGCCCCGGCGGCTCTCCAGCACCTTGATGCCTCGATGGACCGGCTCCTGGACGAGCTGCGTCTCGCCGGCCCAGCGGCCCGCCAGGTAGCTCAGGCGGTAGCCCTCGCCGGGCGGCAGGTTCCACACGCCGGACTGCGCGCTCTCCACTGTGACCGTCTGCCCGGTCGCATTCACCACGCGCGCCTCTTTGCGGACGATCCCCGTGGCCGCATGGACGCGGTAGGTGAGATCCACGAATAGGTCGTACTGGATGTCCTTGAGCCGGATGGCGAGCGTGTCGCCGCGAATCTCGTGCGACACGTACTTCAGGACCAGGTCGCGGGTGCCGTCCGCCAGCGTGACTTTCAGGCATGGCTCCGCATAGCGCATGCCGCCCCAGCCGGGATACTCCTCCGCGGTCATGCCCTCGGGAGATTCGAAGGAGGAGGCTGCACTTGCCGTGTGCGCCGCGGCGACGCCATCCAGACGGGGCAGCCTCTTTCCCCAGTAAATGCTCTGGAGTTCGTTCTTCTCGTTGACTCCGAGCACGTAGGTGGTGCGGTCCGTGGAGAGAGCCCAGATCTTCTGCTCCGGCAAATAGCGGATCGGCCCGGCTTGCGGCGGGGTATCGAGCCCTTCGGTCAGCTCGATGTAGGTTCCGAAGGGATCGGTGAGGAAGGCGAGCGAGATCCCGAGGGAGGGAATCTTGCGGAACGGAACGTCGAACTTGACCCCGGCCGCCTCGAGCTTCTTGACGAATGCCTCGAGGTTCTTGACTTCGAAGCCGATGTGATCGAGCGCCCGGCCCTTGGTGCCGACCGTAGGCGACTCCGATGCCGCAAAGGTGAGATTCGCCCCCGGCACGTCGGCGGCCTCGAAGTTGCCCCGCCTGCCCGGCGTGGCGCCGAGCGTCTTCACGTACCACGCCTTGGTTTCCGCCACCGCCGAGTCGTAGAAATGGATGTGGTGGAATACGACGGGCGCCGCGAGCGCGCGGTTCTCACCCAGTTCCACGCGCACCTCGCCGTCCGCCTCCAGGAACGCCGGCGATTCGCTGGCGATCTTGATCCCATTCGCCCGGGCTTTGGCAAGCACTTCCTTGACGTCGCGGACCTGGAATCCGATATGACCGATGACGGAACCTACGGTGCCCCCGGCCGGCTCGCCCTTCTCCCAGAGAATCACCACCCCCGGCAGCGTCGCCATCTCCATCCCGGCGAGCTTCGAGGGAGCGCCGCCCAGCACCTCTACCCAGAGCTTCCGGTGTGCCTCGATATCGCGCACCTTGAAATGCAGGTGGCCCATCGCAACCCCGGCTTCGTTGGGGGCGGATATCTGGGCGAGACAGAGGCCCAGGGGCAACAGGGAGAGCGCCAGGATGGAACGGTTCACGGGGATACTCCTTCAGGGCGATTTTCGCACATGCGCTCGGTTCGGGGACTATCTCGGGGCAGGCGGGCGCTAACCGCGCGGGCGCTGACCGCGCCGCATGCCGCCTCCGGCGGAGAAGCATGCGTGGAGGGGGCGTGTGGCGGGTCGAGAGGCCAAGGGGGTGGCGGTTCCGGCTGCGCTTCGGCGTAGGTGTCTTCGAGCGGGGGATCGGGCGGAGGCGGCGGTGGCGGAGGGTGGTGGGTCTCCGGCGGCGGGATTTGGCTTTGCTCCGTCGTTTTTGCGTTGCGCGGGGGCCTGGGGGACTGGAGTTCCTTGAGGGCTTTGTAGTAGGCGCGCCGGATGGAGTTTTCGTAGCGCGTGAGCTTGGTGAGGGCGTCGGTTTCGCACTTTCGATAGAAGGAGATGCCGAGAAGGCGGGTGTCCTGGTCGTAGCGGATCTCCTCGGGGGAGCGGGCTGGACGGGGGGCGGTATTGGGGCAACGCTCGGTCTGGCGGACACCTTCCATCGCATAGACGAGGACGCCGGTCTCGATGCGGAGGGCGCGGCGGAGACGCCATTCGGCGCAGGCCAACTCGCGGACGTGAGAATCCTCGAGGGCGTTGGCGGGCTGGAAGACGTCGCGGAGACCGTCGAGCAGGGCCGCAAATTCGGCGGGGTCCTCCTCGGGGAGGACGGCGTTGCGGGAACAGAGTCCGTGGGTGCAGGAGTTGGTGGCGACTTTGGCTTTGCCCTCGGGAGTTTTGGGGCCGGTGGAGAGCTTGGAGTTACGGCGGTTGGCTTCGATTTTGAGTTGTGATGACATTGGGGGACCTCGGGGGGCGGGTTCTTTTGGGATCAGCCCCTATAGAAGGTTAGGCATGGGTCTGGCGGGCGGCAGGTTGGTCAGCGGGGCAAGTGATTGAGGGGGTGGGAGATGGAGTTGGGGGATGGGAGGGACCGAGAGAAAGCGTACGGTGAATCGGGGGCGGGTGCGGCAGAGCTAGGGGGAGGGGGTTATTCGTCCGAGTGCCCTAGACCTAGTCCGATACCCCGTATTCTTCCTCTGAGGCCACTGAAGGCCATTCCGGTCGCGGCTGGAAGGGGAAGGCAGAATGCCCGGCGTGGTCTTTGGACTTGGCTGGGCTATGATACCTTGTCTTCGAAGCGACGCGGGCTACAAGTTGGCTTCAGGTGCGTTGTCGCACGATCCGTGTGGTTCCAGAGTCGAGTACGAAATGCGTCTTAGTGAACGCGCCGTAGCTGTGCTTGCGATCATACGTCGTGATCTTACAGATCCAGGCGAACACGCCGCCCAGCTTGGCTGCCTCGCGTTGAACGAGCGAACGGCGAATGAGCAACATTTGGCCGGTTGACGGCGTGAGGTCCCCAGTCGTCATTTCCCGCAGCTTGTGCGTCCAGTCAATCCAGCGCGCAACTTCGCAGCCGTCCTCGTCGACGACCACTGCCTCCTGAGTGCACCGAAAGTCAAAGGCTTCTCTTGCAAGGATCGGCGATGGCAGCCAGACGCCGCGGTGAAATCGCCACCACTGCCACCGGGGAACTGTGTTCGGGTCTGCCAGAGCGGCAAGCCGCCAGACCAACCAGTCAGAGTGCTGTTCCTGCCAATCGGCCGCGGGTGCGCGGTCGTAACTGCCCCCAAAGGCCAGGAGGTGCTCCTCTTCCCACCCGATCGTGCGCCGCGCATTCCTGGAACAAACGGTGTCGATGTCGGGGATGCGGGTTCCGGAACAGGCTTGAACGACACCGACGATGTCCAGGTCGTAAACTGAGCTGTCGCTCTCCTGGATGCGCCCACCAGCCTCCGCAATGAGCCAGTCCTCCCCGAGCTGCCGCTGCCACATGCTTGCGAGTTCGGTGGTTACCCACCCTGGGAGGGTGTCCACGGAATCGCGGGCCAGAGGGCACGTGGGCCAAGTCTCCGGCGGCTTCCCTGGAGGGACCAGCCACAGGCCCAAATCGATGGGGCAGGTCTGCGCTGCGAGCCAAAGGGACATGCCTGGCGTCATCCCCCGTACATGCACAGCCCAAGCCAGGGCCCGCAGGAATGCAGAGCGATACACTTCGCTCAGCGGAAGGTCCAAGCACGGAAGGTGGTCGTCATCCTGGCGCGTCCAAAAGGAAAGATAGGGCCTGCGCAGCGTAAGGCCGGTGACCTCGACGAGCTTTGTCCACTCAAACGCCCACTGGGCCAGGAAGCCAGGACAGTATTTTTGGTCGATATGCTTCGCATGCATCAAGTACACGGGGGGGACAAAGCTCTCCGCGTACTGCACAAAGAAGGGATGTGCTTCGAACCCCCCTGGCGCGCTTCCGGAATGCAGGTCGCCAACCACCGGGTCGCCGATGTACTCCCCGTACAGGTGTCTGGCGATCAGCCATGAGAGAAGTGAGGGCTTTGAAAGGTGTTGGGAGACCACGTCCCACGATGGCATGCCAACACTGCGGACCCTCGCCTGAAACAAGGCAAGTAGCCCAAACACCGCCACGCTCTCCAGATTCTGCGCGGCCATCCAGGCCAGGGTCGCACCGGTAACCTCCACCCCAAGCTCCGGATCGGCTAGCAGCGAACCGAGCGAAACACAGGCCCTCTCCCTGACCAGCCCAGATGGCCAAGTAAGGCGCTGGAAGAGCAGGTCAAGCACGGAGGCTTCAAGCGTCGTCACTGCCCTCCTCCAGGAATCCACGTCGGAGCCGGCAGGTTCAGCGGCACAAGTTGCAGCGTGGTCTCGGTCGCAGCCCGCGCCACCTCCTTCGCCATATCCGGGTGTTCCATGAACAGCAGAAACTCCACTAAGCGGGAGATGTAGCTGTGCACCGTGACGCCTGATCGATGGAGGTGCCCGGGATCGGACATCAGGGTGCTTTGCAGGAAGGCCAGCCACTTCTCCGGATAGATCTCTCTTAGCTTTGTCCACACATACCGTACTTCTTCGGTCTGTGAGAAGTAGCGGTTCCAGCCGTATCTCCTCCGCTGCGCAGCTACGAGCGCCTGGTAGGCGCCCTGTTTTCCCCTGACTTCCATCGTGAGCTCAAAACGTACCTTCGAGTCTCCGGAAAGGAACGATCTACCGCTGTCATAAGCCTCCAGAGCCTCGAGCACGTCCTTTTTGTGCCCCTGAGCGCGCCAGTACCTCGCCCACCCATCGACGTCCTCGTCCACGCGGTAGCTTCCGGCGGCCTCGGCCGCCCCCCGATAAGCTTCAAACTTCTCCGGAGGAAAGTCGCCGGGGTCTGGCATCGGCCCGCCCCCGACCAGCCCCTCCCGATCAGCCACGGAATCCCGCTGTGGCTCCGTGGGGCCCGAGGGCACATGGAATAGGGACAATCTACGCAGGCACTCGGCCGCGTTCCGGTCGCCTTTGTCGGAGCGGCCGGCCAGCGCCAATAGGTTTTCGCGCTCTACCGCAGTCTCCGCGACCGCCTGGAACACCCGGTTGCCCAGGTCCGCCTTGGACACAAACGTCTCGAAGATGGAATGCGCGTCCCAATACTCGCCGCGGGCACATAGCCACTCGTGGTATTTGACGAACCGCTGGAGATTGCCCTCGAACAAAAGTCGCCCTAGCCGCCGTGGTAGATGACCGGTCTCGTCCCCGTCAGTGTATTCTCCTACAGCCGAGATTGCCGGAGCCAGCCGCACCAACAGATCCAGTGCGTCACGGGCCCATCCGGCCTCCTGAAGGTGCTCTGCGGCATCAAGGCACTGGTCGAGGAGCATGTCCTTGTGGTACCCGTACGCAACGAGATTGGACCAGCACTCGCGCACCCACTTGGCCGCTGCGTCGCTCGTGGCGTGCGATGCGGCCAACTCAGCCGCCAGCGCGCACAGTTCTGCGCGGGAGCCGAAGTCCTCGGCGGTCGAACCGAGCTCCGATTCGATCATCCTCAGGGTTCCCATTAGGCCATCCGCCGTGAACCAAGTCCTCCGATAGGCAACGGTAATCTCCATCCAGACCTGCAACAGGAACAGCGGCGTCTGGTGAACGACCTCAATGTCCTCGCCGTCTATCGCTGGCGAATGCGCGGCAGCCTGGAGCGCTTGTAGATCCATCGCTAATCGAAAGATCGCCTTTCGGGCGGCAACCGCGAACCCGTGGCCCGTACGGTCCACTACGTAATCGGGCTGGCGAACCTCGGAGAGCTGGGCGAATATCCAAGAGTATCTAGTGAATTCCTTCGACCTAAGTCGCTGCGCGAAATTGCTGGCGGCCGCAGCACTGCAGTCAAGGAAACTGCCGATCCACCCCCTATCCGCGAAGGGCTCCGTCAGGCGGATGTTCAGATCCTGTTTTCCAAGTAGGCAATTCGCCGTGAACACGAAGAACATCCGCCAGAAGTATTCCGCCATCTCATCGTAGTGCCCGAAGAACTCATACTCCGGTATTCGAAGGACCCACGGCCCCGGCGTCTGAACCGGCACGTTCGAATCATTCGGCTCCCCCCGGAGGGCTCTCGCCAGGACCACGAACGGGTCCACCGAATCGCCCTGGCACCCTGTGAGCACGTCGAAGCCGTCCTCGCACGCCAGCAGCACCAACCGCGAGAGCGCCAGCGCTTTCTCGGCGGGCAAATCGTCGCTGCCCTCGACCACCGCGCGCAGCCGGTCCGCTTGTCTGTGAGCTCTCAACGAATCGGTGTAGTCCTCCCACAACGCCGCGGCAAACTCCGTTCGCTCCTGGCGCCGGATCCAATCCAGGACACTGCGCGGCTCGATCTTTGGAGCAAATGCCGCAACTCGGGCAAGGCACCGACCCGCATTCATTCGTGGATAGACGTCTTGTCGTCCCGCCTGCCCAGCCCGTATCCTCGCATTCAGCCGGTCGAAGCACTCTTCGATCACGGCGTTCATCCCGCTCCGCTGGCAGCACTCGGCAAGACACAGCAGTTCCAGGTTTCCAAGGCTATTCATCTTGCCTCGTGACCGATCCACGATGGTTTCGTCCTCTCGGATCGCAAGTTGGGGTGCGAGCAGCGGCTCCATGATGTAGTCCCGAGAGTCCACCGCTTCAGACAGATAGTCAGAGAGCAGCGCGACCTCCACAAAGCGGTCCAATTGGCCCCTCTGCAAAGCAATCCCAGCGCACCGCGTCAGGATTCGATCCGCGGTGTGCTTCGGATACCGCCGCGCCATGCCTTCGATCAACCACGAACGACTCGGGCCGCGCAGCAGGGGCTCCTCGTCGCCGCCCTCGGCTGCGAGCAGCCACTCGTACGACCAGCGGGAGAAACCCGGGGCGCGCGTCTTCAGCCATTCCAGAGCCATCTCGCGAATTAGTGCCGCGTAGTTCTGGTAGTCGGCGTGTTGCCGGACGAAGAACTGCAGGCTGGTATGCGCGAACTGCAGCCCGAGTGGCCCCTCGGCCGTGAGATGCGCAACCTGCCGGATGGCCGCGTCAATGGCGAGGGTTTGCCTCTCCGGGTATAAGCACTGGGCAATGGCTCTGCGAGACCACGGGAAGTCGCACGTGGCGAGCAGGCAGAGCACCTGCTTCGACTCGTGCGGAAGCTCTTCCCAAAAGCGCGAGTAGTATCGAGTTATGTCCCACTGGGGGGCGTCCGGCAGGCGCTCGACATCACGGGCGGTAATGTAGCCCTTAACGTGCTCTAGGGATTTGAGTAGGTATCCGAGGTGGAGCGGGTGCCCTTCGCTCCTCCTCCACAGCGCACCGGCGAGTTCGTCCAACCGATGCGAGTCTGCGTCGCCGTCCCGAAGGGCGCGTAGCTCGCTTGCGTGGAACTGTGCCCAACGCCGGACCGCCGTGTATTCGAGGGCCGGAAGGTCTAGCCAAGTCTCCCGCGGAGCAATCTCCGAGAGGCGCCTGGGCAGCCGGGAAGCATCGACCGGCTGTGTGCCGATCAGCAGAATAACGCCCCGTGGAATCGGTGTGAGAAGCTGGAACAGGTTGCTGAGATCGGTGATTGACTCAGCGTCCCTCCAGACGTGATCAAGCCCATCTAAAATCACGACCAGCCTGCTGCCCCGGTCTGATATCTGTCCCCCAGAGTCTGAAAGCCAGCCCGGCAGGTCCTCAGCACGCGGGTTCCCGCGACGCAGCTCCAGGCCGAGGCGGGCGCACAGCGTTTGCAGCTCCGACATCAGCGAGCTGGCGACCTTTAGGTGGTCGTAGCGGAACGGAGTGGGATCGTCTCGCGAAAGGAAGAAGTGGTGTCTGACTACTGGTGTATCTGTCTCGCGCAGTTCGCGGTACAGGTTGCTTATGTACGTGCTCTTGCCGATGCCGGGAGGCCCGGTTACGACTACACAACCGCTCGCCATTGTCCGCAGCCGGCGCTTCAGGTTCCCATGAAAACTGTCATCGGGAATGACAAAGTCAGGAGGCACCGCGAAGTCCTCAGGAAGTGCCTCCAATGGCTGCCACCTTGCCGCGCCCTTGACCGCGGCGAGTGTGATCCGGCCATCCGGTGGGGGAGAGTGCCGGTCCCGAACCCACATCCGGAGCTCGTCCTTCAGGTACTTCCAACCATTGAGGTCCCCGTGCAATCTCATGAACCGATGCAACACCCCTTCTTCCAGGGCCTCTAGGTTCGGCAGATCGAGTTGAAACCTGAACGCGGCAAAGAACTCCCGCGCGTTCTGCTCCCCACCAAGCTGTGCCACGACCGAATCCCGCAACGTGGCATCGCTTATCCGCTCAAGATCCACCACTCCCGGAGCCGCGAAGGAGCTCCAGAGATCGTCCCCCGGCCGCCTGTTCGAGAATAGGCTAGCCTCGACCTTGGCGTATGCGCCCTTGAGTTCCAGGAAGCTTCTGCCCCATTTCGACAGAAGCGAGAGTAGAGTGTTCCCCTTCTCGGAGGTCCTTTGTTTCAGGAGGTCGTCCCAGCTATATGGGTCTGCGGCATCGTCGGGATGAGCCGAAAACTTGACCTGCCTTGCTACGATCACGCCGTCCACGCGCAACGCCACGACGTCATCAAGAAATCCAGCGTCGTCCGCCTCGACGCGCGCCCATTCATAACGATCGGGGTGCTCCAACATCTCGACGAGCACGTCCAAGGCGACAACGTCCTGATAGTCGTCGCCGGCGCGGCGGACGCCGGAGGGCGTATACTCTGAAGGCACGACACCATTATCGCCGCTCTCTGGCCACGACTTGGGAGGGCGGTTTGGTCAAACCTGGGCCTCGTCCAGGACCGGTTCCGGTCTTTAACGACGTGCCAGGGCTAACTCCCGAGAGCCTTCTGGCCACTGAGCGCGCGCCACACGGCCCCGTTGTCGGCATTGCGGGTTTCTGGTGCTGGAGCTGGTACAGTCGTTGCAGAGAGACAATGGGCCGTTTGGCAACTGAGTGGACCCTGGTTGCGGGCGGGGTGAGGTTCTGGCCTGCATTTGCCACCGGCGACCTGCTGCGGCGCGCGCGACGGCGCCGCAGCCGCTGCGTTGCGCTCGGGGGCGCTGACCGGCCGGACCGCTCCCTTGCGGTCGTGGCTCGGAAGGGCGCAGCGAGTTTCGAGGGGTTTGGCGAGCTACGAGCGCGAACGGGTGTACTTCGATTCCCAACCCGGGCGTCGCCACGAGTGCGTGCGCCACGGGTCGGTGACCTCTCGGAAGGGCGCACCGAGTTTTGTGGGATTTAGCGAGCTCGGCTGAAGAGGCCGAATCTGCGAGTAGGATAAGTTTCCGGCTTGTGCGGGCGCACTGGGCAGGCGCGGCGTGCCATTCTGGCAGGACGAGAGCTACGATCACTTGGTTCGGTTCGAGCGGGATTGACAAATGACCGGGTTACAGAACGCCGGGCGGAAGCCCGGCGGCAGCCTGAAAGGGCTGCCCCACCACCCTCACTTGTGGTCGAGGGTGAGACGGTAGACCTCGCGCTTGGAGAGGCCGCGGTCGCGGGCCACCGACTTGATGGCTTCCATGCGGCTCATGCCTGCGCTTATGCGCGCGGCGATTGCGTCGGCCACGGGGGTGTCGTCGTGGGGTGGAGCGGCGGCCTTGCCGATGAGCAGCGTGAATTCCCCTTTGAGAGGGATGTCGGCTTGCCGCAGTTCGCCGGCGGTTCCGCGGAGGAACTGTTCGTGGATCTTGGTGATCTCGCGCGCCAGCACCACCGGGCGCGGACCGAGCACCTCGTCGATATCGGCCAGGGTCTCGCGGATGCGGTGGGGCGCCTCGAAGAAAACCAGCGTGGCCGGCTCGTCCTTGAGGGCCGCCAGCGCCTTGCGCCGGGGCGAGGAGCGGGCGGGAAGGAACCCGCCGAAGTGGAACGCGTCGGTGGGCAGGCCGGAGGCGGCCAGCGCGGCCAGCACGGCGGAAGGCCCGGGAATCGGCTCGACCCGGATGCCGTGCTCGAACGCCTCGGCGACGAGGCGGTAGCCCGGGTCCGATACCAGCGGGGTTCCGGCATCGGAGACCAGGGCGATGCGGGCTTCGTTCCGCAGTTTCTCGAGCAACTCGAGCGCCCGGGCCCGCTCGTTGTGCTCGTGGAAGCTGACGGTGGGTTTGTGGATGCCGTAGTGGTCCAGCAGCTTGCGGGTCTGCCGGGTATCCTCGCATGCGATCAGGTCCACCTCCCTGAGGATGCGCAGCGCGCGCAAGGTAATGTCTTCCAGGTTCCCGATGGGCGTGGCGACCAGGTACAGGGTTCCGGGCATGTGATTCCCAGTGTAGAACGCGCGAGGATTGCGTTACGATAGACCTGACCGGCGATACTATGGACGATCCCTCCGCATACTATGTCTGGGAGGTCCCGGGCAAACCCGTTCGAGTCTGCCTCTCCTACAACGCGATGGACCGCGTGTTGAACGAGGCGATGCGCGGGCTGGGGCTGTTGCCGCGCCGCGGGGCGGAGGTGGGCGGCCTGCTGCTCGGGACGGTCGAGGCCGGTGAGGTTCCGACGACCCGAATCGAGGACGTCGTTCCGGTGCCCATCGAGTATGCGTTCGGGCCCTTCTACGCCTTCTCGGAGAACGACAAGAAGGACTTCGGCGAGACCGTGCGGCAGTGGGAGCGCTCGGCGGACCGGCCGCTCCACGCGGTTGGTTTCTACCGCTCGCATATGCAGGACCAGCTTGCCCTCGGCCAGCATGACTTGTGGCTGTTTTCGAACTACTTCCGCGACCCCTCGGACGTGGCGCTGCTCATCCGGCCGCGGGCGATGCGCTCGAGCGCGGCGGGATTCTTCATCCGGGAGCAGTGGCAGATCCGCGCCGAGTCAAGCTACCTGGAGTTCCCCATGCGGCCGCAGGAGCGGCCGGCCCGGCTGGCGACCCAGCCCACGCCTGAACCAGCGCCGGCGCCCCTACCGGCGCAAGAGGCAGCGCCGGCGCCACCTGTGGATGTGCCGTTGCCTTCGTTCCTCAGCGTCCCGCCTCCGGAGGAGAAGAAGAAGAGGAATTGGAAGTGGTGGAAGCGCGCCGGGAAGGACGGACCCTCCGTCGAGCCGCGCGAGACTGAACAGCAGCCGATCCGGCCGCGGCAGCCCTTCTGGACGTCCTGGTGGGTCCAGGTTCCGATCCTGGGCTGCCTGTTGCTGGTGGACGGCCTGTTGGGCTTTGTCTCGGCGCGCCAGTTCCGGCCTCCGCCCGCGCGCCCGGCCGCAGCGCCCCGGGACCCCTATGCACTCTCGCTGATGGTGGTGGAATACGGGGATAATCTGTGCCTGACCTGGGACCGGAACGCTCCGGCGATCGCGCAAGCCGAAAGGGCCGTACTGTCGATTTCCGATGGCGACCAGAACCAATCCCTGGATGTGGAGCTGCCGGTATTGCAGAGCCAGGCTTTTGGCGTGACGTACCACCGCGTGACCGACCGGGTCAAGTTCCGGCTCGAGGTCTTCCTGAAGAGCCGGCGGAGCGTCAGCGAGACCTGGGAGCTGGGCGCGAGCGCCGCGTCGCCGCCGTTGGAGACGCCGAGACCCGTCCGGTAGGATAGGGCTCCAGCCCTGTCCCCAGGATTCTTTCCCAGCTTTAATACGTGAGCGAAGCGTTTGCGCAGGATTCTGTCAGTGATTCGGAAGCATTTCGGAAGCTCCTTTCGCGGGGTGGTTGCGCCAGAATTCGGTTGTCATGAGAATCCTACTGGTTCTTCCCGCGGGCGTTCAGGTACGCGTCACGAAAGAGCGGCCCGAGGTGCCGAGACGCGAGATGCTTCGGTTCAGCGTGCTGCCGCTCGCGATCGTAGCCGCCCTGACCCCGCCCGAGCATCCGGCGCGAATTATGGATGAGAACGTCGAGCCGCTGGATTTCGACTCTGACGTGGACGTGGTCGGTGTTACCTTCATGACCGCGCTCGCGCCGCGGGCCTACGAAATCGCCCGCCAGTTCCGGGCGCGCGGCAAGATCGTGGTGGGCGGCGGGTTTCACCCGACGCTTTGCCCCGAGGAGGCGGCGGGGCACTTCGATGCGATCGTCGTCGGAGACGCCGAGGGGGCATGGGAAGAGGTGTTGCGGGACATCGAGGCGGGCCGGCTGCAAAAGGTGTACTCGGAGCAACGTGCTGGTTTCTGCAAGAGCATCGCGCCGGCCAGCGGCGAGCTGCGCAGTCCAATCCCTCGCCGCGATCTGCTCGCGCGCACCGAGAAGTACTACGTCACGATCCATGCCGTTCAGACCGGACGGGGTTGCCGGCACGGCTGCCGGTACTGCTCCGTGACCGCCTTCCACGAAGGGACGCATCGCCGCCGTCCGCTGGCCGACGTGCTGGCGGAACTCCGGACCGTCCCGCGCGACTTCATCTTCGTCGACGACAACATCATGACCTCGCGGGACTACGCCAGGGACCTGTTCCGGCTGATGATTCCGCTGCGGAAACGCTGGGTGGCGCAGTGCTCCCTCGAGATCGCGGACGATCCCGAGCTGCTGCGGCTGGCGCGCGCGGCGGGGTGTCGCGGATTGTTCATTGGCATCGAGACCGTGAGTGAGGAGAACCTGGCGGCGATGGGCAAGCAGTTCAACGACAGCCGCCGCTACCAGGAGCGCTTGCGGAAGATCCGCCGCCAGGGCATCGGCGTGGTGGCGGGCATGATCGTCGGGCTGGACAAGGACGACTCCGGCGTGTTCGAACGTGGTCTGCGATTCTTGCAGCGGATGCGAATCGATGGACTTCAACTCAACATCCTCACGCCGCTTCCCGGCACGCCGTTGTTCAACGACATGCAGCGGGCGGGCCGCCTGACTGACGATGACTGGAGCCACTACGACTTCCGGCACGTCGTGTTTCGGCCAGCGGGGATGACAGCCCGGCAACTCCAGGAAGGCGCGGATTGGCTCTACGCGCAATTCTACCGGCTCGACCGCGTTCTATCCCGGTTCGTGCGCACGATCCTCACTGCCGGCTGGGTCCCGGCGTGGTTGGGGCTCAGACTGGGCCTCACCTATCGATACGACAACCGGCGGGAGGGGATCCGGGGCCGAAACCCGGCGCAATACGGCGAGCGAACGCTTCGGCCCGCCGCCGAATTCTCCGCGGCCGGAGCGCGCCACTAAGACCGATTGGAGCAGCAAGTCTCGGACCCCGTCTCCGCGGGCCGCGGCGAAGAGCACCGCAGGGTCGCCCTGCGCATCCGAGCACCGGAGTTCGGGAGTCTACGGCTGGGAGGCGGCCACCGGCACGGAGAGCGAGCCGACGGCGCCAGTCGAGTGGTCGTAGACCAGGATGCGAACCTTCGTGCTCGCGTTGTCGATCGGGAAATCCTGCTCAAAGGGCAAACCGTTCTTGGCGGCGGTCTCACGCTGTTCCTTGGTGAGGCGGAGATTGAAGTCCGCGGGCACAGGCGCCCCGGCCAAACCGCTGGCAGTGTAGCCCGCCACCAAAGCGGTGACGTGGCTAGTGAAGACGCCGCCCTCCTCGCGCAGCGACAGGCCGGAGGGGTCGATCTGGACTTTGAGATGGAGGGCCTTCTGCGCGCCGGAAACCGGAGAAACGGTCGCGCGGAGGCCGATCTGCGGATCGTCGAAGGGACTCCTGATCGCGGCCAACAGAGCCTCCTGCGCGCGCATCATCGGCGGCCGTCCATCGGGGAAGGCGTAGAGCCGAAACATGGAGCGGGAGACGGGACTCGAACCCGCGACGTCCAGCTTGGGAAGCTGGCATTCTACCACTGAATTACTCCCGCTTCTGTTTCATCTGTAAGTATAACAAAAAGAGCGTGATTTCTCAATACTTAAATCGATCCAGCAGGAGAAGCTAGCTTCTACCACTGTCGCTCCTATCGTATTGATTCTTCGCAACGTCATGAGCGCTCTAGACCGCCAATCGCAAGAGAACAGACACCAAATGTACGCGGCACGGAACCTCATCCAGCGTACCAGAGCCGCCGATCATCTCGTCGGGGGCTCGGCCTTCCCTGGTCGAGGTCGGCGGACACTGAAGTAGGCCTGACCAGATGCTGGCTTCCTCATAACGAGAGAGCCTGCTGCTTGGGCGCGCCATCGAGGATCTTATAGCCCATATCGCTGTAGCCCTTCAATCGCCGTTCGTACATGCGCGCCAGCATTCGCACATTCCCATCGACGTAGTCGTAGACTTCGACGACGCGCTTGTTGTCGTGCAGCCGGTGAAGCCGGCCCGCGTACTGCTGCAACGTCCCCTTCCAGGAAATCGGCATCGCCAGAAACAGCGTGTCGAGCCGGGCGTCGTCGAAGCCCTCGCCGATGTAGCTCCCCGTGGCAAGAATCACGCGCTGCTCGGTTTCTTGAACTGCGGCGAGCTGCTCCGAGATTGCCCTGCGCTGCTTTCGGCCGAGGCCGCCCCTCAAAACGAACACGTTCTTCACCAGCCCGCTCAGCTTGCTCGAAAAGACGTTCAGGTGCGCCGTTCGGCCGGTTAGCAACAGTGGGGACCGGCCCGCCTGGACCGCGCGGACAAGATCTTGCGCAATCATGTCGTTGCGTGGCTCATCGCCAACCAGATCGGCGTAGATGTCTTGAATGGTGATGTCCCCTGGTTCGGAGGGCATCTGGAAATCGGTGGGCCGCGGGATGACTACGTGCTCGAAGGGACTGGCCTCGGTCATCGTCCGAGCGCTCATGCGGTAGCGAATCGGTCCACACTGCATGTAGATGATCGGGTGATGACCGTCCTTCCCTTCGGCGTCGCCGTGAGGCCGACTACGTAACGCGCCTTGGCCTCGCGCATCACCTTCTCGAAGGTGACCGCCGAGAGATGATGGCACTCGTCAACGATTACGTGGCCGTACTCAGCAACGAAATCCTTGACTTCCTGCTTTTGGTGAAGGCTCTGAAGAACCGCGACATCAATTCGCCCTGTCCGGCTCGTCTTGCCGCCGCCGATCTGCCCTATCTCATCGACCGACAGATCCAAGAACATCGCCAGCCTCTCTCGCCACTGATCGAGCAATTGCTGCCGGTGAACCAGCACGAGTGCGCTCACCCCTCGATGTGCGATCAACCACGCAGCCACAGCCGTCTTGCCGAAGGCGGTCGGAGCGCACACAACCCCCTCGTCGTGCTGGATAACGGCTTCGACCGCCTCTTCCTGATGAGCGCGCAGACTGCCTCGGAATTCTACACTGATCGGGGCTCCGGAAAATCGCTCGTCCTGAACCAGTGGCTTCACTCGATGACTCTCGAACAGCGCTGTCGCATCGGCCAGACATCCGCGCGGCAAGGCCAGGTGCTTGGGCAGATCCTCACCGCACCCGATAACCCGAGGCTTGTCGTAGGTGGAAAGGCGCAGCGATTGCGCCTTGTAGAACTCCGGATTCTGGAAAGCGGCGATTCGGAGCAACCGGTTCAGCATCGCCGGCGGCAATCCCTTCTTTTCGATGAAGAGAAGATTGGCGCGTACGATGTTCACGGACGCAGGTAGAGGGCCTTCGATGGGACGATCCGCGCGCTTGCGCGACGGCGGAAGCGTCCAAGGGTCCGGGCCATCCCCGTCCTGGGTCGCGCTGATGCGCACTCCAATGAGATCTCCCCTTCGTTGAGCCTCTGCGACCAGAGATTCAACTGCCGCAGAACTGATGCGACGGATTGAGGAGAGAAACGCCCACTGATCGGGGTAGGGCACGATCCTGTCATCCACAAACACGCTGTTGCCGTCGTCGCGTGGCTTTTTTTGTAGTGGAAGTGCGATCAGGTTGCCGAAACCGCCCTTTGGCATCGTGTCTTGGTTGGGGAAGAACCGATCGTAGGAATCGAGGCCGATCTGATGGCGGCGCTCCATCGTGAGTGTGAGCAACGCGCAGCCGAGTTTCCTTGCCAACGCCGCTGAAATAGCGCGATCAAAGAAGATCCAGAGGTGACCGCCGTCCCCGGATCTCGATCTCTCCAGAGCGGCCGGGACATCCCAATCCCGGCAGGAGGCGAGAAACGCCGCGGCGTCCTCTTGCCACGTCTTCTTGTCGAAATCGGCGGCAAGGAACCAGCACGTTTCATCGAGCAGTAAGGGGTAGACTCCAACGGTGATCTCGCCCGTGAGATGAGCTCGAATCGCGTCGTCGGTGAGAGGGAGGTACTTCCGAGTTTCCTTGTCGACTTGCTGCCGGTCCTCCTGCTTCGCTGCGTAGTACGCCTTCCAGTCCCGCTCCGATTTGGGGCTGTACCCTTTTCGACCGTCCGGGCTCTCCCAACGGACTGCGTACACATCTTCACGGCCGCGAAAGAGCCCCCGAAACAGCGTGACCTTCTC
>Ga0187850_10001258_pt1 | contig 28351 bp, 20 predicted proteins | sample June2016WEW_4_15_FD_132436 | JGI IMG/M metagenome (GOLD analysis project Ga0187850, IMG submission 132436) | Peatland microbial communities from SPRUCE experiment site at the Marcell Experimental Forest, Minnesota, USA - June2016WEW_4_150 | ecosystem: Environmental > Terrestrial > Soil >...
AGCTTGCGGCCACAAGTATTGAATCCCTGTTCCTTTGAGAAAAAGGCCACGCACGATTTCCATGAAGTGGCGCAACGGGTTGAAGTAGGTGAGAACCTGGACCGGACGCGGCATGTTGCGGATGGGGAACGCGAAGCCGCTCAGCAACAAGGCCGGCATGAAAAAGAAAAACGAGGACATCATTGCCTGCTGCTGGGTGCGTGAAATGGTCGAAATGAAGAGGCCGAGGCCGAGGGTAGTCAAGAGAAACAGAAGCGAGCTTGCAAACAACAGCACCAGGCTTCCGCGCAGCGGCACGCCGAAAACCAGCAGTGCGGCCGCCGTGATCATAATCATCTGAAGTATGCCGACCAGGGCGAACGGGAGCAGCTTTCCCAGCATCAGCTCAATCGGGCGCAGCGGTGTGACCATCAGCTGTTCCATGGTCCCGATTTCCTTCTCGCGCACGATGCTCAAGGCAGTGAGCATGACCGTCACCAGGGCGATGATATTGACAATGACCCCGGGAACGAAGTAAACGCGGCTCTTCAGGTCGGGATTGAACCACACGCGATCCTGCAGCGCCAGCCCTCCGGCCTGGGCGGGAGCCGGCCCACTACTCTCGGTCATGCGCGCCATCAGGAGCGAATTCCGTTTCTCCGCCATGATCGTCCCGGCTGCACCCGCGAGCGCTTGTGACAGATAATTGGACACGATGCCCGCCGTATTCGAATTTGTACCATCCACCAGGATCTGAATTCCGGGGACGTCGCCCCGGTTCAGATCGCGCGCATAGCCCGGCAGGACGTGCACCACCGCCTGGACTTGTCCACGATCCAGCTCTTCGGCGATCTGATCTTCGCGGTCGAGCACATCCTGAACCATGAAGTATCTCGATCCTTGGAACGCCGACAGGAGCGCGCGGCTCTCCGGAGTGCGGTCCCTGTCCATCCAGGCGATTTTAGTCAGCTCCACATCCATGTTGACCGCATACCCGAAAATGATCAGCTGGATGATGGGCGGGAGGAAGAGCAAGGTCCGGGTGCGCGGGTCACGCAGCGTTTGGAGAAACTCTTTGTGGATGATCTCTCTGATTCGTTCCCACATGGTGTCAGGCAACCTTTTGCTTAAGTCTTCGGGTGGCGGCCAGAAAAACCGCGGCGGCGTACGCGAGCAACAGCGCGGCCTCGCCCCAGAGAATCCGCACGCCAACGCCGCGCAGGAAAACGCCCTTGAGAATTGTGACGAAGTATCTTGCCGGGAAGATGTAAGTCACCACCTGGATGGCAGCCGGCATGTTTTCGATGGCGAAGACAAATCCGGAGAGCAGAAACGCCGGCAGAAAGGAGGTGAGCACCCCGATCTGGTACGCCAGCAATTGCGAACGCACGGTTGCCGAAATCAGGATTCCCCAGCACAGCGCGCCGATCAGGAACATACAGCTCGTGAAGGCCAGGAACCAAAAACTTCCCCTCAGGGGCACCTGGAATATGCTGACTCCCACGACGATGGCGATAACCATGTCGACTACGCCCAGGGCGAAAAAGGCCGCCATCTTCCCGAGCACGATTTCGGCAGGGCGCAATGGCGTGGAGATCAGCTGCTCCATGGTTCCCATCTCCCACTCGCGCGCAATCGTCAAGGAAGTGAGCAGGGCGGCGATAATCATGAGGATGACCGCGATCAGTCCGGGAACAATGTAGTTCCTGGACTTCAGATCGGGGTTGTACCAGATGCGCAGCTGCGGCGCGAGCGAAGTCGTGATCGCTCCCCCGCCCCTGCGATTCTGCGCTCCGGCGCGCAATTCGAGGTCATAGGATTGAAGCAGTGCGCGTGCGTAGCCCAACGCGATAGACGCGGTATTGGAGTCGCTCCCGTCGAGAAGAAGTTGGACCCGAGCCTCTCCACTCGTCAGCGAATGCCTCGCATAATCCTTTAACAGGACGATACCCAGAAGGCATTGGTTGCCGTTGATGGCCGCCTCGACGGCCCCATAGCTGTCGGCAGCGCCCACGATCTGGAAATAGCGTGAGCCTTGAAAGCGGGCAATCAACTCCCGGCTCTCGGGAGTCCGGTCCGCGTCATAGACAATCGTGGGAATCTTGTCAATGTCCAGGGTCAGCGCATATCCGAAAAGCAAGAGCATGAGCAGAGGCAGCGCCAGCGCCATGATCAGGCTTCTGGCATCACGCAGGATGTGCAGAAACTCTTTGCGGGCCACGGCCCAGGTCCGGCGCATTTTCATGATGCCAGGCGCTCCTCCCGTTCGATGCAAGCCACGAACACATCCTCCATCGAGGGAGGAATGATCTGGAGTGTCCGGATCCGGATGTTGCGGGCCGCGAGGGCACGCGGAATGCTGCTCGCCGCGTCTTCCGGGTTGACGACAGTCACATGAAGCCCTCCCCCGAACACCGCCACGTCGAGGATCCCCGGCTCCTTTTCCAGTGCCCGCATGCTTCCCAGTGGGTCGGACGATTCGAGGTTCATCAGGGTGTGCGATTGCAGCATGCTCTTGAGCGCCGCAGGGGCATCAAGCGCGACGATCTTTCCGCGATACATGAGCGCCAGCCGGTGGCAGTACTCGGCTTCGTCCATGTAGTGAGTGCTTACGAACACCGTATGCCCTGCATCGGAGAGCTGATAGATCAAGGCCCAAAACTCCCGGCGCGCGATCGGGTCGACTCCGGATGTGGGCTCATCGAGGAACAGAACCGGCGGGCGATGCAGAATGGCGCAGCCCAGCGCCAGCCGCTGTTTCCACCCGCCCGACAATGTGCGGGTCAGTGCGCTCCTGCGCTCTTCCAGACCCGCCATTCGCAACGCATGATCCTTGCGCTCCCGCCGCAAAGAGCGCGGGACGCGATAGATGCCGCTGAAGAAATCGATGTTCTCTTCGACCGTGAGGTCATCATAGAGCGAGAACTTCTGCGACATGTAGCCGACATTCTTGCGAACCTCCTCCGGAACCGCGGCCACGTCCAGGCCGCCTACCAGTGCGCGTCCGCCGGAAGGCTTGAGCAGGCCGCACAAAATCCGGATCGTCGTCGACTTGCCCGCGCCGTTTGGCCCCAGGAAGCCGAAGATCTCCCCTCGGCGCACCTGAAGGGAGATGTCGTCCACGGCGCAAAAATCTCCAAAACACTTCCGGAGATTCTCGATTTCCACTGCCCAGTTTTCTCCCATGTTCTGCCGCGACTCTTAGCCGCGCAACACGCGGCTGGCTCGCCCCAAAGGGGCTAGAGACAGTAGCTCCGGGCAAGCAAAGCGCAGCCCGGGGTAAGGCATGTCAGCAATTCAAGAGCCCCGGTCAGGGGCGACAGAGAGGTCTGTCGCCCTTCCAGGGCTCACTCTATTGATTACCCGAACCCCGGGCTGCGCTTCGCTTGCCCGGAGCTATTCTCCTTCTGCCCTTCCAGGGCGCGCGCTTGGAGTGTTTCGTGGTCGCTTCGTTCCGACTTCCGAATCAACACGATGAACGCATCCTCCAGGGAGGGCACGATTTTCCTGAACTCAGTCGACCGAAAACCGGCTCCTGCCATGGCCTTTTCCAACACTTCCGTCGATGTAAACGCGGGCGTCAAAAACAGGTGCAGGGACGATCCTGCCGGCTCCACGCTGACGACGCCGGGGATGCGCTCGAGGATTTCTTTGCCGCGACGCATATCAGAAACACGCACCTCGTAGCACTCCTCTTCGAGGTTTCGCTTGAGCGCGTCGGGCGCTTCACACCGAATGAGCCTGCCCCGACGCATCAAGCCTACCCGATTGCAGCGTTCCGCCTCGTCGAGATACGCGGTGGTGATCATGACCGTCAGCCCATCTTTCACGAGCTGATACAGAATAGCCCAAAAGTCCCGGCGCGAAACCGGGTCTACTCCGTTCGTCGGCTCGTCGAGGAAGAGCACCTGTGGATGGTGGAGCAGCGTGCACATCAGCGCCAGTTTCTGTTTCATTCCTCCGGAAAGCTTGCCGGCCAGCCGGCGGCGGAACGGCTCCATGCGCGTCATCTTGAGCAGCTTCGCGGTAAGTTCCGCGCGTTCGCGCCGGGAAATGCCGAATAGATCCGCGTAGAACCCCATGTTTTCATCAACGGTCAGGTCGTCATAGAGCCCGAAGCGCTGCGCCATGTAGCCGATCACATCTTTGACAGCATCGAGTTCGTGCCGCACGTCATGGCCCGCGACCCGTGCCTGGCCCTCCGTGGGATCCAAAAGCCCGCAGAGAAGGCGAAGCGATGTGGTCTTGCCAGCGCCGTCCGGACCGACCAGGCCGAAGATCTCGCCGCGCTCGATCTCGAGCGAAAGTCCCTCCACGGCCGTCACCGCGTCGAACCGGCGCGTGAGGCCGCTCGTTTCCACCATTGCCATTTCAGACCTCAGATTTCGGAACTCAGACCTCGGATTGCAGACCACGATCTGAAGCCTGATGTCCGTCCTGCTAATTTTTGTCGCCAAGCAGAATTTCGGCCTCCGCGGGCATGTTCAGCTTCAGTTCGTGCAGCAGATTCTCGACCTCGATTTTGACCCGGTACACGAGTTTGACGCGCTCCTCCGGGGTTTGAATCTGCTTGGGCGTGAACTCTGCTTCCGAGGATATAAACGCGACCCGCCCCCAATACACCTTGCCGGGGTAGGAATCGGTAGTCACCTTGACCTTCGCTCCGAGTTTCACGCGGCCGAGATCCTGCTCGCCGATGTAGGCGCGCACCCAAGGACGGTCCAATTCCCCGATCGTGACAAAGGTCGTGCCGGCAGCCAGAACCTCTCCAGCCTCCGACGATTTGACCAGGACGACTCCGTCGACGGGCGAGGCGGCGATCGAGTCCGCCAGCTGCGCGTCGATCACCGCAACCTGGGCACGGGCCTGATCCACCTGGGCATGCCGCGTTTGCAACTCCTGTTCCATCCTCTTTAACTCCAGGCGGGACGCCTCCGTAAGCTGCACGTTGGCGCGCGCCTGTTCCACCTGAGCGCGGGCACCATCGATCTCTTCCTTGCGCGGCCCGGCGACCACGAGCGACAACCGCTCCCGGGACTGCCTCAGGGCCGCGGCGGTGGAGTCGAAGCGCATGCGATACTGATCGAACTGGGAGGTGGAGATGTCGTCATTTTTGTGAAGGACCTGCGCGCGTTCCCAATCCTGCGCAGCCTGTTGGTGCTGTGACTGCGCCTCTTCCACCATTGCCTGTGCCTGCCTGATATCCTGATCCCTCGATCCCGCCAGCAGTTCCTCGAGCCGTGCCTGAGCCTGAGCGAGCTGGGCCCGCCGTAGATCCGTCTCGGCGGCCAGAGTGGCCTTTTGCCCTTCGATGCTCGTTTCCAGCTGAGGAATCTCCGATTCCGCGCCCGCCTGAGCTGCCACGTCGCGCGTTTTTTGCCTGTCGAGCTGCAGGGTATCGAGGCGTGCGAGGGTCAAGCCCTTTTGCACAGGATCCCCTTCATCGACTCTGAGCTCGATCAGCTTGCCGGGGATCTTGAAGGCCATGTCCACTTGTGTCAGCTCGATGTTGCCGTAAAGCTTCAGGCTTTCCGGCGCAACGCGACGCCAAGTGCCGCAAGAGGAAATGGCCACGGCAAGAAGTGCCGCAGCGCATGATGTGACGCACATCCGTTTCATATCAGCGTTTCTCCTATTCAATGAATCTCCTGGCGAAGGGCGCCTGTAGCGGCCGCCAGATCGATGCGCGCGAGGTTGTAGCCGAACAGGGCTGCGATGTTGTTTTCCCGGGCCCTCTCGAGCCGGGTTTGCGCGTCCGTAATCTCCAGCGCGGCGCTCACGCCGGCGCTAAAACGCCTCTGCGCCTGCGCTGCCTCATTCTCCGCCAGGCCCAGCGCTTCGCGCGCCGTGCTTACCTGGTCCGCCGATGATTTGAGGTTGTTAAGTGCGAGCCGGATTTCCAATTCAATCTGCGCGCGCAGGTCCTCGCTTCGAATCACCTCCTGGCGGTACTGGGAAACGCTCTGCGCGCGCCGGGCATCGACTCTGCCGCCGTCAAATATGGGCACCTGCACGGTAAAGCCGTAGGTGCGCGTCGGAACGGCGCTGTTGATGCTGGATCCAATGGAACCGTAATCCGCAAAAAGAGTCAGGGAGGGCAGCCGGTCCATGCGCGCCGCGCTTCGCAGCCGGCCTGCAGATTCCAATCTCTTCTGTTGCGCCTGCCAGTCGGCGCGTGCCTCTAGAGCCATCTTCAGAGCCTGCTCCGGAGTTACGGAAGCCACCGGCTCATAGGTCAGTTGTCCGCTCAGTTCGATCGGAGCGGTCAGGTTGAGGTGCATGGAGCGCAGCAATTGCAGATGAGCCGCGTCCAGATCGTTGCGTGCCACCAGGAGCCGCTGCCGCTCGTCCGCCAGCTGGACCGTGGCGCGGGTGACGTCAATCCCTGTAGCCGTGCCGGCAGCCTTTTGGTCTTCGGCAAGCCTGAGCAGCGCCTCCGCAAGTGTGACGTCGGCCTGAGCCGCCTCCAACACCGCCAGCGCGCGCAGTGCGCCCAGGTAAGCGCGCGCCACGGCTGCGCGCACATCGTCCTGCGCGCCGTCTTTCTCCGCCTCAGCCTGGCGGACCTGCGAGAGCGAGGCCTGGTAGCGCCGGATGGAACCTAGATTCAGGGCCGTCAGGCTGGCGCCGGCACGTGCGTCAAAAACGTCGAAAGGGCCCACAAACGTGGGGAACACAAAGCCGGGCAAAGGGATGTTGAGCCGGATGCCGAATGTCTCCAGGTTGCGTGTCATGCTCTCCTGCCCTACCGATGCCGAGATGTTGGGCAGCAGGGCGGCACGCGTTTCATCCGAGCGGGCGCGCGCCTGGCGCAGGAGTTCCTCCGCGAGGCGCACGCGTTCGTTCCCTTCCGGCGCCAGGGCGATAGCAACGGCGTCCGACAAGGAGAGGCGCAGAACGCGCGGGGCCTGTGGCGGCGGCGCGCCGCTCCCGTTGCCTTGCGCATGCACAGGCGACGACACAATTATCAGCGCCAGGAGCCAGCAAATTTCAGTTCGACTAATCATGATGAGTCCCGTCATACGAAAGCGGACGGCCCCGAGGAGCCGTCTGCGGTGGATCCGCCGGCGCGCCTCAGGAGACCCGCACCCTTGCCGCCCGTTTCTTGCCCCTGGCATCCCCGGCCGAAGCCCGAAAGCCGGCGCCCGCGAACCGGATCAACCTCTTCTCGATGCCCTCCAGGTCGGAGGGATCGCAGATTCCTCCCGAGATGAAATGGAGAAGCAAACCTGCGCCCAGTGTTTGCGCCATAGCGCCGATCGTGAAAAGCAGTCTCCAGAAAAGCTCCTCGGGGGGGAGTTCGGGCAGCGCGCGTCGAAACGCGCTTATGAACCGCTGCGCGATTTTTCCCATCTCCGCGCTGAAAACCCGGCGGACGTCGAGCGAGGGTTCGGTATACATCCGGCCCATCAGCTGCACGAATCCCGCTCCGGCGCCATCCGGTTTCATTACCGGGCCGAGGAAAGCGTGCAGGAGCTCCTCAAGCGGCACGGGCTTTCCCGCGGCCCGTGCCTCACAGGCATCCAGGGCCGCGAGGCGCCGCCGGTTGAGCGGCTCGAGCCGGCGCGCGAACACGGCCTGGATCAGCGCCTTCTTGGACTGGAAGTGATAGTTCACCGCTCCCAGATTGACGCCGGCTCCGGCGGTGACGGCCCGCAGCGAAATCGCTGTAAATCCGCGCTCCGACAGGAGCCGTTCCGCGGCATCGAGAATGCGCGTCTTGGTATCTTCCATATCAAACGTATGATTAATACAAACGTATGATATGTCAAGAACTTTTTCTGTGCGATTGGCCCGATTCGTGGTTTGATACCATGAGTGAGGAGTGTGTATGAGGCATCTGCAACATTGCGTGTTTTCTCTCTGCGTCGTGTCACTGCTGTTCGGCCTCGGGCGGTACCAGCAGCAAGAGGGGCGCGCGCAGCCGGCCGCCCCGCAGGCAACAGCCCCGAACGAGCTCGGGAAGATCATGATCCTCGAGTATCATAAGGTCCAGCCCGAGGAAAGCCGCTGGGGCCGTTCCATCGAGAACTTCCGGCACGATCTGGAACTGCTGTACGCATCGGGATACCGCCCCATCGGGATGGCGGATTTCATCGACGGAAAGATCAGCGTTCCGGCAGGCTCGAGGCCGTTCCTGCTGACATTTGATGACTCGTCCCCGGGCCAGTTCCGCTACTTGATTAAGGACGGGAAGCCCGAGATCGATCCGGACTGCGCGCTGGGGATACTCCTCCATTTCCACCAGCTGCATCCCGACTTTGAGCGAAAGGGCATTTTCTTCGTTCTGCCTGCTGCTGACGAGCCCAACCGTCTTTTCGGGCAGCCCGAATTTGAAGCCAGGAAGATCAAGGAACTTGTCTCCCTCGGCTTCGAGATCGGCAATCACACTCTGTGGCACGCCCAGCTTTCAAAATATGACGCGAACGTCGTCCAGCAGCAGATCGCCATGGCGGTGCAGGCCATTCAAAAGATCATTCCCGGGTATCCGCTGCGCGCCCTGGATCTTCCCCTGGGCAGTTATCCAAAGGATCCGCACTTAGCCGTCGAAGGCTCGTACCAGGGGATTGCCTACCATGATGACGCGGTGCTCCTGGTCGCCGGCGGGCCGGCGCCGTCCCCGTTCAGTGCGGGCGCGGATTTTGCGCACCTGCCGCGCATCCAGGTCACCGGGGCCGCGCTCCAGAACTGGATCGGCTATTTCGAGAGGCATCCCGCCAAGGGGTATGTCAGCGACGGCGATGTAGAAGCGGCTGCGTTCCCGCGCGCCCTCCTGCCCGCATTCAACGCGTCAAGATTCAAAAGCGTGCGCGCCAATCCCTACCGTCCCTAAAGACCGGCTTCGGGTTCGCCCCGGAAACAGGTTATAATGCGCTGCGGGAAAGACGAAACCATAAACGGGACTATTGGGTGATGAGTAGCACGCAAAGAGGGAGATCCTTGCCGGATGCCTTTTGCCCCAGTACTCAACACTCATCCTAATCCGAAGGAGGGTGAATCATGCCGACACACGACGCCGCCGCGACGGCAAGAATCGAGAAATGGCTGGGCGAAAAGGCGCGTTACTATCTCGACCATGAATGCAAGACGATCTCCAGGGACCAACTGCATCTCCCGGGACCCGATTTCGTGGACCGAATTTTGGCGGTCAGCGACCGGCCCGTGCCCGTCCTTCGCAGCCTTCAGGCCCTATTCGATCACGGCCGCCTGCAAGGCACCGGATATCTCTCCATCCTTCCGGTGGATCAGGGCATCGAGCACTCCGGGGGTGCCTCATTTGCTCCTAACCCGGCCTGTTTCGATGGTGAGAACATCGTGAAACTTGCGATCGAGGGCGGATGCAATGCCGTGGCCTCGACGTTGGGCGTGCTTGGTTCGGTGTGCCGCAAATACGCGCACAAGATTCCCTTCATTCTCAAGCTCAATCACAACGAGTTTCTCTCGTATCCAAATACCTATGATCAGATCATGTTTGCTGATGTTCAGCAAGCCTTTGAAATGGGAGCTGTTGCCGTCGGCGCCACGATCTACTTCGGTTCCGAAGAATCCAAACGACAGATCCAGGAAGTCAGCGCGGCGTTTCATGCCGCGCACGAATTGGGCATGGTGACGGTTCTCTGGTGCTACATGCGGAATGCGGCCTTCGACAGGAAGAAGGAAGGCGGGCCCGACTTTCACCTGGCGGCGGATTTGACCGGCCAGGCCAACCACATCGGCGTCACTATCCAGGCTGACATCATCAAGCAGAAGATGGCGGAGTGCAATCACGGGTTTGAGGTCCTGAAATTCGGGAAGACCAGCAAGAAAGTGTACTTGGAATTGAGCACCGACCATCCGATCGATATGACGCGTTATCAGGTGATCAACTGTTACCTGGGCCGGTCCGGGCTGATCAACTCGGGAGGTGCGAGTTCGGGCGCCAATGACCTTGCCGAGGCAGTCGCGACCGCGGTCATCAACAAGCGCGCGGGCGGAATGGGGCTGATTTCCGGCCGCAAGGCGTTTCAGCGACCGATGAAAGAGGGCGTCGCCCTGTTGCACGCGATCCAGGACGTGTACCTCTGCGAGGACATCACCGTCGCATAAACCGGTATTGAGCGCTGAGTAAGAGATAATTCGCGAACGCGATGGGTCGGTAGTCGGCACTTCTGAGAGGCTATGAAAGTACGGTTGCAGTGCGGCGCGGGTTGGCTCGAGGTTGACGTCCCCGCGCTCTATGTCACCGTAATTGAGCCCCGGCTCGTGGAAGGGCTGCCGGACAGGGACGATTTCCCAGCGCACCGCAACTTCCGGAAGCTCGTGATGCCGGAAGGTTCCATGACCATTTCCTACTTGATGCCCGAGGACTGAGCCTCATGCCGGGCAACATACGCCTCTCGGTAGTCATTCCCGCATTCAACGAGGAGCTGCGTTTATCGGAAACCCTTCGCCAAGTGGGCGTTTTTCTGGCCTCGGCGCCCTTTGAATCAGAAGTCATCGTTGTGGATGACGGATCGACCGACGGCACAAGCCGTGTCGTGCGTGCCTGCACAGCCGTGAAGTCCCTGCGGCTCATCACTCATCCGGATGGCGCAAATCACGGCAAGGGCGCTGCCGTGCGCCGGGGCATGCTCGAAGCGCACGGAGCCTATCGGATTTTCATGGATGCCGACAACTCCACGACGCTCGACCAGATCGCCGGTTTTTGGCCATGGTTCGATCAAGGTTACGACCTCGTCATCGGATCCCGCAAAAAACAGGGCGCACGCATCGAAGTTCACCAGGCATGGTACAAGGAGATCGCCGGCCGCTGCGGCAACTGGATCATTCGCTGGCTTGCCGTTCCGGACATCGAAGATACCCAGGCGGGATTCAAGATGTTTACCGGCCACGCGGCAGAGGCGATTTTCCCACGGCAAACCATCGACCGTTGGGGCTACGATTTCGAGCTCCTGGCAATTGCCCGCCAGCTCGGGTACCGCGTGCGCGAAGTCCCAATCGTCTGGGTCAATGCCGAGGGAAGCAAGGTCCGCCTGGGATCCTATCTCGAAGTGTTGCGCGAGGTCCTGCGGGTTCGGCGCAATCTCAGAACCGGCACCTACCTGCGATTCACGCAGACAAGTGATTCCAAACCGGATACCTCCACTCGGCCTCGGGCTCCAATCAAACCTTAGAGAATTCCAACCTCAATCGGACGAACCCTTTTCTTCCTTCGATATCTTTTAGAAACAAAACGGATTTTGGTTCGTAGAAGAAAATTGCGAGACTACGCAGTAGGAGGCCTGATAGGACACTCGGATTATTGCGATATTCGAACCACGGGAATGTGCCCCTCACGCCTGCGAAGATTGAATTTTCTTAAATGAGTCGGCACTATGTCTTCATGCGCAACAAAAGCTTGGCCGGTTCCTTCGTCTACCGACAAGCATCGTAACCCTGCCGAACTGAAGATCGACCTGCTCTGCAGCGGCGTCAAAATCGATGGTTCTTGCCACATCGAACAGGATGGGCGGCCTCTCCTCGAGGAGCCTTCGGACCCCGCGAGTGGGCTGGAAATGATCATTCCCGGCGAGATGAGGGATCTTTGGGTGAATGCCCCTATCCGGGGGAGCTTGGTTTTGGAAACCCCATATCGCCTGACCCTCAGTGGAGCCGATTATTTGCTTTTGGATGAGCGGCGCGACTTGGCCTACGCCATCAGGATCCCGCCCAAACCCGATTGGTACGACTTGCCGGCTCCCAGCGGAGGTCCGCTTTCGCGGATCGGGACCCTGCAAGGGACATTCCTATCGATCGGACTAGGGGAACGATGCCGCACTGTGAGTGATGGACGAGGGCTCCAACGCCGCTTTTGGGGTTCAGATGCTTCGGATTCAACAAGCATCAAAGAGAAAACGGTCGAGGACGTCATCGAAACCGCATCCATGGCCCGACAAAGGTCGGGAGTGACGTTTGTGCTGCTTCGCGGCGGATGCCGCGGAGACCGCGGCCTGTCCAGGGCTTTTCCGTACTTGAGCGCCCTAAAAGAGCACGTGGGAATCCTGGTAGGATTGCAGTTCCCTCCGGAGGCGGATCTGCGGACCTATGACGAGGCTGGCGCCCTGGGCGTCGATCACATCAGTTTCTGCAAGGGGTTCTTCAACGACGATTACTGCAATCACTTCCGTACGGACCCATCGGTCGCCCCGGACCGGGAATCGCTCATCAAGGCGCTCGAACACTGTGCGCGCGTTCTCGGCAGAGGCAGGGTATTCGGAAAGATCGTTGCAGGCCTCGAACCGATCGAGGACACCCTGCGTACGATCGACTACTTTGCCGAAATCGGCACGCTGCCTCTGATTTCCATATTCCACCCGATGCCGGGGATGGGGCAAGAGGATTGCCCCGCGCCCCGTTATGAGGAAATGCTGCGTGTTTTTCGCCGTGTCTATGAAGTCTGCAAGGAGCACAATCTGCCCATTGGAATGGCGCCCAACGTCCATCCGAGCGTCCTGCCTCATCCGGAAGACACACTCTACCTGGCTCCCGCTTCCGGGGAGGGGGAAGCCTACCTGCGTTGGATCGATACGATGAAACAGGTGATGCGCCCTTATTTTCTTCGCCGCATGCGCAAGCATAAGCCGCCGCAAAGGTGACGGCCAGCGCGCGGATCCGGGTCTATTCCAGACGGTACTTTTTCACTTTGTAACGCAGAGTATCGCGCGTGATGCGCAGCAGTTTTGCCGCCGCGGTCTTGTTGCCGCGAGACTGCTCCAGAGCCTGGCGTATCAGCTCCCTCTCCACTTCAAACAGCGCCGTCCCGCCTGGCGGCAGGTGTATGCTGCCGTTCTCCGAACTCTCGATTGCGGAAATGGGAAGGGCGCCGCCTTCAGATATGCGAATCGGCAGGTATTTCGCGGCAATGCGGTTGCCATCAGCCAGGATCATCACCCTCTCGATGGCGTTCCGTAACTCCCGGACGTTCCCCGGCCAATCGTAATTCATCAATAGGTCTTCGGCTTCTCTGGTGAGACCCTGGATGTTCTTGTGGAATTTCTGGTTGTAATGCCGGATGAAGTGGTGCAAAAGCGGGGTGATATCGTCCTTATGGTCGCGCAATGGCAGGAGTGTCAAAGGAATGATCGCCAGGCGGAAGTAAAGGTCCTGTCTAAACCTCGAGGACCGTACGCCTTCCTCGAGGTCTCGATTCGAGGCGGCAATCATACGGACGTCGACGGTGATGTTTTTCACTCCGCCCACTCTTCGGAAGGACTGTCCTTCCAGAACGCGGAGCAGTTTCGCCTGCATTCCCACATTCATTTCGCTGATTTCATCCAGGAAGAGCGTGCCGCCATCGGCCATTTCGAACATGCCCTTCTTTTGTGCCCGGGCGTCGGTGAAGGCACCTTTTTCATGGCCGAACAATTCGGACTCCATCAGGTTCTCGGGAATGGCGGCGCAGTTGATGGCATAAAAGGGACGGTCCCGGCGGTTCGATTCGTAGTGGATCGCATGCGCAACCAAGTCCTTGCCGGTGCCGCTTTCTCCCTGGATGAGGATCGTGGAGGCTTCGCTGGCCGCCAGCTTCTTGATCAATTCCACAACCTCGCGTATGTGTGCGGATGCGCCGATGATATGCTCGACGCTGAACTCACTGCGTTGGATTTCGTGAGTGCGCGCCACCTCAGTACGCAGGCGTCGCGTTTCCAGGGCATTGCGCAGGGCATTTTCCAGCTTTTCGAAATTGATCGGCTTTTCGATAAAGTCGTAGGCGCCCAGCTTGAGGCTGCATACGGCATCGTCTACCACACCGAACGCGGTGATCACGATGACCGGCACCTGGATGTTCCGCTTTCGCATCTCCGACAGGACCTCGATGCCGGTCATGTCGGGAAGCTTCACATCCAGCGTAATCAGGTCGGGATTATCCAGTTGCACGCGGCCGAGGGCCGTAGCGCCGTCCTCGGCCAGGCTGACGTGATACCCCCATTGTTCGAGTTTTTGTTGAAGCGACCAGCGCACCAGGCGTTCGTCGTCAACGACAAGAATCGTCTCTTTGGGCATAATCCTAGACGTGCGAAACCAGAGGAATCGTCACCACGAATCTGGTTCCACGTCCGACTTCACTCTGGACCTCAATGGAACCTCCATGATATTGCACGTTTTTCAGGCACGTTGCCAGCCCTAAACCGGTGCCGTCGGTTCGAGTTGTGAAAAAGGGCTGGAATAGCTTTTTGCGAATTTCCTCCGGAATGCCCGGCCCGTCGTCCCTCACTTCAAAGCAGATTGCCCTCTGCGCGGGATTATGCCAAAGGGTCACGTCCACATGCCCGCCGGCTGGCATGGCTTTCTGGGCGTTCAGGAGGAGGTTTAGCAGGACTTGTTCGAGCTGCGTCTCGTCGCCGGTGAAGGTGGGGATTTCGGTGAACTTGTGCAACCGGATGACCAACGCGTCGTTCGTCGCCGATTTTTCCACCATCGCCACAATTCGCTGCGCTATCTCGGCAAGCTGAATCTCAGAATGACATGGCGGTTTCGGTTTGGCATAGTTCAGCAGATCGCGAACAATCTTGTCGATACGATTTACTTCATGAAGCACATCGCCGAGGATCTCGCGATGGATGTCGCTTGCGGGAATGGAATCCCGGATCACGTCAATGGCGCCTTTGATTCCCGCGAGCGGGTTTTTGATCTCATGAGCCAGTCCGGCGGAGAGCTCGCCGAGGGTCGCCAGATGCGCGGCATCCGCAAGCTGGCGCTCCATGCTCCGAAAGGATGTCACATCCTTGAGCACTGACGAGCTGCCTATGATCCTCCCTTCATTGTCGCGGATGGCGGTTCGTGTAAAGATCACATGAATGCGGCGGCCGTCCTTTGTGATGCGCTCGGTCTGGTAACTGCGCACCGCTCCTACCGCGTGAAATCTGTCTCGGAGCTGCTCCAACTCGTGGATCTCCTGCAAGTCCGGGGGAACGATCAGGCTGATGGACTTTCCGACTACTTCCGAAGCGCTGTACCCGAAGATTGCCTCGGCGCCCCGATTCCAGGACGTGACGACGTCGTCCGGATCCATTGTCATGATGGCATCGGCGGAATCCTGCAGAATGTTGGCCATGAATCTGTTTTTTCCGTTGAGCTCATCTTCCAGCCGGCGAATGTCGGTCAGATTACGGGCGATGCCGAGAGTGCCCACGATCCCGCCCGCGCTGTCTTTGATGGCCGAAGCTGCCAGCGCGATCGGTATCCGGCGTCCGGCAACCGTCACGATTTCGGTGACATAATCCCGAATACGCCCTGCTTCTCTCAGCAACTGCATCACCCGCCTGGCCTCCGCCAGCCCGCCTGAGTAAAACGAGCTCACGTGCCTGCCCTTACCCTCTCCCGGCAGAAGGCCCATGAGATCACATGCCGACGCACTGCAGGAGGTGATCCGCCCTCGAGAATCGGTCGTGATGATGGCGTCCAGCGAGGTTTGCGCGAGTTCGCACCTCATTTCGTTGATCGACCCAAAACACTTATCGGTGCGCTCGCTTTTCGATCTCACGTTTGCCAAAGCCACTCCGTTCGAAAAAACTGATCTCGTCCGCGATTCAGCGGGCAGGCATGTGCTGCTACTTCCTTTGCCCTGGGTTTAGTAAGAGCATTATACTCAAATCAAACCAATCGTTGCCAGTCGTTGTTGGAGTGCCACAGAATCGACGAGATCCGATCAGTGTTTTTCCGGCGCCAATTAAGGAAATTCCTTATGAAGCTTGGGTCAAATTACCTTTGTTATGGGTTTCATCACCCACCCTACTGTTTATGTATTCAACATTATGAGTGTAATGTCGCCTAAATAAAATACTGCTAATACAAACGATGGGTGCCACAAGGCTGCCAGGTGACTTCCTGGCATGGCATTTGCGTATTTAAGACATCTGGATAGAGCAAATAAAAACCCTAAGAAGGAGAATCGTTCCGACATACAAACCTCCTTTCCACCCTTAATACCCACCTACACCCGAGCGGCGCCCTTTCTCTTCCCGGAGAAAGGGCGCTGATTTTTTTGGCCCCCTGGAATACCCTGCAACATCAAAAATGGTAGCTGTTTAGTTGCAGCGCAAATCTATAGCCACTGCAAGGGTTTGGGATCTTGCAATTGATGACGAAAGCAACCTCAAAGGCTCAAAGAGCGCGACGAACTCCTGGGAAGTCTGCGGTTTGGAAGGCGTCGGCGCGGGGATTACGACCGCTCTCTAGGGGGGAGGTTTGCCTCCCCTGTGTTTCAAAAACAGGGGAGGCGATACGTTTCGGTCCGGCAGTGGCCGGGTTAAGGGCCTGTCAATGAATAACGTTTGCACTTTGGCGCGAGCGCCGGGCCGGGCAGATGCAAGGCGCCGCGCCAGCGGGCCTGGGGGCCAGCAGCAAAGTGTAAACGTTATTCACTGACAGGCCCTAACGCGAGTAGACGAGGGAAAGGGTTACCAGATTGGTTTGATAATTCTCCAACGTCCCCAGCTTCTGAATGTAGCGGTAGTACTGCCAGGCAGGCTTGAATGCCAGCTTGGAGGAACCCAAGGGAATCCAGAAGGACGCATAAGGCTGGTGATAGTCGATAGGGAATGTGCCCCGGTTGATGATGCCGCGATACCCAAGCTCTACCTTGGTGCCGCGGTAGACGGTCAATGCGATCCTGCCGCCGATTCCCGAGTAACGTTCATTGAAAATCGAAGAAGTCTCCTGCAGGTTCTGCGGAACGACAATCAGCATGTCCGAGAACAAATCGGCCAGCGAGTAATCCAGGCCGATGCTGATGCGCTCGCTCGGATCATAATTCAGGCTGGCGCTGTAATTGTGGTCACGCGCCTTGTAGGAAATATCGCTGGCAGGGTCCGAGTTGTGTCTGGCCGTAAACCGGCCGCTCGCGCTGAAACCCTTCCAGGAGCCGATGCGCCAATCCAGATTCAGCGAGTCGTAGTCGAACAGATCAGTACGCGTGATGGCGCGATTGGTGGTGTTGTTTTCAAAATCGAGTCCGAGGCGGAGCCACGAACCGGGGCGATAGACCATGCCGACGATCGCAGTGTTGACCGCCGCGTCGACTGAATTTACGTCTTCGGAATCATCGCTGTCTACTTTCACGTAGGTATAACGATGGCCGGCCCGCACAGCGAACCCATGGCCGAGATCCAGTTCTGCTTCTGCCTGGTTGCGCACCTGGCTGTACGCGAATTGGGTGTTGAGCAGGTCGGTGACGGTTTTGCTGCTCGACGGACCGGGCCCGAAGATCGAACTGGCATTCAGATAGAGCGTGGAAAGCAGTCCCGCCCCTGAAACGTGATAGTCGAGCACGTCGACGTTGTCGGTCAATTTGAGACGCGAGAATGGTAGATACTCGACAAGGAGAGCTCCGTTGTGGTTCGGGCTCTTGGCGCGGCCGTTAAAGCCATCCGCCGCGGTGCTGTAAGCCAGGAAATCGTTAAGGTCGACGAAGCTGCCCGTCCGGATCTCACCCATGTCCGAGTCCACGTCCCCCATCGTGTACGAGTAGCGGGCGGTCATGCGCAGGTTTTGGAAAGGCGTGAACTTGGCCAGGATCCTGGAGGTCGGAAGCTTGACGCGTCCGTGATACCCGCCATTGAGGGATGTGAGCGTAATCGGAGTTCCGAGGTACACAGGATTGTTTTCGTTGCCCTGCGGTTGGCCAGCGCTCGTAATCATCGTGTCGTTTTTCAGAAATCGGTAGCCCTCCTCGACAGTCAAGTTCAGTGTCGAAAGGTTGAATTGGACGCCGCCGCGATACTCGTCGGCGGCATATCGCCATTGGGTCTGCAGGAGGAATTCGTTGCCCGTCGACTCGACGGTCGTAAAGCCCGGACCCGTGGACGTGCTCCTGGAGTATCCCACAAATGGAACGATCCTGTGCGTGGGGAAGAGCCTCAGCTCGACGTCGGTGTTCCGATAATCGGTGTTGAGGTTGTGCTGAGAAAACGTGTTCCCCTGGCCGAGGAGCTGGTTGTCAAATGTGGAAATGAAATGGTAATAGTTCATGTCGCGATAGCTGGCCCGAAGATCGTAAAGATCGGACCGGCTCACGTTCAGGCGTGCCGTGCCGTAAGGATCTCCCAAGTTATTGAGCGACAGGTCAAACCGGTCGAAGAGACCGACCCCAGGAGTGGAGCGCAGGCTCATGTAAGAATTGAACAGCCTGGCTCCTTCGTAGAGATTGACCTGGCTCCTGTACATCTGATCGTTGCCGCCGACTCTGGAAGCAAAGCGATAGCCCACTTCGAACTGTGAATGAAATGTGTACGGCCCCAGGCTTGAGCCGTCGGTGGCCGCAGGTTTAGCTGGAGCAGCAGCCTGCGACCCTTGCGCTCCATCCGCGGAATTGGGATTTTGATCGGCAGAAACTCCGGCGACGCCGGGGTTGCTTTCTCCTGACGAACTGGACTGGGCTAGGAGAGCAGGCACGGTGCTGACAATCAGTACAAGCGCAAGCACGGCCATCCAGACTTGGGTCCGGCTGGCAGAGGCACGCTTGTGAGAACGAACATTCATTATCATGACTTTAGCTCCTGCCTCCCCATCATTTAAGGAAAAAGCGATCGAAATTAGAGCCGTGGATCATAACGTGACAGGTGGTGCAGTTCTGGTACGTCGGGCTGTTGAGGTTATGGAACGCCGGCGGTTGCGACTGTATGACGGTCGTGGCTGTCAGGCTTCGCGAATGGCATTCCAGGCAGAGCGACGTCATCGCAGTGCGATTGAGCAGTTTCGGGTTGTTGGAGCCGTGGGGCTCGTGACAGCCCTGGCATCCGCGCAGATTGATTGCCGGATGCTCGAAAACGAACGGGCCCTGTTTCTCGCTATGGCACTTGAAGCAAACTTCCTGGCCCGAGAAAGACTTGCTGACCTGCTTGGCATCGATGCCGCTGTGCGGCTGATGGCAATCGGTGCACTCCATGGCGTTTTCCTTCACCCGGTGATGGAATGGTTTGGAAAACTGTGCTCTCTGAAGGGTGTGGCAGCTCATGCATAGATTGCTGGCACGATCCTTGAGTGAGCGCGTCATCGGGGCCGGCTTGTGGATGCTGTGGCAGTCAGCGCAGAACAGTCCTTGCCGGGCGTGGGTGCTGGCGTTGAATCCGGTGACCTCGTGATCCTTTTTGTGACACGTCAGGCACTGTTGATTGTACGTACCCGCTGTCGATTTGCCCTTGAACGTGATGATCTTGGTCTTATCCCCGCCGCCCTCGATATGAGCCTTGCCGGAACCATGGCAAGACTCGCATGGATTCGCAACCTTGTAGGAGGGGCTTTTTTCCAGAATATCGTGCGTGTTGATATTGAAGGCTTTGACCAGTTCCTCGTGGCAGGCAGCACAATCCTGCATTGTCGTGCCGGATTGCTGGGCCTGGGCCCCTGCCGGCAACCCCTTGAGGTTGCCGGCGAGGGCCGCGATGGCCAGAACCGCCACGAAGGAGAGGACCAGGAATTTGGAACCGCGATTAAGCGTCATTTTGGCCTCTATCGAGCGTGGACACTGGATACTGAGAAGGCAGCGGTCTCCTGGTGACACACCGGGCAGGACTCTGCCGTGACTGTCCCAAAAGTGGTGGTGTTGATGAACGCGTGCGCCGCCGTGGAAACATCGTCATGACACGCCAGGCAAGCTGCCGCAATCGGCTGAGTCGGAGTCCAGTACCAATTGGGCGTAGTGACGGCGATGTTGGTCGCGGGCAGCGGCACCGTATAAGAAGTGCCCACGTGGCATTTGGCACAGTCGCGACGGTCTCCAGGATAAAGCACACCGTTGAAGTTCGTGCTGCCAATGGAGTAAGTACTGGTCAGGTCGGCGCCCGTGTGGATCCGATGGACCATCACCTGGAAAGAAATGGGTGTCGCGGTCGCGCCCGAGCCGGCCGTGAATCCCGGGCTATGGCAAATGTTGCAGACGATCTGGTTACGGCCGTTGCTGTGGAATGCTGGATTGTCGAAGCTTCCATAGCCCAGCTGGTCATGGCATTGGTTGCAATTGGCATAGGCCACGACAGTACGCCGGGGAACAGGGGTCTTATCCGTCACGGCGATATATGTAATCGTATTTGGCGCAACATCAGTCTGGGAGGCTGTCAGGTTCTTCGGATCTCCGTTTTTCATCAGAGTCGCGGCGAGGTGCGCTTCTGTCTCGAATACCCAGGTGCCTGTTGCAGTGGCCGGAATCGTATAGTTGCATGTATAGGTGGCCACGCCACTCACGTAAGCCGGGAAGTTTGTCATGGTCTCCGATGCCCGAGTCGTGCTCAGGTAATCGGTGGTCGGGCCGGCAAAATGGAGACTCAGGCTCTTGCCGGTTCCTGTAAATAGATTCGGAGCCAGCAGGTTGCCGTTTTTGTCCTTGATCGTGAACTGCATGACCGGGTGCTGTCCAGGGGCCGTATTGGTAACGCTGAGAACGGTCAACGTGGGGTGCAAGAGTTGAGTCGACTTAAAGGGAACCGTATGGGCTCCGATGACCGAGGGATCAAACTCGTATTGTCCCTGGGGCTGATGGCAGGAAGCGCACTGCGAATCGGTCGCCGGCCCGGCCGCATGGTTGGCGCCGGTCGTGAAATTCAGGTCGTCGTGGCATGAGCCGCAGGCCTCGGCGCTCGGCATAAGGTTCCAGGCGTTGGTCTGCGTCGAACCCTTGTGACAGGTCACGCAGTTGCGAATATCCTGCGGGAATTCGACGTCGGAAAAGTCACTCACCGCGTTGTTGTGGCCAATGATCTGATACGGTTTTCCCGAAACCACGCTCGGCAGCGATGATCCCCTATGAATCTTGTGGATGAAGATCTTCATATCCAAAGCATTGCCGCTTCCAGGATCGGTCGTCCCCGGATTGTGGCACAGGATGCAGATCTCGACGTTCTGGCGGCCGGTCGAGCCATGAGCGGCAAGCGGATCATGGCACTGGTTGCAGTTTGCCGTGAGCACCACTTGGTGAGCCTGTGTCACCGCCGATCCATTGGGAACGAAATTAAAGGTCACGTCCGACACATACAGGCTCAGGCCCCATTCGGTCAGGTCGCGCGTGCCGTAGATTCCCAGGGTGTGCGTGGCGGCTGTATTGTAGGTCGCGGGGATCGCCTTAGAGAACTTGTACGTGTAGACACCATTCCCCATATCCGTGTACGTGCCTCCGGATGCCGTGCCCGCCTGAGTGCCCGTATTCCCGTTGATCGTCACCGTGCTCGAGGTGTAATCGACATAATCGGTGGGGCTGCCATTGGTGCTCGGAGGCAGATAGGCCAGAATGAAGCTCGAAGATACAGTGCCTGGCGTCTGAATTCCGGCACGATCCAACGGCTGGTTTGAACCATCAGTTATCGTGAACGTTACTAATGGTTTAAGATCGCTCGGGATCGTGACGCTATTAATCGTGAAATTCAAACCCGGACGAATGTACCCCGTGTCATCGGCGCTAAGATAGAACGCTTTGTCCAATGCGGTCAAACGCCGACCTTCCTGACGCACCAAGCCGGCGATCGCCAAAGTCGCGGCCATGAAGAATACCAAGAACAGTATCCCAACCTTCATAGCCCTCTTGCTGATTCTCATAATGCCTCCACGAAAATTCGCTTGTTGACAGCACGCCCTGAAAGGCGAAGAAGTGTCGTGGCTATACAAGCAATTTTCTCTCCTGATTTATTCACTATTTAAATGATGATGTAAATTTCATCAGTTCTAAGTGTTGCCGTTTTTTACATATGGATGCGGGATGCACCAATTGGCTCGTAAATGGGTCAAAACACACACCCGGTGGGCGTAGGCTCTCGGAAGGTATCCTCCCTGACCAAAAAAGATTACCTAACCCCTGGCACGCTGCAATTTCAGGCTATGCCAGGGATCTTTTTTCGGAGGATTTTGAAGACCCCACCGCGCTCGACCTGGTGGGCGAGCCAGCAGATGTCTGAACAGCTGACGGATAAACTGTAGCCCATATCTGAGAAGGGAATATCGACCTCTTCCCAATCCTGCTCCAAGGCCAGGACGTCAGCCGATATTCTTTGGATTTCATCCCGAGCGAGCCTGTCGCCCAGGCGGTTCTGCAGCAGCTTCGCCAGTTCGTTGCGAGGGATCATGATTTACCTGCCTGAGATCTGTGCCAGCGGAAGCCTCACGGCAAGTGCGGAGATCCGACCGGCGCAATGAAAGAAGGATACCACAATTCCAAATCCAGATCCGTTTCAGCGACGAAATTGGGGACGCCGACCTTTTTCGCCGTCCCTTCCAGAATCTACCGAGTTTCTCCAGGCGAAAAGGGTCGGCGTTCCCAATTTCGCTGCAATTCGATCCGAGGACGGAGCAATATATTTTAGGGAGGTTCGGATAATTGCAGCGGCATTTCGCGACCATTTCGCAGTAAGCTGGCTTTTCGCTCTGTGAATCTGGAAGAAACTATGCCCAAGAGAACAGTTCTGGCAATTGACGACGAAAGGGATCTGATCGAGCTGGTGCGCTACAACCTGGAAAAAGAGGGGTTCCAGGTGAGGGGAGCGCACGACGGCGAAACGGGTCTGGCGCTGGCAATCCAGGAAAGGCCGGACATTGTGCTGGTCGATCTCATGCTCCCGGGGATCGACGGACTGGAGGTATGCCGGCGCCTCAGAGCGGACGCCCGGACGTCGGCGATCCCGCTGATCATGTTGACCGCGAAATCGGGCGAGTCAGATCGTGTAGTTGGTCTCGAGTTGGGGGCCGATGATTATGTAACCAAGCCGTTCAGTCCCCGTGAGCTGGTGGCCCGCGTCCGGGCGCTGCTGCGCCGTACATCAGGACAGCAGGAACCTCCGGCGCAAGTTCGCCGCGGGGATCTTCTCATCGACCTCGACCGGCGCGAAGTGACCAGCGCGGAAACACCGCTGGAGCTCACCGCCACGGAGTTTCGCCTGATCCATTTCCTGGCATCGCATCCGGGACGCGTTTTCACCCGCGGAGAATTGATCGACAACGTGCTGGGGCGGGACGTTGTCGTCCTCGATCGCACCGTCGATGTGCACGTCATGTCCCTGAGAAGAAAACTGGGAAAACTCGGGGCGTGTGTCGAAACCGTGCGCGGTTTCGGCTACCGATTCCGTGAAGCCGAGGAGCCTTCCTGAGAAGCCGCGCGATCTGCAAACTCGGAGGTCCGTGCATAACCCAAATGCCGAATAGGAGTCCGTGTTCGGGAGAGAATCGACTGCGCGGATGGCATTGACCAGCTTGTTCCGCGGGCATAGCATTATTAATGTATGCGATTCGGGTCTCGCATCAAGACAAGATGGGTCTTCGGAATTGTCCAGAGCGTCCTCCTCTGTGGATTGTTCTCCGCGGAAATCCACGGCTTGCTGGGACACACCCATGTTTTTCTTCCCGGCCAAGACAGACAGGCTGAAAATGCCGGGGCTTCTTTCAAACTCGACGCGCTCCGCTTCGATCGCGGCGGCGATGAGTCCACTTGCAGTCTCTGCCTTTGTTATCGCCTCTTAGGTCATCTTCTGTTCCCAAAGAAAGTCAAGCTCGAAGACTCCCAGCTGGTTGCGCGGGCAATCCTGAATCAGCATTCCCGCCTGCTACAGATCTCCGCACCTGAAGGATCAAATCGGGCTCCTCCCCTCGCCGCATAACTTACCTTCGACTCCCGGCTTTCTCATTCAACGGGCAAGAATCCTGTGCCGTGCAGCCAAGGGGCGGAGTTCTCTGTGTGCTACGCATGTGTTGATCACCCTAAGTGTTCAGAGGAGGTACAATGCTCCAAGTCTCAAAAATCATCTTGTTCACGATTGCACTGGCCATTGGACTGTCAGTGCCTGCTTCCGCGATCCCGCTGGCTCTTCAGGCCGGAACTCTGCAGGGAACTGTGCTCGACCCGAACGGCGGCGCGATTCCACAGGCAGCTGTCACGATCAGCAACGCGATCACCGGCTATCAGCGCACCACGACGGCCGACGACCACGGCGGCTTCTCTTTTGCCAACGTTCCTCCCAATCCGTATCGTCTCGAAGTGACGGCTAAGGGATTCGAGAGCTATCAGCAGGACATTTCAGTTCGCGCTTCGGTTCCCATCGATCTCAAGATCTCCATGAAGATCGCGGGGATATCCGTCACGGTCGTGGTCCAGAGCAGCGCGGAGACGCTGGAAAACGTTCCCTATGCCCACAGGGACCTCAGCAAGGAGGAGTTCGCCAAGCTTCCGACCCTGTCTCCCGGTTCCGGATTGAGTGATGCGATCATTCTGGCATCCCCGGGGGTTGTGGCCGACTCCAATGGTCTTTTTCATCCATTGGGGGATCATGCCCAGGTCAGCTATTCGATCGACGGCCAACCCATCAGCGACCAGCAAAACAAGCTCTTTTCGACACAAGTCCCTCTAAATGCCATCGCGTCGACCGAGTTGATTACCGGAGCGCCGAGCCCGGAGTTTGGAGACAAGACCAGCCTGGTGGTGAATGCGGTCACCCAGTCGGGACTCGGGGCGGGCAGGCCGTTTGGAAGCTTAGGTCTGCAGTACGGGTCGTTCGGCACTCCATCCGAGGAAGGATCCATGGGGTGGGGCAACGCCCGATACGGAAATTTTATTGTCATCAATACCGACCGTTCAGGCAGATTCCTGGACACACCCGAATTTCAGCCTATGCATGCCGTTGGCAACAACCAGACGCTCTTCGACCATTTCGATCTCAAGGCCAGCGACAAGGACACCCTGCACCTCGACCTGATGACTGCACGCAACTGGTTTCAGATACCGAATTCGTACGATCAGCTGGGTCAAGATCAGCGGCAGAAGGCCCTCACCTACAACTTCTCCCCGAGCTACCAGCACATGTTCAGCACCACCACTCTTCTGAGCATGAATGTCTTCTTCCGCCAGGATCAGATCCACTATTATCCCAGCGGGGATATTTTTGACGATTCGCCGGCGACCATCGCCCAGGCGAGGCGCCTGGCCAACTACGGCATCAAGGCGGACGTATCGTATGTGAAAGGGGTTCACAATCTGAAGGTGGGCACGCAGATCATGCAGACGCGCCTGGGGGAAAACTTCAATCTCGGCATTACCGACCCATTCTTCAATCCCGTATGTCTGGACAGCGCCGGCAACCCTCTAGCTTTGCCGAATGTCACCAATCCCGCCGCATGTGCGAACCTGGGTTTTCAGCCAAATCCGGGACTCTCGCCGGGGCTGGTACCCTTTGATCTCACGCGTGGGGGCTCTCTCTTTGATTTTAGCGGCCGCAAAAACATCAATGAGTTTGCCTTCTACGCCCAGGATGCGCTCACCATTCGAGGCCTGACTCTTTCTCCGGGCCTGCGCGTGGATCGCTATGTCGGACTGACCAAAGCGACCGGAGTGCAGCCGCGCATCGGGGTTTCCTACCTGGTCAAACAGACGGGAACCGTTTTCCGCCTTGCCTATTCCAGAACCTTCGAAACGCCGTACAACGAGAATCTCGTCCTGTCGAGTGCGACAGGATCCGGCGGGTTGGCGACCAACGTCTTCGGCGCCTTCGCGAGCCAGCCGCTCGAACCGGGCCGGCGCAACCAGTACAACGCAGGGTTGCAGCAGTCGCTTGGCCGCTATTTCATCGTCGACGGAGAGTATTTTTGGAAAAACACTCATAACGGCTACGATTTCGACACTCTCTTCAGCACTCCCATCACTTTTCCGATTTCCTGGCGCTTGTCGAAGCTCGACGGTGTTTCGTTGCGCTTCGGCACCACCTCGATTCACGGTCTCCAGGCGCAGACCACGATGGGGCACACCCGCGCCCGTTATTTCGGGCCTGAAGAGGGCGGGCTGATTTTCAATTCTCCGCTCGACACGAGCGTATTTCGCATCGATCACGATCAGGCATTTCAGCAGACCACAAACGTGCATTATCAGCGCCCCAACAACGGCGCCTGGGTCTCGTTCACCTGGCGCTATGACAGCGGAGAAGTGGCGGGGGCGGTCACCGATCTCGCAGACGCGCTTGCCCTCACAGGGGCGCAGCAAGCCGCGATCGGTTTCTTCTGCGGCAGTCAGCAGGCGTCACCCGGGAACCCCATCACCGCGTGCAACGGATCGAACTACGGCGCCGCCCGTCTCGTCATTCCGGCGCCCGGCACCTTTAATCCCGATACGAATCCTCCGCGTGTCTCGCCGCGAAACCTGTTGGATGTGGGAATTGGCACCGACAATCTGTTCCGTACCAGCGAAAAGACTCGCATCGGCCTGAAATTCTATGTGGAGAACCTGACCAACACGATTGCCCTGTACAACTTCTTGTCAACCTTCAGCGGCACACACTTTGTGGGGCCGAGAACGTATCAGGCTGAAATGCGTTTCATTTTTTAGCGAGCGCACAACAGACTGATTCAAGGAGGATTGACCGAATCCCAGCGGGTGGAATCGTCTCTGGCCAGCCGCCGCCTACCTACGCGTTCGACAGGCGGTGAAGCGTTCGAGGTTTGGCTTCCGCTATATGAATTGTATTCATGTATGTATCATACAATAATCACTTTACTCATAGTGGACCATACTGGTACTATTCAACCGATCGATCGAAAAGGAGTCTGAGATGAACAATAGCGTGTTCCGATTTCAGGTGCCGGTAAACGAGCCGGCCAACGATTTCGCGCCGGGTGCGCCCAGCCGCGATGGGCTTAAACGCGAGTTGAAACGAATGGCCGGTGAGATCGTGGAGATCCCTCTCATCATCGGCGGCCGCGAAGTCCGGACCGGTCGGATTCGCGACGTCGTCATGCCGTGCGATCACGGCCATGTGATCGCGCGGTGCCATCAGGCCGGGCCGTCCGAAGTCCTTCAGGCCGTCGAGGCTGCCCTGGCGGCTCGCGATGCCTGGGCGAATCTGTCATGGATCGAACGGGCGTCCGTCACTTTGCGAGCCGCCCAGTTGCTGGCGCGCGAGCGTCGCTTCACCATAGCCGCCGCCACGATGCTCGGCCAGGGGAAAAATCCCCACCAGGCCGAAATCGACGCGGTATGCGAAACGATCGACTTCATGCGCTTCAACGTTTACTTCGCGTCGCAGATCTATGCGGATCAACCCTATTCCGCACTGGACCAGCTCAACCGGATGGAATATAGGCCCCTGGAGGGATTCGTATTCGCCGTGAGCCCGTTTAATTTCACGGCGTTGGCATCCAACCTGAACATGTCGGTCGCCTTGATGGGCAATACGACCGTATGGAAGCCTGCGAGTACGTCGATCCTTTCAAGCTACGTTCTGATGCGGGCCTACATGGACGCCGGGTTGCCGCCGGGCGTGGTTAATTTCGTGCCGGGGCCGGGGTCGGTGCTCGGCGACGTGGCGCTCGCGCAACCACTTTTTGCAGGCCTGCACTTCACCGGTTCCAATGCCACTTTCAATTCACTGTGGCGTTTCATATCGGACCGGCTGGACTCCTACCGTTCCTATCCGCGCATCGTAGGGGAAACCGGCGGTAAGGGATTCATCTTCGCACACGCATCCGCCGACCCGGCTGAGGTCGCGACGGCCATGGTGCGCGGTGCGTTCGAATATCAGGGACAGAAGTGTTCGGCCGCATCGCGCGCCTACCTGCCGGCATCGCTGTGGCCGGCGGTTCGCGACCGCGTAGCCGCGATGTTGGACAGGATCAAGATGGGAGACGTGCGCGATTTCAGCAACTTCGTCAACGCCGTGATCGACGAGCCGTCATTCGACAACATCATGGGCTACATTGGAAAGGCCAGGACCTCGAGCGAGGCTCGAATTGTCTTCGGCGGCGCGGGAAACAAGTCCACGGGCTATTACATACAGCCGACCGTAATCCAGGCCGAAAATCCTCGTTTCATTACAATGGAAGAAGAGATCTTCGGCCCCGTCCTCTCAGTCTATGTCTACCCCGACAATCAATACCGCGAGACTCTGAGTTTGTGCGACACAACGTCGCCCTACGCCCTGACGGGAGCGATCTTCTCCCGGGATCGCTACGCCTATATCGAGGCATGCCGGGCGTTGCGCTATGCAGCCGGCAACTTCTACATCAACGATAAACCAACGGGAGCGATGGTGGGGCTGCAGCCCTTTGGAGGCGCCCGAGGATCTGGAACTAACGACAAGGCCGGCGGACAGCTCAACCTCCTGCGCTGGATCAGCCCGAGAACCGTCAAAGAGTCGTTCGCGCCCGCAACCTCCTTTGAATACCCCTTCATGCTGGAGCCGTGAACGGCTGAACGACAGGCTACTGGAGGACGTTTTCCAGGGCGATGATGGTGAACGCCGTGACCAGCACTTTGTTGTCCTGCCATTCGGCTGGTTCGGTATTTACCCAGAATCCTTCCGGATGCTGCAATTCCAGCAGCTTTTTGCCGAGTTCCGAACGCCAGTCGTGCTTCAGGCCCTTAGCATCCGTGATCACAGCGTCGCCATAGGCCTTGAGC
>Ga0187850_10001260_pt1 | contig 28346 bp, 20 predicted proteins | sample June2016WEW_4_15_FD_132436 | JGI IMG/M metagenome (GOLD analysis project Ga0187850, IMG submission 132436) | Peatland microbial communities from SPRUCE experiment site at the Marcell Experimental Forest, Minnesota, USA - June2016WEW_4_150 | ecosystem: Environmental > Terrestrial > Soil >...
AGTATCGTCTGCGTAGGCATGATGGGGTCTATCGCTATTTCATAGCCCGTAGCGTCCCTGTGCTTAATGAAGACGGAAGCATTAGGGAATGGGTTGGTACTTGCATCGACATCACCGAACGCAAGAAAGCAGAAGAAAAGTTGAAAGAAAGTGAAAAAAAATTCAAGTTGATTTTTGAAGGTGCAAGAGACGGTATTCTCGCAGTCGATGTAAAAACAGAAAAATTCGTGTTTGCCAATCCCAGGATTTGTGAGATGACAGGTTATAGTGAAAAAGAATTGCTTAGGTTGGGTGTGGAGGACATACACCCCAAAAAGGATTTGTCGTATGTTATAGATGCTTTTACAAAAATGCTTCAAAGGAAAATCGAAATTGGTAGAGACATGCCTGTTTTAAGGAAGGATAGGAATGTTATCTATTGCGACATTAATTCTTATCCTCTAGAAGTTGGAGAAAAGAAATTACTTGTGGGTCTTTTTAGAGACGTCACTGAACGAAAAAATGCGGAAAAAGTGATAATGGAGAGTCAGCAAAGGTTTGAAGCTCTTTTCAGAAACAACCCCGAAGCTGCGGTCTATTTGGACTTGGACTTTAGGATTTTGGATATGAACGCCCGTTTCTGTCAGCTGTTCGGTTACTCTGCAAAAGAAGTTGAAGGCAAACAGATCAACGGAGTTGTGACGCCAGAAGACATGATTGAAGAAGCAGAGAGGCTGGACAAAGATGCAAAGAAGGGGTATGCTTCTCTTGACACTGTCAGAAAAAGGAAAGACGGATCGCTGGTGCATGTGTCCATTTCTGCTGCTCCAGTAACCATTGAAGGCAAACTCTTGAGCTATGTTGAAGTATACAAAGACATCACAGACATGAAAGACACAGAAGAGCGTCTGAAAGAAATGAACAAGAGACTCGAAGCCACAAATGAGAAGCTGCACGTTGTCGGCGGCCTGACGAGGCATGGCGTGCGAAACAAGCTTTCCGCGGTGACTGGAAACGCCTATCTGCTGAGGCGAAAACTGACTGAGGATCCGAAAGCGTTGGAGCAACTGAACGACATGGAAGCAGCAGTTCGGAAGGTGGAACAGATTTTTGAGTTCGCAACAAACTACGAGAAGCTTGGCGTCGAAAAACTAGCCTACATGAATGTTGGTAAGACTGCTGACGAGGCAGTGTCGCTCTTCTCAGGCTTGAAAGACGTCAGAATACTGAACGAGTGCGACGGGTTAACCGTTTTTGCTGATTCACTGCTGAGGCAACTTTTCTTCAACCTAGTCGATAACTCGTTGAAGTACGGCGAAAAAACCCGGCAGATCAAAATATACTACAATACGCTGAGCGCGGATCAGCTTGAACTCATCTACGAAGATGACGGCATAGGCATACGCGACAACATGCGAAGCAACCTCTTCAAAGAAGGTTTCACTTCAGGAAAAGGCTCAGGCTACGGCTTGTTCATGATAAAACGAATATGTGAAGTGTACGGCTGGACCATCCGAGAAACGGGCAAGCAAGGCAAAGGAGCCCAATTCACCATGTCAATACCCAGAATAAGCAGCACTGGAAAGGCAAAATACCAAATCCAGAAGCCACGACAGCATGAGAAAGAACCGGAAACAAATATGGAAGTTCCAAACGCGCTCTCCCCCACGGAGCAATCAAGAGGCCAGTCACACCGTCAGACTCAGCAACCCACCCTCTGACTCGAATAGCCTAGAAATAATCAGCTAGCACAATTGATTGGGGCGCGGTACTCTGCCACTGCAAGTAGACTTAGCGCGTGAGGCTGCTAAAAAACTGGGGGCAGGTCGTCTTTTAGTGTATTTGAAATTAAACTTGGTGTTTGGATATACGATTCGTTTGTGCGAACGGTGGCTGAAGGAGCAATAGAGGTCAAACGGTTGGGCGCATGCTGTGTCTTATTCGGAATCTGAATTGCAAATTTCAGTAATCCCAAGCTAGTCTTCGCAAGCATTATATTGCCGTATGTCGCATATCGCAGTAAACAATATAGAGGTGACCTAAAAATGAAGATGAAACGTCTATTCAAATCAAAAAGAGGGTTCTCTGCAATCATTGCATCTTTGATTCTGATGCTGCTCGCCGTTGCTGCTGGTGTCGTAGTGTACGGCTATGTTATGGGATGGATAGGAGGCGCAACAACAAACCCGAGACAGACGGGCCACTTGTCATTTGACACGACGTACGCAAACGTCACTGGAAAATGCATAGCCCTTGCCGTCAGGAATGTGGGTGGAACGAATCTTGTGCTTTCTGACGTATATGTTCAAGGAGTCAATTGCACAGGTCTCATCTTTCCATACTCTAACAGTACATCGCTAGCCACTAACCCCTTTCCCCTGTCTGTGCAGCAAGTAGTAAACCTGAATATCACCTCCATTACAATGACGGTGGGCTCCTACTACAACGTGCAAGTAGCATGCAAAGATGGCACACTGATCAGCCAATCAGTCCAAGCCCAATAACTCCTCCTCCTTTCTGCATCTATTGTTGAGAAAAGGGGGGTGAGATGATGCGTAGCTCCTTAGTTCGTAACAGGCACGCGGTAAGCGAAATCATCGCCAGCGTAATATTGATACTCATCGTCTCATCGGCAGGGATAGTCGCCTACTCGTACAGTATAGGTGCATTTTCATCTTCCACCAGTTTTTTTCAATTAGATACAAACCTGAAGGAACAGCAGGCTCAAGAAAGATTCGCGATAATAGCCATCTGGTCGAACCCGCCAAATCAGTTGAATCTGACCGTGTTCAACTATGGACAAATAGGTCTCACCATCGACGCGGTTTACGTCAACTGGACGACGGTTACAAAATATTCGGCTGGATGGAGGATAACCATCGGAAAGGGGGCGCTGATCGCTGTGAACTTCACTTCGCCCATTTCAATCCAGTCTGGATCCACATACGAGATAATAGCAGTTAGCACAAGAGGAAGCGAGAATGCGATTAATTGGAAGGCTTAGCCAACGTAATCGGGGAGTCGGTTCCATAATTGGAGCCGTATTCATAGCTCTAATTCTCCTGTCTGGTTTTGCCTTCTACGCGGTCACCTTGGACACAACCCAACATTACAACAACACAATCAGCTCAATGAGTGCTATGGATTGGAACCGCAACCAAGAAAACATCGTGATTAAGCAAATAGCAATAACAAACACAAGCCACCTCAACGTAACCGCAGAAAACGACGGGCCGATTCAATCCCATCTGATCTGGTTGGGAATATTCGAGAGCAATGCAAATACCACCGCGATTCCGCAGAATCAGACGTACGAGCCGTTAAACGTGTTTCTCAACCCGGCTGAAACGGGCAACATACTTTCTAACTTCACAATCACTCCAGGAAACAAGTATGTCATACAGTTAGTTACTGAATTGGGAAACACTGTGGAAAGCAACTACCCAGCCAGCCAAGCTTCTCAACCATCGGCACAAGGGAATATCTCAATCACCGGCGTCAACTGCACTGCACTGCAAAACCCATCATGGTGGAGTCCGGTTGGACCGACCCAAAATGTGAGTGGCTCGATCTCCAGTCTTGCAAGCAATGACACAAACTACTTTTCTTTCAGCTCATACCTTAGCGGCGCAAACATTAACGATTTTGTGGACACCAATTCATCAAATGTTGATAATATTACCAACATTGGAACGCAGGGCAACTTCGCCGCGCAGCAGGCTGGACCAGACAAAGTTAACGACACGTTGACAGAAGCTAACACTGCATCTGCATCAACATCTTTTGGGAATCCAACAGCAGGTACAGGTTCAAACTATCAGTCTATTTCAATCAACCGCCTTTGGGGCGGAGCGTTCACAAGCGGTTCTTCTGCTGCTACTGTGACGCAAATAGTGTTTTATGGATGCACTAGCTCAGGAAGCATTAACACCAAAGCCGTGATATGCAATTCTTCAGGGTACATATTGACTAACGGAGTTAGCAACGTTGTAAGCGTAACCTCAACTGCAGGGTGGCAATCAGCGTTTACTTTTGCCTCTAACCCAACAATTTCGCCAAGCACAACGTATTGGCTGATGCTTATTCCCACGTCCAGTAGCATAAGGCTCTATTTCTCAAGCACGAGCGGAGGTTCCGAAGCGACTGACAACAGCAACAACTATGCAACACCAATCAACCCCACGGACGCGGTTACAACTGGAACGCATCAGGATTGCATTTACGCTAATACCACGTACACATCCAATTATCAGCTTGCCATAGAAGAACAGTGGACAAACGTAACCTACACGGCAAATCCGCAGCTCTGCATCTTCGCTGGCAACTGGACGACAGCGGAGGCTCTCGAACTCGACGGATGGAACACCACATCAAGCACATGGGTTGTGCTCAACAGTAGCCTAGTTACAAACGCGTGGAACAACATCACGCTTCCGACAGGACTGTTAACCTCGAATTTCACGATTAGGTTCAAAGATGGCAACCAGGCAGGCGACACGGTTCAGGACTCGTGGAGCATAGACGCAACGCTACTGCACCTATGGAACAACCAATACACGGCACAAGTTGAATTCACGGACTATGCAGACCTGCAAAACTGGACACAACTCGTCTGGCTAGCCGACAGCAGTTGGAATACGAGCTCAGTTAACGTGACAATTCAGCTCTATAACTATACGTTCGGTGGTTACCCGTCAAGCGGAAACGGGTACGTTCCCTACAACTCAAGTTCAACAATGAACACTGACCAGTGCATAAATCAAACAATAACCTCAAGAGCGACCGACTTCAGGAATTCGACAGGCTACTGGAAAGTCAATGTTACAGGCGTCGCATCGATCCAGTTCCAGATGAACATCAATTGGATAGAACTTCAGGACAGTTATGCGTATGTTAATGACTCAATACCATACAAAGCTTGGGTACGGTACACGATACAGGCTACTGCAGCAAGCGGCAACCCTCTTCCGTATACATACGTTTCTTTGTACGCAAACGGAACAACCGTGGCTTTTCAAAATGCTACAAGCGGCGCATTTGTCTCAGATCCAGCTTGGATACAACTGGACGCTAACGGAACATTCCAGCTGCAAATAGAATCCATAACTAGCTCGGGCGAAACCTTTGTTCTCTATGCGACCGTCGGTAACATTGTCCAACAAAAAACGATAACCCAGGTGCCGCAACAATGAGTGAGACACAGGAGACTCCGCAGAAACTCAGTCAAGCGGCCTATCAAGAGGTCGACATTGAACGACAGCTGAATTTTAGAGAGTTTTATCCCGTAGATGGATCCTTTGGCTGCGTCAGGATTAGCATTGAAAAGGAGACAGGTAAACTCCGGTGCTTGACTAGCGCGCGCTCAAGTCTCGCATGGGTTCGGTTGGATGCAGCTGGGGTATATCAGCTCGACGGGAAGTCTGCAAGCGGGTTTTCTGAGGTCTTTGTCCCGTGCGCGGCAGTCGATAGTGTCATCAGCAAAGAAGTAATCGTGCAGGAGGCGCCCTAATGGGCTGGGCCAAGCTGATTCACAGGAACGTTCAGAAAGAAGCTGAGCCCCCACGAGAACTTCAAAAGGAGGCTAAGGCCGAGGAAGGGCCAGCATTCACTTTTAAGGAGTTCTATCCGGTAAATCCTCCGTTTGGATATGTGGGAATACAGGTTGACACGAAAACGGGGAAGCTTCAGTATCTGACTATTGAGCCAACGATGACAGTTGAAGAGAAAGAAGCACTTGCCAGGCTCAAGACAATTTTGATGGAAGAAGCTAATGTTCCACTATCCGTTCTCAAAGATGAAGCACTGGCAGGGGAGTATCTAGCGAGTCAGATTAAGCGAGCTATAAGAGTTTTCAACCTTGAAGTTACTGGCGACTCCTGTGACAAGTTCGTCTACTATGTCAAGAGAGATCTCCTCGGCTATGGGATTCTCGACGTTCTAATGAGAGACATAAACATAGAAGACGTCAGTTGCAATGGCACAGCGATTCCTATCTACGTTTGGCACAGATACTACGAGTCCATCCCAACTAACGTGTCGTATCCTTCGAAGGATGAGTTAGACGCTTTCGTCACGCGATTGGCCTACAAAGTGGGTCACCAGGTCTCAGTTTCGAGGCCGATTCTTGAAGGCACCCTTCCTGAAGGATTCAGGGTGCATGTCACATTGGATGAGGTGTCAAAACGGGGAGACACTTTCACAATAAGAAAGACTAGGGCCATCCCGTTCACCATCATTGATTTGATAAGCTTCGGCACCGTCTCGCCTCACATGGCGGCCTATTTCTGGACTCTCATCGACAATTTGAGATCCATCATAGTTGCTGGCGCAACGGCATCTGGGAAAACCTCTCTGCTAAACTCGATCTCCATGTTCATAAAACCCGAAATGAAGGCCGTTACCATAGAAGAAGTTCGTGAACTGGTTTTTCATGAGAACTGGATACCGATGGTGACGCGTCCGTCATTTCAGCCGGGAGTCGAAGAAGTCACACTTTTTGACCTCCTAAAATCTTCTCTGAGACAACGGCCAGACTACATCGTGGTGGGCGAAATTAGGGGCGAGGAGGCTTACACACTCTTCCAGAGTATCTCAGTCGGTCACGGTGGACTTTGCACAATTCACGCTGAGGATGTTGAAACGGTGGAGAAGCGGTTGCTGACAAAGCCTATGGACATCCCTCCGATACTCATTCCTATGATGAACGTTATTGCCCTGGTTGAACGGACAAAGATCCGGGACATCACAGTTCGTCGTGTCTCAGATGTCTCAGAAATCACTGGATTGGACGGCACGACTGGACGAGCAAAGTTCTTGAAAGTTTACGAGTGGGATCATGAACGTGATTCGCTCGTTTTTTGTCTCAAATCTGCAAGTGACAGCTTTGTTTTCAAAAAGATCAGTCAGCTCAGACATGTCTCTATGGCTGACCTTTTGAGCGACTTTGAAAGACGGGAGCAAATCGTGACATGGATGGTTCGTAAGAACATCAGAAACTACGAGGATGTGGCTGACGTTATCAGGAAATACTACCTCAACCCTGAGGAGATCTACAACAGAGTGAGGTTCGAAACTTGAGCGATACTTCACAGAAAGACTCTTTCCTTACGGCCCTGAGCTACAGACTATTTGGAAAAGCAGCCTCACGCTTCAGACTTCTCAAGCAAGTCTACGTGCAAAGTGGAATTTCAAGGCTGTACGAATCATACGTAGCCCTCATGCTTTTTTCGGCTATAATCACGTTTGTTGTTGCTTTTGTGACAGGTGCTTTGCTGCACTATTTTCTGTTCAGTTTGGCTATCTCACAATTTGTCCTGGCTGTTCTCGCGCTTTCGACAGTAGCCTCAATCATAGTTGTTGCCATGTTTGTCGTGTACCCACTTTATCGTCGAAAACAAATGGGGGCAGAGATAGATTCGAACCTGGTCTATACGACGGGCTATATGGAAGTCCTGTCGGCTGGTGGCATTCCAATCGAACGAATTTTCGATCGAGTGATTCAGGTTGAGCGTCATGCCGCAATTAGGGATTCAGCAAAGAGACTTATAACAGATGTCAAGGTGTTCGGGTTAGACGTGGTCTCCTCCTTAAACGACGTCATAAAGCACAGTCCGTCAGAAGTTTTCTCAAAGTTACTTGTCGGAGTCGCAAATACGCTCAAGACAAGTGGAGACTTGAAGGGTCTTTTTGCATTCGAGACGGAGAGACTTCTGAGCATGAAGAAGGAACAGATGAAGAAGACATTGAACACTTTGTTGGGGCTTGGAGAGGTCTACATCGCCGGAGTTGTTATGGGACCAGTGACTTTCATCATTATGATAACCATCTTGTCTGTCATGGGAACCGTGGCCTTCGGCATATCTCCAATCATGCAGTTGAATCTCCTAGTCTTCCTTGGGATCCCGATGATATGTTTGGTCTTCATCATCATTTTGAACAGCGCGCTGCCACAGGAGGAATAGCAAATGTACATAGAACGCAAATACAGTGTTGCTGTCTGGGCTGTCTCGGTTTCAGTAGGGCTTTCGATCATACTAATCTTGGTTTTCACTGGTTTCTATATTCCCAGTGAACCCTACTTCTTACCGCTCAGCCAGAGGGTGAATAATGCGATTGCTTTGAGCGTTATGATAATCTTTGGCTTTCCCGCTGTTCTTGAGTTCAACAACTACAGTTGGAAAAAGCAGGTGGAACGGAACGTTCCGCGGCTTCTTAGGGATGTTACGGAATCTGTACGGTCAGGCATGACGTTGCCGAGGGCTTTGGAAGAAGCGTCGCAAAGGGACTATGGCCCAGTTTCAAAGGAGCTTGAGCGTGCGGTTTCCATGTTTGTCTTGGGCGCAAAGTTTGAGGACTCGCTAATGTTTCTTGCTAAGCGTCTGAGGCGTCCGGTTGCTCTGAGGATGTGCACGGTTTTAGTCGAGGCCCAACAAACCGGAGGCAAGCTTCTGGAAGTTCTCAGCACGAGTGTAGACCTGTTTTCAAGCTTGAACGCGTACAAGGAGGAACAGTACACAAACATGAAGCCCTACATGATGACAATTTACATGGCTACGTTGACTTTTCTGATAATAGCCTTCATCATGTTGCATCAGTTTCTTGCTCCCTTGTATGCTGCCAGAGGCAGTGCTACTGGGACCCAATCTGGCCTACTGGCGGGTGTCTACGACATCAACTATTACGCTTCCTTGCTCTTCTGGGCGTCCCTTCTTGAATCGATTTTTGGGGGCGTCACGATCGGGAAGATTGTGGATAGAGATCTTGCTGCTGGATTACGTCACTCACTGATTCTTATGGTCATCACACTCGTATTCTTCAACATTTCCGGGGTCTGAGGAAGATAAGAAATGGAAACAATTGAAAAGGTTGCAATAACTGTCAACGCAGGCGGAAACGAAAGCGAAGAGCTTCTTCGTAAGCTTATCAAGAAGGGTGTTCTACAGCTGAAGCCTACCCTGGACAAAGCAGCTGTCCGTTATGTTGAGGCTGAGGAGGCTTGGAATGCCGATTCGTCTCAGGTCAAGATTATGCTTGATGATTTGATGAAGAAGAATCTTCTCAAGTCAGAATTTTTGAACCGAGTTCTAACGTGCCCACATTGTGGTTCACCGGATATGCATTCCAAGTATGCTTGTCCGAGGTGCAAGTCTGACAATGTGGGGTTTACTGAGCTTCTTGAGCACACGAAATGCGGAAACATTAGCCCGAAGGACACGTTTGTGAAAGGTGCTTTCCTAGTGTGCCCTCGATGTCAAAACGTGTTGGCTGAAAGTGGTTCAGACAGTCGCGTGATTGGGAACTTCTACCAGTGCGAAAAGTGTGGGTATCGTTTTGACAGGCCAGATGTGGTTCACTTCTGCATGAATTGTGGAACAACTTCAACGCATCAGACTGCGAAGTACGATAAGGTCTTCAAGTACACGATCATGGACGAGATTGCCAAGGAACTTCAAAGGGAGCTACCCGTTCTCAAGAGCCTCAAGAAGACTCTCGCTGACAGAGGCTTCAGGGTTCAAACGCGTGCTAAGGTGAAGGGAGTCTCGGGTGCTGAATCTGTGTTTGACATTATGGCAGAGAAAGAAGATGTCCGCTTGGTCATTGATGTTTCTGCGACGGGAGACAAGAACGATATCATCGGGCTCTTGGCAAAGAAGGTCGATGTCAACCCGACGCGGGCAGCAATCATCGATTTGTCTGGCTCCGACGTCCAGACCGGTCTTGCGAAAGTCTATGACATCATGGTTCTCAAGACCACTGCTGATCACGCCAATGTGGACGGCTTAGAGAAGTTTCTGGCAATGCTTGAACCTAAACGAACTTCAAAGACAAAGAGTTAAGACGGTCAGCACGGCCTTTACGTTTTGCCATAGTTTACTGTTCAGAAACGCATTGTCGTCAGCACCATAAGAAAACGTTGTTGATCACGTCAGAGCAAGAGAAGTCTTGTCCCCTAATCTGTCAGAAGACTTGGAATAATAGGCACAATAGTCCAGTTTCTTTCAGAGTCTAAATCTAATTTGCGATGCGCGGTATAGAGATACTAGCGCGACTGCTTTGTCTTCCAGACTATCTGTTTATTGCGTGCGGGTGCGGGCTTTGAATCGTGGCCAGAAAGTCATCTGACCTGACCATGTCCATTCCGTTCAACTCTTGAGAAAAAAGACTTTATGAAGTCGGACTATGCATTCGAGAGAACTCGACTACGAAGCGGGGTTACTCCCGACATGAGAACTCTATCGATCTATGCTACATGTCATGGGATAATAGAGTTTCGAATCTGAACTGCAAAGCTTATAAATCAACATAATCGATTCGCAAGCATTTAATCTTTCAGGTGCATTCTAAGAAGCTAACATTAGATGTCTCTGTATCATGTTTCAGATTGTGTGAGTAGATGATTTGAATGGCAGAATCTATCGTTGAGTCTTCTGCAGAAGCAGTTTTGAATGTAGCCAAGACGGTAAGAATTAGAGTCTTGCACGTTGATGATGACCAGATATGTCTGAAGGTTGGGAAACAATGCTTGGAAACGCAGGGTGAATTTGAAGTAGACACAGCGTCTTCAGTCAACGAAGCTTTGGAAAAATTGAAGAAAACGGATTATGATGTTATTGTTTCTGATTATCAAATGCCAGGCAAAGATGGTCTTGAATTCTTGAAAGAACTACGAAAAAAAGGAAACACTGTTCCGCTCATCATTTTCACTGGAAAAGGCAGAGAAGAAATAGCCATGAAAGCACTGAACCTGGGTGCTTCAGGATACTTCAACAAACAGGGTCACCCAGAAACAGTCTATGGTGAATTAGCACATGGTATACGCCAAGTCACAGAAAGAAAAAAGACAGAAATGAAGATGTGGGAAAGAGAGGAGAGACTGAGAGCAGTATTTCATTCGTCACCCGATGCCATAACCGTGAGTGATTTGCATGGAAACATCCTTGATTGCAGCGAAGCAGCATGGAAAATGTTTAGATTCTCATCCAAGGAAGAAGCGATTGGCAAAAGCAGTTTCGATTTTATTGCGGAAAAAGACCGTCAAGAAGCATTAGAGAATCTGAGGAAAACGCTAGAACAAGGAACAACAAGGAACTTGGAATATACGCTGTTGAATAAGAATGGAGAGAAGTTCTGGGGAGAACTTTCTGCAAGCATCGTCAAAGATTTGTTGGGCAACCCTGTGGGCTTTGTAGGTGTGATAAGGGACGTCTCTGAACGCAAGAAAGCAGAACAAACGTTGAAAGAATCTGAGGAAAAATTTAGAAGTCTGGTTGAGCTGGCTCCCGACGGTATAGTAGCTGTGAATGCAGAAGGCATAATCACATCGGCCAACCGTAGTTTCCTGACTTTAGTAGGCTATGACTCTATAGAAATCGTTGGCAAACCATTCACGGAGTTGAAATCCAGTCGAGTGGAAGACATTCCAAAATTCCAGAGCATGTTCAAGTCTCTGATGAAGGGAGAATCACCTTCACCAGTTGAATTTCTTTATGTTCGGAGAGATGGAACGAGTCGATGGGCAGAAGTGCATCCTAGTTTATTGACTAAAGATGGCAATCCTGTGGGAGCTCAAGTAATCATGAGAGATGTCACTGAACGAAAGAACGCAGAGGAAAAACTGAGGTCTTTGAATGAATTCAATGAAAATGTAATTGATTCAATCGCTGACTCTCTTCTGGTAATCGATCCTAACGACTATAGAATTACAGGCTTCAATGAAGCAGCATTGAAACGATTAATGTTAAGAAAAGAAGACCTAATGGGGAAGACTTGCTATGAAACAACTCATCATCGCTCCACACCTTGTGAACCTCCTCTTCATATTTGTCCAATTCAGGAAGTGTTAAAGACTGGCAAAACCGTTACAGTTGAACACACGCATTTCGATAAAGGCAACAACGAAATATTCGTGGAAGTTTCTGCCCATCCTGTAAGAAACCAAGAAGGAAACATAGTCCAACTAGTTTACCTTTCCAGGGACATCACAGAACGCAGTGAGTCTGAGGAGAAATTTAGGGTTCTTGCAGAACAGTCGCCAAATATGATTTTTATGAACAAGATGGGAAAGGTATTTTATGCAAATAAAAAATGCGAAGAAATTGTTGGATACCGAACGGAAGAGCTCTGCTCTCCTGATTTTAAGTTCCTCACCTTGATTGCCCCAGAATCTATAGATCAAGTAAAGTCAACTTTCAGAAGACATATGGAAGGCGAATACGTCGCTCCATACGAATGTACGCTTCTCACAAAAGAAGGAAAGAGAATAACCGCAATAATTGCGACAAATTTGATAACCTACAAGGGAGAAAAATCTATTCTTGGAATGATAACTGACATCACAGAACGCAAAAAAGCGGAGGAAGAAAAAAGCAGGCTTCTTGATGACCTTCATGCGCGTGTAAAGGAGCTCAACTGTCTTTATGGCATGTCAAGGCTTGTTGAGAAATCTGGCATTTCGTTAGATGACGCATTGCAAGGAACGGCTGATCTGCTTCCTCCTGCTGTGCAATATCCAGACATTGCATGTGCAAGAATAGTTGTTGAGAATCGAGAGTTTTCGACGAGAAACTTCAAGGAGACCAGATGGAAGCTGCAGGCTGACATTGAAATATTTGGAAAAAAGGTCGGCTCTGTGGAAGTCCGTTACCTTGAAGAACGGCCCACAATTGCTGAAGGCCCCTTTCTGAAAGAAGAAAGGCTCCTAATAGATGCCGTTGCAGAGAGATTGGGAAAAATCACTGAACGCATGAAAACAGAACAGATGCTGCAGGAGAGCGAAGAAAGATTTAGAGCAATCTTTGAGGGAGCAAACGATGGCATCCTTGCTGCCGATACTAAAACAAGAAGGTTCTCTTTTGCCAATCCCAGAATTTGCGAAATAACAGGCTATTCATTAGAAGAATTGCTCAAATTAGGTGTAGGTGACATTAATCCTGAGAAAGATTTGCCTTATGTAATTGACAGTTTTGAAAAGCAAAGGCAGGGGAAAGAGGCTCTTTCGAAGGACATTCCTGTTCTGAGAAAAGATGGAAGAGTGGTTTATTGCGATGTTAGTTCTAAATCCCTGAAAATTGGAAGCCAAGAATACTTGATAGGCATATTCAGAGACGTCACTGAAAGCAAAAAAGCGGAGGAGAAGTTAAGACAAAATAGCGATAGAATTGAAATGATGAATGAAAAGTTACATGTGGTTGGAGGCTTGTCTAGGCATGATGTTAATAATAAGCTTTCAGCGGTGACTGGATATGCGTATTTGTTGAAGAAGAAGCATGCTGATCAGGCAGACATCGTAGAGGGATTGGGCATGATAGAGCAGGCTGTTAAAGCGGTTGGAAAGATTTTTGATTTCGCTAGAATGTACGAGCAGTTGGGCGTTGAAGAGTTGACTTATGTTGATGCGGAGAAGACTTTAGATGAGGCTGGGGCTCTTTTTTCTGGCTTAACCATTAAGGTGGTCAATAGCTGTCATGGATTAACCGTGCTGGCGGATTCGTTTCTCAGGCAACTATTCTACAATTTCATTGACAACACTAGAAAATACGGCGGGAAAGCCACGGCGGTAAGGGTGTATTATGAGAAAGCAGAGTCGGGTGAGTTGCGGCTGGTTTATGAGGATGACGGCGTAGGCATCTCCGCAGAGAACAAATTGAAGCTCTTCACTGAGGGCTTTAGCACTGGGGGTAGCACAGGCTTTGGCTTGTTCTTGATTAGGAAGATGATGGACGTTTACGGCTGGCAAATCCAAGAAACAGGTGAACCCGGTAAAGGAGCAAAATTCGTAATAACGATACCCAAAGCAAACCTAAATGGAAAAGAAAACTATCAACTCTCTTGATCGATCAGTCAGGTTTCTGGAGTGCGCTGGATATCCCTCTCTTCTTTCACAATTCTGCCGTATTTCTCGACAAGAAGTCGGATTTCGTCCTTGGCGCGCGCTGTCAACTTTTATAAGGAAACGTTACATCCTATTCTTTTAACCCTACAGCGAAACGTTTGGATCGTCAAATTCCATAAACCATCAAAAGATAGGCGTTTGAAACTGCTTTGCCATTTATGGATTAGGTGAGCTCAACCTAAAATACTATCCGTAAGAAGCATTGCCTCTGACTTGCAGGTGGGGAAGACTAGCGTGGTTTCTTCTGCGTGGCTGTCTCTTCTTCTAGTTCTTTGACGCGTGTTTGAATGAACTCTGTGACCTTCTCTTTTCCGTATTTTTTCTCTTCTTCTTGTTTCTTCAGTTGCTCTTCCATTGTTCTGAGGACATTGTCCATGTCAAACGGTTTCATTATGTAGGCGTGTGCGCCTTTGTTGAGTGCGTCAACGGCGTTCTGCACTGAGGGGTATCCGGTGATTATTATCTTTCTTATTTCCGGAGCCGTTTCGTTCATTCTAGCCAGAACTTGTGTTCCTTCCATGTCTGGGAGTCGAATATCGACAAGGGCTAAATTGTAGAAGCTGGTCTTGGTTTTTTCTATTCCTTCGTTTCCGCTTCCCGCCGTGTCGACTGCGTATCCCTTTTCTTGCAGAACTGCGGTGAGAACGGTTCTTATGCTTTCGTCGTCGTCGACAACAAGGATTCGGGCATGTTTACCCATACTTTTTCACCTCCTTCTACTCTTGGTTTAGGTTCAACGGGAATGGTGATCGTGAAGGTTGTGCCTTCACCGACGATGCTTTCAACTGAAATTCTGCCCTGATGGGCTTCTATTATACGTCTGCAGATGGCTAGGCCTAAGCCCATCCCTTTCGCTTTGGTTGTGAAGAATGGTGCCCAAATCTTTTCCAAAACTTCCCTCGTCATGCCTACGCCAGAGTCAATGAACGTGAACTCGACATCGTTGCCTGATGCTCTGCTTGAGATTGTGAGTTTTCCCTCTTGTGGCATGGCCTCAACAGCGTTCTCGATGAAGTTTGCAAAGACTCTTTTCATTTTGTCAGAGTCTATTTTGATTCGCGGTTCGTTCAGTGTCGAGTTTGCTAATTGGACCTTTTCGGGAATCTGGACGAGGGAAATTGATTCTGCGATGATTGATTTTGGAGTGGTCTCGGTCAACTCCAGTTTTATCTCTCTTGAATATTCCATCAAGTCGGTTATGATATTGCTTGAGTATTGTATGTCCTTTTCAATGATCTCCAGCATTCCTAGCATTTTCTTTTCTGCATTCGGGCCCAACTTCATTTTCAGATAATACGCAGCGCCGCTTATGCCTGTCAGGGGGTTACGCAGGTCGTGGCCAACCATCGCCGCAACCTGCCCTATGGTTGCGAGCCTTTCGGACTTGACGAGTTGTTCTTGTGTGTTTTTCAGTTGTTTTGTTCTTTGTTCAACCATTTTTTCGAGTTGTTGAGAATACTCCTCTAGTTTCTCCTGCATTTGCTTCCGTTCGGTCACGTCTCTGACCACGGCCACGAAACCTGCAGGGTTGCCAGAAGCATCTTTTAAGACACTTGCAGAAAGCTCTGCGGGGTATTCATGCCCATCCTTTTTTATGAGAGTACACGAGACGTTTCTCAAGAATCCTTTCTCAGCAGTTATCTTGTAGTTTTCCATCGCCCTCTGACGATCCTTCTTCGCTATCAAGATGGAGGCACTCTTCCCAATCAGCTCGTCTTTCGATGAGAAGCCGCTCAAGCTCACCGAGGCTTGATTGCAGTCTACTACGATACCTCTAAGATCAGTGATTGTAATGGCGTCAGGAGACGATTCAATAGTGTTTCGCAGTTTTTCTTCCGATTCCTTTAGCTTCTTCCCTGCCTGTTTCCGTTCTGTGGTGTCTCTTGCGATGCCTATGACCTCAATTTTCCCTTCTCTCTTTACTGGAAAGGTTGAGATTTCTGCGGTGACGCTGGTTCCATCCTTCCTTATGAGCTCATATTCATCAGGTCCAGTTCTCTGTCCTTGCATGTTTTTCATCAAGTCTTGCATGACTTTGGGCGCATATTTCTCTGGAAGAATCCCCACTTTCAAAATGTTCTTTCCAGCTAGCTCCTCTTTCTTGAAGCCTGTCAAGGCTTCAGCTTGTTTGTTTCCTTCTAGGAAATTGCCTTGGAGATCATTTGTGTAGATTGCGTCTGGCGCATACTCGATCAGCTGTCTAAGCCTTTCCTCTGACTCTTTCAATGCTTCTTCAGCCTTCTTGCGGTAGGTTATGTCCACGAATGAACCCAACATGCAGATGGGTTTGCCAGTTTCGTCCTTTACTAGGCTTGCTGATAAAATGGAATAAAACTTTGAACCATCTTTTCTGGTGGCCGTGATTTCACCTGTCCACCCTCCTTTCGTTTCTAACGCCTTTACGATTTCATCGGCCTTCTCTTTCGACTGTCCCTTCCGTGTCATCTCTGCAATTGATTTTCCGAGAACCTCCTTTTCATTGTTATAACCCCACATCTTGACGAAGACAGGGTTCACATAAGTTACGTTGCCTTGAAGATCTGAAATAGCCATGCCGTCAATCGATGATGCTATAGCATTGTCTTTGATCAGAAGTTCTCGTTCTGCTTTCTTGCGTTGGGTGATGTCAATTCCCATTCCGATAAGGCAAGATGAGTTCTCAGATCTGAAAAGCAGTCCCGTGAGCAGGAGAGGCGTCTGATGTCCGTCCTTTGAAACGAACTTCGCCTCAACACTGGACGCACCCCTCTCAAAGACCTCTTGAATCTTCTCCTGGGCGAGTTCCTTCTCTTCACGAACGAAGAAATCTAGGAAACTCATTCTTGCAATCTCATCAGACGCATATCCGGAGACGCTCTCGAAGTTCCTGTTCCATCGCAACATTTTCCCCGTGCTGTCAAACATGTAGAAGACCCCTGGAAGGCTGCTCAAAACCGACTCAGAGAAGGCCTTTTCTGCTAGAACAATTTGCTCGGCTTTTTTGCGCTTAGCGATGTCAACGATTGTTGCCTGCAAAGCCGATTTTCCATTATACTCAATTTGACTTGAAAATATTTCAACCCAGCCTACCTTGCCGTCCTTCCGGATCAATCGATACTCGAATGGGGAAGATGCTGGTTTTCCTTCTAAACGATCTCGAAAGCGATCAAAGAATGAAGCTCTGTCATCAGGGTGTATCAGACTTTCTATTGAAAGGGAAAGAAGCTCTTCAGTAGAGTAACCTGTGATTCGGGCCATGGCAGGATTGGCAAAGACTGCGTGTGGAGGAAAACCAAGAACGACAAGCATTCCTTGCATTGAATCCTCAACTAACACTCGATATTTGGCTTCTGACTTCCTGAGCGCGCGCGCAGTCTGGCAACGCATGGCAACAGCTCTTGAGTATAGAGTCTTGGGATACGATATTTAACCTATGTGAAGATGAAGTCTGGATTATTAGTAATCGTACATATTCAGAATCCGACTCAGACCCGCAATCATTGGTTGGCTGGGTCGATGTGTGGGAACGACTATAATAGCTAAGAGTGGAGGAATTGATGTCGACGTTTTTTATATTCAGAATCTGAATTTTGAATAACAGTGATTCTTATCTCGTTTTCATAAGTATTAATATGTAATATGCTGCTAAGGTCGAACTATTCGGTTGTCTTTGCATCCGATGTTAGGTGAAAATGAATGGAAAACACTGAGCTTTCTCACACAGTCGAAATAGAGGGAAGTTCGAAGGCAGATGGACGGCGAGTTACGAGTGGAATTGAAGGGTTCGATGGTTTTGTGGAAGGTGGATTTCCACGAGGATCGATGATTCTTGTGGCAGGCAGTGCTGGTTCCGGTAAGACCATCTTTGCGTCTCAATACTTGTATCACGGAATGTCAAGACTCAACGAGTCTGGAGTCTATTTGTCGTTGGCCGAAAGCCGAAACACTTACGTGAGGAACATGAAAAGGATGGGGATGGATTTTGAAAAATACGAGCAAAAAGGGAAGTTCAAGTTCCTAGATATGCTGACTGTCACAGGCAAGGGCGTTGACAGCATCGTTGAACGCGTTCTGGCAGAGGTAGATTCCTTAGGGGCTAAGAGGCTTGTGATAGACTCGTTTTCAGCGTTAGTTCAAGCGTTTCCTGAAGGAATCGAAGCCAGAATTATGCTTCACACAGTTCTTGGAAAGCTAATGCGCCTCAGAGGGGTCACAACATTGTTGATTTCTGAGAGGCCGCTCGCCATTCAAAGTTTTGGTATGGGAATGGAGGAATTCGTTGCGGATGGTGTAATTACTCTCAACTCCATTCCCGAAAGGGGATGGCTTACCAGAACTCTACAAGTTCTTAAACTGCGAGGTACAAAAATCAACAGTGAGGAACATAGCTACGGTATCGATGAGCATGGAATAAGGACATACCCCCTGCCAGAGTTAACACCTGTCAAGACGATTCATTTTGAAAAAATACCTACTGGAATCGAAGGCTTGGACAAAATGTTTTTCGATGGAGTTTTCAAAGGTTCCACAACACTCATCGGAGGAGCATCTGGCACTGGAAAAACCACGTTCGCCCTACAATTCATCGCAGAGGAAGCTAAAGGCAACGGAAGAAGCCTGTATGTTTCCTTTGAAGAACCACCGCAGCAATTGGCCAAAGAGGCGGAAGGATTTGGCTTGAACATGAATGAATTCATGGACAAGGGTTTGGTGAAGTTCGTCAACTATTCTCCTGAGCCTTTCAACGTTGAACAGCAACTTAACGAGATCCAAAGTCTCCTGAAAGAATACAAACCTGCAAGGTTCGTCATCGACACAATCGGTTGCCTGGAACGAATCATGATTGTAGACAGGTATTTTCGATATTTGAAGAGTCTAACGCTACATCTGAAAGACCAAGGAATCACAACAGTTTTGACTGCCCTTACCAAGTCAGTGATGCTCACAGCTGGAACAGCGCTCTCGTCAAACGTAGATAATATTATCGTCTTAAGGCATATTGAAATAGATAGCAGCCTGAGGAGATCTGCAGTTATCCTGAAGTCCAGAGGCACAGCTCATGACAATGATATCAGAGAATTTGAAATAACCCCGAACGGTGTGGTGTTGAAGGAAAAGTTCGCCGGAATGGAGCAAGTCTTAGGAGGAACGCCGAGAAAGTCCGCGTGAGAGAAACCCTCAGCAGAGGTATCGAGGCCTTCACACGCGCACTAATTCCCAACACCAGCCAAAACGGAATAGGGAACGGCGATATTAACGGAGAGAGTGTAATCGTTCATGAATGAAAAGAAGAATGTCTTGTTGTACCAGGTGGTACGGAAGGTCTTTGAGGAGGCCACAGCTACAAGTCTAGGCGCAACCTTTCACATTATCATATCCTTCCACCTGAAACAAAAATTCGGCAAAGACCCATATGAAGTTCTCATAGAAAGTCCTACAACATACTATGATGGGCTGAAAGAAGTCCTCGGAGAAGGCGGCGATGCCGTCATCAACCTGGTAGGCACATTCCTCACCGCAAAGTACAATGTAGATTGCACAGCAGAGGAATTTCTTAAACTGTTTACCAAAGAAGGTCAACTGTCAGCACGGAAATTGTCTGAGATATTCCAGAGTGTAGTCACTCAAGAGGAACAAAAATTGAAGGCAGCATAGCTGGAATCGCATGCTGAGGAGCCTGATTCTGGTAGAAGCCGATAATGGATGTTAAGAGATGCAGTACCGAAGAAAAGCAAGAGAGTATTAGACACCGCGCGCGCTTTTTATGATGAAACAGTCGTTCACTACTGACGAGAGAAAAATACGGTCCGTCACGACTTATGCCTGTTTAGACGGAAACCGAACCGCGTCCAGCGCATTCTGAGATAACCAGGCCTCCTCTGCAAGGGGTCTCTTGCCCTTTTCGTGTGGCAAGACTTTTCTCCACACGCCATCCTGTTTCAGCGCTTTGGCATAGGGAGACCTGCCTATTATCACGAAAGACTTTTTGACAATTTTCTGGCCTCAACCGTATCTTTTGAGTTCAACTACTACTACCGTGTTCAGGATATTATTACACCTGGCCTGTGAACAGAGGTTTCGAAAACAAACATTAGGGAAGGTGAGGCAGCGTCAGATGCTGCGATATTGGCTCGGGGGAATACATCCTCCGTCTTTTCATGAATAGGCTATATCTTCTGGATGTTCAAGTAAGTGATACCTAGATTCTTCATTGAGCCATTCGTGTTTTGGAGTGAGACCAATCTGCTAGATGGCGTTATGATCTTAGCCTTTTGTGTGATGAGGCGTTTCTGGAGAAACTCATGGCCGCATTCGCATCTGAACCCGACGACTTCATCGTTTCTGACCAGCAGATCATGGATGCAGGAGGACTTGCACCCGGCTTGATGTTTATGCAGCTTCCAAGTCAGAGCTAGATCGTCCAGGGTCATTGGTTGAAAATTCTTTGCCTTAACTATGTACCAGAAGACGTAGGCCCCTAGTGCGAGCCAGAAGCCACACGCCAATTCTTCCAACATTTTCTTGCACCTTTTTCTTATCTGTTTTTCTGCTGTACGGATATACAATAAGTCTGTTCTCAGTCATATCGACTATTGATATATTATATCTTACGATATAAGTGTTATTCATGATTCTGACTCCGAATAGCACGACACATTTCGGCGTGTCACAATCAACAGTTCTAACGCCTATACGTACTTGCAGTCTCTTGTTTAGAGTAGGCTCTTTGAAAAGGAAAAGGTTAGCAACCTAATTCAATAGAGTGAAGATTTGTTGCACGGAGCAAACCACGAAACAAAGAGTGGGGTCATTGTCATTACTTCCTCTACCGTTCAAAATTCCTTCTTGCTTGTATGAGTTTATGCGCACGCTGTTGTGTGCCCTGAATAGAATCAGTAAAAAAAGAGATGCTATGTCTAGTTCTTAGGCGGCGGAGGGGGAAGCGGTAGGGTCCTTCTTCGCGCGCGCGAACGTACGCGAACTGGTTGAATTCTTTTGAAGTTCAAGTAGCGGAGACCCAGATACTCCATCATACTCTTCTCGTTCTGAAACGATTCTTCAATGCAATGTTCAAACGAGTCAAAATTCAGAATATGTCAAATCAGGCATATTTCGCTGTTGGAAGTCTGTCTTAAATTCTGCGATACTTCAGGTTCTTCCTGAAACCAACCTAGTGAAATTTAATGTCAAGTGCATCAAAGGGTTTTGCAGTTGCTATCTCAATATTCCTGTTTTTTTGCTTAATGTCGAGAATAGACTTTATCGTTCATGGGATTCTATATCGATACGGACTTCAATTCTCGTATGAATGGGCCAACGAGTACTGGGCGGTGTACGCCTTTTCATTCACTTTCTTCTCCGTGGTTATGGGATTGATGTATTGGTTAGGCTCGAACAAAACCTTAACAGACACCAAGATTTCACTGGGGCTATTCGCTACCATAAATATTCTAATGATTGGTGGCTTGCAAGATTTGATGTTTTATACTCTTTGGGGGAAGGGCTTGCCACCTGACAACGTTACGTGGTGGTGGAGCCCGTTGAGCCACTTCTTTGGGACGTGGAATAGCTCGATGCAAATCACTCTTACGGTGTTGGCTTGTTCTATCACTGTGCCATTGTGGACGTACATACTTAGAAAGCCCGATCTGTCCAAATCAAAAGATCGCGCGGCAATTGAAGGCCATTGGAGGCGTAGAGTAGCGCGCGAAGGTGTTCCACGAGGTGGCAGCCGACAAAGCCAGCACCAGCCGTGACCAGTGTGTTTTTTGTTACTCATTCTGTTTTAGCCACCAACAATACGTGTCTTGTCAGGTTGCTTGAAGGATTTGATACTATTTTGTTTAAGGGTAATGAGAAGACGAGGGCAAAAACTGAAAGGATTTGGTAGGAGCCTCGCATTAGCCGTTGTTTCATGAGCCTCCATAGGAGGGTACGTTGACGCCGAGTTTGAGGAGAATAAGGTTTCGAAAGTCTTCTGTCAATTTGACAAAGGTTAGAAAGTCGAGCGCGCGCGAATAGGACTATGCCTTCGATGTCATCCTCCTTTTTTTCAATCTATCGATTGCCAGTTTTTTGAAGACTTACACTCGAAGGATCAACATGTGTAATCTGTTCGGTCCTTTTTCGAACAACCAACAAAACATGCCGCGTCAGATCACTTGAAGGATTTGAAACCATCTTGTTGAATGGCAAGGAGAAGAGGAGAGCAAAAACCGAGATGATCTGATAAAAATTCCGTAGAGCTTGCTGCTCTAAAGAACCTCCGTACGATGTGGCTTTGATTCCAAGTTTCTTGAAGAGAGAATTTCGGAGATTTTCCATTAATGTGACAAGGGGCAGAAAATCTACGCCAACGTCAGCGATGGATTTAATGTCCAGTGTTTTTAGTGTAGACATATAGTGAACTCGAGGAATTACAAGCGTGGGATAGTGAGTTAACCTGGTCAGGCTTGACTTCGACATCAATTCTAGAAGGAGAATTCTGTTTCTGGTGACTCGTGTGATTTCATGAAGACTCTGTTGCTGTTTATCTTTGTCAACAATGTGTTGAATGCAAGTGCACGATAGAGAAAGATCAACAGAATTTGAACGGAGAGGAATTGCATACGCTGAAGCTACTAGGAAGTCGACATTCGGTCTACTACATCGTCTCTTTGCGATCTTTATCATTTCTCTCGATATGTCGATTCCGGCTACATAAGATGCCTTTTCTGCCAGAAGCAACGCCCAACGTCCAATCCCTGTGCCAACGTCGAGCGCCGTTTTTCCTTTGAAGGAAGACAGGAAAGGCGCCAAGGCTTTGTTCTCGAGATAATCGATATACTTGTTTGTGATAGATGGGGCACCGGGGATGTTTATGACGTCTTCTCTAGGTCCGAATCTTTTGACAACATCGTCCCAAAAATTACTTAACTACTTCTCCTCCAAAGCCACTTCAGATGTGATAACGCTCTCATTCTCAAATACTCTGTCCGTGCGCTATCATATCGACTAATATGTTCAACCTCTCTTTCACAAAATTCGCGGGAGTTTGTTGTCACCAAAACAATCAACTCGTTACATTTAATCATGTTTCTATGAGCATCTTTTCGAACTTTGGAAAGACTTCTTGCACATCAAATGGTAATGCTGCTAGCCTCACTGCCGTACACATGGCTGTATACTGTTCTCGCTCGTTTGCCCAAACTGCGTAAATGTTGCGTATTAACTCAGATATAGTGGCACAGGAGTTTCCAAAAAGCATCGGTAATCCAAGCTTAGAAAGGCTAATATGGGTTGATGTTGGCAAAGTAACGACAGGTGTCCCACAGGAAAGACTTTCCAAGAATGTCAAAGGGAAAACATTTAGTCTAGCTGGAACTACAAGAATGTGAAATCTTGAATACAGCTGAGGCATGCCTTCTTCAGTCGGGAAATTGACACCATTAATAGCTCCGTAGTTTGCCCCTGTGGCGTAAAATTCAATATCGGGATTTGAGCTTTTCAACAAGTCTGCAGTCTTAACATAAATGTCCCAGCCTTTCTCAAAGTTTCGTCTTCCTACAAATAGAGCGGAAAACTTGTCTGCTTTCAGCTTTGTAGGTTTCCAGAAGTGGGTATCAATCCAGTTAGGAACGAATGCTACATTGTCGTGATGGACTTTTGCTACCGGGTTTATTATGTGAATTTTCTTGAAGAATCTCAAATCTGTGGCACCGAACATAAGGTAGAATGATTTACCAACAAAAAAAGTCAAAGTATCACTTGGCTTCGCACAGGAAGCAAGTTCATCCATTTTGGAATACCATAAGGGGCTATGAATACCAGCCACAGATTTTGTGCGGTCTAATTTGCATAGACGCCAAAGCGGGTTGTACATGATGTAGGCGACATCAAATCCCTCAAGTTTGGGGCTCCATGTCTCATGATAGGTAATATCTGCTAACTCATTAGTCTCCGTAATATTCGAAGACTTCTGCAGACTGAATGGCAGAGCAAAAATCTCAACATGATGTCCTCGCCTTCGAAGGAGCGCTGATGCTTGGAGAACCCATTTTACGCCTCCTCCCATGTACTTCAGGCTGTTTGGAATCCAAAATGCGATGTTTGTCATCGAAGTTCACACTCGTTCTATAGAGAGTTGACTTTGAAAATGGCGACATCTTGATTTTCAAGTACTATTTTGTCAGCTTTTCTTAACATACTAAGCTTCCAGCCTCCTTCCGGCTCATTCTTATACACTACGATATAGTCTATTTCATATTTAGCCAGCAATTGCTGTCTAAGCGCGCTATAATCATCATTCGGAATCTGACCTGCTACACTGGTGTGGACACTAATGCTTGCGAGTCCCGCTGATTCATAGGTTACTTTCACACCCACAAGGTTCCATGTTTCATCTTTATAGAGCGAAATTGATGATGCGTTATTGAATTCAATCAATAAAGGTACATAATGGCTTATAGTTACTTGTTGTCGGAAAATACTTATGTCATCAAGACTACTTGCGATTTCTGGATTAAAGAAGACTGTTAACTGCAACTCGGATACTTGCGTGAAACTGTAGGAAATTGATAGATTCGTAGCATTCACCAAAAGCTCCTTTTCTATGCCGTCCCCTTGCACAATGTAGGTGTCAGTGTTCAACGAGTACGTTTTGAAAGATTCAGACAACAACTTGTTATTAACATACGAAAGCCCATTGTCGACCCAAAAGGCTGGCATAAACTCTCCCTTATCATATGAAAATACAGATATCATCGGGCTCAAAGTCGAACTGGTTGGCGACATGTCATAAACTTCAAAAAAGCCAACTCGCCGATAGTAATTGGCAAGTTGAATAATTTCTACATCACGATACCTTTCCATCAAATCTCCCGTCGAGATCGCAGCTAACAAATGGTATCCTGAAATGACTTTCCTACCACTAAGGACTTCGATCCAAGCCGCTAGAGGATAAGTAGCTGCTATTGTTGAATTGCTGGCAGTGTTGTCTTTTAGCCACTGGATTGCTTCACATTCAGGTTGTCTTACTAGAGCGTCATTTTCAACTCTGACCGAAAGCCTTTGTATCATCATGCCCCACGTGAGCGTTATCAAAAAAAGGACAAAAACAGAGACTATTCTTTTTCTGCTTTTCCTAAACAACAGGACCGAAAAATGCCCTATCGAAATTGATGATAACGCAAGTAATGGCGGAAGTGAAAACTCGAGAAAGCGAGAATAAAATGTAGTGAAACCAAGATGTTGCAGCAGCAGAGCAAGAAAGAAAGGAGACACAACAGCAAGAACCAGTAAATCAAAACCATTCTTGTAGAATCGGTAAACAACCAATATTCCAATGATGGCAAATATTATTACTATAGAATCGAAAATTAAATCTACAAAAGAGTAAAATGGATTGTAAAAATAAATCCAGCCCCCAGGGATAATGACATTGTTTTTGGCAACTAATGGGTTAAACACTGTTTCTTTGGCACTGCTGAGAATGAACGGTATGGATGACAGACCTGGAAGTATGAATACAAGAAAGCCCTTTAGTGCGAATCGAAACCCGCGTTTAAGTTTCAATATCAGACTTGCGAATACGACAAAATAGAAAACGAAGGCGAGTATGTGGACCAGGCCTAATAAGAAACTAACGACGAAACCCACAAGCAGATAGCGAAAACCTGAATTTACATTGTTGAATCTTATGAATGACCAATAAAGGATCATACCTAGAACAAGAGAAGTTAGCATTGCATTGTTTCCCCAAGCTAAACTCGCCTCAAACGCATAGAATATGCTTCCAGTTGCTCCAATAGAGCACCCGATTATGGCAATATACTTATCATGCGTTATGTCTTTGATTAAAAGATACGTAGATAATCCAAGCAACGATGACATTAGAGGGCCATATATCTTTGTTAAAGTGATGCCTCCGAAGAAGAACAACAACGGTATCAACGGAGGATATCCCGCAACGACCGGTCTGCCTTCCAGAAACGTCTTGCCAATTATGATGTACATCGGAGGATCATTTCCAGGTGGTAAATAATAGCGATTGAAAATAACGGATTTTACGGCAACAGAAAGTCCCGTAATTAGCAGCAATGCTACAAGAATCCCCTGCCATGAACTGAGTTTCCTGAAAAAAGAGGCTTTCTCCATTTCAGTTGAGACCTTGCAGGATTTCTCTCAGAAGGTTTTCCTTTTTGCTTGTTACTTTGTCTCAATCGTATTTTGCAGTGAATTGATTCGCATTGCAGCTCATTTAGCGTGCACTAAGAACAAAGAAAGGTAGTATAACCATTGCTTATTTCTCCACACTATGGCTCACCTTGCGTAGAACATGCTCCATCTGGTTAGTCACTGAATCCCAATCGTGTTCTGCTGCAAAACGGCTGGCATAACAACTCGTTTCTTTCCACATTCCTCCATCAGTGAAGAATTGAAGAAGGGCTGAGGCAATGGAAACGCTGTCAGGGTTGACTGCGATTCCACATTTATGATTTGCGAGTTCTTTTGCTGCGTTGTTTGGGTAATTGCAGGTGACGATTGGCAAGCCAGCAGCCATACCTTCGAGAGCAGCTATGCTTGAGCCCTCCCTTTCGCTAGGAAGAACGAACAGCCAAGAGCTTTTTAACAGCTCCAGCATCTCGTCGTCTGGGAGAAAGCCGTGGACATAGCAGTCTTTTATTCTTGATGCTTGATCCTTTATGGAGGGTAAACATGGTCCAGAACCAATGATGTGCAATTCAGCCTGTGGCGCTTTTTCTTTGACTATGCGAAATGCATCAACAAGCATCTCAACATGTTTGTGGGGTACAATTCTCCCAAGGTATACAATGCGTCCCCAAACCTTCTCTTTCGAGTCTCTGCAAAGTTTTTGATAATCCACGCCGTTTGGGACAACTGATACTCGTTTTCCATCGAGCCCCAAGAAAGTAGCTAACCTACGCTTCGTGAATTCTGATACTGCAACGTGGTGTTCGCATAGTGCTTTCAACGTTTTCTGTACCATCATTGCTCTAATTGAGCCGCTCCAAACTTCACACCATTCCTGAATGAGAGGTGAAGCAACGGGCTTCACAATAATGGAATGAATCATTGGCCATTGGTTTGAGTAATATGCATCATAGCCTTGCTTCCACAATTCCTTGAATGCGCCAAGCGAATACTTAAGAACGCCACTTAGGGAACGGGAGCCGTTCGGTAGAACGTAATTGGTTGAATAAGCACATCTATGAACTTCAATGCCTTCAATAAACTCTTCTTGGGGTAGGTTGCGGTCATACTGTAAAGTGAAAACGCTGACTTCGTGTCCCTTTTTGACAAGTCTCTTTCCGATTTCAAAGAATCTGCGCTCGCATCCCGCCATATGAGGGTAGAACAACTCAATCAAGAACGCTATTTTCAAGCCCTTTTTACCTCGAAAGGCGTTCGCTCAAAACGACCTTTATTATTCTAAGTCCATCAGTCCACGCGCACAGCTTCGTTTGGCCTACTCTCGGCCTGTAAGTTATTGCAACGTTGTCTATTCTTGCACCTTTCTTAACAAGTTTGATCAGCTGTTCAGTTACGTACGGCATTCCATAGTCTGTATAATAAAGCCCCTTGAGAAACCTTTTTCGAATCGCCCTAAGACCGCACTGTGTATCAATAACTCTCCTAAGAAAGGTAACGCTTAGAAACAGCGAGATAACGGAGTTTCCAAACCTGTTCAGAATATTCATGGCCCTAGGATACATCAATTGGTTTAATCTATTTCCTATAACGACGTCGCATTTGCCAGACAAAATGGGTTTTATGATTTTCGGAATATCCCTTGGATCGTAGGTGTAATCTCCATCCATGTAAACAACAATTTCTCCCTCAGAGTTCTCAACGCCACTTTGCAAAGCCCGTCCGTAACCCTTCCGTCTTTCAAGAATAACTTTCGCTCCAAAACTCATAGCTATTTCTGGTGTAGCATCGCTTGAACTGTCCGCGACTAAAACCTCATCAACAATATCACTAGGAATATCGCTGAGAACCTTACCGATTGCTTCTTCCTCATTTAGCGTGGGAATCACTAGTGAAACTCTCATTTCGCTTTCTCCTCATAGATAAAATGGCAAATATTTCGTGGAGCGCCCTAAAACAAAAAAGGGAAAGTGAGGTTAGCTTTTGTTCAGCTGCTCGTAGCGATCCAGAGCACAAGTTGCGCAACGATGCGAGTGCCGTCATAGTAGTTTCCGCCTGTCAGAATCTCGACCACGCCATCACCGTCAACATCTCCAGAGGCCACGGAGTTTATGTGAGTGTTGCCAATCCACTGCCAACACGTAACAGTTTTCAAGGTTAGGTCTGAGCCGTTCCAAACAATCAATTGAGCATAGTCGTATGTGCCGTCATGGTAGTTTCCGCCAGTGACGATTTCCATGTGTCCGTCTCCGTCAACGTCTCCGATGGCGACTGAATTGATAGTCGTGTTGCCGACCCAGTACCAAACTGACACTTGTTTCAGCGCCAGAGTTGTTCCGTTCCAGAC
>Ga0187850_10001261_pt1 | contig 28317 bp, 26 predicted proteins | sample June2016WEW_4_15_FD_132436 | JGI IMG/M metagenome (GOLD analysis project Ga0187850, IMG submission 132436) | Peatland microbial communities from SPRUCE experiment site at the Marcell Experimental Forest, Minnesota, USA - June2016WEW_4_150 | ecosystem: Environmental > Terrestrial > Soil >...
AGCCGTAGCCTTCCTCGAAGACGTCTTCGTCCAGTTCGCTGATGGGGTAGGAAACGTGATGCCACAGACCGGGTATGTCGCTGAAGCGCAAATCGATCTGCTTGGCCTCGTGTTTCGTCGCGTACTCTATTGCTTCCTTCGGACTCATTCATCCTCCCTAGGGTGGGTAAAATCTTAGTAGGGATGCCGCAACCGCAATTGTTTCCTAGAATAGCGAGTGGGCCCATCCGGGTCAAGCAAGTCCTTTTTATCGAGCGGATCGCCTTTTCTTATGGAGCAGATTGAGTTCTCCTTCGAGCCCTCCCGCCGGGTGTTCAGCGTCGCCGAGCTGAACGCCGCCGTCCGCGCCCTGCTCGAGCGCGAGTTCCAGGATGTCTGGGTGGCCGGCGAGATCTCGGGGGTGCGGCTGGCCTCGAGCGGCCACTACTACTTCACGCTGAAAGAGCAGGACGCGCAATTGCGTTGCGTCTGCTTCCGCTCCACCGCCCGCTACCTGCGCTTCAAGCCGCAGGACGGCGTGGCGGCCATCGCCCGCGGGCGCATCGACGTCTACGAGGTGCGCGGCGAATACCAGTTGTTGGTCGAGTCGCTCGAGCCTCAGGGCCACGGCGCTTTGCAGTTCGCTTTCGAGCAACTGAAGCAGAAGCTCGCCGCCGAGGGGCTGTTCGATCCCGCCCGCAAGCGCCGCCTTCCCAGGTTCCCTTCGCGCATCGGGATCGTCACCTCGCCCTCTGGCGCGGCCATCCGCGACCTCCTCAACATCCTCGGCCGGCGTTTTCCCGGGCTGCACATCCGGATCTACCCGGCGCAGGTGCAGGGCGAGGGCGCGGCCGGGGAGGTCTGCCGCGCCCTCCAGTACTTCAGCCAGACGCACTGGCCGGACGTGGTGATCCTGGCGCGCGGCGGCGGCTCCCTCGAGGATCTCTGGACCTTCAACGAGGAAGCGGTGGCCCGCGCTATCGCCGCCTGTTCCGTGCCGGTGGTTTCCGCCATCGGCCACGAGACCGACGTTACCATCGCCGATTTCGTCGCCGACCTCCGCGCGCCCACCCCCTCGGCGGCCGCCGAACTGGTGGTGCTGAATCGCCAGGACGTGTTCGATCAGATCGGCGCGGCCGCATCCAAGCTGCGCCAGGCGCTGCGCTACCGTTTCGCCGACGCCGCCCGCGGACTCCACGCCCGCGGCATGGACCGCGCCAGCAGCCTGCTTCACCGCCGCATCGGACGCTGGCTCCAGCGTGTCGATGAGGCGGATTACGTGCTGCGCGCTTCCATGCGCGGCCTGCTGGCGTTGCGGCGGCGGCTGGAGATCGCCCAGGCGGCGGCGATACAGTCGGCGCAGAGACGCTTGGCGCGGGCACGGGCGCGTTGGGAACCGCTGGTGGCGGAACTCAGCCAGTTAAGCCCGCTGCGCGTGCTCGAACGCGGCTACGCCATCGCCACCGACGACTCGGACCGCGTTCTGAAGGACGCCTCCGAAGCCCCGCCGGAGTCCGCAATCCGCGTGCGCCTGGCCCGCGGACGACTCAAAGCCCGGGTCACCGAATCGGAGAGAGCTTGACCCGCCGGAATGTGGTGCAATGTGTGGGAAGGCATGCGTGAAGCCGTCTCATTGCTTCTCCGTACCGTGGTGATCGCACTGCTGGCGCTTTCCGCCGTCGCTCACTTTCGCGCCGGTCTCTGCTCCCCTCCGGATCTCCGAATCGAAGCGCAGGTGGCCAGGCTTGCTCCACTTCGGGATCTTCCCCTGGATCTCCACATCGGGTACTGGTGCGCCGAACCGCCTCCCAAATTGGACACCACTTCCCCGACGTGTGTGGATTCTTTCAGGATGACCCGCTATGCTCTAGCTCCCAGGATCGTGCTGTGGGGGGCCGAAAGCGACTGGGTGATCGGCGACTTCGATCCCGCGTACCGCTTCGAGAGCCTTGCGGAGGCCCGCAACCTCGTCATCGTGCGGAACTACGGAAACGGACTCGTCCTGTTCAGGAGGAAGCGGTGACGATCGGCGTTCGCGTCGCCCTCTCCTTGATCACTGCGCTCGCGCTGGGACATTTCGCTGCCACGCTCTTCCTGCTGGGACATGGAAGCTGCCTGCGGCGCCGGCTTCTCCGCTTCGGTTTCTCCGTGCCGCTTGGGTTCGGCCTCGTTTCGTTCACCTACTTCATCCAGCGGCTGGTCTGGGCGCCCTCGTTCGCGTCGCTGCTCGCAGGTGACGCCGTAATGGTGGCCTGTCTCGCGGCTGCATCCCGCTTCCGGTCCCGGCGCCGCTCCGCTCAACCGGCGGAACATGCCTGCGAGGATTCGCGTTTCGGCGTTGAGTTCTGGCTGCTCGGAACCCTTACTGCACTTCTGGTGGCCACCTCGGTCGCCACCTTCCTGGTTCGCTCGATCCCGAACCCCAGCGGCTACTATGATGCCTGGGCGAACTGGAACATGAAGGCGAAGTTCCTGTTCACTCCGGATGGCAGCCGATGGCGCGGGCTGTTCGACGCGGCGGCGCCTCATCCCGGGTACCCGCTTTTTCTGCCGTGCACCGTCGCCCGGGCCTGGACGTATGCGGGTTGCGAGACGCCGGCCGCGCCGATCGCAATGGCGTTCGTGGCTACCTTCTCGGTGGTGTTCCTGTTGTTCGGCGCCGTTCTGCTACTGCGGGGCCGCACCGCCGCCCTGCTGGGCGCCTCCGTTCTGCTGGCGACGAGTTCCTTCCGGGAGGTGGGGCGGCACCAGTATGCCGACATTCCGTTCGCTCTCTTCACGCTTGGTCTTGGAGTGGTCCTGCTGCTCGTCGCCGGCGGCGATCGCGATCGGGAGTACGGTCTGATCGGCCTGGCCGGGCTCCTGTCGTCGATGGCCGCCTGGACCAAGAACGAAGGGTTTCTTGTCGGTTTGGCGTTTCTCCCATGTCTGTTGGTGGCCGTCCCGCGCGCCTCCCATGGCCGTGCGCGGATCGCCGGCGTCTGGCTGGCGGCCGCCCTGCCTGGCCTCGCGATCGTGATTCTCGCCAAAGCTCAGGCGGCCGCCCCGGTGGATCTGTTCGCGAGCCGCGACTGGGGGGCGGCTCTCCATCTGCTCTCCGTTGCGCGGCTGGAACTCATTGGCAAGCACGTGTTCGGCGCACTGTTGCCGGCCGCCGGTGGGCAGCCCCTTTGGCTGTGGCTGCTCGACCCGGTCGTCCTGCTTGGAACAGCCTGCCTGGCATTCGGTTTCGACGCGCGCCGCGCCTTCAGCCGCCGTATGGCGCCAGTGTTGTGGATGGTCCTGCTGGTGGGAGCCGGATACGTGGCGGTCTACGTGATCACGCCGCACGACCTGGAGTGGCATCTGCGAACCTCGGCTTCGCGGCTCTGGATGCACCTCTGGCCCCTGGTGCTGTGCTGGGCGTGCGCGAGTGTCGGGCGGCCGGCGCCTCCGCTAGGATAAGGCTCCTGCCTTGTCCAGGAAGGGGACAGGGCTGGAGCCCTATCCTACTCCAGTCTGTAGTTCGGCGCTTCCTTGGTGATGATCACGTCGTGCACGTGGCTTTCCCTCAGCCCCGCCGAGGTGATGCGCAGGAATCTGGCCTTCTGGTGCAGCTCGTCGATCGAGGCAGCGCCGCAGTAACCCATCCCCGATTTCAACCCGCCCACCAGTTGAAACACCATCTCGGCCAGCAGCCCCTTGTAGGGCACCCGCCCCTCGATGCCTTCCGGAACCAGCTTCGCGTCCTGCTCCTGGCCGTAGCGGTCGGCGCTCGAGACCGCCATCGCGCTGGTGGAACCCATCCCGCGATAGCTCTTAAATGTGCGGCCCTGGTAAAGGATGGTTTCGCCAGGGCTCTCCTCGGTGCCCGCGAACAGGCTGCCGATCATGACGCAGTCCGCCCCGGCGGCAATCGCCTTGGTGATATCGCCGGAGTACTTGATGCCGCCGTCGGCGATGAGCGGCACTCCCGCTTCCTGGGTCGCACGCGCGCATTCCGCGATGGCGGTAATCTGCGGAACGCCCGCGCCCGTCACCACCCGGGTCGTGCAGATGGAGCCGGGCCCGATGCCGACCTTGACGCCGTCGGCGCCAAGTGCGATCAGGTCGCGCGCTCCCTCGTAGGTGGCCACGTTGCCCGCCAGCAGTTCGACGCCCGGCAGCTTGCTCTTCACCGCGCGCACCACCTCGAGCACCCGCTCGCTGTGGCCGTGCGCCGTATCCACCGCCAGCACATCCACCTTCCGCGCCACCAGTTCCTGCGCCCGCTCCAGGAAGTCCCGGCCCGCGCCGATCGCCGCCCCCACGCGCAGCCGTCCCTGCGAATCCTTGGCCGCGTTCGGATACTTCAACTTCTTCTGGATGTCCTTTACGGTGATGAGGCCCTTCAGCACGTAGTTGTCGTCGACCACCAGGAGTTTCTCGATCCGGTGTGTGTGGAGGATTTGCTCGGCCTCCTCCAGAGTCGTGCCCACGGGAACCGTGACCAGGTTGTCCTTGGTCATCACGTTCGAGATGGGCTGATCGTGGTTGGTCTCAAACCGCAGGTCGCGGTTGGTGAGGATGCCGACGAGCCGGCCGTTGCGCGTGATCGGGACGCCCGAGATGCGGTAACTTCTCATCACCTCGAGGGCCTCGAAGATCTTCTGCTCCGGGTCCATCGTGACCGGATCCACGATCATCCCGCTCTCACTTCGTTTCACCCGATCGACCTCTTCGACCTGGCGCTCGATCGGCATGTTGCGGTGAATGATCCCGATGCCGCCCTCGCGCGCCAGCGCAATGGCCAGGTGCGATTCGGTGACCGTATCCATGGCGGCGCTGACGATGGGGATGTTCAGGCCGATGCCGCGGCTCAGACGGGTGCGGGGGTCGGCTTGCGCGGGCGCCACCCCGCTCCGCGCTGGTAACAGGAGAACATCATCGAAGGTGAGCCCTTCAGGAATGCTGTTGGCAACCATATTCAATGATACGAGAGGCGGAGAGGCGCCGCAAGGATATCGTGTATGCCGTCACCGGCGCGCCGCCGTCGCGCGCTCCATGTTCCAGCGCACGGCAAGGGCGGCTATGGCTTGTTGCTGCTTTTCGAGGAGAGTGTGCCGGAACATGGCGTCCGAGTCGTTCGCCAATCCGCAAGCGACCGCTTCCAGACTCCTGCCCGGATCTCCGAGGAGCAGCCACGAGTGCGCCAGGTTGAGGTTCGTCTGCACATCCCGCGGGTGGATGCGCTGCGCCTGCAGGTAGCATTCATGAGCCTCCTCGGGACGCTCCATCGACAACAGGCAGTCCCCGAGCACATTCCACAACCAGGGGCTGTACCACGGATTCAGTTCGACCGCCGCGCGCGCCAGCTCGAGCCCGGCCGCGCGGTCGCGCAACTGCGTGCCCGCGAACACGGCCGCTTCGCCGATCAATTGCCAGTCCCGCGGATTCCGCGCGATCACCTCGCGAAAACTCTCCAGGGCCTCCCGTGCGTGGCCGCTCTCCGCCTCCCGGCGCGCGCGCTCGATCGGCGCATCGGCCCGCTCGCGCGCGGCGGCCGCAAACCGGGTTTCGAACGCAGCGCGGACGCCGGGCGCTCCACCGCGCAGCAGAAGCCGGGCGGGTATGCGGCGCCCATCGTCGCCTTCCGCCTTCAGAACTTCGACGCCGCGGCGTCCAAGCTGGTCCTCGAGCAGCGGAAAATTCAATCCCATGGCTATCGACGGGCCAAATCGCCGCGCGACGGAGCGCTCGGCCACGTCCTCCCGGCGCACGGGGCCGTAATCGTTCACGAGCACGAACCCATCCGGCTCCAGCAGCTCGAACAGGGCATCCAGACATCCGAGGGCGCCGTAGTTGTAAGCAAACGGCGCGCCGGCCGGCTCGCCCTCCAGAGTCCCCAACCCGGCCGGCGGGTCCGGGCCGATGGGCAGAAAGTCCTTTTCGAACTCGAGGAGTGGAAGAAGCGGCAGGAGCCGGGCCCGCTCCTCCGCCTGGGCGGACCCGGCCAGCGCGCGGATCTCTTCGAAGCTGAGCGGCGTGTACTGCTTGAGCAGACTCGCGTCATCGGTGATCCAGGTGCGAACCCAAAGTTGCTCCCAACCCTGCTCCGCCTTGCGGAGAATCGCCGACGGCAGCACGTCGAGAACATAGTTGCAGATCGCCGCGCGGAGCGGCCCGGCGCCGATCGCCGCCGGAGCATTCGCATCGCAGACACGCGGGAACACGTGCCCGGCGTGATCCCGGAAGATCTCCCTCTCCCGCCATTGCTCTATGGTTGCGGGCGAACCGTCCGTCGCATAGTAGGCCAGCCGCTCGTAGAAGTCCCGCGATTCGCGCTCGCACAGGAGCCGGAACTCGTCCAGGAAGTACCGCGCGAACAGGCCCGTACCGGCCCCCAGTTCGAGTACCGCGATCCGTTCGCAGCCGGCCCCCGGCTCCAGGCAGCTCGCAAACAGCAGCGCTGCCGCATCCGCCGAAACCCGGCCATTGTTGTTCACGATGTAGGGCACGTTGCCGTCGATGAAAGGCAAGACGCCCTCGCGCGTCCAGTGCAGACCGGCGAGCTGCCATTCCAGGCTCTTCGCCAGCGGTTGGTACTCTTCGACGAGCTGCCGCCAGACGCGGGCGCGCCGCAGCGATTCGGCGGGCGCCACGGATTCGCCGGCCAGATGGATGCGTTCTAGCATCGCGGGCAGCGGCAACGGGACTCGAGGCATGGGCATAGCTGTACAGTCTACCTCTTCCATTCGAACGCCATCCGAGCCTATTCCCGTCGGCGAGCGAAGTTGATATACTCTTCTCCGGAACTCGTCAACGCTGAAACAGGAGGACTTGCATGGCTGTTAACTCATTCAGGCTAATGTTCCAGGCGGGAAGCCGTGTGATCGCGGGCAACCTGGCTGGGATATCCCTGTACTGCACTCTGCGCCCGTCGCAAGGAGGGGCGCTCCCGCCGGCTGGCGACTATGAAATCTCGGCTCCGGTGAGCGATCCCATTTACGGGAAGCTGGCACTGATGACGCCTGCCGGAGGGTCAGCCGCGATACCTATCGGCAAGTTCGAGAAGCATTTGCAAAAGTCGGATCATGAGTTGGCAAACACATTCGCGTCGGTGAGCGGCTTCCTAAAGTTCTGGAGACCAGGCGCGAGCGGCGGGCCGTTCTTCGTGATCAGCGGCCAGCCAATAGTGGGGCGAAGCACCATCATCGTCACCGCCGGCTTTGCCGATCTCATGGATGGTTTGCAGACCGCCGGCGGCGCGAACGTGACAGTGGCTTAATGAGCCTTGCGGAATAGCGTGGCTGACTTCACTGTCCCAAGGCGCGTTTTCCGCGCCGCGTGGACGGTGCTGTCTCTCCTGGAAAATTCCGTAGTCTGGGCGGCCGACTGAACCGGGCGCCCGCAACCGAGGGACTGCCTCGGCCGTCCGCTTTGGGGACGGCCCAGGCTGTCCCCGGTTGCCCCCCGAGTACATTTTCATCCCCTCGGGGTAGCGCCTCGCGCCATGGCGCCGGCTGTCACCGCATCTTGCGAGGTTCTGTAAGGGAGCGGACCCCTTCTAGAAGCGCAGCGTAGCTGCCGGTCCAACGCAAGGAATCGAGGAGGCCGTTCTCCAGGCTGGCGCCCAGCTCGCGATAACTGGCGAGCTTCAGCGGCAGCGTGATCCTCTCGGCGTGATAGCCTTCGACGGACTCCATCACGGCCGCTGCTTTGGCCGCATCCAGATCCAGCCCTTTGCCTTGCGAGACCGAGATGGACTGGGAGTTGGGCCGGTGTGCGCATTCATGACGACCTTACAATCCCGCAGTGTGGCGCAGGCGGTTTCGCCTGCCACGGACTTTCACCACAGGCTGCTAACGCAGCACAGCGGCTCTGGTCACCGCAAAAGAAGTGGGCGGGCCTTTCGGGCGGCCTTTCTCGCCGATCAGATAGAATCCGTCCGCGCTCGGCAAGAGGAACTCGCGGCGAAAAGATGGGTTGAGCGTTTCGATCCAACGAAGGTCGCCGGACCAACTGTACCTGGCAAGGAACAGGCCGCCATCCCAGGCCGTGCCGCTCGCCAGGTAGCCGTCGCGCAAGGCGATCAGACACCACGGTTCTCCGGTTCTTCCCGCGACCGAGGGCGGGATGTCCCTGGTCCACTGCCTTGTGAATGAACGGTCAAAGACCGCCAGGTGATAGCGGGCTTCCAGCATCTTGCCTGGCTGATAGTCGTAGTAGAAGACCGCGCAGGCGCCGGCCGGACCCGCCGCCACCGCCCCCAGGTGGCCGTGAAAGCGGGCTTGCCGTTGGAGCGCTCCGTTCTTGTCCAGCCGTAGCAGATGCAGCTCCTGCGGATCTGAAGTCCGCGGGTACGCGGAGCTCACGATACAGCTTTCCCCCTCCTCCATAGCGGCCGCCTGGGGAACGGTCAGCCACTTCCAGAACCGGCGCTGCCAGCGGATTTCGCCGGCAGGACTGAGTTTCTGGACCGCCAACGGCGACTGATCTCCCACCGCCAGGAGGTCCCCGTCAGCCAGGGGAACGATTTGCCAAAAAAGAGGACCATCCACGCCGGAGATGCGGACCGGCATCCCGACCGATCCAGGTTTCAACAGGGGCGCGTAGAAGGCGCCGCGGGACTGGTTGCTTCGGCCACCTATACGGTCCACGTGGACGAGGAAACCCGCGGGTCCGCCCGGCAGGACGGCGGGGTAGTACTCCGCGAGTTCGCGCGTCAGGTCCCGGGAAATCTGCGCTTCAACATCATCCCTCCGCCGCTGGACTCCCGACGCGTCGATTCGGAACAGCGTCTGTTTGCGGCTGTAGTCGCGAGCGCCCGTGAAAGCCTCGGTCAGCACCCACAGGTCTCCCTGTTGATCCACGCCGGCGCCTTGCAGGAAGAACGGGTCCGCAAAATCGCCGAACTCACGCTCCCAAAGCACGCGGTAGTTAGCCGAAGGCTGCGCGCTGACGAGCATAGTGAGCGCCAGAATCCCGCAGAGTGGTGTCCTCAAGTTCGATCCCGCCTTTCGCATCAGGATTGCGCCGGCTCCGGAATCGTGGGCCCGCACGCCAGGTCCTTCAGCACTTCGAGCAGCACGGGGCGATTGCGTTCGCGTGTTGCCACGCGACCCTATTCCAGTATGCCGCGTACCCATAGTAGACTGGTGCAGTGCGTCACGGATGCTGTGCCTTATGTGGGGGGGCAGACGATCGCCTTTTGTCGTCTGCCGGCCTCGCAGCCCACGGAAAACGATGGCCTGCGCCACCACCAGCCTGCCAGAATAAGGTGCATTTCTTGCGACGCAGTAGATCAGGCCCTGAGCCATGAACCGCGACGACAACGCTTGGGCACAGGCCAGCCGCTATCTCTCGCTGGGCTTGATTCTGCCCGCGAGCACGTGCATCGGCTACCTCATCGGCTACCTGCTGGACCGCCTCTTTCACACGAGCTTCCTGGCGGTGATCTTCCTGGTGCTGGGAACGGTGGCCGGTTTCGTGGCGCTGCTCCGCGCGCTGAACATCAAGTCAAAAACAGATGGAAGCTGAAGCCGCGGTTTACGAGAGCGCTCTGCGGCGGATTTACCGCGGCATGAAGTGGCTGGCCTGCGCCGGGGCGCTCGCGGGGCTCTGCTTCAAAGGCTGGCTCTGGGCGCTGGCCTTCCTGCTGGGCGCCGCCGCCTCCTATCTGAACTTCTCCTGGCTCGATCAGATCGTGGCTGCGATCGGACCCAACGCGCGCCCTCCCCGCAAGCGCCTGTGGGTGTTTCTAGGGCTTAGGTACGTGCTCTTGGGCGGGGCCGGCTATGTTATAGTGAAGGTCTTTGGGATGAACGCCATAGCCGCTGTGATCGGCTTGTTTGTCCCCATCGCCTCCGTTCTTTTGGAGATCCTCTACGAGCTAGTCCATGCCCGAACATGAACTCTGGCTTACGGCCCTCATCAACAAATTGTTGGCCGGACCCACCACGGCCGTGCTGCAAAAGCTCGGCCTGCCGCCCGAGAATCCCGCCCACCCCTGGCCGAACTTCGCGGCGATGGAAGTTCTGGTGGCGCTCATCATAATCCTGCTCTTCGCGCTGTTGCGGCCGCGGCTGTCGATGGACCGCCCCGGCAAGTTGCAGCACGTCTTCGAGCTGGTCTACGGCTTCCTGAGCGGCCAGACCGATGGCGTGCTGGGCCACAGAGGACGCCCCTATATCGCGTTCTTCGGCGCCATTTTCATCTTCGTCCTGTTCTCGAACCTGCTGGGGATCATCCCCACGCTCGACTCCCCGACCATGTTCCCCCCGGTTCCACTGGGCTGCGCTCTCGCGACTTTCGCTTACTACAATTTCGTCGGCCTGCGCACGCAAGGCCCGCTGGGCTACCTGAAGCACTTCGCCGGACCGGTGTGGTGGCTGTCCCCGCTGATGTTTCCCATCGAGATCGTTAGCAACCTGGCCCGTTTGCTTTCGCTCACCATCCGTCTTTTCGCCAACATGTTCGCGGGTGAGCAGGTGACGCTGACGTTCATGTCGCTGTTCCCGCTGGTGCTGCCGCTGCCCTTCATGGGGCTGCACATATTCGTGAGTTTGCTTCAGGCGTACATTTTTGCGCTGCTGACTATGGTGTACGTGGGCGAGGCTCTGCCACACCAGAGCGCGCATTCATAACGGCTTTATCCGCTGCCAGCGTGAGCCCGGCTGCAAGAGGATGACGGGAACCACCAACTGGGAGCGAGATTCATCCAAGGAGATACGAAAGTGAAATCGAAACTGCTGCTGCTCATGCTGGCGATGCTGGTGCTCGCCAGTCCCATCTTCGCCCAAACCACCGACGTGGCCAAGGACCCCAATCACTATTGGCTGTGGATCACCGCGGCCTTCTCCATGGCGATCGCTTCGGCGGTCTGCGGTCTGGCGCAGGCCAAGGCCGTCGCGGCCGCGTGCGAAGGCATGGCCCGCAACCCGGGCGCCGGCGATCGCATCCAGTTTGCCCTCATTCTGGGCCTGGCGCTCATCGAGTCGTTGGCACTCTACACGATGATCGTAATCTTCCTCAAGGTGAAGTAGCCGCTTGTTTTCGGGGCAGGGCCGATCCCCTGCCCCACTCCGAATACCATGAAACTCCAAGGAATCTTCCCTCCCATCACGACGCCCTTCAACTCCGAAGGCGAGCTGTATAAGGCCAAGGTCCGCCACAACGTCGAGAAGTGGAACCTGACGGCGTTGGCCGGCTACGTAGTCTGCGGCTCCACCGGAGAGAGCGTCATGCTCACTCCCGAGGAGAAGTACCAGATGTGGGAGTGGGTGGCCGAGTGCGCCGCGCCGGAGAAGCTGCTCATCGCCGGCACGGGAGTGGAGAGCGTGCGCGAAACCGTCGCGCTCACCAATCGCGCCGCCGGGATGGGCTACCAGGCGGCCATGGTGCGCACCCCGCACTACTACAAGAACCTGCTGAACAACGCCGCCGCCCAGACGCTCTACTTCCGCTCCGTCGCCGACCAGTCGAAGGTCCCCATCATGATCTACAACTGGCCGCAGGCCACCGGCCTGGACATCCCGGCCGAAGCCGTCGCCGCGCTCTCCGAGCATCCCAACGTCATCGCCATCAAAGAGAGCTCGGGCAGCCTGGAGAAAGTCATGCAGATGATCCGGGAAGTGAAGCCCGGCTTCCAGGTGCTGGTCGGCTCGGCCCCTACGCTCTACCCCTCGTTCCTGGTCGGGGCGGTGGGTGCGGTGCTAGCCTTCGCCAACGCGGCGCCTTACGCGACCATCGCCATCTGGGAAGCTTTCCGCGCGCGCGAATACGAGGCCGCCGCCGACTGGCAGAGCCGCATCGCCCGCGCCGCCGTGCTGGTCACCACGCGCTACGGCATCCCCGGCCTCAAGCACGCCATGGATCTGAATGGCTACTACGGCGGCCCGCCCCGCCTGCCGCTAACTCCCGCCACCCCGGAAACCAAGCGCGAAATCGAAGACGCCTTCCGCGATCTGAAGGGCTGATCCGCCCGGTGGCGTCACTACACGCTTTCGAAGACCGCCCCCTCGCCCTCCAGCCGAATGTAGTACCGCTCGATCTTGGCATCGCCGAAGCGCTCCCGCAGCCGCGCCGACACCTCCCCGAGATCCTGGATCTGACGGGCGCGCAGGTTGGCGGGCGCTGGAGCGAAGCGCGCGTCCTGGTACCACTGGCAGTCGTCGTGCGCGATCAGGATCACCCGCGCCGCGTGGCCCAGCTTGCCCAGAAACCTCACCCATTGCCAGCCCACCCAGGGGAACTTCGGCAGATCCTCGGACGGCGCGAGCAACTGCGGACCGCCCGGAACCGCCAGCAGCGCGTAGCGCTCCACCCCCAACTGAATCCGCACGAAGTCGCGGAACGCCGTCTGGTAGCGCGGGTCGCTGCAATGGATCACCAACACACCGGATTCGACGCTCATTTGGCTTTCGGTGCCGGCCGCGGCTCGCTCGAGGGCGGCACCAGACCCTTGATTCGCATGTAGGTGACCAGGTTGCCGTAGTGCTCCATGTCGTGGCCGGTGTTCCCGTACAGCGCGCTCAAGCGCGTACGCTCTTGGCCCCACACCTTCACCAGTTCCACGGCCTTGGCGTCGGTCAAATCCGCCGAGACGCCACTGCAGAAAGCGTCGGACTCTTTGAGCGCCTCGATCAGGTCGGCTTTCGTAGTTTTGGTCTTCTCCACCTGCACGTCCGGGCGCGCCACGCCCTTCACCATGGAACACAGGCTGAACTGCGCGTCGGCGATGTGCCCGACGATTTGGCCGAACGAGCGAACCTCTGGCGCGGGCTTGAAGGCGTAGTTCTCTTCCGGCATCTTCTCGGCCGCGCGAAGAATCAAATTCTGGACGTAATCCCGCGCCCCGCGAAGTTCGGAGCTCAGCGGATTGGCGGGGGCGCCCTGCTGGGCCAGGCCCGGGAGGGACAGCATCATGAGACTGATAGCGACGGACTGTAGAATCTTCATGAAATCAGTTTATGACGGGTGGCGCCGCTCATGCCAGCCGCGCGGTGACGGCCTCCGCCACTTCCAGCGTGCTGCTGCTCCCGCCCAGGTCCGGCGTTCGCACTTTCCCCTCCGCCAGAACCGCGGCCACCGCGCCCTCCACCGCCCGCGCGGCCTCCGCCTGTTCCAGATGCTCCAGCATCATCGCCGCCGACAGGATTGCCGCCAGCGGGTTCGCGATCCCCTTTCCGGCGATGTCCGGCGCCGAGCCATGGACCGGCTCGAACAGCGAGGGCGAGCGCAGCGTCGGATCCAGGTTCGCGCTGGCCGCCAGGCCGATGCTGCCCGTCACCATCGCCGACAAGTCGCTCAGAATGTCGCCGAACAGGTTCGACCCCACCACCACGTCGAAGCTCTCCGGCCGCCGCACGAAGTTCATCGCCGCGGCATCCACGAGCAGCGATTCCGTTTCGATGTCCGGGTATTCCTGCGCCACGGCGTCGAACGTCCGGTCCCACAGCACCATCCCGAATCCCTGCGCATTCGATTTCGTAACCGAGCACACGCGCCGCCTCTTGTTCCGCCGCCGCGCCAGCTCGAATGCGAACCGCGCGATCCGTTCGATCCCGCGCCGCGTGAACACCGCCGTCTGGATGGCGATCTCCTCGGGTTGATGGTGGTACACGAACCCGCCCACCTGCGCGTACTCCCCTTCGGTGTTCTCGCGCACTACGACCATGTCGATGTCGCCTGCCCTGTACCCCGCCAGCGGAGATTCCACTCCCGCATGGAGCACCGCCGGGCGCACGTTGGCGTACAGGTCGAACCCGCGCCGGATCGGCAGCAGCAAACCGTTGAGCGCAATGTGGTCCGGAATGTCCGGGTGTCCGACCGCGCCCAGAATCATGGCGTCGAATGAGCGCAGCACGTCTAGCGCCGACGCCGGCATCATCCGCCCGTGCCGGAAATAGTACTCGGCGCCCCAGCCGAACTCCTCGAACCCGAATTCAATCGCGTGCTTCGCGCCCGCGCACTCCAGCACGCGCCGCGCCGCCGCAATTACCTCCGGCCCTACGCCGTCGCCCGGAATCACCGCAATCGCCAGTTTCTTCATTGCTCGCCCCGTCCCGGCCTACCAAGTCCTGCACACACTGAAGTCCGTGCCACGGGCTCCTGAAACTCATTGATTCTGCACCGTGGCGCAGGCATTCAGCCTGTGCGCGCCTACACCTCGGCCTCCTCGCATATGCCATGGCAGTCGCGGCCGCGCAGCCGGTCGAAGAAGCCCAGGGGCAGCCCGCATACGATGCACTGCCGGCGCGCCCGCCGCGCGGATTCCACCCTCTTCCGCTCCTCTTCTTCCCCAAGCCGCTTCGCACCTTCTTCTGCCCGGCGCCGCTCCCGCTCCTCGGCTTCCCGTTTCAGCTCGGCGCCGACGCGATCCAGGCGCGCGGAGATGCCGTTCCACAGGGATTCCGGGGGAATGCCTTGCTCGGCGGGAAAAGGCTCGGATCGCGGACTCTCACTGCCCTTGCAGAAGTTGAAGTGGTATCGGCCTCGGATTCCCGCCAGCCGTGGAAGTGCTTCGGCGTATTCGGGAGCCGAACGCCACTCCTCGCCGAACCGCGCGGCGTCCTCGACCGACGCGAGGGGATAGAGACCCTGGAGTTCGATCGGACGGCTGCCGGGGGGATGCTTCTCGAACAGGCCGACACTGCACATGTCCTCCGAGGCGCTGCCAGAACTCTCCCTGAACTCCACCAGGAGCAGGTCGGCGTATTCCTCTACGATGTCGCAGAGTTCTTCCGGCGTCACCCAGTACATGACTCCGCAACTCGGAGGATACTCCTTGGGAGTGAAGCTCTTTCCAAGGAATGTTCGCAGCTCCTCGAAGGAATACAGCTTCGGAAGATTCTGGGTACGCTCGGAAGCGGGCCTCGGGCGGGGAACTGCGGGAGGCGTTACTTGTCTGGCCGGGGCGGCGGCCTCGCGCTCCTCTCGCACCGCGCCGAGGGCCGAACGGGAAGCGTCGGTGTCCCCGAGCAGGTCTCCGGAAAGGTCTATCCTGCCTGCCTCGGGCAGCCGCTCCCTCGCGCACGGCGGCCCCTCGACAAACATCGGAGAAGCGCAAACCGCCTTGAATTCCTCGCTCGCCGCCAGCGCCGTCCTCACCCGGTCGATGACTGCTGCTTCAGAACTCTGAATCGCCAGGCAGAAGACCCTCTCCTGCCCCGCCAGCGTGGCCGCCGTGTCCCCCTCGTGAAGGAACCCGCCCGCCAGCGCTGGAGGGTCGATCGCGCGCCAGAAGATCTTCCAGCACGCGAACCCATAGTAGCCGCCACCCATCTTGTCGATATCGAATCGAACGCCTATGGCCGGCATGCCCAGTAGCATCGGCTCTCCTCCCCGACTTGGTGATTCTATCTCCTGGAGGCCCTTGCGCACAAGGGCCGCCCAACGCGGTGTGCTCATGCAACGGCTGTCGCCTGCCGATAAGTACCACAGAGAGTTCCCTTGTGGAAGACAGTCAAGGAATCCTGGCGCGCTTCAACCGGCTGATGCGCGACCTCGAAAACGGCGCCAGCACCCGCACCTGCTTCCGTCCCTGGGAGGTCGAACTGCTCCTCGACATCCAGAACTGCAATCTCGGCGCGGCCAACCGGCGCCGGGTCCTGCAACGCTACCGCCGCGCTGTCGAGCGCCGCCTCGAGAAAGGCGCGTCCGAGCCCCTCAAGTTCTCCGAGTACCTCGCTCGTACCCGCGCCCGGAACACCCACGCCGCGGGAACGGCCCCTGCGCTATCCTGACCATTTGGAGGAGAGCATGAGTTCCGAGCACAAGCCAGGCCCTCGCACGGTGTTCTGCGTGAAGTTCCAGCGTGAAATGCCCGGTTTGGAGGAAGTGCCTTTCGAAGGCCATCCGTTGGGCCAGCGCATTTACGACAACGTGTCCAAGGAGGCCTGGAAGATCTGGGTCGAGCGCATGAAGATGATCATGAACGAGTACCGGCTCAACCTGGGCACGCCGGAGGCGCAGGAGTTCGTGCTCCGCCAGATGGAGGAGTTCTTCTTCGGCGAGGGAGCCGCGTTTCCCCCAGACTATCAGCCCCCGCACTAGCCTCCGCACCCCCCTACGCGCCGCGGTAAGCGCCCGTAAGTACGGGACATCCTAGCCGAGCCGCGACCGCCAGGGACTGTGAAAAAATCGCTGGGCAAGCTGAAGCATGCCCCACGAGAGGCTGCAAGCTGTTGATTCTCCGCGTGGGACATGCTTTAGCTTGTCCTCTTCGGTGCCACGAGGCGATTTTTTCACAGTCCCGTCAGGCAGCGGTCCGTTGTCAGAACTAGCGCGGGCTACCCTCCCCGGGGCAGCCGCTCGATCAATTCGTACAGCTCTTGCGCCTGGATCGGCTTGGAGAGATAGCCATCCATGCCCGCCTCCAGGCACCGCTCGCGGTCCCCTTTCATGGCATGCGCGGTCAGCGCCACGATTGGGACGTGGCCTCCCGCCTCCCGCTCCCGGCCGCGGATGGCGGCCGTCGCTTCGAACCCGTCCATGTTGGGCATTTGCATGTCCATCAGCACCAGATCCACAACCTCCCGCCCCAGCGCCGCCACCGCCTCCAGCCCGTCGTTGGCGACCAGTACCGAGTGCCCGTGCCTCTCCAGCAGCCGTAGCGCCAGCCGTTGGTTCACGGCATTGTCTTCCACCAGCAGGATACGGAGTGGATGCTCGGACGCCGGCTTGCCCTCGGCATTGCGGGCGGGCTGCTCCCGGCTGAGCGCGGCCATGGCCACACGCTTCAATTCCGACTGCTTCACCGGCTTGAGGAGATAGCCGGCGACGCCCAGTTCCCGGCTGCGCGCGGCATCGCCGGGCCGCTCCGCCGAGGTCAGGATGATGACCCTGCTCGCGCATAGCCTGGGCGCCCCCCGTAGCCACTCCGTGACCTGGAAGCCGTCCATGCCCGGCATGTTGCAGTCCAGGATCGCGAGTGGAAACGGGCTGCCAGCCTTCTCGGCCGCCGCAAGCGCAGCGGCCGCTTCCGTCCCGCTTTCCACTGCGACTGGCCGCATTCCCCACCGCGCCAGCATCCCCGCCAGCACCGCCCGGTTCGCCACGTTGTCGTCGGCTACCAGCACCGGGACGCTGCCCGGGCCCATCGCCTGCCCGGCCGTTTCCGCCGGCGGCAGCTCCAGCGTAGCCGTGAAGTGGAAGGCGCTGCCCGGCCCGCCCCCGGCTGTCCGCGCGCCCTCCCAGGGACTCTCCAGCCAGATCCGCCCGCCCATCATTCGCACCAGTTGGGTCGAGATCGCCAGGCCCAATCCCGTCCCGCCATGCTTGCGCGTCACCGACCGGTCCGCCTGCTCGAACGGCTCGAAGATCAGATCCTGCTTCCCCGGGGGCACTCCAACCCCGGTGTCCGCCACCGTGAATCGCAGCGTGATCTGGTGATCGCTCTGCGATTCCCGAGCTACCCCCGCCATGATTCGGCCCCGTTCGGTGAACTTGATCGCGTTGCCAACCAGGTTCATCAGAACCTGGCGCAGCCGGCCCGGATCGCCCACCACCACATCCGGCACATCCGCGGCGATGTCGCAGGCCAGATCGATCCCTTTCTGCCCTGTGCGCCACCCCAGCACGTGCAGCGAGTCCGCCATCGCATCCTTCAGGCTGAACTCCACCGGCGCCAGTTCGAGCTTGCCCGCCTCGATCTTCGAGAAGTCCAGGATGTCATTCAGCACCAGCAGCAGATGGTCGGCGCAATCCTTCACTGTTTCCAGGTTCTCCCGCTGCTCGGGCGTCAACACAGTTTCCAGCGCCAGCTCTGTCATCCCGATGATCCCGTTCATGGGGGTGCGGATCTCGTGGCTCATATTGGCCAGAAACTCGCCCTTGGCCTGGCTCGCCGCCTCCGCCGCCAGCCTCGCCTGGTTCAGTTGCGCGATCAGCCGTTCCCGGCTGCGATAGTGGGATACCGCCATTCCCAGCAGCAACAGGATCAGCACCGAACCCAGAGCCGCAATCGTCAGGAAGCCGGCGTTCTTGTACCACGGCAGCAGGACGACAAACTCCAGAGTCGCGGGCGTCGGGTCCACGTTTCCGTTGCGGTCCATCGCCCGCGCCTCCAGCACGTGCTTGCCCGCCGCGAGCTTATCGAACGCGCGAAACGGGTCCGGCAGGGACGGGCTCCAGACGCCTCCGTCCAGTCGCGTAGCGAACAGCAGCCGCCCGCTGGGCGTGCATTTCCACTTGTCGATGCCCGAGAAGACGAACCTCACTCTGCCGCCCGGTGGCACTTCGCGGGGGTTCTGCCCGCTGGCCAGCAGCGTCTTCGGCGGGTCCGTGTCCGCCTCGGGGTGGTACCGGCTGATGCCCAGGCTGGTGGCCGCCCAAATCACCCCCTCGCGGTCCTCGTGTACGCTGTAGACGATCGGGGAAGGCAGGCCTTCCTCGATCGAGTGCGTGATCCAGTTGCCGTTCTTGTAGCGGTGCAGTCCCGTGCCCGACGCCACCCAGATCGATCCGTCGCGCGTTTGAACGATCTTTCGCACCCGGTCCAGCCCGCGCTCGACCAGCTTCCAGGACTTGCCGTCGAACTCCACCAGGTTGTCCCGGCCCCCCGCAAACACCCTGCCGTCCGCCGTGTCATAAACCGAAAAGGCGCCGCTCGCCTGGTAGTCGGGATCCGTGCTGACGATTCGATACTGCCCGTTGCGGTAAACCGCGAGTCCTCCCGTTCCTCCCAGCCACAGTTCGCCTTTCCGGCCCTCGCGGACGTATTTCAGACTCGCGATCCCCCAGTTCGCCCCCAGGTCCAGATAGGGTCGGAAGCTCTTCCCGTCATATACGTCCAGCCGGTAGGGACCCGTGTATTCGCGAGCCTCCGCCCAGATCGTTCCGTCGCTGCGCGGGGCGATCATGAGGATCTGCCGGTTCTCCGGATGCCGTACCTCGGCGAACCTCCGCCGCTCGGGATCGAAGGTCAGCATGTGGCTGATGTCCATCGTGTGGATGGCCACGCGTCCGTCGGGCAGCAGACACAGCGCGGTGGTGTTGTAGGTGTTCGTGCTCTCGCCTTTCGGCAGCGGATACACGCTCCAACGCCCGCCGTCCCGCGAGACCAGCGACTCCGAGCAGGCGAACCACAAACGTCCTTTCTTGTCTTCCAGGATGGCGTGCACCAGGGAGTCCACTCCCGAAACCTCGACCGGAGTTCTCCACAACGGAGGTGCAAAGCGCGCGATTCCTTGCGTCGTCGTCAGCCACAGGGCGCCCTGCGGTTCACTGGCGGTGTTCATGAGCATCCCCGAGAGGATGTCCTTGCGTTCAACCCGCTCCTTGCGGCCGCCCACCAGCCGGAACAACGCGTGTCCCTGCCGCACCCAGATCGCTCCGTCGGCGCCTCGAAGACCTTGCAGTTCCTCGCGATCCGAGGTCGCGATTTCCCGCCAGCGCCGGCCGTCGAACCGCTCCAGCACAGTGGTGCGTCCTTCCCGCGTGCCGGCCGCGAACACCTCCCCGCCGTCGCCTTCCACCGGGGTCTGTAGGTTTCCGATCCCTGGCGGCGGAAGAGTGTGCGCGCGCCACCCCGCCGCTGTCTTCCACAGCTTGGTCAATCCGCGCTCGCCGGCCAACCAGATTCTGCCTTCGCGGCCTCCCGACATCGCGGTGAATCGCCCGATCCCGCCGGCCGCGGCCGCGAGAATGACCCGCGTCGCGCCGCTCGCCGCCCGGTACTCGAACAGCCGCTCCGGCGTCAGCATGAACACCAGGCCGTCCGCGACCGGGAAGGCGGCGAGTTTGTAGCCCAGTTCTTCGAGAGGATGCGTGACCCACTTCCCGCTCCGGTACTCTTCCAGACCTGTCGTGGCCAGCATCCACAGTTGGCCGCCCCGCGTGCTGTAAACCGTCCCCTCGGAGCCAGGAGCGGGGATGCGCACCGCTCCGTATCCAGTCAGTTCCGTCATCGTGCTGACATCGCCATGGCGAATCCAGACGTGGCCGTTCGGATCCACCGAGATCTCGCGCGCAAACGACTCGATCAGCCCGTCGGAAACGTCCCAGGAACGCCACACCGCGGGATTCTGCGCGCCCAGCATCGGGGCAAGAACCAGCATCAGTGCGGCTCCCAACACGAGCGTATGGCGCGGGCGTGGCATACCCTCGTCTCTTCTTATCGGCGCGAACTCCAGCCGGAGTGAGGATTGTCCTCCATGCCGCGGTCTATAATTCGGATGTGTCCTCCCTCCGCCACTCGGTTTGCGCGCTGGACTGCCCGGACACCTGCTCGCTGCTGGTGACCGTTGAGGATGGCAGAGCCACGCGCCTGCGCGGCAACCCTGAGCACCCCGTGACCCGCGGCTTTCTGTGCGGGAAGGTGGCGCGGTACCTCGAGCGGGAATACTCCCCCGAGCGCCTGCTCTACCCTCAGAGGCGGGTCGGAGCCAAAGGTGAGGGCCGGTTCGAGCGCATTTCCTGGGACGAGGCGCTCGACCGGATTGCCCGCGAACTGACGAAAATCGCCGCCAAGTCCGGGCCTGAAGCCGTGCTGCCTTACAGTTATGCCGGAACCATGGGTCTGCTCAACGGCAGCGGCATGGACCGCAGGTTCTTCCACCGGCTCGGCGCCTCGAGGCTGGACCGCACCATCTGTTCCGCCGCCGGCGGCGCTGGCCTCTCCGCGGCGCTGGGCTTCCGCTACGGAACCGAGCCCGAGCAGTTCCGCCACTCGCGACTGATCCTGGCCTGGGGCGCCAACGTCCTCGGCACGAACTCGCATCTCTGGCCGTTCATCGTCGAAGCCCGGCGCAGCGGCGCCAGGTTCTATACCATCGACCCGGTCAGGAACCGCACCGGCGGCGCCGCGGACAAGCACTTCTTCATCCATCCCGGCAGCGACGCCGCGCTGGCTCTCGGGATCATGCACGTGCTGGTGGCCGAGGGTCTTTACGACGCCGATTACGTCGCGCGCCACACCTCGGGATTCGAGGCGCTCCGCGAGCGCGTCGCCCAATACCCGCCCCAGCGCGTCGCCTCCCTCACCGGAATCGCGCCACAGGAGATCGTAACCCTGGCCCGCGAGTACGGCACGCTGAAGCCCGCCGTCATCCGGCTGAATTACGGCGTGCAGCGCAGCGAGCGCGGCGCCATGGCCGTGCGCGCCATCTCGCTGCTGCCAGCGCTCACCGGTTCGTGGCGTCTCGCGGGCGGCGGTCTGCTGCTAACCACTTCGGCTGCTTTCGCGCTCAACCGCCGCGCCCTCGAGCGGCCGGATCTCCAGCCGCGCGAGGCGCGGCTGGTGAACATGAGCGAGCTGGGCAAAGCTCTTACCGCACTCCGCCATCCCCCGGTCAAGGCGCTGGTTGTCTATAACTCCAACCCGGCGGCCATCGCGCCCAACCAGAACCTGGTCCTCCAAGGGCTGCGCCGCCCGGACCTGTTCACTGTCGTGCTCGAGCAGTTCCAGACCGACACCGCCGGCTACGCCGATGTCCTGCTGCCCGCGACGACCTTTCTCGAGCACACCGACCTCTACCTGGCTTACGGCCACTACTACCTGCAACTCGCCCGCCCCGCCCTCACCCCGCCTGGCGAGTCCAAGTCGAATGTGGAAATCTTCCGCCTCCTGGCCCAGCGCATGGGATTCGACGACCCCTGCTTTCGCGATTCCGAGGATGACATGATCCGCGCGCTGCTCGACTCCCCGCACGAGTTCCTCCGCGGCATCACGCTGGAGAGACTGGAGCGCGAACGCTCCGTTCGCCTGGCGCTCCCCGTGCCGTTTCTGCCGTTTGCCCAGGGCGGCTTCGGCACACCCTCGGGGAAGTGCGAGTTCGGCGCGGAGACGCTCGAATACACACCGCCTGTGGAGTCCCGCCTGGGCGGCGGCGCCGGCCGCTATTCGCTCGAGCTGATCTCCCCGAAGAACGACGACAGCATGAATTCGACGTTTGGCTGCCGTCCCGAGGTGGACGCCCAGACCGCGCTGGTTTCCCTTCACGAAAACGATGCTGCCTCGCGCGGCATTTCGGCGGGAGACCGTGTCCGCGTTTACAATGATCGGGGAAGCTGCGTGCTGGCCGCGCGCATCGATGGGTCGGTGGCCCCGGGCGTGGTTTGCGCCAGGGCCGTGCGCTGGAGCAAACTGGCGCCGGATGGCCGCAACGTGAACGCGCTCACGTCGGACCGCCTGACCGACGCCGGCGGCGGCCCGGCCTTCTACAGTTGTCTGGTCGAGGTGGAAAAATGCGCAGACTGATCCCCATCCTGATCGCGATCGCCCTCGTTCCCGCCGCCTGCCACCGCCGGCAGCCGCGCGTGGACACCATCGAGGACCAGAACCAGCCCCCGCTGAGCGCCCTGGCCGCCAACGATCCCCGCGGCGCCGCGCAACTCCTGAACGGCTTCTATGACATCGAGAACGGCGCCTGGCGCTGGACCATGGGGAAGTTCTCGGTGATTCTCCAGCCGCCCGCGGGCGCGGTGCGGAAGGGCGCGCGGCTGGTTCTGGAGTTCACCGCCCCCGAGCCGGTGATCTCGCGCCGCAAGACGATTACGCTCTCGGCCGTGGTCGAAGGCTATGCGCTGGCTCCGGAGACCTACAGCAGGACGGGACTCTGCACTTATTCCCGCGACGTCCCCGCTACGCTCCTCGCGGTGGGTCCGGTGAAGATCGATTTCGCCCTGGACAAGTTCCTGCCCTCCGGCGAGATCGAGACCCGCGAACTGGGGATTATCGTCAGGAGGATTGCGCTGGACCCGAAGCAGCGGCGGGTTTCGAGCCCGCTCCCACCCAGCGGTACACCTCGAAGATAGGCCGGCCCCGGGCGTCTTCGATCACCCGCAGTACCTGCTTGCGGTAGCCCGCCGATTCCGCCGCGGCCGCAAACCGCGCGCTGCGGCCTTTGAGCTCCTCGTTCCCCTCGGTGTGGCCGAGGAAGACCGCCTCCTCGGCCGCGAGCATCTCGTCGACTATCTCCAGGTCGTTCTCATCCATCTTCTCCTTGGCGGCCTCCTCGCTGTCGACCCACAGCGGCAACTGACCCCGGCCCAGCAGGCGCAACGAGTCGATCACCCCCCAATCCATGACGTAGATGCGCTTGACGGGAAGCTGCGCCAGGTATTCCGCCAGAGGGTAAACGGCGTCCGTCCACACGGTAGTGGGGCCTCGCACCACAAGCTGGGCCAGGTGCTGATTCGTCACCAAGAGGCTTGAGCCGCACACCGCGGCGATCAGCACGGCCAGGACCGTGACTGCCGCGCGGCCCAGCGCCCGCGTCGCCCGCGTGAATGCGACCGCCACCACCACCTGCGGAAACGGCCAGAGCAATATGACGTGGTGAGCGCTGCCTCCCACATCTTGGGTGAATGCCATCTGCAACCAGGTCACTACCAGGAACACCAGGGCAAAGAGCATCGGCTTGCGCGCGGGCGAGCTCCACAACCACGGCAGCAGGGCCAGCGAGAGGACCAGGGCGATTCCCAACAGCCCTGCCCGCGGTGCATCGCTCCAATCGCTGAGCGCCACCGACCCCCGCTCGAGCGCGGATTCGGGCCGGCCGGGCCGGGGCGCCGGGTCGTCCTGAACCAGGTAGCCCAGCAGCGCTCCCCCCTCCAGGTTGAGACGAACCTGGTCCACCTTGGCGTGCAGCTCGGCGGATGAGTACTGGGCATTGGCGCGGAAGGTTTCCAGGCCGCTGATGCTGTTGTAAGCCACCAGTGGCCACGCCCCGGCGAGGAAACAAATCGACGCCACACCGGCGTTCCGCCGCGAGAGTTTCGAGAACAACTCGCGCGGGAACACCGTCAGCGTCGCCACTCCGAGGCCGCCCAGCATCCATACGAATAGCGCTTTGTCCCACAGCCCCAGGCCCAGCAGGAAGAACCCGGCGCCCAGGTTGATCAGTCCCCCCCACTTGTAGAACCTCGTGACCAGCAACATCCCGGAAACCAGCAACAGGTGCTGGAAAGCCACCGGACCCCAGTCGAACGTGGTGGTCAGCAGGAACACGGTGTCGAAAGCCAGGAGCGCGCAACCCGCCAGCGCCGCGCGTATCCCCGCCGTATCCCGCAGCAGCAGGAAAAACAGCCAAACCGTCAATGTCCCCGCCAACAAAACCGGGACTCGCACCGAAAACGGCGACGGCGGCCACACCTGGAAGATGACGGCGTATATCCACGTCTTCAGCGCGCCGATGTAGCTCGTTATCATGGTCGGCACGTCGTGGCCGAAAACCCAGGCCATGTGCTCGGCGTAGATCGGCTTGTAGATACCCATCCCAAACAGAGCCTCGTCGGTCTGTATGCCGGCGTAAGGGATGAAAACCAGGCCCTGCATGAAAAACACCAGGCAAAGCGCGACCGCGAACCAGGCTGCCCGAGGACTGCCGCCAACGTCCGCGGCCGGAGGTTCGGGGATGAGGACTGGCTTGGCTTCGTCGGTCATGAGGGGCGGCGCCGAAGAAAACGTATTATCCCACGAGCGGCTGGGAACTGGATGGTACCATTCTAAGGAGCTGCTGAGAATATGCGTAGGGACGGCCCAGCCTGTCCCGGTTGCCCACGACGCCACTCCGCAACCGAGGGACTGTCTCGACCGTCCGCCGTGGGGACGGCCCAGGCTGTCCCCGGTTGCCCATGACGCCACTCCGCAACCGAGGGACTGCCTAGGCCGTCCGCTGTAGGGACGGCCCGGGCTGTCCCCGGTTGCCCCCTTAGGACTGGATAGGACTCCATGAAGCGCGCACAGACCATCGCCTGCTGGGTCACACCGCCCCTCGTCTGCCTGGCCCTCTACTGGCAGGGGCTGAGGGCCTGGTTCCAGCAGGACGACTTCGCCTGGCTGGGGCTCGGCGCCTCCGTCCAGGACGTTCCCACGCTGTTGCGGGCCCTGTTTCAACCGATGGCCCAGGGTACCATCCGCCCCTTGAGCGAGCGCGCCTTCTTCCTGGTTATCCACGGGATCTTCGGCCTCTGGGCGACCCCCTTCCGCGCCGCGGTCTTTCTGACCCAGGCGGCGAACTTGGTCCTGCTCGGCCTCTTGGTCCGCCGAGTCACGCGGTCCCGGCTGGCCGGGTTCCTGGCGCCCACGTTGTGGGCGGTGAATGGCGGCCTGGCCATGGCCATGTCCTGGACCGCCGCCTTTAACCAGGTCTTGTGCGGTTCCTTCCTACTGCTGGCGCTCTATTGCTTTGTCCGTTACACCGAAGCCGGCCAGCGGCGATTCCTCGCCGCGCAGTGGGTCGTCTTCCTGCTCGGGTTCGGGGTGCTCGAGATCAATGCCGTCTACCCAGCCCTCGCGGCCGCCTACGCCCTGTGCTGTGCCCGCCCTTATCTGCGCAAGACCGCGCCCATGTTCCTGGTCTCCGCCGCTTACGCGCTGCTACACTTCTGGATGGCTCCGGTCCAGTCCGCTGGCCCGGCCTATGTCGGACACTTCGACGCCTCCATCCTCGGAACTCTCTGGACCTACTGGCAATGGGCGCTGGGACCGACCCGCCTCGGTCTGCTCCTCACCGGCTTGCCGGGTTGGGTGGGCATCGCCGGCACCCTGCTGCTGACCGCGCCGCTGGCCCTCTTCGTCGCCTGGAAGGTGCGCCAGCGGCAATGGCCGGTTCTGCTGCCGCTGGCCTGGTTTATCCTCGTGCTCCTGCCCGTGCTCCCGCTTCGGGACCACCTCAGCAGCCACTACCTCACCCTGCCGACCGCCGGCCTGGCGTGGCTGGCGGCCTTGGCGCTCGAATGCGCTTTCCGCGAGCGCTGGTACGTCAAGGGGCTGGGTCTGGCGCTGGCCGGCGTGTACCTCGCGGCGGGCATCCTCGGCGGCAGGATCGAGACGCGCTTGTTGGTCCAACGCAGCCACGCCGTCCGAACGCTGGTGTGGGGTGTGCGGCGGGTTCGCGAACTCCATCCCGGCAAGGCGATTGTCCTGACCGGGATCGGCTCGGAGCTCTTCTGGGCCGGCGTGTTTTCCAGGCCCTTCCGTCTGGTCGGCGTTTCCGACGTGTACTTGGCGCCCGAGGCGGTCGCCGATATCCTGCCTCATCCCGAGTGGGGGCAAGTCTCGGATTTCGTGCTTCCTCCGTCTATCCTATTGGATTTGCTGGCGAAACAGCGCGCCGTCGTATACACCCTCGATGCCGGCCGGCTCCGCGCCGTCACCCTGTCCTATTTCGTGGAAGCCCGGCGTCATTGGAACCCCGAGGAGCCGCGACGCGTGGAGGTGGGCGAGGCCGCCTTCGCCCGGCAGCTCGGCCCGTCCTGGTACAGGCTGGAGTCTGGGCATCGCTGGATGCCGCGGCGCGCCACCGTTCGCCTGGGCGGGCCCCGGACCGCCGCCGAGAAGCTTCATGTGTCGGGGTATTGCCCCGCCGCGCAGGTAGCGGGCCGCCCGTTGCGGGTTTCCGTGGGTGTCGACGGCGCGCTGCTCGAGGTTCTCCAGCTCTCCAAAGGCGATGCACCGTTTCATCTGGTCCTGAAGCTTCCTCCGGAACTTGTTGGAAAACAACGTGTTGAAGTGTTTGTGGAGGTCGATCGCACCTTCACCGATCCTCCCGACCGGCGGGAATTGGGCCTCAGCTTTGGGACTTTTGAGATTCGGGAGTAGGCCCCGGCCTACCCTCCTGGCACCCCCCGCCCCTCATCCTAACTAGCGGCCTCCCCAGGCTTTCGCCTATGCCGGAAAATTTTTCCGCGTCGATGTGAAACTTCCGGAGAACATCGGCGTCAAATAATAACTTGTGGAGTGAGGTGCCACTGCGACTTTTTTGGAACCGAAATTGCTCAGTTCGAGTCTTAGTTGAGTATGGAGCTGCAAATGGCCTCGAGAGGACGACCCTCGGTCACCACCACCAGGTGGGTGGCTGATCTGAGCGCCTGTAGCTGATGATTTTATGGAACTTTTTCGATCATGTTTCGCGTCTTATACTGGGCTTGACAACTGGAGAGAGCTTCGATAATAATTGAGCAATGTTAATGTAACGAGGAGGGGGAGACCATGACCAAGAGCGAGTTGACCAAGTTTCGCCAGATCCTGGAGGCCAAGCAGGCCGACCTGGCCAGCATCTTGCGCCGCCGCGACGAGATTGCCATCGAGAAGAGCCCGGATGCCATCGACGAGGTGACTCGCGCCGCCGAGCGTGAGCTCGCCATCCGCAATCTGGACCGGGAGTCCAACCTGTTGCGCAACGTAAGGGCTGCGCTCCGCCGCATCCACGACGGTTCGTTCGGAGTTTGCGCCCACTGCGAGGAAGACATCAGCCCCAAGCGCCTGGCTGCCGTGCCCTGGGCGCCCTTCTGTATCCGCTGTCAGGAAGCCGCCGATCGCCACGAGCGCGAGGCCACCGACACTCTCGAAAGCCTTCTGATGAACGCCGCGTAAACTGGCCGGGGGCGCGGGCCGATGCCCGCGCCCTTCGTGTCTCGGAACAAATTCCCCACCCGGGTCAAGCCCGAACGCCCACCGCCGAGATCATCCGCCCGGGTTTCCCTCCGCTTCGCCGGTGGGAGTAGAACTCCGCACTGTGGCAGGAAGTACACGGCGCGCCCATGTAAATCCTGCCCCCCGAAATCCCCGCTGCCTCCAACTGCCGGCGGTTGGCTTCCGCCAGGTCGACGGTAGTCGCCCGGTCCAGGTCGGTCCGTTCCGGAAACCAGGTCTGGAATCGGGCGGCCACCTGCGCTCCCACGGTATAGCACCTGCCACAGATGCCCGGCCCGATGGCCACGGCCAGATCCTCCGGTCGGCTGGAATACCGGGCGGCGAGCGCATCCACGGTCCTCGCGGCGATGCCTTCTGCGGTGCCTCGCCAGCCGGCATGCACGGCGGCGATCGCCCTTAACCGCTCATCCACTATCAGGATCGGGATGCAGTCGGCGGTCCACACACTCAGGTACCGGCCGGGAGTGTTCGAGATCAGAGCGTCCCCCGTCCCCTCGAAGCCCGCCGGGTCGTCCGCGCACAGGCAGATGCTGGAATGGACTTGCCGGAGCCGGACCACCGGCTCGGGCGGCCAGCCCTCCGACACGCGGGTTCCGAACCCGTGTTCGAGCCACCCATGGCGCTCCAACTCCGCGACCCGGTAGACCTGCTGTCGATCCTTGTAGAACACTCGATCGCCCGCGGCTTTCACGCCGGATGCTGGATCTGGGCGATCATGACCTGCTTCTGGAAATCTTCCAGCATGGATTCGTCCAGCCGGACCTCGGTGGGCCGCCGCGCCAGCGTGCTCATGTGATCGATCTTGTCTTGCAGCTTCAGCAAAGCGTAGAACAGGTTCTCGGGCCGTGGCGGGCAGCCCGCCACATAAACGTCCACCGGCACGATTCTGTCGACGCCTTGCAGCACCGCGTAGGTGTTGAAAGGGCCGCCCACGCTCGAACACGCTCCCATCGAGATCACCCATTTCGGCTCCGGCATCTGATCGTAGAGGCGCTTCA
>Ga0187850_10001278_pt1 | contig 28114 bp, 25 predicted proteins | sample June2016WEW_4_15_FD_132436 | JGI IMG/M metagenome (GOLD analysis project Ga0187850, IMG submission 132436) | Peatland microbial communities from SPRUCE experiment site at the Marcell Experimental Forest, Minnesota, USA - June2016WEW_4_150 | ecosystem: Environmental > Terrestrial > Soil >...
CCCTGTGCGTTCACCGTGTCTGGTTGGGTCTGCTTCCAGCTGTCGCCTACACCCACCTCGTTTTCTGGCAGCTTTGCAAACAGGCTCCGCATGAACTCAGCGGGATTCCCGCCTCCCATCATCTGCATCGCCGGTGTCTGTTCAATCTTGTCGATCAGCTCCGAGCTCAACGTCTTTCCCATCGATGTGACCGTCAGACGAACACGTTTCCCATTGAGCTCTTTCATGACTCGTGCGGTGTCTTTCATCATGGGAGAATCGATCTTTGAGAAATTGGTGTCGACCGTTCCGATCAAAATCATCTCGCCGTTCGCTCCGACGTTCTCGCCGGTGAGGGATAGGCCAAACATGCTCCACGATGTGGAGCTGAAGTCCTGACCCATCATCTGGGTTCTTCCCTTATTGTCTGATGTCAGAACGTACGAATGGGTTGTTCCCTTCGGCATCTTGTATCTAAGCTTCTCGCCCCCTGCGAATGCGATGGAAACGATCGCCGAGCAAACGAGGAGGACGAAAAACATTTTGCTGATTGAACGGGACATGTGTGTGCTCCCTGAGTATTGAATTGAATGAAAGCAGTTAGTTGTCGGTGGAATGATATGGGGACTTAATATCGCATAATTTTCTTTGAAAAGGTGAAGGAAATCGGTCTTGAGAGGCGTCTGCCGGTTTTCTCCCTGTGTAGAATATCGAATTCTAGCGCCGATTTTGAGGGAGTATTGCCAGATTTCGGAAGAAACAAAGATCGGCCCCGACGTGAAGAAAACGAGACGAATGGGGAAGTCGCGCGTGACGACGGCATTGAAATCGAAGGAGAATTCGTTGGTGGGTTTACGAAGGCCGGTGGAAGGAGTTACAGGTGTGATAAAAGAAAAGGCCGGGCATAGTGCCCGGCCTCTTGTCGGTTAAGGATGAAAGACCGATTATTCAGCTTTGTCCTGTTTGAGTTTCTTCGAAGCAATGAAGTAAAAAATAACCAGTGCAAGTCCGCCTGAGATAAGCATGCACGCCAGATAGACAGAATTCTCAGCGTCAGCATTGCGATGTAGGTACATCGCGATCATCAGGCCGAAGCCGACAAAGGCGGCGACAAGGCCCCATTTCAGGCTGCTAAGGGGATTCGTCTGGAACCATTCCTTCATTGGTTTGCCCTTGAAATCGATAGGATTGACCCCTTTTTCGATCATCGCCATTCGCTCTTTATGCCGGTTGTTGAAGTATACGACGAGCACCCACGCTGCGCCGCCAAAGAGGAAAATAGGGATAAGAAATTCGCCGTTCATAATGCCTCCGGTACTGAGTTGTGAGAATTGATGTTCGATGGTGGCTTTAGTAACTTTGACCAGAGTTTTGGTCCTAGGGTTTCAACTCCAGGGCTTCTTCCTGAAATGGTCAATAGTGAGTGATCCGCGCTGACCTTTTTGAAACCCTGAAGCCAAAAATGAGGTCAAAAGAAGTGTGTGGCACATTCGATAGGATGACGTGCACAAAAATGACGGTGCGATAGTTCAGGAAGTCCTCGCGGGGAACAAGCGGGCATTCGGGGATCTGGTGGATCGCCACAAGGACAAGGCGATGACGCTGGCCATGCGCATGCTCAGGAACCGGGAGGATGCTGAAGAGGCGATTCAGGACGCGTTTGTGCGCGCGTTCAATGCTCTGACCCGGTTTGAATGGAAATCGAGTTTCTCTACCTGGTTCTATCGTATTGTGTACAATGTTTGTGCAACGCAACTGAGCCGGAGAGGAGAAGATCTCCACATCGCGATCGATACCCGGGAGGACGAAGAAGCCCTTGCTCTGCCTTCAGGAGAATTGCCGCCAGACATCCGGTATGAATCGATCGAATTCGAGCAGATTGTTCTCAAGGAGATCGAAAAACTTCCTCTGCCATACAGCGCCGTCTGTACCTTGTTCTTCGTGCACGACATGAGTTATGATCAGATTGTCGAGGTAACCGGGATGCCGCTCGGCACCGTGAAGGTTCGCCTCTTCAGGGGCAGGATCATGTTGCGCGAGGGGGTTGTGAAGCAGCTCGGTGAAACAAAAGTAGGTGTCGCGTGAGTCAAAGAAGGAGAATGGCAAACGTGAGGTTCCTATGAATCATCTTACCACCAACGAAGTCTTCCAGCTGGTCGATGAAACGCTGGCAAATGGGGCCAGGACGAAGATACTTGCTCACCTTGAGGTATGTTCGCAGTGCAGGCAGGAGGTCGAATTTCAGCGAAAACTTCTGAGGGCTGCGAAGAGTGCTCCCCTCGTGCGACCGTCGGCCGATCTTCGGGCCAGGGTTCTCAACGCCGTCACACCTCTAAGCAAGAAGAGTCTGCTGTCGCGAATCGTGAACAACCTCGGCAGCATTCTGGCAATGGGCATAGTCCTGACCATCGTATGGTACGCCGGTTCGACCACGAATCCATCCGCGGGTAGCCAGCAGCCATCGATTCTTTCCGAAGCTGTGAAGACGTATGTCGACTACTATGCTCGCGCCAGGGATTTCATCTCGAAGAAACAGGTCCAACTGGTCGGCGAAGCGCCGAAGAATACGTCGCCACAGAGTGATAACGTACTATATCTCACATTTGTCTCGATAATCATACTCGTAGCAGTTGATCGGTTTGTTGTCCGGAGGTTCATGAGGATTCGAGTGTAGCACGTTAACTCCCTTGAAGGTACAACAAGGCGCCCTCGGTAGACGGGCGCCTTTTTTTCTTCCACTCTACTCGCGTCCCCTTTTGTTTAAACCTAAATTCCTCTATATTGAACACCAATCCATCGCATTTCAAGTGCTCCGAATGCGTCATCGAGAACTCCGGTCACCGATCGGGGTTGCCTGGTTCGGGGCAAACAATCCCGGAAAGTCCTCGTGTCCCAACGATTGAACATATTCTTTGTCGGTGATATCAACGGCAGGCCTGGTCTTACGCTCGCCTCAACGCTTCTGAAACAGTATATCAAGAAGTACGAGATCGATTTTTGCGTGGCTAACGGCGAAAACGTAAACGAAGGGAAGAGCATCTCCGAACAGGAGACAAAAGAGCTCTTTGATATGGGTGTACACGTCATCACCAGCGGGAATCATATCTGGGATCGATGGCAGATCAAGTCGCTCCTGGCGACGGAGAAGAATCTCCTGAGGCCGCTAAACTACCCGAAGGAAAATCCGGGCGTCGGCTATGTTGTCTACGACCTCAAAGAGAAAGGTCACGTCGGTGTCATCAACCTGCAGGGAAGGACGTTCATGCAGCCTATCGATGACCCATTCAAAGCAGCCGACTGGGCTGTCAGCAAGATCGCGAACGAGACGAAGGTGATCCTGATTGATATGCACGCCGAGGCGACGGCGGAGAAAATGGCCCTGGCGTGGCATCTGGAGGGGCGCATCAGCGCGCTGGTAGGGACCCATACGCACATCCCGACAGCCGATGCGCGGATCCTGCCAAAGGGGACAGCCTATATTACCGATGTTGGTATGACCGGACCGTACGACTCCGTGATCGGCCTGCGGAAAGAGATAGCGATCAAGCGGTTTCAACACCAGGTTCCCTACAAGTTTGAGCTGGCACAGCACGATGTCCGGTTCTGCGGTGTGTACATTCAGGTGGAAACAGAAACAGGCAAGGCAACGAAGATCGAACAGGTTATCTTCCCCGGCTTCTAAGCTGCCGGGGTGGTTCGAGATTTCTTGCACGACCTTCCAACCGTTGTTGAACGCATTTCATTCCGACCATGTCCGCACAGATCATTGACGGCAAGAAAATCTCCGAAGACATCAAGCGCGAAGTGAAGGAACGAACGGCGCTGCTGAAGTCCGAAAAGGGAATCGTGCCTGGACTTGCGTTCATCCTTGTGGGTGACAACCCCGCGTCGCAGTCATATGTCCGGAGCAAGGGGAAAGCCTGCCAGGAAATCGGGTTCTATTCAGTGACCGAGAAAATGCCGGCGGACACGCCCGAGGAGGTGCTGCTCGGAAAGGTCAGGGAATTCAATCAGGATCCGAGAATTCATGGGCTCCTGGTTCAGCTCCCGCTGCCGCCACAGATCAGCGAGCAAAAGGTCATCGAGGCAATCGATCCGCGTAAGGACGTAGACGGATTTCACCCGATCAGCATCGGAAGAATGGTGGCCGGGGGAAAAGGGTTTCGATCGTGCACGCCGGCTGGTATTCAGGAGCTTCTGGCCCGAAGCGGTCACGACCCCGCCGGAAAACATGTCGTTGTGGCCGGACGCAGTAACATCGTTGGAAAGCCCATAGCGAACATCCTTTTGCAGAAGCAGAAGTGGGCGAACGCAGTGGTGACGGTTGTTCACACCGGGGCGAAGGATCTTTCCGTGTACACACGGATGGCCGACATCCTGATCGTAGCGATTGGAAAACCGGAGTGCATTACCGGTGCGATGCTGAAGGAGGGAACTGTTGTGATCGATGTCGGGATCAATCGTGTGGACGATCCTACAGCGAAGAACGGCTACCGACTGGTGGGGGACGTCGATTTCGAATCCGCTCGCAGAGTTGCGAGCGCGATTACACCGGTTCCCGGTGGCGTGGGTCCAATGACCATTGCCATGCTCCTCAGCAACACACTGCAGGCTGCCGAGGGGTTGATGTAGAGCCAGCGCAAGAAACTCCGAGGTGCAATTCTGAAAAATTACCCCACACACATTGAGCCGCGATCAACTCGATCCAAGAATCTCTGCCTTCGATAACATTCCCCGAATGGAGCTCGGGAACTTCAGCCGACATTCTACCATCCTCACGGGGCTCTACGCCTTCGTTGTGATCGCTGCGGTCCTGAACGTTGTTGGCAGGTCTCACTTCCTTCTCCCCCTTGTCATTCCTCTCTTCATTTTCGACACAGAATAATAGATGTCGTATCCTTCAGGCTTTTGCTACGGCTTTTTCCTTTTTCCGGATGAACGCCGCCGTTATTAATGAGATCACGAGCCCGGTAACGACTGTTCCAAGGAAACCGGTAAGTGCACTCATGGATGGAGTCTGCACTGGGGCTTGCAAGTCGAGCTGTGCCTTGACGGCAGCATCAGACATTCCTTTTGCCTTCAATACCTCTTCTCCGACTCGCCGTATGTCCTCAAAGTAGTGCGGGAAAAGCACAGTTGTAAAGAGCAACGAACCAAAGAATATAATCACGCCTCCGAAGACCGACATCAACACCCCGGCGCCCACTTGTCCTCCGTATGTCCTTCCTTCTGCCGCGGTCAGACGCAGTCCCCAGGCCATAACTCCGATTTGGATGAGAATGACGATCCAGAACAAATTGAGAAGCACCGGATGGAGCTACCATCCGGTCAGACCCATCACCGACTGCCAGGCCATGCACGTGAGCCCGAGAACGACAGCCGCCTTGAGTATGGATTTCATGCGATTCTCCTTCGCTGTGTGAAATGGGAATTAGATGAACTTCGATGAAATGTTCGAGGAATCCTTTGATGAGTGTCCTAGCAGGAGAGGGACTGAACGATGTTTCAATCCGGCAAGCAAGTTGGTGGCTTAGGCTGGAGCAGGGGACACTGGCACGATAGGGTTGAACAACCTGATCGTCTCCGGTTTCACAAGTACCCAGATGGAATAGCCTCCAATCGCCGTGCCGATCGGGAAATTGAGAAGATGCAATGCTGACGTAATCAGAACGAGAATCCGTGCCCATTCTTTGTGCCGGAACAGCCCGATACCACCTATGATCCCGGGGACGGAAAGGATGAACAGAAAGACACCAACGAAGAATCCGACAACGGTCAAAATCGACGCTGCCTCTTCATCCTGAGCCAAATACCCGATGCCGGCAAGAAGCACAAAAATGAATGCACCGATCAGAATACCGAACACGCTGAGACCGATGCTGAGAGCGCCTACTGCGGTGACCTGATTTTCCATGTCGACTCCCTGAAAGTGTTCTTCACGTAAGATCTTGCTTCGATGTGTTTGGGATAATTGAACCCATCGATGGACAATGAAGCATACGTTGATCGGGAAGCAGGGTTGCGGGAAAAGACGTGATGGATGTGAAGTTTTCCCTCAGGGTGCAGAGGCACAAGGAGGCGACGAGAGGTCGATCTAATCGTCCTTCTCTTCTCCATGGTTGGCCAATGGTGACGCGAACGCCTTCTCGCAATTGTTCCATTCCTGAAAGCCGACGATGCCGACGGCAAGCACGAGAACCGGAATGGTAACCTCATAAATGGGAAAGAAGCCGATCCTGTCGCGGAGGGCATACATTAACACAGCTGCGATAATGCCGCCGCGGAGAAGCACGTAGCGGGTAATCACGAATACGAGCCTGCCTTGTTGTTGGATCCTTGGCCAGTTCTCGACACGCCGGCGATGATTGTACGATTCGAGCCAGCCAATGGCTGGGACCACGACCAGGAATGCAATCAGGAGTGAAAAGGTGGTTGCATTGACGAGCGAGGCCTGATCCAGAAGCACGCCGAGCCCGAAGCCATAGAGGAGGCCAACCGCAAAATTAGTGTATGCTGTTTTCATCGTCTGCACCCCTCTCAACGATCAGTCAGCGTACGGACAATCCGACCGGTTCAATCGCATCTCTTATTGGAATCTTATCAAATTCCGTGCACGAACGCAAGTGCAGGAAAGGCCGACCTTTGAAGAATGCCCACGTTCACGCAATGAAACTCGCTTTATCCGTGCGGATCAACTCTGTCGGGGAGCTCCATTGCTGACCGGCCTGCGTGAGAAGCCCGGGACTGTCTTCCTGCGGAAAGCAGTTCAGAACGGCTTGTCGCCCTAACCCGGTTCTAAGCCCCGTACGTGCCGTTCACTGAGACTTTGCAGCGAACTTGATGGAGTAGACCGGGTGGAGCTCCCACGGTGTATATGATTTCATACCTCTCCTGCCTCGCGGTTCACCTTTGAGGTGAGGGGCGTCGAAAAAGAGCTGTCCTTTAATTGTGACGTACACGGGATGGTCGAGCCTGTTGCCTTTCTTTCCTGGTTCTTTCCCGTTGAGAAGCTTCACCCTGATGAATTGCCGAACAGCGCCACATTGCTGAGCAAGTTTCTGATTGGGTACGAACTCAGAGTATGGCACTTCTATAATGAGGCAGGTGTCAGCCCATTCAGGCGACGTGCGTATCTGTATGTGGTAGTCACCATCCCGGTGTGTTTCGCTGTCATTTTCGAGGGCCACAAGATGTAGCCAGCCGGTCGTCGTAATGATCTCTCCTTCTTTCAGCGAATGTGAGCCAACGATGACGGGAATCCTCTTGGTTTCGAATTGAAGGTCTTCATTGTCAATCGGGTTTGGGAGAGCGAGAAGTTCTTTGAGCGGAATGATTCTTCGGTTTGGGTGAGAAGGGATGCTTGTCTTGATCGCCCACCGTTCGACACCGGGTTGGAGGTGTTCCTGGGCAACGAGTTGGTTGGCTGCAAAGAAGACAACGACAGCGACAGACAATTGTTTTATTGTTCGTGTCATGATTTGTGCCCTCTTTCGATGACGACTTTGCCCGCGTGTTCCAGAAATGTTATCTCGAGACTTCTACAATTGTATGTACATCAAGCTTTGGAACTGTGACGGTGAGAATGCCCTGACTGAAGCTGTGGTCGAGCGATATGCCTTCCGGTTGAAGCCTTACGCTCGACGGGTTCGCGTCCTGCCGAATCCGGACGGTGATTGGACCGAGAGGGGGGACTTCGCCGTACGTGAAGACCTTACGGTTGAAATGAGCTCCGCCTGTGTTGATCAGATGGACCATTGTCTTGGATCCTTTCCGACTCAGCACGACGTGTATGTACTCTGATCCCGTGACCCGGACCGTGGGAAGCTCCACGAGATGGTCGATGACCTGGTCCATCAGTTCTCTATACGTGGGCGACTGAGTGTTGTAATAGGCATTGCCGATGTCGACATAGAAACCGGCCAGTTGTCCTTTCCCCAGGCGCGTGATGGTAGCGACAGGATTCCCTGTTGGGTAGCGGGAATCGCAGATCGAATAACACGATCCGATTGTCTTTGTTCCGACTTGAGGGGTGACAGGTTGCCACGGAGCTTTGATTCCGCTCAGATCGTCATTGAACCCAATATAGAACGGAGTTGTTTTTGTTGCACCCACAAACGTGACGCCTAGATCCGGTTTGAATTCCCTCACGGCGTTACCCCCGACGACGAGAACGGAGCCACCGTTCCGGATGTACTGCAGAACGGCCTTCTTCAACGACTCATCCAGGTCTGTCCACTCGGGGATAACGAGCAGCTTGTACTGATCCAATCTCTTCAACAACTGGTGATCCATGAGAATATCCACCGCGTGTTGACCGTCAAGCAGCAAAGTGAGAACCGCTTCCATTGCTGCGGTGCCACCCGCATAAATGCCGTCGAAGCTCTTCTTCCAGCTTTGCACTGAATACCAGACGGCAATCTGTGGAATTGTTTCAGAACCCTGGCAGAACGATTGACGCGCCCTGCAGAACTTCGCCAGCTCTGCCATCTGCGGAAAATTCCACGTCTTCAATGATCCATCCCGATTCTGAGTCCAGTATGACTGGAATCCGCCTCCCATGGCCATCACCTCGGCAGCTTCCTGCTCCAGGTGCACCAGAGTCTTCGGGACAAAGAATCCGTCGGCCGATGCATAACCGAAGCTCCAGGCCATGAGATCCCATGGCTTTCCCTGCAGAGCGAGACAACGGGCCTGGAACGCAGCGTTGTTCACGCAGTTCTGGCCGGCGACATCTCCCGAGAGATAATCCACATTGATTTCGACCGGTTCTGGCATCAAGGAAGAGTACGCCCAATTGCTCGTGATCTCGAACGCGGGATTATGTGCGTGCACTGCGTCGACATATTTCCTGAGATGACGCTTGAAGATATCGCGGTTAAAGTCGAGGAACGCCTTGTAGTTCGGATCATCTTTCGATCGTGGCGGCGTGGCAATCCCAGTCTTTGATGTGAATTCGCGGATGAGCGAGGTAGAATAGTCGGGCTCTGCTGCCCAGGAATCTCCATCGATCCATGCCCCATTCACGTGATAGACGTCGCCCAGCTCGTTCATCTGAGGTATGAGAAGGCTGTCAAGATAGCCGCTGAAGAAGGACGTCTTCAATGAGTCTCTGCTTCCATCGGCGCGCACGATCCCCCACGTAGGATGTTTCTGAATCGCTCGTTGGTCCCAAACTCCCGAATAGTGGACATAGAGGGCAACGTTGTGCTTTGCTGTGACTTCCCGAAAAAGTTTGAGGATATCCTGCGTGTAGTTCTCCAGCGGGTTCCCGACCTTTGTCGGATAGCTCGAATAACCGGGATGCCCCTTACAGTCGACTTGAATGAAATCGGGTTTTGTCAGAGTAAGTAGTGAGTCGATCATTCCGCTCGTAAGTGTCTTGCCGACTTCTTTGTCGTTTGGATTGGCGTGAAAGTCAAAATGAAATCCGAAGAAGCTTTCTGATCTCCGGAGCTGTCTCTCATGAGGTTGTGCTAACGCTGTAAGAGGAAGGAGCATCAGCAGGCCGATTCTGAGGATCTTGCTCTTCATTCGATTATCCTTCGATGCAAAGTGTTGAGTGAGCAGTGATAAGGATTGTGAGATATCTGCGGATGTGCGGGTCAAAGAGCGTGTCACTGATCGACATCAGAACGTGCGAGCCAGCGTCAATGCTTGTGATCTGCTCCCTGTGGAAAGCTACCGAGTCCTCTAATCATTTGCAATGGTCCATCACTTCAGAAATTAGGGCTATTCGTAGCGTATCCAGCGAAATGTTGATTGTTCTGCCGTTGCGTACTGGATCGATCACAGCTTGACCTCGATGACTACTCAATTCAATGCTTAAAACGAGTCAAGGATTTAATTTTTCTTAACCGGTAAACTTCAGAATCACGAGAATGTCCAACAATAGAATGAGTCGAGACTGTGATCGCGTCTTGATGGGCGTCACAGGAGTAATTTCGCAGGAACGCCCGACCGGATGGCGCTGTTGAACCATGTAGTCGAAGGGAAAATCTCGGCGTTGGGGGAACTCTGATTGCACCGTGAAAGGGGGCTTATGGCGATGGTCACACAACATGGTAATTCGTTCAGAGCGTTGCGACGAGGTTTGTACGCGGCTTCAATCATGCCTGTTCTGTTGGTCTCTTTGCTTTCGGCACAGGAAATCACATACATGTCACCGCTCGCGGGATCCTCGGATGTGTCGCAGCAGACAACCATCATCTTAAGGACCAAAGGATTTCTTGATCCTTCCGCCTTGCCACGTCCTTCAGATTTCGCTGTGCAGGGTACGAAGAGCGGTGCTCACGCCGGAAAGGTTGTCTTGTCGGATGACGGACACACGCTGATCTTCGCGCCCTTTGCTGCGTTCAGCCCGGGTGAAGAAGTTTCAGTTAGCCTGCATTCCGAAGCCCGCTCGTTGAATGGCGCACCTGTTGGTCCGGTGGATTTCAGATTCTCTGTTTCGTCTCTATCCAGCCTGGATGCAGCCGCGCTTCTTAGCAGCTTCGATAACAGTGATATACCGGGTGGTTTGCATGAATCGAGCCGTGCGTCCAGACCGATTGCTCAGCTGAACAAAATCGCAAACGACACGTTGCCTCCCGGGTTCCCTACGCCTGTCGTCGTGTCTGACAACAATCCATCGCAGAGGGACATTTTTCTCACCACGTTTCGCGTTAGCGCCTCGAGTGGAAGCGTGCAACTTGCGCCGTCAAATGAACAGTACCTGACCATTCTCGATGACCAGGGGAGCCCGGTATTCTATCGAACAATGAAGGGTGTGAGCACGGACTTCAAACTGCAGCCGAATGGATACCTGACGTACTTTGACGCGGCCGTACAAGCGTTCTATGAGCTTGACAGCACATACGCCGTGATCGACAGCTTCAGGTGCGGCAACGGCTATCAAACGGATAATCACGAGCTCCTCATTCTGCCGGACGGACATGCCCTCTTGCTGGGGCTTGATCCGGAAATCGTCCGCATGGACCAGATCGTACAAGGAGGCAATCCAGGCGCAAAGGTCATTGGTGCCGTACTGCAGGAACTCGACAAGGACAGAAATGTGGTGTTCCAATGGAGGAGCTTTGACCACATCGCGATCACGGATGCGACGCATGAAGATCTCACGGCAGGAACAATCGATTACATACATTCAAACGCGATCGACGTCGACACTGACGGCAATCTTCTGCTTTCAAGCAGGCACACCGATGAGATCACAAAGATCAACAGAACGACAGGCGAGATTATCTGGCGATGGGGAGGCAAGAACAATCAGTTTACGTTTGAAAATGATCCAATAGGATTTTCTCATCAGCATTCGATTCGCCGAACTCCGACGGGCACGCTCATCATGTTTGACGATGGGAACTTCCATTCCCCCCAATTCTCCCGGGCCATCGAATACTCCATGGATGAACAGGCGAAGACTGTAACGCAGCTCTGGCAATTCAGGCATTCCCCGGATATCTACGCATTCGCCATGGGATCCGTCCAAAGAATGCCAAATGGGAATACGCTCATTGGATGGGGTATGGGCCTGGAGGCAGCCGTTACGGAGGTCGGTCCTGATGGTCGAGTTGCTTTTGAGTTACGGCTGCCTGACAGCGTTGTCAGCTACCGCGCACAGAGTTTTCCGTGGCAGCTACAGCGCGTGGTAACGGGAGTCTCCGAGGCCGGGAACTTGCCCACGGCATTTATGCTTCGCCAGAACTTTCCGAATCCCTTCAATCCGAGTACCATGATACAGTACAGCGTTCCGAGGCAATCGCCGGTCCATTTGAAGGTGTACGATCTTGTCGGACGGGAAATTGCCACGCTCGTTGAAGGCACGCAACCTGCAGGTACTTATTCTGTGAGGTTCGATGCGTCTCGATACGCAAGCGGTGTGTACATGTATAGATTGACGACTCCTGACCAATCGATAACAAAAACGATGGTCTTGGTTAAGTGAGAAAAGAAAAGATCTGAGAGCATATGGCCAGACCGGAGCCTGACTTCAAACTGAAGGAGCGGCGAAGAGGGTGGTGGGGGAGTCGGATGAAGATGGGGATGCTGTTTGATGGAAGGCTCCGACGGTCGGGCCCCGGGTAGTGGCCCGAATGTGTTTCAAAGATGATTGTTTAGGAAAACGCGAAAAGTCGGGAGCCTTGGGGGCGGACTTGTTTTCATGGCTACTCTGACAGTGCAGATCTATTCTGCGGCCATTGCAGGTATCACTCCACGATTTATTTCTCCTTTACCAGGTCCTCAACTCGTTTCACAGCAAGCAACGATCATCGTCGGCTTGTCGGATCATGTCTTTCGCGATGATGCGCATGATCCATTGCTCGTTTCTGTCATTTCCACTGCTGCAGAACTATCCAAGTCCATTCAACCCAACTACAACCATTGAGTACAGCCTTACCCGTCAATCGGATATAAGTTTGAAGGTGTATGACGTGCTTGGCGGGGAGATCGCGACATTGGCTGGAGGATCCGAGATGCGGGCTCATGCTCCGCTCGCTTTGATGCGTCGAATTCTGCGAGCGGTATCTATTTTATAGTTTGATTTATATTTTGACATCCGACGGCGTATGGGTTTCCAGGCCAATCTCAGCCCTCAGAGATGAGGAAACCGATTCGTCGAAGGAACGAAGACGGTAAAAGGAATTGTTCATTCAAGTGAGGCGGATTTGTCCTACGCATTGTTTGAGCAGTTCATCGTGACAAATCGCATCACGGTCACACCGCAACGCGGCATTTCGATTATTGCATACGGAGAGGAGAACCCGAGGTAATGATGGGATTACAAATGTCTTTAGGAATGAAATTGAGGAGATGGTTAGGTGTCTGCTTACTCGTGGTTGCTGCCCTACTACCCGGAGAGTTCTTGAGCAGCCAAACCATGTGGAATGAAGTCGAGTACATTTCTCCGCCCCCTGGTTCAAAGCTCGTCTCGCAAGAATCCAACATCATCATCCGTTCTCAATCGACCATTGATCCTAACTCTGTGACGGGTAGCGATGTGTTCACCATCGCAGGATCCAAGAGCGGGGACCACGCGGGCACCTTAGCTCTCTCAGATGATGAGACAAGCATCATGTTTGAGCCCTTCAGGCCATTCGCCTCCGATGAGATCGTCACTGTCGTTCTTCATCCTGGATTTCGAACCCGCTCCGGGGATGTCATCGGGCCTCTTCGTTTCTCCTTTCGGACATCACCTCTTTCGAGATTCGATCAAGAGGTTCTGCTAGGACGGCTCACAGGTGCATATCGGGCGACAAGTGGTCGGACATCCCCCGGTAATAACGCTGATGCACATTTGTCAAAAGTCTCGACTGATTCGTTGCCGCCGGGATTTCCGAAGCGATCAGTAATATTTTCCGGAAGCACAGCCCCCGGGGTGCTGTTCCTTGGAAGTTTCAAAATTGCGGAGGCGAGCGATCATCTCAACTTCATTTCGCTCGTCCCCTCCGAGCAGCAATATCTCATGATCCTTGATAACACCGGCACACCGATGTTTTACAGAAAAATGCCTTCGATGAGCACGGACTTCAAGGTACAAATGAACGGATATTTGACATATTACGACAACAATGCCGCGGCATATTACGAACTTGACAGCTCATACGCTGTCATTGATAGCTTCCGATGCGGGAATGGATACAAAACCGATCTCCACGAACTCCGTGTGCTGCCTGACGGTCATCAATTGATGCTCGGGTACGATCCGCAAGTCGTCGATATGAGCTCGATCGTTCCCGGAGGTGATCGGACGGCGACCGTGATCGGCGCGGTCATCCAGGAACTTGATCGGAACAAGCATGTGATCTTCCAATGGAGAACATTTGATCATTTCAAAGTGACGGATGCAACAGAGGAAGATCTCACTGCCGCGACGATCGACTATGTACACCCGAACACAATTGAAATCGATACCGATGGGAACCTTCTGCTCTCCAGCCGGCATATGGATGAGATCACGAAAATCAACCGGAACACGGGTGACATCATCTGGCGATGGGGAGGAAAAAACAATCAGTTCAGGTATCTCGGCGATTCGGTCGGGTTCTCGCATCAGCATACGATTCGGCGCACTCAGTCGGGTTCCCTGCTGATGCTCGACAACGGTAATTATCGGCCAACGCCTTATTCAAGCGTTGTAGAATACCAGCTTGATGATATTGCCAAGACCGTGCGACTCATTTGGCAGTACAGACACACGCCGGACGTATTCGCCATCGCCATGGGATCAGTCGATCGGTTTTCCAACGGCAATACTCTTATTGGCTGGGGGACGACCAAGCCGGCCATCACCGAAGTCCGACCGGATGGCTCTGTGGCGTTCGAGCTTCAATTGCCAGACAGCATCGTCAGCTACCGCGTATTTCGCGTCCCGTGGCATGCGTCGTCCAGGGTCACGGCGGTAAAACAGGAAACTTCCGCGCCGCAGACTTTTTCACTCGCACAGAACTATCCCAATCCGTTCAACCCTTCCACGAGAATCGAGTTCAGCATCCAAAAGAGGGCAAGCGTACGTCTCTCTATTCTCGATCTCCTCGGTCGCACGGTGGCAACGCTTGTAGAAGGAGTGAAAGACCCTGGAGTGTACTCCGTGACGTTTGACGGTTCACATTTTGCCAGCGGCGTCTATTTCTATCGACTGGCGACGTCTGGCGGCGAACTTACAAGGACGATGAGTCTACTCAAGTGACGTGCACGAACTCAGGCTGCTGGCCGAGTTTGCCGACGGGATGGCGGGGGAATTGTTAGATCCATCAGTACCGGTAACGTTGAAGGAGAAAGGAGGATGGTATGAGAGGGTCCCTCTATGATTTCTTTGCGAATGACCATCGGCGACTGGAGGTTCTGCTCGACAAGGCGACATCGGCTCCCAACGGTTATGACATGATCGCGTACGGTGAGTTCCGCTCCGGTCTGCTCAGACATATCAAGATGGAGGAGACTATCCTGCTCCCCGCTGCCCAGAAAGCGAGAGGGGGAACGCCTCTCGAAATCGCTGGTAAAATTCGTCTCGACCACGGTGCGTTGACTGCATTGATGGTTCCGCCTCCTTCGCGCATGGTTATCGGTGCACTGCGGGCGATCCTCGCGAGCCATGATCTGATTGAAGAACAACCGGCGGGGATGTACGATAGGTTGGAGGAACTAACCGGGGCGGAGCTTGAAGTTCTTGTCGAGCGGGCGCGTACAACTCCTGACGTGCCGGTGCACCCGCATAACGATGCGCCGTTCATCCTGGATGCGACGCGCCGGGCGCTTGACCGCGCGGGCTACAACCTTGATGACTACACATGAGTGAGAATCAACTGCCCGTGACGTCGGAGCAGAGCTTCTCACGTGCGAGCTGGCGACTGTCCCCCCGACCCTAAGGTCAGGGACTAGAAATCCCTACCCACACATTCAGGGGCTTCAGCCCCTACCAATTGTCTTCGCCTCTCTGTGCTTGTCGATCCAATATGCCCACAGTACGAAGATCCAGGAGGCATTTCCCGCAATGGCGATCGTGGACATTTCCGGTGGGGGCGGGCCGAAAAGATTTCCCGCGTAGATTAAACCGAGCAGCACCACAAGAGACCAGAATCCAATTGAACCGATGCGGTCCTTCGCCTTCGTCGCCCGAAGGTAAAGTATGATTCCGAGAACGAACATTCCTACTTCAACCACAATCGTTCCGACCATCGAGTTCCACAGGCCAAGGCCGAAATAGGTATTTCCTCCAAGGCCAAGGGACAGATCCGGCCTGTGTGTCACAAAATCCAGAATCCAGTGGCTGAAGACAACTCCTCCGCAGATCATCGCGTTTCGCGCATTTCGCCGGATGGCGTAATAAATTGCGCCGAAAGCACACGACCAGAGTACTGCGCCGAGGAGGCTGTGCGTGATGGGGTAGTCGTAGAAATCAAGTGGCGTCACGACCGTGTTACCAGGATTGATGTGCGCGTGCTCCCAGCCGAGCAGCAAGAACAACGGCCAAAGCAAGTCGACAAACTCGGCCGCCATGAACATGGTTCCAAGCGAAACTCTTGGCGCGACCTTTTTTGCGCCGAGTCCCACCGCAAAATGACCGATGAACATAAGTGTTCTCCCGAATTACTGGAGGTTTTTCCGCTTCTTCTCCCAGCGCTCCCGAAGCCTGATGGAATCAAATCCAAGGTAATTCCCTTTTGAGAGAGGATTACGCCCGATCGCTTCAAATCTCAGGACGTGGTTTCCTCTGGTCAACTTGTAACTCCCCAGGTAGTAGTCCTTCGCATTCAGCTCTTTGGAATAGAAATCGAATCCCTGGACAACGGGCGTTGCCGATGAATCCGTTTGTTGTTGAACGTCTTTTCCATCCAGAAAGATCCGATACGTGCCATAATCCTCAGCCGATGTGAACCGGAGCACCAGGCCACGGTATTCTTCCTTTTCGACCTGAAAACTGACTGCAAGGACCGGCTGGTCTCCGGCCGGCATGAAAAAGATCTGACCGTCGCCCGTCCAATCATATCCCTTCTGAAGTTCAAGCACGCCCGCTGAATGCTTCGCGGTGGGAAGGATCGTTTTCCCTTCGACGATGATATCCAGGTTCGGCAGAACACGTTGAGCGAGAGGGGGGAGAGACGTGAATCGCTTTGGCTGTCCGATTTGATACCAGAAGGCGACCGTGGCCATATCATCCTCGCGTTCAACATGCCCTTCGACCTTGCCGCTCTCTGTTTCATCTCCCGTGATCCATCCCTTGTGCTCGATCTCGAAACGGAGTGACTTTGTAAAGCGGACAGGATCGACGACGTGCCACCGGTAGAGGCAGTACTGCACGCCCAGGTCATCGAATCCTCCGTTCATGTAAGTGCAACCGAAATACGGAAACTGTGCTTCGTTCAAGCCCCATGCCATGAGGAAGTAATCCTCAGTCCCGGTTCCCTGAATGGTCGGCGTTTTCTCACCATCTACGTAGAACTTCGCATCCCCCTCGCCAAACCACATCGGACTTCGCGAGCGGACCGACATCACGGTTCCGACGTAGTGGCCTTCCCCCTCGGCATCCAGAATCTGATAGTCCGATCCGGTCTTCTCGGGGAACTCATTCCGGTACTGGGCACAGAAGTACGGCGTCTTTTCGCTCAGCTTGTCGTCTTCGGTAAAATCGATGTGATAGTAGAAACTCCGTACGTTCTTCTTTCCCTCGTTCGTGATCGTAATCAACCCGCGCTTGAAAAAGGGCATCGGCCAGTACGAGTTGTATCCGTCGCCTTCCTCTACCTGAATTGCGATGGACCGGACCTCCCGGCGTACGCCGAAGCCGGCCGCAAAGAAGTCGCCGAGTGGAACTTCCACTGCCGGTTGTTTCGCATCATCCCAGTACATGCGCAGGACAATTTCGTCGGGGCGTGCAGAACCATTTGCTTCGAGCCAGTTCGGCCGCGCTTCGCTGAATGTAAGCCAGATATGCCTGATGACTCCGGGCCCTTTGATGTCAGCGAGCACCTTCGTCTCGCCCGGTGTGACATACTTGATCCGGTCGGCATTGCTGTTGGGGTTTGGATCGGCTGAGGTCACAGCGCGCGATCGGCCGGGCCTGATCTGTAAAAGTTCCATCAGATCCTGAGCGAGGATGTGTTGCACTGGCATGACGAGAAGAACCAAAGGAATGAGGATACGAGGCAGGCGCATTTTCAATGAACGCTCCTTTCGCATGAAGGGGGTTGGTGAATCAAAGGCAAACATGCGTTGTAAAGCGCAGCTGCGGCCGGAATCTTGGCCGGCCGCAGCTCGTGGAAGCAAGAATCACTTCTTTTCGGGAAGGAGCACGACCTTCACGACGTTCTTCGTGTCAAAGTACGTCTTTGCCGCTGACTGAATTGCATCCGTCGAGAGATTGTCGATGAACTTGTCGTACATCAGGATTTTCTCCGGATCTTCGCCGTTCGCGCAGTAGGCACGGAATTGCGAGAGCCAGAACCGGTTTTCTTTCTTGCTCACTTCCTGGTTGCGGCGCTGGATTTCTTTCACTTTGTCGACGTACACCTGATCGATCTTCCTGATCTTGAGGCTGTCGAGCTGTTGCATCACAGTCTTGACTAGCTCGTCGACGCGGACAGGATCGCATCCCCACGAGACGGATATGGTGTACTCCTTTCTTGGATAGAGCGATGGCGCACCGTTGGCCCTTATTCCATACGTGCCGCTCTTTTCCTCACGCACCACTTCCCGCAGTCTGATATTGACGAGCTCCAGCAAGGAGCTGAAGTCGTATCTGTTCTGTTGTGACCACTCGAAGGGTCCCGTGAACTGGATCATGATCGAACTCTTCGGTTCCACGCCCCGGTAGACCTCTTTGTTGATGACGCCCTTCGGGTAGAACACCTCGACGTCGCGCCACGATTCCTTCCTGTTCAATGAGGGAAGGCTCGCCAGGTATTGCTCGATCAACGGTTTGATTTTGTCGATCTCAAAACTCCCCACAAAGAAGAACTTGAAATCGCTCGCGTCAGCAAAACGGTCTTTGTAGAAGGCGAGCGCCTTTTCGAGACTGACTTCTTCAACTGTTATCGGTGTTACCGGACGCGACCGGAAGTGGTATTGGGCCATCGTGACCTGAATCGTGTCGTAGAATGCACGCTCGGGGTTCGCAGCCATGCTCTGGAGGCTGGCCTTGACGCGCGCCATGAACGCTCCATACGCGCTCGTGTCTTTTCGTGGAGCGGTTGCGTAGAGATACGTCAACTGGAAGAGAGTCTCAAAATCTTTTGGTGAAGCATTTCCGCTGAACCCCTCTGAGAGACCCGATACCATCGGGTTGACGCTCACGACCTTCCCCGCATTCATTTTAGTGAGAGCGATGGCATCGAAGTCGCCAACCCCACACACGCTGACCAATTGAGACGCCATTGATGCAGACATATAGTCGGGGTCGGATGCGAGCGACGTGCCGCCGTCGCTGTACGCTGAGAAGAGGATCTCGTCATTCTTGAAATCAGTCGGCTTCAGAACGACGAGAGCACCGTTCGAAAGCTTCCATTCCGTTACGCCGAGGGATTCGATCTTTCGTTCGCTCACAACCTTGCCGGGTTTCGGTGGCGTTGCGATCAGCGGTTTCGTCGACACGTTGTCAACGTACGCCTCCAGCTTCTTTGTCTGGACGTTCTTCAGAACGGACAGAATATCGGTTTCCGCCGGTATCTTCACTCCTTCTTTTTCCGGAGCCGAGACAGCGATCACCTGGTTCCCAGGTTTCATCCGCAGTTCCGCCAGCTTGTTCACCTCTTCGAGAGTCACACCCGGGAGAAACTGCTTGTTCAGATTGTACTCAACCTCGATGCCCGGAATGAGCTCGTCCTGGAGGAAGTTGCGAATGAATCCATCAGCGTAGTTCCGTGATTCGGTCTTGTCGCGTTCCTTGTTCATGCTCTCGTAACTGCGGAGCTGTTCGGCTTTCTGCCGCTCGAGCTCGGAGGCTGTGAAGCCAAATTGCCGCACCCGGTTTGCTTCGGTGAGGAGGTATTCCAGCCCATCCAGAATGGAATTCTCCTTCACCTGTGCCACGAGCAGGTATATCTGAGCGTTGCTGAGCCATCGGGTGTCCATACCCATCCCATAGATGAACGGAGGATTGGGCTTCTGCATCCGCTCCTGCAAACGATTGTTGAACATGCCGTCATAAAGCTGACCTGTGATGGATTCCCGGTAATCCCCGGCAGTCTTCTCGATGCGCGCCGTGCGCTTGAAATACATCTGGACGGATGCACCCGGTAGTTCTTTGTCCGTCGCGACTGAGACCAAAGTCTCTGCATGGTCTGGCAGTGTGTATTTCGTTCGCTCGCGGGCTGGCTTCTTGTTCGTTAGGTTGGAGAAATGGTCTTTAATCAGTTTTTCCATGGTTGACTTGTCGAAATCGCCGACGACAGCCACGGCCATGAGCTCTGGCCGGTACCAGTCGCGGTAGAATCGCCGGAGCGTCTCGTACGGCGCTTTCTCAAGCACTTCCTTCTTGCCGATCACGAATCGCTTGGCGTACTGCGAGTTGTACAGCAGCTTGGGCAAATGTTTGTCCAGCACGCGCATCGACGCGCCGCGGCCGAGCCGCCATTCTTCGATGACGACACCGCGCTCCTTGTCGATTTCTTTTTCATCATACGTAACCGCAGATGCCCATTCTTCGAGAATGCGGAACGCCTTCTCTATCAGCGCAGCTGAATCGGTCGGGATTTGCAGCATGTACACCGTCTGGTCGAAGCTCGTGTACGCGTTCACATCAGGACCGAGCCGGACTCCCTCTTTTTCAAGAAGGTTAATGATTTCATTCCTCGGAAAACTCTTCGTTCCGTTGAAAGCCATATGCTCGCAAAAGTGGGCAAGGCCAAGCTGATCATCATCTTCCATGACCGAACCGGTCTTCACCGCAAGACGGAGTTCGGCCCGCTTCTCCGGCTTCTTGTTCACCTTGATGTAGTATGTGAGTCCGTTGTCAAACTTTCCGTACGTAATCGCCGGATCGATTGTCAGCAGATCGCCCGGCTTATACACCTGCTGCGAGGCTGCCGGTGAGGTTATCAGAAGCGAGCCAATGAACAGCGGCGTGAGAACGATCAGTGCCGCCCGAAGTGTTTTCATGGGAGACCTCCCTGGGATTGTGGCGAGCAATGACATCGTGGATTGTATTCCTATTGCGTGAGCTTGTTGAGCCCGAACCTTTTCCGAAAGATCGAATCAAGTAACGTCGCTGGTAGCGCACTCTTCAGAAAGGGAAGAGAGAAACTTCTGCGTCCAATGCGCACGATCGCCGGCGGGTTCCCGCTTTCGATAAGAGCAACGAGCTTCCGTGCAATTTCTTCGGCACTTGTCGCTCCGACCTGAGAAAGCTGAGCTCTCGAAAGGATGGAGTCCTTCAGGCTTTCATACCACGAATCAGTCTTCACGATTCGTTCGGCTGACTGTCTCGAGTTCTTCCCAAATTCAGATACAATGCCCCCCGGCTGTACGCTCACGACCCGGATGCCATATGGGGCAAGTTCCATGCGAAGTGCGTCAGTGAGTGAATGGAGCGCGGCTTTGGAGGCACAATAGGCGCCGGCGAATGGCGTTGTCACGATTCCTGAAATACTGCCGATGTTGACGATCATTCCGCCCCCCTGGCTCCGCATTGCAGGCGCTATCAGTCTAATGAGGTTCAGCGGTGCGAACACATTGGTGTGGAATTGTGACACCAGCTCCTCGTGCGGGAGGTCGACCGCTGGCCCGAACAAACCGTAGCCGGCATTGTTCACGAGGATGTCGATGCGCCCCTCGCGTCCGAGGATGTCTCTCATCACACGGCTCGCTTCTTGCCGGTCGGTGACGTCCAGGGTTTCGATCCCGATGCCCTGTTTCCTCAGTCCCTCAAGAGACTCGATTCGCCGGGCGGTGGCAATTACCCTGAACCCGCGGCGATGAAATTCCTCGGAAAGTGCCCTCCCGATTCCTGAAGAGCAGCCGGTGATCACGACGACCTTCTTCGACACGGTAAGCTCCTTCGTTAGCTATTCCTGCAAAGCAAGCACATCTTCCACCGACAGGCGATCGCATTGAGAGAACGGTCTACACTTCGTCGCTTTCTTGCTTGCCCCGAAAGATTTATGTTCAGGGGCGGTTCATCTTCCCGGGGCGAAACTCAATGAGTTCTATAGGAGCACCATTGTGAATGATCATGGCTACCCTCGCTCCCTCGGAGGGGGAATTAGGGGGAGTCAGAAGCTGTTTGCCGACAATCGCTGCATCGAGATCGTCTACTTCAAAAGCGAGATGAGGTACCGTCTTGATCAACTCGTCCACGGGGCTGTCCGGTTCAAAACGCATCCATTCGATTCCGTACGGACTTGTGCTGAATCCAGAAACATAGATCTTAAACTGCTCAAGATATACTTCGTCGGGGTGCGGGATGGTTGTGGGAATGCCGAGGTGGTGATATCGCCAACCGTCTTCCGTCATCGCCAGTGGTGGTTCGTGATTTTCTCTTTTTCTTGATTGGGGGTCATCTGGTTGCTGCATGCAACTTCCTCGCGTATGTTCCTGGAACGGTTGACGGCTGGTGAGCGGGGGTGCTCATGTTGTCTTCTTCTTTCCCCACAAGAGATAGATGAGGCTGGCGAGCACTCCCCAGAATGTGACGGAGACCGCGTAGCCCCAGTTCGTGTTGATTGAAAATGAAATTGCGATGAATCCCAGACAGGCGATGTAGAACAGAATGATGTATGGGACATGCAGAATCGGTTTTTCTCTGAATTCGATTTTCAGGATGATGTCGAGGAGCAGCTCGAGCACAAGGTACAGGAGAATGAACGAAAGGTATACAAGCGTCCGTAATGGTTTCCCGCCGACGACGTAAGCGACGAGCACGACGGAGAGGGGAATGCCGAGTCCGATCGTGATCTTGCCGAGCAGCGCTCTGAGCTTGACGCGCTCATGCTTTGAAGTGATGTAGACGCCAATGATGAGGAGGTTGAAGATCACCGCGCAGAGAACAAACGTCAGATCGAAGACAGACATGATGGCCTCACCTTAAGAGCAGAATATGCCTGGTAGGAGGATTCTCAATGAAGTGGAGCCGCTCATCCTTGTCGCTTGATTTTGTTTTTCAGCTTGGTGCGTGTGAGATTGATCCCACCAAATCCGCCGATGAGTGCGATATAGAATCCGAAATCATAGAGCCAGCCGGTGTTGTTTGGCTCATAGATCCGGACGTCGTGATTGAAGATTCCCAGGATCAAGGAAAAAGGTGCGATCCATCCATGCCAGATTCCTGAGAAGAATCCCGCAGGCGATTGGTGATCGTACGTCCCGCCTCCGGGAACACATCCTGAAAAGAACATCAGCATGAGAATGAGAAGAACAGGTACCAGAGATTTCCATTTCATACGTCTCTCCACATCCAGATAAAGATTTTCCGAGATGGTCTTTGAACATCCGCGGACAACGGTCACTCGTTGAGTCAATCGCCTGAAGGTTTGAATGACTCAGCACTCAATATGTTACTCCGTGTTCGACGTAGAACTTCATCAGCGTGAGCACCTGAGCCCAGCCCGAAACGCGGTTGAGAAAATCCTGTGTCCCCGCCGGACTATCTTCGTAGCCGTACTCAACTAAGTGTACGGCCGTGCCCTGATTCACAGGAGCGAAGTCGATTTCAACCGTGGTCATATAGAGGCCGCTGTCGGCTTTCCATCGAAAGGCGAATCGCAGCGGCCGCCGTGCCTCGATGATCGGTCCGCCGTTCTCCCCCGAATAACCATTCATTCCGTAGTTCTTCCACTTGAAGAGGATCTGGCCGCCTGGTTTCGCATCGACCAACGCCCCCCGCGTAAACCATCCATCGAGTCCTTCCGCCGTGGCCATTGCATCATAAACCCGGTCGGGCTGAGCCCGCACCAGCGTGCTGAATTCGACCTTGCGGTCCATCATTATTCCCATCGTATCAGGCTCCTCTATGTTTGTGATGCTAACCGCGATTCTTGAAACGTAATGTAATGGCGAAAATCGTGCGGTGCAACTATCTTGATTGAGGATCTTGAGAACACCCGGAAGGAGATTCAGGCTGCCACACGGGCGTTCTATACGGCCCTTTTGTTCCCTGCTCGGGTTGCACCGCCCTCAGGTATCCCTCGCACTCCAATCCGTCCTCGACGTGCACTCGGGGCAGGAGAAAACAAACGAAGATCTCTCTTCGTCTTCAAGTTCGAGTTCAGCTGAACATGTCGGGCAAACAACGCGTGAAGGCAACAGCTCGGACTGCAGAAAGTATTGTGCATTACACCTTTTTCGAAACTGCCCAGGATAGGCGTTGACCGCCATCGAAAGCCGGCGACACCTTCCCTGCAGGTGCTCGTAGTGTCCGCATCGTGGGCAATAATGGTGAGGATCCAGCAGGGCGCGGCCAGGCTGAGAGCCCCGGAGGGCTCGGCCTTGAATTCCTGGAATGGAAAGGTACAAATAAGTGTTCACCACGGCGGCCCACGGAAATACCGTCCAAAGAATGATGAAACCGAACAGCCAGAAGAAGAAAGAGGTGTCGAAGGCATACGTTGCGACGCCGATGATCGCTACGAAAAGGATTATCATCAACGATGGGATCGTTACGAGAATGCGCGCCGCCCGATCCAGCGGAATCTTATTCGCTACTTCAACGCACCGAAGCCTGCCGACGGGACCGGCCAATCCTTCGAAGGTGACCACATTCGACACCATCGCCCAGTTCACACGATGCCGGTAGTCCCTGAACCAACCGTACACAGGAAGGTAGCCCCAGAGAGCAGCCGCGAACTCGAAATAGAGCTTCAGTAAGAAAACATCGAGGGTGTGACGTGCAGCTTCATTCATCGCCGTTGAGACAGAGATCTGACCTTTCGTGGACATCTCCTGTCGGACTAGGATTGCTTGAAGAGTGTCGACAAAAATGGGGACGAAGAGGAAAGGGAAAATGACCACCACGTCGCTCCAGTGGCGCTTATGAAAACCAAGGGCCTTCAGCCAGAGAGCCAGGTTCGGAAACCTGGGTGGTTCGATGCGAAAGACTTCAGGATCTGTTGACGAGAGGTAGTCTGACACGAAGATTCCCCCAACGTTGAAAACACTTCTTCCTTCAGCAGGATCTGCTGATCGCGGAGCCTGGAGTGATCTCAACAGGCGAGCAATTCAAGCAGAGTTATTCAGGCCACTCTCCGTTCTTGATTTCGCGGAGCTCGCATTCCGCCGGATTGATGACAACGTGTTTTATCGATGTCCGTTTCCAGGTGTACGTCACGTGCACGAGATTGTCGCGGGATTGAATCACGGCCGGGTACGAGAACTCTCCGGATTCGTGTTCCAGAATTGCCGCCGCGAACCACGTCTTCCCGTCTTCCGAAATCGCCACATTCAACGGTGAGCGAGGTCCGCCCCATGCTCCTTCAGGTGTCCCGGAATGATTGTACACGAGCAGCTGGCGACCGTCTCTGAGTGTCACCGCGTCGATCCCCGAGTTAGGGTTTGGGAGCGACGTGCGCTGCAGCGGTGACCAGCTCACGCCATCGTCGCTTGACCATGATTCAACGATGCAGCTCTGTTTGCTTCTGCACAAAAGCTGCAGCTTTGCCAATTTGTGCGTAAGGATTGTGGGTTGGATTGCCTCGATGCCATCCGTGCCCGCGAGAGGAGGCGTCTTCTTCCATGTGCGGCCGCTGTCGGATGATGTTTCCAGATGGGTTTTCCATGCATCGTTTTCGATGCTTGAGCCACTGAGGATTGTCCCGGTCGAAAGAAGAACGGGTTTGTTCTTGATCGGGCCAAGGTTCCCGTTGGGCAATCGCTCTGCTGCTGACCAGTTCTTTCCGCTATCAATGGAATGCATGACCATGCCCCACCAGTTGGTCGGGCTTGGGCCAACTTTGTAGAAGAGGAGCAGATCGCCGGTGGGAATCTGGAAGAGAACCGGATTCCAACAAGGGAAGCGCGTGCCGTCCGGTTGGACGCCGTTCGTTACCTCGAGAGGGGCTGTCCATTTCCCTCCTATGGAGCGACTCAGCCAAATGCCGACGTCCGGGTTCTTTTCCTGAGTTCCACCAAAAAAGGCGACGACCAGGCCGTCGTTGGATTCGACGATGGTTGAGGCGTGGCATTCTGCGAAAGGTGCTTTTTCAAATATCAGTTCGCTCATCACAATGCCCTCGCTCCACTTGTTCTGAGAAAGAGCCATGGTGAAAAGAGAGGAAGCCACCATCAGCAGAATGACAAATGAGTTCGATTGAATGAGCCTGCTCAAGTGATTCCTATTGGTCAGTTCGAAAGTCTAAGGTGAACGATCGACATGATCTTCAGAAGATCGGACTCGAACGTTGCGATCTTTCCTTTCAGGCTCAGCCCTTTTCTCATGTACTTGAACATCGGATACTCTTCAAGAACGGTTATCCTGTCGTCCCATTCCCGCAGTTCTGACGCGTTCTTCAGACCCCATTTCAGAATGGAGCTCTCGTCCATGCCGCCGGCTTTGATCACAAGTTTGTTGGCAACCCTGACGCCGAGAGGAGACGCCACGTCGAAGACAGCTTCGCTTCCCGGGAAGAGGCTGGCCAGCCTTGAAAAGAATTCCCTCATCTGACCTTCTTCAAAATAATAGAACACTCCTGCTGCGAGGAACAGGACGTTGTCTTTGATCGTCAGCTGATGGATCCAGGCATCATCGAGGAAAGAGCTCGCGATGAATTTCCGCCGGCTGGTTTCCCCAATGAACTCTCTTCGTAATCGTATGACATCGGGCATATCGAGATCATACCAGAGGAGGGTTCCGTTGTCTGTCCGTTCGAACGTCGTATCGAGTCCGCAGCCGATGTTTACCACTGTGGCGGCTGGGTATTGTTGGAGGAATCGGCGAATTGTCCGGTCAAAATGAATACTCCGGGCAATCCACGCGTATCGAGTAAGGGGATTGATGTTGGACGAAAACGTCGTGAAATCATAGTCGATTTTCTCCACGATCTCAGCGGCGGTCTTGTCCACCAACCGGGGAGTTGGCTTGAGTGTCTCGACGGCTCGTCCCCAGAGAGGGAGGAGGAGCGTTTTCTGCACGCTCTTGAGATCGACGGCTACTTTATTCGACATAGCTTTTGGTCTCCCTTGTATTGAGAAGGGCTCTCGTCCGGAAAGGCGCGGCCGCGGGAGTTGCGGAACTCAGGAACATGAAATAGCAGACCTATGCGAAGGGTGATGCGATTGGGCCGTCCCTGGTGTAGGGATGGCATAAGGCTTCGTCAGGACGATGAATGCGACTCCGGTGCTAAGCGGGAAAATACCGAGACAAGGTAGGCAAAGGGCAAAACAAAGGCAAGACGCGGTAGAATGCATCTTGCCGGCTCATGTGCTGGAGCACTGAATTGCTTCTTACCTGTTCTGTGGAGGACGCAACGCCAGTGGAAGATCTCTCAGTCGCTTTATGTGCATAGTCCCCTTGCCGGTGTCGATGTAGATATTGCTGACAGTGGGGGCACCGCTCAGGCCCTTCTTTTCGGTGCCCACGGCGATGGCGACACCGACGATTCGGCGATCCGGCAGGAGTGCGGAGATCTCGAAGCAAACCGGCAGGTCACGTCCTTGATCGACAGATGCGACGCCGGTCAGTTCGCCGCAATCGTTGATCTCCCATGTGATCTTTGCATCGGAGCCGACGATGTTTCTGAACCAGCCGAGGAATGCGGTCTTGGGAAGAAGCGAATCGAGTCTTGCCGCCGGATACTGTTCCAGAAGATCGATTGCATCTTCCTGCGTTATTTGTGCAGTCACCGGTATCGCAAGCAACAGTGAGATGGCAAGAGTGACGAGTGCCTTGTTCATTGAGTGTGATCCAGTTCTGATAGAAGTACGTTGATCGTTCGGGTGATTCTCAACAAATAGGACATTGATGAATGTCCTCCGTTTTATGGAGCTCTCACACGTTCACGTCAAATGAAGAATCGTTCTTCGGGCCATAACTTCTGGAACGTAGTGTTCATCCCTTTGCAGATGAAAATCATTTTTCCATTCTCATATGGCATGGAATATTCGAGCTTCGTAGTACCTGCTAGCTCAACATGCTGATACCGACGGTTCAAATCATTGAGATTGTCCTGAAGTGTCCTGCTTCCTCCGACAATAATCGCGACATCTCCCGTTCTGTCTCCTGGGCCCCAGAACCAGTAGCTATTGTGAGCGCACGCTGCGTTGGGGAGTCCGTATTTCGCTCCGAAGAAATCCACGGCACCGGCTTCGCCGTAGTTGCGGACATAGATGAAGCACTTCGCCTGCTCTTCGGGTGTCAGTTTCTGGTACGCGGAGGCTATGACAGCCACCATTTCCTCCCATCCGAATTCATCCGCATAGTGTTGGGGCAGGACGCCGAGTGAACTCTTCTCATCGGCGTGGGGTTTGATGCCAAAGAAATCCTGGTATGCGATGAACGTCTTGACGGGGAGGATGGGAATGGCAAACGGCGCGCTAATTGCCGTCAATACCAGGATTCCTCCAACCATCGTTGTCTTGAGCCAGCGCCGGGATAGTTGCGCGGTGAGGCGCTCAAAGAACACGGCGCCTCCGGCAAACAGCATTGGGTAGACGGGGGAAAGGTAGTACGCCTTGCCATGTCCAACAACCATGATGATGAAGACGACCAGGTAGGTCC
>Ga0187850_10001280_pt1 | contig 28099 bp, 26 predicted proteins | sample June2016WEW_4_15_FD_132436 | JGI IMG/M metagenome (GOLD analysis project Ga0187850, IMG submission 132436) | Peatland microbial communities from SPRUCE experiment site at the Marcell Experimental Forest, Minnesota, USA - June2016WEW_4_150 | ecosystem: Environmental > Terrestrial > Soil >...
CACCGGCCGGCGATGGAGGCCCTGCTCAAGGTGAACGCCTACGTTCGATCATCGACCAGCCCCGCCCTCGGCTCGCGCTTCCAGATTTACGTGGACTTACTCGCGCCGCCGAACCAGATCCAGACACGGAGCTACAAGAACGACTACTTCGTGGTGGTGACGCCCTCCGCCGAGCCGCAGGGCGAGGACGTGCGCCACGCGTATCTGCACTACGTGCTGGACCCGCTGGCGGTCCGGTACTCCGAGGAGTTGAACAAGAAGAGGGCGCTGCTGGAGTACGCGCAGCCCGCTCCGGCGCTGGAACCTTATTACAAGTCGGATTTCCTGCTGCTGGCCACCGAGTGCATGATCAAAGCGATCGAGAGCCGGCTGGCGCCGCCTGGGAAGCGGCAGGCGATGGTGGACCAGGCGTTCCGCGAGGGTTTCGTCCTGACACCCGCGTTTGCCGAGTCGCTTCCCGCCTACGAGAAACAGGAGCAGTCGCTGCGGTTCTACTACCCCGAACTGGTGAATGCGATCAGCTTGAAGCGCGAGGACGAGCGGCTGGCAAAGGTCGAGTTCCTCGCCGAGCGTCCGGCGCGGAAGGCCAAAGTGGTGCCCGCGGAGAAGCCAGTCGAGCCGACCGGCGCCCGGAAGACGCTGGAAGAGGCGGAGCAGCGATATCGGGAGCGCGACTTGGAGAAGGCCCGGGCCGCCTATCTGCGCGTGCTGAAGGAAAGCGACGAGAAGCCGCTGCACGCCAAGGCTTACTACGGACTGGCGCGGATCGCGGCGCTCCAGAGCGACCCGCAACTGGCGGTGCAGTTGTTCCAGAAGACGCTGGAGTCGGCGCCGGATCCGCGGGATGCCGCCTGGGCCTACGTGTACCTGGGCCGGCTGGCGGACGGGGCCGGGGAGCGTGAGCAGGCCACCCGGCACTACCAGGCGGCGTTGAACGTGCCGGGAGGCTCGGAGGCCGCGCGCAAGGCCGCCCAGCAGGGCCTGGGCGAAGCGTTCAACCGGAAGATGCAGCAGCCATAGGCAGGAAAAGAATACAATCAGCAGAGCACCCAAAGAAGGAGTCAGTGGATGAACAACCGGAGAGTGATTCGCGCCTTATCGGCACTCGTAGCCGTCTCGATGGCATTCGCCGCGGTGCAGGGCCAGCCCGCTGCGCCGCCCGCCAAGCAGCCCAGCGTCAAGTCGCCGGCCGAGGGACAGGCGTTGCAGGCGATCTTCCGGGCCGTGGACGCCGAGACACGCATCAAAGCGGCCACCGATTTCATGGTCAAGTTCGCGGACTCGGATTTCAAGGCTCTCGCCCTGCTGGCAGCGGCAGATGCATATCAAAACAGCAACGACTATGCCAACATGGTCATCTTCGCCGAACGGGCGCTGGAGGCCGATCCGGCATACTACATGGCCATGCTGATGCTGGCCCGCGGCATCGCGCAGCACACCCGCGAGCACGACCTCGACCGGGAGGAGAAACTGGGCCGGGTGGAGAAATACGCGAACGGGGCCATTGAGCTTGTGAAGACCGCCAGCAAGCCCAACCCGCAGATGAGCGACGAACAGTGGACGCAGGCTAAGGCGATATTCAACTCTCAGGCGCACGAGGCGCTGGGGATCGCGGCGGCGGTGCGCAAGAATTACGACCTGGCGATCACAGAGTACAAAACCGCCGTCGAACTGTCCAAACCGCCAGACCCTGCCACGCAGGTGCGGTTGGGTGCGGCGTACAACCAGGCAAAGAGGTACGACGAGGCGATCGCGATCCTGGATCAAGTGATGGCCGCGCCCGACGTCCACCCACAGGTGAGGTCAATCGCGCAAGCCGAGCGGGCGCGCGCGATCCAGGCCAAGGGCGGCCCCGCCAAGCCGCCTGCGCCTGCTACGCCCCCGGCTCCGGCGGCAACTCCGGCGCCTGCTACGCCCCCGGCTCCTGCGGCAGCCCCGGCCCCGACCGAGCCCAAGAAGCCGTAATATCGTTGGTGGATGCGCGCGGATCTGGAGATCTTGGAGGAGGCGGTGGGGCACCGTTTCCGCAGCCGCGACATTCTGGTCCGCGCCTTGACCCACACCTCCCACGCCTACGAACAAGGCCAGCAACCGCTCAACGACAACGAACAACTGGAGTTCCTGGGCGATGCGGTGCTCGGTTTCCTGGTCAGCGAGTGCCTGGTGAGCCGCTACCCCGCCTATCGCGAGGGCCGGCTGTCGATCATCAAGAACTACCTGGTCAGCGCCTCGCACCTGCATGAGGCCGCTCAGAAGCTGGAACTCGGCGAGTACTTGCTGCTGGGCCGGGGCGAGGAGCTGAGCGGCGGCCGGGTAAAGAAAGGACTTCTCGCCGACGCGGTGGAAGCGCTGATCGCGGCCATTTACCTGGACGGCGGCGTCGAGGCGGTGCGCGAGTTCGTCGTCCGGCACATTCTCGGTACGGGCCCGGAAGGCGAGGAGAACACGGACGCGCCGTTCACGAACTTCAAGGGCGCGTTGCAGGAGATCGCCCGTTCGCTGAACCTGCCGTCCCCGCGTTACAGCGTCGTGTCGGAACACGGACCGGCGCACTCGCGGCGATTCACCGTCGAGGTACGCATCGGAGAGGACCTGGTGGCGCAGGCCGAAGGCGATTCCAAGAAGGGCGCCGGCCAGAAGGCGGCCCGCGTGGTTTTCGAGCAGTTGATGGAGCAGGCTGGGTGAGAAAGCTCGTAGCTCGTAGCCCGTAGCTCGTCGTCGATTCTTCGGGGGGCCACGGGATCCCGGTTGAACAACCACGCGCCGACGACGAGCTGCGTGCTACGAGCTACGAGCTGGTTTCTTCAACTCGATTGAGAGCTGCTGGCACTTCTTGTAGAGGTGGCTGCGCTCCAGGCCCAGGGCCTTGGCGGTCTCGGTCATCTGGTAGTTGTGGCGCTCGAGCTCGGCCAGCACGGCCTCCCGCTCGAAGGCTTCGACTCGTTCGGCAAGCGCTCCACCCGACCCGCGGCCCGCCGCCGGCAGAGCCAGCTCGACCGCGTCCCGATCCACCCGCGAATCGGAGAGCAGCAGGAGCCGCTCGACCACATTGCGCAGCTCGCGAACGTTGCCCGGCCAGGGGTAGCGCCGCAGCTCCTCGATGGCTTCGGGCGCGAATGCCTTCGGCTTCCAGCCGTTCTGATCCGCGATCTGGCGCGAGAAGTGCTCCACCAGGACCGGGATGTCCTCGAGCCGTTCTCTCAGCGGCGGGAGGCGAAGCGGAAAGACGTAGACGCGATGGTAGAGGTCCTGGCGGAAGTTGCCGCCCTGCACGAGCTCATCGAGGTTGCAGTGCGTGGCCACCAGCACGCGGGCATTGACGGCGACGGCTTGGCCGCCTCCGACCCGCTCGACCTCGCCTTCTTCGAGCACGCGCAGCAGCTTGGCCTGCATGGCCAGCGGCATGTCGCCGATTTCGTCCAGAAACAGCGTGCCGCGGTGCGCCTGCTCGAACTTACCGACGTGGCGGACGGCGGCGCCCGTGAAGGCGCCCTTCTCATGGCCGAACAACTCGGATTCGATAAGCTCGGCGGGAACGGCGGCGCAGTTCAGCGTGACGAAGGGGCCGGCGCGCCGCGGGCTGCGCTCGTGGAGGGTGCGCGCGATCAGCTCCTTGCCGGTGCCGGTTTCGCCCAGGATGCAGACCCGCGTTTCGCTGGCCGCCACGCGCTCGACCTGCGCCATCACGCGCCGCATCGCCTCGCTCGCCCAGACGATCTCGTGCCGGCCCACGCGCTGCCGCAATTGCCGGTTCTCTTCCTCCAGGCGCGCCAGCTTGAGGACGTTGTCGACGGTCAGCAGCAGCTTCTCGGTGGAGAGCGGTTTTTCGAGGAAGTCGGCCGCGCCGAGCCGCGTGGCGCGCACGGCCATCTCGACGTTGGCCTGTCCGGAGATCATGACCACCGGGCTCGAAACGCCCGCCGCCTTCAAGTCCTCGAGCAGCGCGAGGCCGTCCTTGCCGGGCATCACCACGTCGGAGAAGATCATGTCGAAGCGTTGCGCCCGGGCCAGTTCGAGCGCGCGGGCGGCCTGGTCGCACACTGTCGCCTCATGCCCGGCCAGGCGGAAGGCCCGCGCCAGCGAGGCCAGCGTGTTGGCATCGTCGTCGACGATCAGCAGGTGCGCCATGGCAGAGCCTCTATCCTACCTGAACCGGGTTACAGCAGGGTGATGGCGGGGATAATCATCGGGTGGCGGCCGGTGCGGTCCAGAATGACGCGCTTGACGGCGCTCTGGATGGCTGCCCGGGCGGACTCGAGCTCGTCGGGGCCGGAGATTTCGGCCTCCTCAACCGCAGCGCAGACGACCTTGCGCACGGCCTCCGCGAACGGCTCGGCGTCCTCGGCCGAGACCACACCGCGGGCCACCACGTCCGGGCGCCCCACCAGTTCCCCGCTCTGGCCGTCCACGTTGACCACCACCACCACCACGCCCTCTTCGGAGAGATGCCGGCGGTCGCGCAGAACCGCTTTGCCGATGTCGCCGACGCCCAAGCCGTCCACCAGCACCCGGCCGGCAGGCACCTTCCCAGCCAGGCGGGCGCCCGCGGCCGAAAGCTCCAGAACGTCGCCCGAGCCCAGCGTGAAAATGTCTTCGCCGGGCCACCCCATGCCCAGCGCGAGTTTCTTGTAGCGCGCGATGTGCCGGAACTCGCCGTGGACGGGAACCACGAAACGCGGCCTGGTGAGCGAAAGCAGCAGCTTCAGCTCCTCCACGTTGGCGTGTCCGGAAACATGCACCTGCGCCTCGTCGTTCAACACCACTTCCGCGCCCAGCCGGCACAAGCGGTTCACCATGCGGTAGAACTGCCGTTCGTTGCCCGGAATCGGGTCGGCCGAAATGATCACCAGATCGCCGGGACCCAGTTTGAGCTTTCGGTAAGATCCGGCCGAGAGGACGCTGAGGGCGGAGGTGCGTTCGCCCTGGCTGCCGGTCGCCAGGATGGTGACCTTGCCGTCCTCGACCGAGGCGACATCGTCGATGTCCACGAACCACTCGCCCTCCGGGTACTGCAGGAACCCCAGGTCGTGCGCCACCTCGACGTTCTCCCGCATGCTGCGGCCGATCAGGCAGATCTTCCGCCCGTGCTCGACGGAGAGGTGGAACACTTCCCGGATGCGGGCGATGTTGGTGGCGAAGCTGGACACCACCACCTTGCCCTCCGCCGTCGACATCAGATCGTGCAAGGTCCGCGCGACATTGGTCTCCGACGGCACCCAGCCGGGGTCGCCGGAGTTGGTTACCTCGGTCATCAGCGCCAGCACGCCGGAGCGGGCCGCGAACGCGATCTTGTGGATGTCGGTGCTCGGTCCGGCCAGCGGCGTGTGCTCGAATTTGAAGTCGCCGGAGTGGATCACGCGGCCGGCCGGACAATCGATGATGAGGCCGACCGCGTCCAGGATGCTGTGCGTCACGCGGAAGAAGGAGACCGTGAATTGGCCCAGCGTGAGGTCGCGATCCGGATCGATTTCGTTCAGCTCGCAGTTCGCCAGGTGCGGATGGTCGGTCAGTTTCCGGCGCACCAGCCCCAGGGCGAAGCGGGTGCCCCACACCGGCACATTCATCTGCCTCAACACCCACGGCAGCGCGCCAATGTGGTCCTCATGCCCGTGGGTGAGGACGATGCCGCGCACGGAGTCGGCTTTGCCGAGGAGGTAGGTGATGTCGGGGATGACCACGTCCACCCCGAACATTTCCTCGTCGGGAAACGTCAAGCCGCAATCGACGACCAGAATGTCGCCGCCGTATTCGTACACGTAAAGGTTCTTGCCAATCTCGCCGCTTCCCCCCAGGGGGATGAACCGCAACGGCATCGTCTGCGGGACCATTTCCGTCAGACCTCCTGTCGAGCGCCGGGCTGGAACTCGCGCCACGGCATGAACGGGCCGTCGATGCAGGAAAGCGCGCCGGAGGGACTCGAGCACTTCCCGCAAATCCCGACACCGCAACTGGTCATGTACTCGATCGCTCCGACGATGCAGTCCTCGGATACCATTTCCCGCTGGATGTCGAAGCACCGCCAGACCATCCGCTCCGGGCCGCAGTTGATGAAAGCGATCCGCTGCCTCTCGGCTGCAGGGATTCCCGCAACCACTTCCGGGAGCAACTCCGGAACGAAGCCGCGGCGCCCCAGGCTCCCATCGTCGGTCGAGAGAAAAACAGGGCCGAGCCGCTCGAACCTCTCGACGTCGAAAAAGTGCTCGCGGGTTCTCGCGCCCAACAGGAACACCTGCCGGTTGCCTGGCGCCAACCGGTGCGCAATCTCCAACAGGGAGGCGGTTCCCGTGCCACCGCCAACGTAAACCAGAGTGTTGTTCTCGAAGGGCGGCACACCGCGTCCATACGGCCCCCGAAGCAGAATCTCGGCGCCGGGGGAGAGACCGGCCAGATGCTGCGTGAACTCCCCGGCCACACGAACGATGACGCTCTTCTCGGAAGCCGAAAAAATCGCAAAGGGCTTCTCGCCGGCCCCGGGACACCACAAGAAGAAGAACTTCCCCGCGAGATCGCCGTCGCGGTAGTCCTCCGGCAAGCTCTCGAAAACCAGCTTGAGCAGGGACCCGCTGTAGTCCACGCGCGCGCTGATGCGGGTCTTCACGTAGTCCATCGGGACGGCGGATTCGCACGAGCGCCGGCACGTCTGCCCGCCGTGTTCGCGACAGATGTCACTCTGAAGCTGAGCCAGATACTCTCGAAACTGCCCGCTGTCCAACCCGGTGAGCGCGCTGCCGATGCCGAACAGGTTCGCGCCGGCTAGCGCGTACTGGCGGACGTGCTCGGCGGACGCAATTCCCCCCATCCCGATGATGGTGGGCTCGTCTCCCACCGCTTTGCGCACCTGCTCGACGGCGCGCAAGCCCAGCGGGCGGATGCCATCCCCGGACAGCCCGCCGAGCCTGTTGCTAAGGATCGGGTCGGCGCCGACGACCGCCATGGCCGGGCCGATGGTGTTGGTGACCGTGATGCCAGCCGCCCCGGCGGCCACCGCGGCGGCGGCGGTTCCGCCCAGGTTCGGAAGCGTTGCGGAGAGCTTCACAAACACGGGCGCCTCCGCGATGTGCGCCACCGCTTCCGTGATCCTCCGGAGAAGCTCCGTGTCCTGGCCCACCTCCGCTCCGTAACCCTTCGCATGCGGGCACGACATGTTGAGCTCGAAGCCGTCCGCGATCGGCTTCAGGGTGCGGACGGCCTCCGCGAAACTCTCCACATCGGAGCCAAAAATCGAGACCAGAAGGAACTTGTCGTCGGGGATCTCGAGGCCCTCGAGCTCGGCGAGGAACTGCGCGGCGCCCGGATTGGCCAGGCCGACCGCATTGATGTAGCAGCCGGGGGCGTACCTTGCATAGATCGGCTCGCGATACCCTTTCCGCGGCCGCGCGCTGATGCTCTTGGTGGTGACAACCCCGATGGAGGGTACTTCCAGGAAACACTTCCGGATAGTCGCGGCGTGCGTGCAGCGGATCCCCGAGGGAATCAGAAAGCGTCCGCGAACCGTCTTGCGCCCGAGTCTATAACGCTGGTCGAAGGAAGGGCCGAGCATGGCCGGAAAACACTAAGATAGCAGGAACCCACCAGAGTCCAGGCGATCAATCCCCGCTGCCAGACTCGTGGAGCGCTTCGATGTCCGCGAGATCCTTGGGCCGACCGACCGCGCGCTTGTTCGCGATGAACGCATCGCGTCCCAGAAAGTAGACGGGAGCACTGCCATAGGCACCGAGTTGCCGGGACTCCCAAGCGGCCTCCCAGGACACACCACTGATGGATGCCATGATGTGGACTTGCACCGGCCGACGGCCAAGTTCGAGGATCGTGCGCGCGCACAGCAGGTCGTCCGGATGGACCTCAGACTCACCGAACCCGAAGTCGTGCAAGGCGGCGAGCAGCCTGATCGTGTTCTCGGTCGTGGGCCGGATGAAGATGTCGAGGTCGCCGGTAAACCGTGGCGCCCCGTGAAAGGCCAGAGCGTAGCCGCCGACTACAATGTAGTCAACGTTCCGGCCGTTCAACGAGGCGCAGAGATCCTCGAAGTCCTTCTGAAGCTCCATCGGGGCGGGTCCCTCGCAGGCGCTCCAGGTACTCGCGCCGCAGACGTTCGACCTCGGCAATCCGTTCATGGGGCGGGCGGGTCAGCCAGTAGGTTAGTGAGGCGTTGGCGGTGTTCAACTCCTCGAACGTGGCCAGCCGCATGACCGGATCCATGGTTCCACGATAGCACGGCGCGGGCGCGCGCCCTGGTCAGGCACTCGGGCGGGACGCCGGACGGACGGGCCGGTGTCTGTGAATGATTCCCGCCAACGCCCGTAAGGCGGCGTTGGCTTCCATCGCACTCGGAAACACCGCCGCCACGTCGGGCTCCAGTGCCACCAGAATACTGCCCGGGGCGTACCGCGACGCATATTTATTGGGCCGCGCGCGACTGAAGTCGTACTCCGGAAGCATCTCGTCGGCATCGACCCGACCGGCTTCTCGGCGTTTACGCTTCTCTCTCTTCATAGTCTCTCCGCTCACGGAGCGTCGCTCGTCGCGCGCTGATGAGGCGCAGTGCTTCCCCGCGCTGGGGGGAAATTACGGCCCGGCGCTCAACGCCTCAGGGTCTCCGCCCTGCCGAACAGGCTCGGTCGCTCTCTGCTCACCCTCGCTTCAGCGCCTCCTTGATGCGCTCCGGCGTTATGGGGAGTTGCAGCAGCCTCGCTCCCACTGCGTCATAGATTGCGTTCGCAATGACCGCGCCCATGTTGATGATCGGCGGTTCGCCGCAGCCCGAGGCCGGCACTTCCGGGTTGTCGATCAGGATGGTCTCGATCTTGGGCAGCCACGAGAAGCGCGGGATCTGGTAGGTGTCGAAGTTCCGCTCCAGGACTTCCCCGCCCTTGAAGTGAACCTCCTCGGTGAGCGCGTAGCCCAGACCCATGGTGATCGAGCCTTCCATCTGCTGGCGCGAGCCGTCCGGATTGACAGTGACTCCCTGGTCCTGCGCGCAGACCACCCGCTTCACCTGCACCCGCCCGGCGCCCTTGTCGACCGCCACCTCCGCCATGGTCGCGACGTAGGTGCCCGAGTAGATGCCGCAGGCGACGCCCACGCCACGGCCGCTGGGCGTCCGCCCCGGCTTCCAGCCAAACTGCTTCGCGGCGGCGTCCAGCACCCGCCGCATGCGCTTGTCGCTCAGGTGGCTCAGACGGAACTCCAGCGGGTCGCGCCCCGCCTTGTTCGCCAAAATGTCAATGTGCGATTCGCGGGCGAAGGTGTTGGTGTTCACAGACGGTGCGCGCCACGGCCCGACGGCGAACGGGTGCATGCCCGGAGGGTTCCCGCCCATCCAGCCGCCGGCCGAGCGCGCGCGCTGGTGCGGAATGTCATAGAAAGGCTTCGCCTCGCGGTCGCCGGCGCCCCAGACCTGGCAGTCCCACAGGACCATTTTTCCGTCGCCGGTCACCCCCGAGCGGATCTTCACCACGGCCGCCGGCCGGAAGGAATCGTAGAAGAACTCCTCGGCGCGGTCCATGACCACCTGGACGGGCTTGCCGGTGATCTTCGCCAGCCGCGCCGCTTCGATGGCTTGCTGGGAGGCGCCCTTTCCGCCGAAGCCGCCGCCGACATAGGGCATTATCACCCGCACGTTTTGCGGCGTCAAGCCCAGCGCCTGCGCCAGTTGCTGTTTCAGCGGAAACGGCGTCTGGGTCGAAGCCCACACGGTGACTTTGCCGCCTTCGATCACGACGACCGCGGAGTGGGTTTCCATGGGCGCGTGCGCCACGTAGCTGTTGAGATAGGTCTCCTCGATGATGGACGCCGAGAGTTTCTCTCCTTCGGCCAGGCTGCCGCTCTCACCCACGACCTGGGCGGGTGGCGCGGCCTTGAGCAGGTGGTCGAAGATGGTCTTGTCGTCGAAGGTCGGCTGCGGGCGGTCGAACTGGGCCTTGATGAGCCCCAGCGCCTTATCGGCCAGGTCAGGCCGCTCATGGAGCACAGCCACGAGGTCGCCGTCCTTCACCACTCGGGCGCCGGCTACCTTCTCCGCCGCGGTCGTGTCGACGACTTTCAGGGTCGCGCCGTGCGCCGGCGGCCTGAGAATCCGCGCATGGAGCGTCCCTGGAATGGCCATGTCGGCGGCGTACTTCGCCTTGCCGGTGACCTTTTCCAGCGCGTCCTTGCGCCGGGGCGATTGCCCGACGACCGTGAACGCCGACACGGGCTTCACCGGAACCTTCTCGAGGTGACGCTCGATCCGCTTCCCCTGAACCAGTTGCGCGTAGGTGACGCGCTTGCCCGGCGAAGACGGGTCGCTGACCACGCCCGCCTGCACCTGGAGTCGCCCGGCCGGCGCTTCCAGACGCTCGGCCGCCATTTCGAGAAGCACGGCCCGCGCCTCGGCTCCGGCGGCACGCAGGGTCGGCCCGAACATCCGGGTGCTCAGCGAGCCGAACGTGCCCATGTCCCAGGGACAGAGGTCGGTGTCGCCCATCACCATGTCCACCGAGTCGAGCGTGACGTCGAGTTCCTCGGCCAGCAGTTGCGCGAGCGAAGTCATCGCTCCCTGGCCCAGCTCAACCTTGCCGACCATGCACCCGACCCGGCCGTCCGCGCCGATTCGAAGGTACGCGTTGAAGTCCGCCGGGCCGGCTTGCCGGGAGGGCAGCCGCGCCGGCTCCTGGAACGCCTCGAGCGGCTCAACCCGGAAGAACACGAACAGCCCGGAGCCTGCCAGCCCCAGGAATCCGCGGCGGCTCAGATCTGACTCCGGTCTCATCTCGCGCCTCCCATCATCGCGCCGGCCGCCTCCTGGATGGCGTCCACGATGCGCGTGTGCGAGCCGCAGCGGCACAAGTTGTCGTCCATGAGCCGGATGATGTCCGCGCGCCCCGGCCGCGGCGTCTTCAGCAGCAGCGCGTAGGCGTTGAGGATCATCCCCGACGTGCAGTAGCCGCACTGAAAGGCGTGATGCTTCAGGAACGCCTCCTGGATCGGATGGAGGCGGCCGTCCTGGCGCAGGCCCTCGATGGTGAGCACGTGCTTTCCGCCCACGTCCTTCACCGGGGTCGAGCAGGACCGGACGGCCTCCTTGCCCACGATGACCGTGCAGGCGCCACACAGCGCGGCGCCGCAGCCGAACTTCGTGCCGGTGAAGCCCAGGTCGTAGCGCAGCACCCACAGCAGCATGCGCTCGTCATCGACCGTCACGCGCGTCGGCTTCCCGTTCAGGGTGAATGAAATGGTCCGCTGCATTCAAGTCTCCCTAGCGTGTCCACTTCGCCAACCAAAGATGGTACACCAGACCACCTCCCGCTGGGGTTCCAGCCCGCTTTTCGGTCCCGGAGGTCCTCAATCCGGTTTCCGGTGGGCACTCTACGGAGCCTCGAAAAACACGGTAACAGACGGGAGGTTATTCGCCGACTTCCAGGCCGTTGCCACAAGCGGAAAGGATAAGGTCTACTTGGTGTTACCGATGAGCGACGAGACGGAGAGCGTGCGCGAGGAGGAGCCGCCCCGAGGCGCCTTGAAGGCGTTTCCGTGGGCCGCGACCGTGTGATTCGGGGTGTTGCTGGTGGCTTGCTACGCGCCGGTGCTGCGGCGGCTGGCGCGGCAGTGGGCGACCGACGGAGACATGGGGCACGGGTTCTTCGCGGCGGTGGTGGCGGGCTACATTGCCTGGCAGCGGCGGGACGAGCTGCTGGCCGCCGAGGCGGCTCCCAGTTGGTGGGGCCTGGCGGTGCGGGGGTGGGGCGCCTTGCAGCTCTACTTCGCCACGGTGGGCGCGAAGTTGTTCCTGGCGCGGACGGCGTTTGTGATCTCGGTGGCGGGGATGATTCTGCTGCTGGGCGGATTCTGGCGTTCCCGCTGTTTCTGCTGCTGTTCATGGTGCCGATTCCGGCTATCATTTACAACCAGGAGGCCTCGAAAACCGCGCAGGACTTCGTCACGGCGCTCTTTGCACGGTTGCGCCAGCACCTTCCGTCCCGAGCCGGCTGCGCCTGAGCAGATACTCGCGGATGCCGCCGCCGAAGGTGCCGTAAAGCATCCCGGCGAACAGGGCCGCTATAGAAATGAAGCACAACAGCACGGCCTCGGCCAGGAGCACTTTCAGTGTCCCCAGCAGGACGCCCAGTAGGCGCAGCAGCAGGCTCAGGGTGTGCTGATAGAGCCACCTCCAGACCGGTGGGAAGGTCCAGGCAGTCGCCCAGCCCGCGTAGGCGTAAGACATCACCAGGACGGCCTGCAGCGGCGCAGGTGCTTCCGGGAACGTGGGATTGAAGGTCGCCTTCAGCGCTCCCGCCGGCCCGAAGGCGGCGGCGAGGATCCAGGAAGCGAGGATTCGCCGGTCGCGGAGGTTCTCGGTAAAACCGGAAACATGGTGGCTGTCCCCTGGTTTCGAAGGTGCCATAATCTTGTATCGGGCGCTGCCCGTCCGGCGGGTTGGGACGGCAGGGCGCGCAACAGGCGGAGCGATGAACCTCGAGGATGTCGCCAAAAGGGCGAGAGTATCAACGGCAACGGTATCGCGGGTGCTGAACGACGTCGGGTTGGTGAAGAGCAGCACCCGCGCGCGTGTACTCAAGGCGGTCAAGGAGCTGAACTACCATCCCAACCTGCATGCCCGCACGCTGGCCGGCGGGAAGAATCGCACGCTGGGCATGGTGGTATCGAATCTGGAGAACCCATTCTTCCTGGACATTTTCCGGGCGTTGGAGGCGGAAGCGCACCGCTACGGTTATGAGGTTCTGGTCGTGAACACCGACTACCGGCCGCAGCGGCTGGTGGCCGGTGTCCATGCGATGATGGGGCGGCGGCCGGCGGGGCTGGCGGTGATCGTCTCGGAGGTGGAGACCTCGCTCATCCGCGAGCTCACCCAGGCGGGCCTGCCGGTGGTGTTCTACGACGTGGGAGTCTCCAGCCCCAACATCACCAATATCCGGGTGAACTACGGGAAAGGAATGCAGCGCGTGGTGGAGTACCTGCATGACCTGGGGCACCGGCGGATGGCCTTCGTGGGGCACCACACCAGCCTGGGGCCGCTGAACGTTCGAAAGAAATCGTTTGTCGACATGATGGCGAATTTCTCGCCGAATGTGGAATTCATGACCGTCGCGGACGTGGACGGGCCGGTGGGAGGGCGGCAGGCGGTGCGCCGCCTGCTGGGCTCGAAATTCGCGCCAACGGCGATTCTGTGCGTCAACGACTTCATGGCGATCGGCGTGCTGCGTGAACTGCGGGACCAGGGCCTGTCGGTTCCGGGTGATGTGTCGGTCACCGGGTTCGACAACATCCGGCTGGCCGAATTCACCATCCCTGCGCTGACCACCCTGCACATCCCGCGGGAGCGGATCGGCGCGCTGATTTACGAGGCGCTGGTGCCGGAGCCGGGCCGCTCGGCCGAGGCGGGCCAGGAGGTTCTGATCGAGCCGGCGCTCATCGTGCGCGAATCCACGGGCCCCTGCCGGGGAGCCTAGGCGTCCGGGTTGACAAAGAAGGACAAGGTTGGAGCCTTATCCTACGGGAGGGTGGGAAATGCCCGCCCCAACGTTAATAGCGGGTATCATTCGATAACAGGTGCACGAAATGAAGCCGGGCGACGACCCCCATGCCGAATATGCGCGCCGCTTGCAGGAACGCCAGGCGGTGGCGGCGCGGCTCGATGAGCGCCACCGGAGGCTTGGGAACGCCAAGGTCGCGGTCTTCGCGATGCTGGTGCTGATGGGCTGGATTGCGCTCACCTATCACTGGTTTCGGGGGTGGTGGCTGCTGGCGCCGGGCGCGGTACTGGCCGCGCTGGTGATAGCGCACGAGCGCGTGATCCGGAGGCGGCTGGCGGCCCGCCGAGCCAGCGGGTTCTATGAGAAAGGGCTGGCACGGATCGAGGATCGCTGGGCCGGCACCGGAGAACCGGGCGATCGCTTCGACGATCCTTCGCACCCCTACGCCGAGGACCTGGACTTGTTCGGCAAAGGCTCCCTGTTTGAGCTGCTGTGCACCACGCGGCTGCGCACGGGTGAGGAGACGCTGGCCCGCTTCCTGCTGGAACCCGCCGCGCCCGAGGTGGTGCGCGCGCGCCAGGAGGCGGTGGCGGAACTTCGCCCGCGCCTCGATCTGCGCGAGGAAATGGCGCTGCTGGGCGAGGACCTGCGGTCGGGAATCAACCCGCGTGCGCTGGCCACGTGGGCCGAGCGACCCCTGACGCTGGATTCGCGCGCCGCGCGCGCGACCGCCGCGGCGCTCGTGCTGGCGGCGCTGGCCGCCCTGGCGGCCTGGGCCCTGACGGGCGTGGTGGAATACTTCCTGGGCGTGGTGGTGGTGGAAGCGGTGTTCTTCGTCCGCTGCCGGGCCCGAGTGGTGGCGGTGGCGGAGGTGGTTGGGGAGCCGGCGTATGGCATCGCGCTGTTCGCTGAAGTTCTGGGCCGGCTGGAGCGGGAGCGGTTCACCAGCGCGCGCCTGCTGGAGCTGCGTGCGGAGCTGGATACCGAGGGCGTGCCGCCCTCGCACGCCATCGCCCGGCTGGACCGGCTGATGGACCTGCTGCACTCGCGCGACAACGTGGCGGTGCGGATCATCGGCCCGCCCCTGTTGTGGACCACGCAGGTGGCTTTCGCGATCGAGGCCTGGCGCAAGAAATACGGGCGCTCGGTGCGGCGCTGGCTGGCCGCGGTGGGTGAGATCGAGACGCTCTCCGGCTTCGGCAGTTACGCCTACGAACACCCGGCCGATCCGTTTCCCGAGTTCGCCGAGGGGGAGGCGTGCTTCGACGGCGAGGGCCTGGGCCATCCGCTGCTTCCCGAGAACCGCTCGGTGCGCAACGACATCCGCCTCTCGAGCGAGTTGCGCGTTCAGGTGGTGAGCGGGTCGAACATGTCCGGCAAGAGCACGCTGCTGCGCATAGTCGGCGTGAACGCGGTGCTGGCGCATGCCGGGGCGCCGGTGCGCGCCCGGCGCCTTCGCCTGACGCCGCTGGCGATCGGCGCCTCGATCCGGACGCTGGATTCGCTCCAGGGCGGGACCTCCCGCTTCTATACCGAGATCAAGCGCCTGCGCCAGTTGGTCGATCTCGCCAGGGGTCCGCGGCCGCTGTTGTTCCTGCTGGACGAGCTGCTGCACGGGACCAACTCGCACGACCGGAGAATCGGGGCCGAGGCGGTCATCCGCACACTGGTGGAACGGGACGCGATCGGCCTGCTGACCACGCACGACCTGGCGCTGGCCGATATCGTCGACGTGCTCGCCCCGCGGGCCGCCAACGTGCATTTCGAAGATCACATCGAGGACGGCAAGATCACCTTCGACTACCTCCTGCTTCCGGGCCTGGTGCGCAAGAGCAACGCGCTGGAGCTGATGCGGTCGGTGGGCCTGGATGTGTGACCGCCGATCCGGGTAAATCCGGAGAGCAATTCTCACAATCTAACCGATTAGTTTTACGGGTCCGGGTTTATTCCAAGCGGATTTGTCGGTCTGAGTAAGTCTTCGACAGGACGGGGAGCCGAACCGGAACCAGCCGGCAGCGCCGCGGTGGAGGCAGTTACAGGTGCGGGAGCGCGAAACGGGGCAGTTTGGAAGCGATTTGTATAGTCTAAGCGATTAGCAGCTAGATCTTATTGCACGCTAACCGATTAGATAGAATAGACTGGACGTTTGTTAACAAGTCGGTTACAATTATCCTATACTCGTATCAGAACGTCTCGCTTGGGTTGGGGTTCTCCGAGAAACGGGGAGCGGCCTTGGGTGCCGGACCAGTGACGGGCACAGGCGCGCTCCCCACTCCGCTTGCTCGTCCTGTTCCCATCCAGAATCCAGGGCAGCCGCAGGTGGACGACACCTTTTGGCTGCGCTAGCATCTAATCAGGCAGTGACTGCGTGGCGCTCCGCCTGAAGACGGGCTGGCGCGCGCGACTCGGAGGGCTGGAGAGAAACCGGAGTGGGACTTACCGTTGGTGTCATCCAAGAGACTTTCCCGGGCGAACGGCGTGTGGCCATGGCGCCCCGGGCCATGGACCTGCTCGGGCGGGCCGGGGTGGAGTTCCTGATCGAACCGAACGCCGGGGCGGCGGCGGGGTTCGCCGACTGGGAGTACCAGGAAAAGGGGGCAAAGCTGGCGGGCGGCCGCGCCGAGGTCTTCGACTCCGCGGACATCCTCTTGCAGGTGCGCGCGCTGGGCGCCAACCCCGAGGCGGGCCGCGCGGACTTGCCGCTGTTCCACCCGGGCCAGACCGTGATCGGGTTCGCGGAGCCGCTCACCGCCCTGCGCGAGTGCGCCGAGTTGGCGGCTCACGGCCTGACCACGTTCGCCATGGAACTGATCCCGCGGATCACCCGCGCGCAGAGCATGGATGCGCTCTCCTCGATGGCCACGGTGGCGGGCTATAAGGCGGTTCTGCTCGCCGCTAACGCGCTCCCGCGCATGTTCCCGTTGCTGATGACGGCGGCGGGAACGGTAACTCCGGCGCGGGTGTTCGTGCTGGGCGCGGGAGTGGCGGGCTTGCAGGCCATCGCGACGGCGCGGCGGCTGGGCGCGGTGGTGAGCGCCTACGACGTGCGACCCGCGGTAAGAGAGCAGGTCGAGAGTCTCGGCGCCCGGTTCGCGGCGATGGACCTGGAGGCCGGCGGGGCCGAGGACAAGGGCGGCTATGCGCGGGCCATGAGCGAGGGTTTCTACCGCCGCCAGCGGGAGTTCCTGACCGAGGTTCTGCGCGAGCAGGACGTGGTCATCGCCACCGCCGCGGTGCCCGGCAAGCGCGCGCCGGTGTTGATCACGCGCGAGATGGCGGCGGCGATGAGGCCGGGGTCGGTGATCGTGGACCTGGCCGCCGAGCGAGGCGGGAACTGCGAGCTGACCCAGCCCGGCGAAACCGTGGTGGAGGGCGAAGTCGCCGTTCTGGGGCCGCTGAATCTGGCCTCGGACGTGCCGTATCACGCCAGCCAGATGTACGCGCGCAACCTGGCGGCCTTCGTCCTGCACCTGGTGAAGGACGGCGTGCTGTCCATCCAATTGGAGGACGAAATCACCCGCGAAACGCTAATCACGCAGGGCGGCGAGGTGGTTCATCCAAGGGTGCGCGAAGCGCTCGGCCTGGTGGAGAGCGCGGCCTGATAAGGGGGGACAGCTTGTGAGATTCGACGAGGCCACTCTGTTTGTTTTCGTGCTGGCGGCGTTCCTGGGATTCGAGCTGATCCGGCACGTGTCGCCGCTGCTGCACACGCCGCTGATGTCGCTCACCAACGCGATCTCGGCGATCGCCGTGGTCGGGGCGATCCTGATCCTCGGGGAGAAGGACGCTCCGGCGCTCAGCCGCGTGCTCGGGTTCGTCGCCGTGACGGCTTCAACTATCAACCTGGTGAGCGGCTTTCTGATCACCGACCGCATGCTCAAGATGTTCAAGAAGCGGGAGCCGGAGAAGCCGTGACCGAAAACGCCGTACAGCTCATTTACATCGTGGCGGCGGCGGCGTTCATCCTGTCGCTGAAGTGGATGAGCGCGCCCGCCACGGCGCGGCGCGGGGTGCTGACGGGGGAACTGGGCATGCTGCTGGCCATCGTGGGGACGCTGCTGCGCCACGAGGTGGTCGGCTACCAGGGCATCCTGATCGCGTTTTGTCTGGGCTCGGCGATCGGCGTGCCCCTGGCCTACCTGATGCCCATGACCGCGGTCCCCCAGCGGACCGCGTTGTCGCACGCCTTTGGCGCGCTGGCGGCCGCGCTGATCGGCACGGCCGAGTACTACAAACACACGCCGCACGGGCTGGTGATGGTGGCGCTCGCAACCGAGGTCCTGCTCGGCTTCCTCACTTTCACAGGCAGTCTGATGGCGTTCGGCAAGCTCCAGGAACTGCTTCCCGGCAGGCCCATCACCTACCGGGGTCAAAACCCGGTCAACCTGACGATCCTGGGCCTGGCGGCGCTGGCCGGGGTGCTGTTGGCGATTCACCCCGAGCAAACCTGGGTGTTCCCGATCTTCATGGCGCTGGCGCTGGTTTTCGGCGTGCTGCTGATCCTGCCGATCGGCGGCGCCGATATGCCGACGGTGATTGCGCTGCTGAATTCCTACGCCGGCCTGTCGGCGGCCGCGATGGGGTTCGCGCTGGACAACAAGCTGTTGATCATCGCCGGGGCACTGGACGGCTCCTCGGGGTTCATCCTGTCGATCGTCATGTGCCGCGCGATGAACCGCTCGTTCACGAACGTGCTGTTTGGGGCCTTCGGGCAGGTGCAGGCGTCCGCGGCGCACGCCGCCGAGCGCCCCGTGCGAACGGCGACAGCGGAAGACGCGGCCTCGATCCTGGAGTCCGCCCGGCTGGTCATCGTGGCGCCCGGCTACGGGATGGCGGTGGCGCAGGCGCAGCACAAACTGCGGGAGCTTTACGACCTGCTCAGCCGGCGCGGCGTGGATGTGCGCTTCGCCATCCATCCGGTGGCCGGACGCATGCCCGGCCACATGAACGTGCTGCTCGCCGAGGCGGATATCCCCTACGACAAGCTGTACGAGATGGAGGACATCAACTCGGAGTTCGCGCAGGCCGACGTGGCCCTGGTGGTCGGGGCGAACGACGTCACCAACCCGGCCGCGCGCAACGACCGCGACAGCCCGATCTACGGCATGCCGATCCTCGATGTGGACAAGGCGCGGACGGTGATGGTGATCAAGCGAAGCCTGAGCCCGGGCTTCGCCGGTATTGATAACGATCTGTATTACATGGAAAATACGCTGATGCTGTTCGGCGACGCCAAGTCGTTTCTGGGCGGCATCGTCAAGGAACTCGGCGCCGCGGTGCGGGTGTAAGCGACCGGCGCCAGGTTTGGGTACCGGCAGTACTTCCCGGATCAATTTGTGCGCGACGTCATTGCGCGAACCGCGGCCACCCGCTATACTACTGCCGTCTAAAGTGGCCGAGTTGCCGGACTTCGAGGAATTCGACGGGGATTACCTGCGGCGCCTGAAACAGGCCGACCCGGAGACACAGCGGCACTTCAGCGAGTACTTCGGCTTCCTGCTCCAGGTCAAGCTCGCCAACGGAGTGCGCTCCCAGCAGATGCTGCTGGAGGTGCGCCAGGAGACGCTGCTGCGCGTGCTGGAGGCGCTGCGGGAGGACCGGATCGACCAGCCGGGGGGCCTGGGGGGGTTCGTGTGCTCAACCGCGAATAACGTCCTGTGGGAGTACCGGCGGGCCGAGAGCCGCAGCCGCCGGGAGCATGGCGAGGAAGAATCCGAACCGATCGACGAGCGGATGGAGACTGAGCAGGAGCTCATCAGCCAGGAGCGCAAACGCCTGGTGGGAAGGGTGTTGTCAGAGCTTTCGCGCAAGGATCGGGAGGTGCTGCGGCTGGTGCTGCTGGAAGAGCGTGACAAGGCCGAGGTGTGCCGGAAGCTGCGGGTCACGCCGGACTACCTGCGAGTGGTGCTGCATCGGGCCAGAGAGCGATTCCGGGAGAGGTTGAACCGGAGAAGGCCGAAAGCGGCAGATAGGTGAAACGGAATTGAGGCGAGTATCACTTTATATATGGGCGATGTGAAATGAACCATCGGGAAGCGGTCGAGCGGCAGGCAGTGGAGAGGTACGTGCTCGACGAGTTGCCGGCAGCCGAGCGGGAGGAGTTCGAGGCGCATTTTTTCGGTTGCGCCGACTGCGCCGCGGAGGTGGAAGCCGGGGCGGTTTTCGCCGCTAACGCCCGAGCGGTGTTCTCGGAGGAGGCCGGCCGCCACGCCCCCAGCCACCATCGGTGGTTGGAATGGCGGCGGCCGGCCTATGTCTTTGGGCTCGCGGCCGCCCTGTTGTTCGTGGTCGCCTATGAAGAGCTGTTAAGGGTTCCGGGGCTGAGGAGGGAGTGGGCCGAAATCGCCGCGCCACGGGCGTATCCGGCGTTCTTCCTGCGGCCGGTGGCACGGGGCGACGACCAGGTGCTCGAGGTTCCGAAAAGCGCCCCGCTCGTGGGTTTTGCGCTCGACGTCCCGCCGGGCAGCGCCTACCGCAGCTTCGAGTGCGACCTCCGCGGTGGAGGCCGGTTCTCGATCACAGTACCCGCACCCGCGTCGCCTGGAGCGCCGCTCAACATTCTTATCCCGGTGTCGCGCCTTCAGCCGGGACAGTATGTCCTCATCCTGCGGGGCCGAAACGACGGCTCGGAGGCGGTGGAGTTGAGCCGTTTCGGCTTCATCATCCGACTAATCTGAACTGAGGTGTGATCATGGCGCATTTCATGTATAGGGCGAGCGGTATCGCTGTGTATGGCCGGATCATCCGGCCGATCGACCGCCACCTGGAGCCGCAAGGCGTCTGCGTGCTTCCGGCCACCGGGGGGAGTGTTTCCTCCAAGGCCGGGGCGTTCAGTCTGTCCGATCCGGCCTCGGGCGAGTTCCTGCTCTCTTACGGCTCGGCCGAGACCTCGATCCAGGGATACGAAAGCGCCCCGGGGATGCATACGACCGTGCTGGTTTCCACGGTACGGGACATCAACGTGGGCAACGTTCTCAAAGCCGAGGAGGTCACGGCGACGCTGACTTTGAACTACGATCTGGGGACCGACCGGGTGACGATCAAGACAGAGGGGAGCAGGTTCGTCAAGCTCACCATCGGCGGGTTGGCGTTCGAGGTGGCCATGGACCACGATCTGGGCCACGAGGCCGCGGATTACGAAGCCTTTCGAAAGAACCACCCCGCACTCGGCGAGAAGCGTGGCAAGATCCACTACGCCCTGGGGCGGCATCCGCTGCTGAAGTTCGACGATTCCGGCTACGGCTACCACAACCAACCGAACTTCGGCCGGGTATACTTCGGGGAGTGGACCGCCGCGCCGTATACACAGACCCTGACCATGCTGCGGCTGCGCCTGGGCAGCCCGCAAGGAGGAGACCTGGGCTTCGGAGGCGGCGATCCGAACGGGAATCCACCCATCGGAGGAAACGACAACTAGCGATCGCGCGAGGCTTGCCGCTGCTGGCGCTCCTGCTCGCCGGGTGCGGCGGGGCTCGCGTGTCCCCGGATTCCCTCTATCAAGAGGTGCGCTCGGAGATTCGCCAGGGGAATCTCGATCACGCGCTGGCCCAAGCCGACCGCAGCTATCGGGAGTGGCGCTATCAGCCCGATTCAAAACCCTATTGGCAGTTTCGGACTGCCAAGGCTGAGGTCCTCCTGGCACAGGGCAAAGCCAGGGACGCTCTCCCGTTGCTGGAAGGCAATATGCCCGCCGGACCCGCGTTTCGGGAACTGGCGGTGCGCCAGTTGATGGGTCAGGCGTCCGCCAGATATCTGCTGGCGGAATTCAGTGAAGCAAGACGGTTGCTGGAGCAGGCGGCAAGCCTGGCTTCGGACACCGGGTCCCCGATCCTACGAGCGGAAGTCGATCTGCGAACCGGGACCGCGTTGAGCCTGTCCGGCGATTCCGTGGGCGCGGAGCGGCACTATCGCAAGGCCCTGGAGGGCGCGGCCGGCCAGCGGGACCTGCACCTCCAGGCCTTGGCGCTGGGGGGCCTGGGATTCAATCTGCTGAGGAGCTCGCGCTTTGACGAAGCCCTCCCCTGGTTCGAACAGGCGCTCACGCTAGCCGAGAAAGCCGGGGCTCGGGGTTCCGTCGCAACCATGCTGGGCAATCTTGGGCTTTGCTACTATGGGCTGGGCGATTTCGAGAAGGCCGTTCCACTGCTCTCCCGCGGCGCCGACCTGTTCGGTGAGATCGGGGATGTGTACCGCCGGCAGAACCTGCTCGGGTCGCTGGGCGACGCGGCGTTCTACGGCCGTGGCGACCTCGAGAAGGCCACTTCCTACTACCGGCAGGCGCTGGCACTCGCACGCCAAATCGGAGAGCGGGCTTCCACGGCCCGGTGCCTGGAACGTATGACCGAGGTGGCTCTCCGTTCAGGCGACCTGGCGTCCGCCGAGAAGTACAACCGGGAGGCGCTGGCGTTGAGCCGGCAAATCGGAGTTCGCAACCTGGAGTTGTGGGCTCTGTTCGCACAGGCGGAGATTCAGTCGGCGCGAGGGGAGTTCGCCGCGGCACAACGGGGTTTCCGGGAAGTCATCGCCGCAGCCTCCGACCAAGAGAACCGGCAGGCCGTTTGGGAGGCCCACACCAAGCTCGGCAACATGTATGCTCAGACACGGCGCTGGGGTGAGGCGGAGAGGGAGTTCCAGGCTGCGCTCTCCACGCTCGAGAGAACGCGGGCGGGGCTGGCGCGGGACGAGTGGAAGCTCAGTTTCCATTCGAGTGCGAAGGAGTTCTTCCAGACTTACGTGGACTTCCTGATGGAGCGGGGGCAAAGCGAACGCGCCCTCGAGGTTGTGGAGTCTTCCCGCGCCAGGATGCTGGCCCAGAAGCTGGGCGTGCTGGAGTCCACGTTGCGTCTGCCCGGCGCATCGCGCTTTCGTGAGATGGCTCAAGCGCTGGACGCCGCGTTGGTCTCGGTGTGGCTGGGACCGAAGAGGTCCTTCATATGGGTGGTGACGCCGAGGAAGGTGGAGTCCCTCGTTCTGCCGCGCGAGGCGGAGTTCACCGCGGCGGTTCAGGCATACCAGGGCGCGATCCTGAGCCTCCGCGATCCGCTGGAGACAGCGAACCCCGCCGGACGCCGGCTATCCGAGCTGTTGCTGGGCCCGATCGCCCGGTTTGCGCCTTCAGGGACGAGGGTGATCCTGGCGCCGGATGGGGCTCTGCACGAGTTGAATCCGGAGGCGCTCCCCGCGATCTCCGGCAAGCCCCATTACTGGCTGGAAGACGTGACGCTGTTAATAGTGCCCTCGCTCGCGCTCCTCGCTCCCGCGAGCCAGAGTAAGAGAGCGGATTCGAATTCCCTGCTCCTGATCGGCGACCCCATCGCGGACGGCAGCGAGTTCGCTCCGCTCCCCGATGTCGAGAAAGAGGTAGGAAGCCTCCGGCGCAGATTCCCGGGTCCGGGGAGCCTGGTGCTTACCGGCGCGGCTGCAAACCCCGGCGCATATGTGGAATCGAATCCCGCCCGATTCTCGCTGATCCACTTCGCGGCCCACGCCACGAGCAACCGCGAGGACCCGCTGGAATCGGCGGTGATTCTCTCGAAGTGGGGCGAGGCGTACAAGCTGTACGCGCGAGAGGTGATCGGGTTGCCGCTGCGCGCCAAGCTGGTCACCATCTCCGCGTGCCGCAGCGCGGGCGCCAGAATCTACTCCGGAGAGGGCTTGGTCGGATTTGCCTGGGCATTCCTCGAAGCCGGGGCGCAGAACGTGATCGCCGGGCTTTGGGAAGTCAACGACCGCTCCACGGCCCTGCTGATGGACCGCCTGTACGCCGAAATCGCCGCCGGGCGCGCCCCCGCCACGGCCCTGCGAGCCGCGAAGCTGGATCTGCTCAGGTCCTCGGGAGCGTACCGCAAGCCGTACTATTGGGCGCCGTTCCAGGTCTTCACACGACAGCCGGCGTTTTGAGGACTTGCCAGCAGGACTCGATTCCTCCTCAGTTTAGTGAAACGCTTGGCCATCGGAACTCACTAGTAGTACGGAATCTCCTTTGCGGACCCAAGTTGCGGCCCGCCGGGGGCGGTCTCCTGCGGGGGAGACCGCCGCCGACGCGAAGTTGCCGGGGTTTGGTCCACGCCGGCAGCCGCAACTTGGGGCATTTTTTCGGGCATGCCTTCTCGAACGGCAGCAACGGTTCTGGTGGTGGAGCGCGAGCCACAGGTGCAGTGTGTGCTGCGGGACATCCTCGCCAGGGCGGGATTCACGGCTCTTCTGGCTCGCAGCGGCGAGAAGGCGTTGCAGATTTACGAGCAGCACCGCCGGGAGGTCGGCCTGCTGGTGATCGACGGCCGGTCCCCCGAGATCGAGCGACTCACGAGCCAGCACCCGGAGCTGAAGATCCTGCGGCTGTCGGGATTCGCGGAAGGAAAGGCGGCCAGCGACTTGCCGGTGCTCGACAAGCCATTCACGCCCGTGGCGCTGGTCGAGGCCGTCCGCTCGTTGCTCGCCAGGCCGGAAGAGCCCGCGATCCCTCCGAAGCGCGCGAACGCCTGACCGCCGGTGGGGCCTCCCGCCAGCGGCCGGGGTGAGAAATGCGGACCAGTGGCGAGTGCCAAGAAGCGGTCCCGCCTGAAGTAGAATAGAAACCCATGAGCGTCTTGAGGCGCCTGAGCAAGCTGGACATCCTGTGGCTGGGCTTCGGCGGCATGATCGCGCTGCTGGTGTTCTCGGCCGTCGAGGCGTACCAGATTCAGACCAGCGCATCCCGGCATTCGGTGGAGATCCACCGGCGCTTCGCGCAGAAGGGCGCGGCGCTGTCGCAGATCCGGCGGCTGCTGTTCCTGGGATCGATCTACACCCGCGACCTGTTCCTGAGCTCGAGGCCGGACCGCACGGGCGTATTCAAGGCGCAGATCGAACGGGTCCGGGGCGAGGCCGAGACGGCGCTCGGCGAGCTCGGGCGGTTGACTGGGCCGAACCAATCCACCTCCGAGCTGCGGGCGCACGTGCAGGGATTCTGGTCGAACCTGGAGTCTGTTCTCGACTGGGCGGAAGGCTCCAGCCCGGCGCGGGGGTTCGATTTCATCCAGCGCGAGGTGATGCCGCGGCGCAATGCCGCCTCCGCGCTGCTGACCGCGTACACGGAGGCCAACCAGAGCGCGTTCGCGAACAGCCAGGCGGAGTTCGACGGGAGCCGCCGGACCGCCGCGGGGCGGCTGGTGGTGATTCTGGGCCTGTCCGTGGCGCTGGGGCTGATTGTGGCGTGCTTCAGCGTCGTTCACGCGGCCAGCCTGGAACGGGAGAGCGTGCGGCGGCTGGAGGAGGTCACCCGGGCGAGGAAGGATCTCCAACAGCTCTCGGCGCGGCTGGTGGAGAGCCAGGAGGCCGCCCGCAAGCGCCTCGCCCGCGAACTGCACGATGAGATCGGGCAGACGCTGCACGCGCTGCGCATCGAGATTTCCCACGCGCAGGCCGCGTGGAAAGCGGGGGAGCCCGCGGCCGAGGCCCGCTTGGAGCAGGCGCGCGCGCTGGCCGAACGGACGGTCGAAACCGTGAGGAATATCTCGCTGCTGTTGCGGCCGCCGATGTTGGACGACCTGGGGCTGGGGCCGGCCCTCCAATGGCAGGCGGAGGAATTCTCGCGCCGCTGCGGCATCCGCTGTACGCTGTCCGAGGACGGCCTTGCGGATGCCTTGCCGGATTCGCACAAGACCTGCGTGTACCGCGTGGTTCAGGAGGCGCTGCACAATTGCGAGAAGCATTCGGCGGCTTCGAATGTGCGCATTCTGGTGCGACAGGCGCCGCGGCGGCTCAGCGTGGAAATCCAGGACGACGGCCGCGGCTTCGAGGCCGGACCGGAAGGGCTGCCGGCCGGACCGGGCGGGCTCGGCATCCTCGGCATGCGGGAGCGAGCGACCACGCTCGACGGCTCTCTGCGGCTGGATTCCGCGCCGGGCAAAGGGACGCAGCTCACGCTCTCCCTCCCGCTGCCCGAGGCGGCCGGGACGGCGGCGCCCAACCCGGAGGAGGTCCCGGCCTGATGCCTGTCCGGATCCTGCTGGCCGACGATCACGCCATCCTGAGGAGCGGACTGCGCCGGATCCTGGAGAGTTACCCCGGTTTTGTGGTAGCGGCTGAAGCGGCCTCCGGCACGGAAGCCGTCACACTGGCTCGCGACGAGCGGCCCGACGTGGCGATCGTGGATGTCGGCATGCCGGGTTTAAACGGCATCGAGGCCACGGCGCAGATCCTGCGGCGGTCGCCCTCCACAGCCGTGCTGATCCTGAGCATGCACAGCGACGAACGGTATGTTGTGCGGGCGCTCAAGGCGGGCGCCCGGGGGTATTTGTTGAAGGACTCCGTGGAGCGGGAGCTCATCCAGGCGATCGAGGCGGTGCACGCCGGCAAAACCTTCTTCAGCCCGGCGGTCGCCAAGGTGCTCTCCGGGCGGGATGCGGAGGCGCCCCGGAGCCACCAGGTGGAGGACCGCTACGATCTGCTCACCGAGCGGGAACGGGAGATCTATCAACTGCTGGCAGAAGGCAAGTGCAACAAGGAGATCGCTTCCCTGCTCTGCCTGAGCCTGCATACCGTGGAGACTCATCGCACGCGCGTGATGGACAAACTCGGGCTGCACAGCGCCGCCGAGCTGGTGCTGAGCGCGGTGCGCCGGGGGCTGGTGGGGCTTCCCTGAGCCGCGAAGAATACAGAATCTCCCGTATGGCGGACCCGGCGTGGGTGCGGCTACACTAATCGGCCAAGGGTTGAGTGCGCCCCGGAAACGGGGTGGGTGAGTCCGCTATCCGGGGAAGTGTGGTACCTCCTTCCCCGTCCTTTCTCCAGCCCGATTCTGTCCTACAATGAGCTTCTGTAACCGGGAGGTGGGACTTGGCAAGACTTGGTTTTCTCGGATTGGGGATTATGGGCTATCCGATGGCCCGGAACCTGCTGCGAGCAGGCCACCAAGTGGCGTTGTGGTCGCACACCGCGGCCAAGGCCAAGCAGCTCGCCGAGGCGGAGAACGGGGTGTGGTGCGAGACGCCGAGGCAGGTGGGGGAGTTCGCGGAGTGCGTGTTCCTCTGCGTGGGCGACACCGCCATGTCCCGGCAGGTGACACTGGGCGCGGCCGGGATCGCCGAAGGGGCCCGAAAGGGCACGGTGGTCGCGGATGCCAGTACCATTTCGCCGGAGGCGAGCCGTGCGATCGGGGAGGAGCTTGCGGGACAGGGGATCCACTACCTCGATGCCCCCTGCACCGGATCCAAACCCGGGGCCGAGCAGGGCGCTCTGACCTTCATGGTAGGCGGGGATCGAGGAGTTTTCGAGCGGGTTAGGGCGTACTTCGAGCCCATGGGGAAGCAACTCTACTACTGCGGCGGGCCGGGTATGGGCCTGCATGCCAAGCTGACCCAGAACCTTATTCTTTCCAATCTGTTGCAGGCCTTCAACGAGGGTCTCGTGCTGAGCACGAAGGCGGGCATCGACCCGGAACTGATGCTCGAGATCCTGAACAACAGCGCAGCTCGCTCGGGGCTGATCGCCTTCAAAGCACCCTACGTTTTCGCTCGCAATTTTGAGACCAATTTCTCCTTGAAGTGGATGCACAAGGACGTGGGGCTGGCCCTGGAGTCCGGAAAACAGCTCGCAGTACCACTTCCGCTAACCGGGCTGACCCAGCAGATGTTTCAGGTAGCGCTGGCCCGCGGCTACGGAGACGAGGATTTCTGCTCTGCAATCAAGGTGTTAGAGGCCTGGGCGGGGGTTGAGGTGAAGCGCCGCTAGAAAGAAATACAAAAAACTGTTGCATTCCGGCCCAGGATATACTATTATTGGAATCAAGCCGGGGAGGCAACTCCCACCAAAGCGAGACTAACCTCTAAATAAAGACCCCTGAAGCAATCCTCCCCGGCACCTCAAGAAGGGGGTCTCTCCAAGAACAAGCAAGGGCTGTTGAATACTGCAACGGCAGAAGACTGGACAGCGGGCGCTCCGATCCGAATGGGCTGGACTATAATGGGATGGAGTCGGGGCGTAGCGCAGCCTGGTAGCGCACCTGCCTTGGGCGCAGGGGGTCGTTGGTTCAAATCCGACCGCCCCGACCAACGAAATAGAGCAGAGACGGCCATTCCTGGTTGCCTTCAAAACCCCCCTGTAGATAGTTTTGTAGCAATGGTAGCCTCACGCTTCTCTCATACGAGAGAATCAGGAGGCGCGATTCTAATTGGAGTTGCGTTGAATTCGGGGCGTGGCGCAGCCTGGTAGCACGCTTGCCTTTGGCGCAAGGGGTCGGCAGTTCGAATCCGGCCGCGCCGGTCGGTGATTTCGAGGTGTTTCCGGGGCTCCGGGACGATGCGCCTGCAACCGCACGGCTGGCACACTGAGTCCAGCGAAACAGTATGCGGGCGCCGCTGGCCAGCGTAGCCTTGCTGTGCGCCGCGTTGGCGGCGCAGGTTGCGAGCACCATCCGGTTCGAGGAGATCGCGCAGAAATCCGCGCTGGTGTTCACCTGCGACAGCTCGCCCACGCCCAACAAGAGCCAACTCTACCCCAACAATCACGACGGCACGTTCACGGACGGATCTTCCCTCTCGTGGTGAGCGGATTATGAGCCGGAAAGGGATTGTTCTGTTGGGCTTGCCGGAATGCGGGCGGGTCAGGGTTCTGCCTACGTTGTCTACTGCTCGGGAAGCTGGATG
>Ga0187850_10001287_pt1 | contig 28033 bp, 24 predicted proteins | sample June2016WEW_4_15_FD_132436 | JGI IMG/M metagenome (GOLD analysis project Ga0187850, IMG submission 132436) | Peatland microbial communities from SPRUCE experiment site at the Marcell Experimental Forest, Minnesota, USA - June2016WEW_4_150 | ecosystem: Environmental > Terrestrial > Soil >...
TTCTGCGATACACTTGTCGCTTCTAGCCCTTAATATTGGGAAAGGACATGAAGTCATTGTACCTGACATCACCTGGATAGGAAGTTCTGCGCCAATTTCATATGTAGGTGCAACACCGGTTTTTGCCGATGTTGATAGAAAAACGTGGTGTATCTCAGCTGAATCATTTGAGGGGTTGATTAGTCCTAGAACGAAGGCTGTAGTTTTAGTAGATCTCTACGGAAATATGCCGGATGTAGATGCGATTCGCAAAATTGCTTATCAGTACGACGTTGCTATCATCGAAGACGCGGCCGAATCAGTTGGCGCTGTGTATAAAGGTCGTAAAGCAGGCAGTTTTGGGGACACAGGAGTATTCAGCTTTCATGGGGCAAAAACCCTGACCACTGGTGAAGGAGGGATGCTAGTAACAGATAATGAAGCTATTTACAAGAGATGCCTCATACTAAGTGATCATGGTCGCCATCCTGAAGATGACAAAATGTTTTGGCAAAGGGAGATAGGTTTTAAATATAAAATGAGTTGCTTACAGGCTGCTTTAGGCCTTGCCCAGCTGGAAAGAATCGATGAGATAGTGCGACATAAGCGCCAAATCTTCTCTTGGTATGAATCAGAACTTAAAGCGGTCGAAGGTTTAACGTTAAACCATGAGGCATCAAACACAAAGAGCACTTATTGGATGGTGACTGTGATACTGGACGAGATGTTCGGAATCGATAAAGAGAAGCTCATGAGTCTATTATCTGACAGGAATATCGACAGCAGACCCTTCTTTTATCCGCTAAGCTCGTTACCACCATACGAAAACATGAAACAGGCACAAGAAGCCCAGAGAAGGAATAAAAACGCGTACAGTTTAACGAGATGGGGCGTTAATCTACCCAGTGGGATGGACATGACACAAGAAAAGGCGCATTATGTATGCGATTCGCTAAAATCAATACTCAACCACCGTCAGTAGCCAAATGACACGAAGCTACCTCTGGAAAATCGACCTACGTATGTTTACTATGAATCGATGGGAAGACAAAAAAGACCACTAGCAGAGGAATCAATAAATATTGAATATCTAAATGGGCCTCTTGTCGGATTGCGACAAGATACCTTCAGCATTAGCGTGATGCTGGCACAGGTCAGCACTAAACTAACCAGAACGAATATCTTTGAGTTAATATAGCATAAGCCGCAGGCCCAATCAATCACTTTTAGATTACGAAGAACATGCAACTCGTCTGTCTAGGTGCAAATAATCCATCGATTATCAGATACATTCGTGCAAAAGAACGTCTAGATAGAGATTTCGACTTCTTGGGCTTTATCGACAACGACGAAAGAAAGTGGGGAAAACGCTTTGTGGGTTATCCAGTTTTCGGCGGGATAGACAAAGTCGATGCTCTTAAAAATGATGACGTCTTTTTTTGTAACCTGATAACGAGAGATTGTTTCACAAGATATGAAACGACAAAGTCACTTATAGAACGTGCTGCAACGCTCGTAAACGTTATTCACCCAGCAATAGACCTCGAAATGGTTGAGGTCGGTGTTGGAAACTACATACAAGAAAGCGTAGTTTTGCAGCCTGGTGTTTGTCTAGGAAACAATTCAAGCATAACTGTCGGAGCTACCGTAGCTCACGAATGCGTTATAGGCAACTCTGTATTTGTTGCGGGGGGCTGCCATTTGTCCGGTAAAATAACAATTGAAAGCGGTGCTTTCATAGGAACAGGAGCGACTATTCTTCCACGGTTAACTATCGGTGAGTGGTCAATGATAGGTGCAGGAGCTGTAGTTACTGAAGCTGTGCCCCCGTATGCTGTCGTCGTTGGCAATCCAGGCACAGTCATTAAATACGTCGAGCCTAACACGTCCCTTGAGAGCAGCTCCCCCAACCTAATATGAACGATTGTCGAGTTTTCGGCTGAACCGCCCATCAGTGGACGCGTGGGGCAATTATCAATCGACGTTCGTGTTCTATCTTTGCTTTTTTTGACTATTGAACTCTTCTCTCGTGCCAAACATATGTTGCTGCGTACTTCCGCTTACCCATTCAAGCAATCATCATTGAACTTGGAATCGGGTCTATAAGCAATCTACTTTAGATCACCCTGACACTAAGATCTTCTCTGGCTTAACGCATCTGTCACATAAATGCTAAAATCGCGTAATAACCTACTTGATACATTTAGGTAGCCCTCCTTGGTTTGTTGTTAAAAAAAGCGTATCTTCTAGAGCATTGTCGATTTGAAATCGATCAGTTGAGCGTATAAACTCTCGCACCGCTGTTTTTGGGTTATCGCCCACATCCCAAGGACGATCCGAAAAACTACCTTTCTGCAAGTCCTCAATTATCGTATCAAAAACGATGAGATAGCTCCCTTTCGTTACCAAAGGAGAATAAAATTCCAATTCCTTCAAAACGTGCTCGTGCGTATGATTTGAGTCTAAGGCCGCAACAACACGTAAGAAAAATAGTCATAAAAAGAAGCAGCTTTAATAAGCAGGTAATCATGGTTCATTTGATGGAGCCCCAAAGTCCATTAATCACCACAATAATACCGACGTACTGTAGAGCAAAGCTATTGAAAAGAGCTATTTTGAGCGTACTGAACCAAACATTTCCCGCATTTCAGGTTTGCGTCTATGATAACGCTTCAAGTGACGACACAAAACTTGTCGTGTCCGAATTGGCGAAAACTGACTCGAGAATCAAGTATTATCGTCACAGTGAGAATATAGGTGCTGCAGCAAATTTTGATTTTGGGTTAAGAAAAGTGAATACTCCTTTTTTTTCGTTTCTTAGTGATGATGATATACTCTTGCCAAATTTCTTTGAGACGGCCATGTATTCATTGAGTGCTAATCCTGACGCGATGTTTTATGCAGGGTTAACACTTATGACTGAGGATGGCAAAGTCGCTCGAGTTGCTAAGGAAAACGGCCCCTTTGGACGTTTCTCTCCGCCGGATGGTTTGATGGAGATATTAAACACGACGGGGCTGATATGGACTTCAATTGTCTTTAGGTCTGAGGTTATACACCGCGTCGGGTTCCTAGATGCAGAAGCAGGCGGGCCTTTAGATGTCGATTTTTGTCTGCGTATTGCTGCACATCACCCAATTATCATATCAGATGTCCCGGGCGCAATTTTCACACATCACGACCGATCTCTATTAACCGCTACTTCCGATTTCAGAGTTATGTGGCCTGGATTTGAATACATTGGTAACAAAATAATGTCAGATGAGTCCCTTCCGTTGGATGTTAGAATTCACGCTAAAAAAAAGCTTAATGAAACTTCGAATTACTATCTCAGTGTAATTGGCGAGCGAGCGTGTATTAAAGGAGAGATTGACAACGTATACGAGATCGCGGCATTGTTGGCTCAGCGTAACAACAAAGTGAGATCAAATATGCTTATTAATTTGTCAAAACTGCGGGGATTAAGCGAGCCTACTTATTACTTAGTTGACCAGATAAGGCGGCTATTCATTTTTTGCACCTCATTGCATACCATTGTAGTTGGCAGAAGAAAGTACAAACAACTTCAAAACCAATATGGGAACTATCTGCAATACTTGCAATAAGTGCGCAAAAAATAACCTACTACCTGAAACGCGTCTGTTCTTATTCATTTACGAGAATATTGCAGTGAAAAGTGTTTCTATCGTGATTTCAAAATGATTAAAAATAAAATAGCCAAACGGACACTGCTCAAAGCGTAAATTCCTTTAAAAGTTAATTATGAAGGTACTCATCGATGCGACGGTATTTGAGCACGAGACCGCTGGGATTACTAAAGCTACACTTTGCCTCTATAATCAATGCCTTGAATTCCTACCACCAATGAAAGTAAAAGCTATTCACCGTCGTCCTCTCTGGTGACGCTACTGATCACAAAGACTGGTATGGAATAAGCAACTAGTTCTACGCGGAAGTGATTGCACTCAAAATCTGTTCTTATTGCTTGCCGAAAGCGGCTATTCAGATAAGCTTTCTTGAACGGTATATATCACGATTCGATCTTCTTAGCTTTGGCCCGTGTTTGCAGAACAATGACGCAATCCAACCGTGGAGAAGCAGAGTTGCCAAGTTTTACCAAGCCTTTAAGAAGCATGTCAGAAAACGTCGTATACGTGTAGTCTCCGAACAAAGCAAAGCACCGCATTGAGAGCGTATGACGAACTAACTCAAATGAGATACCCCAGTCACTACAAACAGTCATGTTCACGAAACGCCCGCAAACTGTAAGAACAACTAGATCCAACTTACGTTAGAGGCGAATACTTCTCTTAAGTCGCGGCGACGATATTTATTACAGAATTACAGTTCGTTAGGCGGTCTCATATGCTTGTTTGCAGGTTGATTCCAAATAGGTGTCCCTTCCTGCAAGTTCTCCTCTTTCGATGCCTAGCTGTGAGGGAAACCGCCAATCGTAGCGCATCATCGAGCCGAACGACGGAGTTCTGGAAGAGGCGATTCGTAACTGCTGAAGGAAGAATGCGTATCGAGTTCTTGCAAAGCACCGACTATTCAGAAGAGATCACAGAAAGGACGGAGATTTGAGAGCACCCAAATGAGATCCCTATTTGTAAACGGGCAAAGAATGATTAGGAGAAAATCCAGGTTGTTACTTGAAGCGTCTAACCACGAGAAGATAAGCCGCATAAATTTTGCCGTTACATACTTGTGTCAGAGTAAATGCAAGAATTGCAATATTTGGAAGAAATACGAAAAATATCCTACAGAAAAAAACAACGAATTGAGTTTAGATCAAATACGGGACGTATTTGAACGATCACGACTACTCAACAGTTTAGAGGCGATTGCATTAACAGGTGGAGAGCCGTTCCTGAGGAACGATTTTGTCGATTTGTGCATTTTTTTTGCGCAGCGATACCCGCACGCTGGGTTAGCGATTCCCACAAATGCACTAAATCCAGAATTGGTAGTGGGCAAGTTAGAACAAATCGCCAATGAGTGCTCGGTGGAAAACTTGGCTTTGTCGATCTCACTTGATGGGATTAGCGCAACACATGACAAGATTAGAGGGGTATCTGGCGCTTATGATCGAGTTCTCGCATTGGTCGCATTGGTCAGAACAAGAATCCCTTCATTATTTCTCGGACTCAGTTTCACCATATCGCCGGAAAACTACTTCGATTTATCAGATGTCTATGCCCTCTCAAAGAAATTACATGTCGATTTTTCGTCCCAGTTCGCACAAACGAGCGAATCTTATTATGAAAACACCGAAAAAGAGTTTAAGTGGGAAGATGCGCAACTGGACACGATTGGTGCAACTGAAAGAGTTATTCTTAATGAATACCTCGAAAAGCATAGCTTTGCCCGCAAGCTTGCCTTGAGCCCCTTTGAAGTGACCCCCTATTACCTATCCCATCTTGTAGAATTTCAGCGAGGCCGACACGCTAGCGCAAAATGCTATTCCGGAGTCCATTCTTTCTTTATGGACCCATACGGGGCTGTTTTTCCTTGCATAAATCTCAATAAAAAAATCGGAGATGTTCGCGAATCCAGTTTTGATTCGTTATGGTCGTCGGATAGAGCGAAAGAAATCCGAAAATTCATTAAGAACAGAGGCTGTTCTTGCGTGACTCCTTGTGAGACCATCCCATCCTTAGAGAGAAGTCCGCGCGTAATGCTGTGGAACTTCTATACCGCATTTTCAAGACACTTATCTTAGCGTAATCTAGATATGCTTGAAGCGAAAAACGTCGGAGCCCGGATTCTGTCTCCTGCTACCTCGGAGTTTCTTGAAACCATGTTTCAAATGATTGTTCACCCTGATCAAGTTTCTGGTTTGATCTATTGGGGTGGAGTCAGTTGCCTATCTTTGTTCTTCCACGATGCTCGCCAGGCGCTTGATTTTTCAGCGCTGATGAATGTCAATTCAATTCTCTATCGCAGAATGCCGAGGCACTGCCTACTTCTTTCCGTACGAGACAATATTCAGAGATTCTGTTTTTTGTCAGGATAAGCTTAAAACATATGGTAACAAGAGAAATCACAGTGGAACCCTCCTGAAACTGAATAGCTAAATGATAGTCGTTTGTGAGCCCCAATGCATTGGATTTGAGCATGTACAAGTCAACGCCGCTCTGATAGCGGTAGTACAAGGTGCCTTCCCTGATGAAGAAATACTTTTTCTTGCCGAAGAGGAGCACTTAAATCAAGCAAAAGAAATCCTCAAAAGCAACTCTGTCGAAATAAACTGCGAGGCATTGAGAGTTCCGCCTCGCCATCAATCAAATATTGAGCGGCTTCCCTTAGAGATGCGCATCTGCAGAAATACATTCGCATTGGCAAATGCGCGTAAAGCGAGAAAGATTTTGTTTTGTTCAATCACGACCGCCACTTTAGTCTCGATAAAAATGCTCCTGCGTTTTTACAAAGGCACTGAGTGCGTTGTCATTCCTCACGATATTCTCGAGAAGGTGAAGTCGCGGCCATCGTACGTTCCAACCGAGACGCTATTCTGGTTCCGTTTCTGGATTGAATTTGGCAATAGCGACAGATTGCGCTATCTTGTATTAAGTCAACTAATCCAAGAGACGCTAAGTCAGGAGATCCCACGCATGGCGAAGTACGTACAGTCTATTGATCTTCCATATTTTTTCAAGAAAAAAGCTACTGCGTTATTGACTGAAAGCAATATCAAGTTTGCCTTCATCGGTGCTGGCAAGAGAAGCAAGGGTGTTGACCTTTTCTTCAAAATGGCCGAAGAGGTGCAGGCGTCTAGCGAAGCTAAGCCGCAGTTTATCCTGATAGGCCACATGACAGATGACTCGATAAACCGCATACCCACGTCTGTGTGCGCACCTTCACCTCACGCACCTCTGAAGCGTGGAGAGTTCGAAACACTCCTTGAGAAGATCCACTATGTGATATTTCTCCATCAAACCTCGTCGTATACGCTAACAACCAGTGGCGCGCTGTTTGATGCATTTTCCAACGTGAAGCCCATTATCGCACTAAATAGCCCCCTTTTCGACTACTATTTTAAGAAAATGGGGGATATTGGCTACTTGTGCAAGAGTTATGATGAAATGAAAAATGTGATACTTGAAATACTCGAAAGCAAACCCATCGAGCGTTACTTGATTCAACAAAAGAACGTCCTAGAAGGACGGACACAATTTGATATTACGCACCTCAGCAAAAAACTCGCAGCGCTTTGAGTAACGAGTAGAAATCTATCAACATATTGGTCAAAAGAAGCCAGTGCGAGTATCTCACTTGACGCGGCGCGCAATTCTACTAGAATCACGTTAAGTGTCTAAATCGATCATTTTTGCCTTCACCTACGCACACGAATGTGGGTTTGCACGCTGTTAATTAGATAGAAGGTTCTGGGTTTTGAGGATATTCTACATCCATTTCAAATAGTATTCAAGTCACGCCTTTTCGCTGATGTGTGAATCCTAAAAAGCAGTCAAGCAATTTTTATTCGGGTTCAACGTTGCAAGAGCAACATACAACTAGACTCAGTAGAGATCCCTGCATTCCATATTTTGCACATTCATGGCGCTTTTTTCAAAGTAAAATACCATCCACTAGCCAGTGAAGCTGGAAAAAGATCTGCCACAGCAAAATCAATTCCACACAATAATCGCGATTTTCGAATTACAATATTAAAAGGATATGCGCCAGCTATGAAATCTGAACAACCAGAACTAATCAGGCGAAACCCAGCTTTCTTAAACAACTCACACAAGTGCTTTCTTGTGAAGAATTGAACATGCTTGCTTCCCACTGCAGTGTTCTTGGATTGCTCACAAATTGACGAGAATTGTTCACGTTGGTCAGGGGCTCTAGCCCTCTTCATTTTCACCAGATATTTGCTCTTTGATGCGAGTTCCAGCAAAGAGGCCGAAACTTGAAAAGGCCCATATCCATTAGGAACGGTGACGATTAGGATTCCATCTTGCAACAAAACATTGCATATAGCGGACAGAACACTTTCAGGCGCGTAAAGATGTTCTAAAACTTCGGAACAGATGACTACATCAAAAAGTTCTCCCGTGTTTTGAACGTGTTCCGCGTCTGCGACTTTGAAAACAACATTGCGTAAACTGCAGGTGCTTTTTCGATAATTGGCATATTCGATACAGTCTTCGCTTAAATCAATCCCTAGCACTTCGTGCCCGTAACTCGCAAGAACTGTCGAAATATTGCCGTTTCCACACCCAATTTCCAAAATCTTGCATTTTTTACCAGGAAGTACTAAGTTAATGGCGCTTATGATGTAATTCAACTTCTTATATCCGCTCGATTTATATGAATACTCGCTAAACATTCTATAACGAGCGTAATCACACGAGTTCATAACTGACCCCGATTCCAGATGCTATGCATAAACGTCGTGGCCGGAGCACTCCGGCTTTAGAAGCCCCGCAACGTGCTGGCATAAGAAAACGTATCATAATAAGTATCATCTTCATGAATTACAAATTTCCTGAAAATTCATGCATTAAATACACGTGATTGATTTTTAAAGTCGGTTCTTTATGCCGTTGAGCATCTTGCCGGCTTGATTTGACCACGAACCAGTACGCGCTACCTCCTTTCTTGCTTCCCGCCACATCTCATTGTCATTGATCAAGAAGAATTTAATAGCATCAACGAATTCTTGCGTGGTTTGAGCTGTAATCATCTTGTTTCCGCCGCTAAATCGTTGCAGCTGTTCTAATGACGTCGCAACTACGGGCTTTCCAAGAGAGAAGTACTCATAAAGTTTGATGGGATCAGCGTAGTCCCCAATTTGATCTTTCTTGAATGGAATGAGCCCGACGTCGAAGAGCTCGATATATGCAGGGACTTGCTTGTAATCCTTCGTACCTAATAGAAATACGTTATTTGGCTTGGAATTGACATATTTCGTATCAAGTGCTTCTGCTGGACCGACCAGCACAAAGTCCGCACTTTGAAGGCTCTCTGCAGCGTCGTAGATTAGATCCATATCAACCCATTTGTAAAACGAGCCTACGTATCCAACGGTCTTATGGTTGCGTTTTTGATAGTCCGATATTTGCGTCGCGCTCTTGTTCTCTTGAAAAAAGTCCACATTTACGCCGTTTGAAACGGTTATCACTTCTTTTTGGTTGGCGACTGCTCGCACGCGTTCCTTCATTGCCTCTGTAATCACAAAAACGATGTCACTCTTCTCGATAAGCCTTTCCTGCAGATGCCGCACGGTGTCATAGCTCCGATAGTTGCTAAACACCCCTATTTCGTCTAGATAATCGTAGCATATTACGTCAAAATTTTGCTTCGAGACGAACGGTTCCCAAGAAGGATGCGCAACAATCGCCACCTTATTGTCGAAGCTAGCTGCGCCCGCGCTGAAGAGCCTGTGCATGAAAAACCCGTTTATGATGGGCCGATTTATCTTGTCGAATACGCTTAGTCTTTCGAGCAGGCTGGATCCGATTTGTTCCAAAGGAAGGTAGAACCAGCCGGTGACGATGTTTCGCTTATCCCTTTTCTTTCTCGCTTGGGTGGAGTGAGCCTCAGCTATTAACGAGCGGTAACGGCGCTTCACGAAATTACCGAAACTGTCGAGTGTCTTGATAAAGTAGTCCGGAAAGTCGACGTAGAAGAAGTCGAAAGGTACTTGTTCTCGTTCTGTCCACGCGTTAAACAACTGCTGCGGTCGTTGCAGTAACGCGTAGTCATAACTAATGCAGGAGAAATAGAAGATGCCGACGGACCTCTTCATAGTTGTCATTCGATTTCAGTTTATGCTACTGTGAAGCTAGCGCCAAGCTAGTTAGTGTTGACTGTGAAGTTAATTAAACTAACCTGCGCAGAAGCAGCAGGATGGCGAAACTATCCCCTTTGCATCAGCTGCGTCGGGTTTGAGGCCTAAGGCAGGTCGTTTGCGCCTATCTTGTGTAGTCGCAAGCCATCCCAATGACTCCGCTTAATACCGCAATTAAAAAGCTGCAACCAAGCGGCAAACTGCTTTGAGCTGACATCCGGCCATGCTCACGCCCTGCCACCATTTTCAAAAAAGAGGGTAGTGAGGGGGTAGCTATCCAAGCCCCCTAGCTCGTATTCTCTCGCCTAAAAGGGAACGCTTTATCTTGCCGGCCTATCAAAAAAGCGATCTGCGGCACCTAAAAGACGCGACTTTGCTGCATGTCATAAAGAGAGTGAGAGACCAATTCTCTCGCTGCTAGACGAGAGAGCGAGTTTTTAAACCCCCCAGCTAGACTATCCAGAATTTTTGCACTCGTCCTCGCTTAAGATAGCGAGTCTGCATAGGTAGTCTTCCTACGCGCGGAACAACGTAACCGCGCTTCACGTTTCGCGCACTCTGCAATTATTCTAAAGACATTCTGAGCACATGAGGGGCTTCCACACATATGAAATTCAAAGGGCTCGCGAAAATAACACCCACATTAGAACCTGATCACTAGGCTAGCCTCTTGCAGCAGGTGCCGTTGAGCGCGATTTAATACAAAGCATTAAACCATCTGCAATTGTGGTGCGGCCACAGGCATCATCCACGTGTTTGACAGCCTAGCTCGGAGATTCTTTATGAGATTTGAGTAGATATGTATTATTTGAATGAATGAGCCCCATTACCGAATTTCGTGTCAGGCGTCACGCGTGATACGCGCGTTGTTCTTCTGCTGCTGGCGCTACTCACGTTCTGCCCGAAGAATGTGATCAATGGTTAAGAAGAAGACGACCTAGCAGTCTCTCTTGCCAAGTATGCTTCAGCCAGTTCATAAGATCGTTTTCTTTGGACTGAATAAAGTAGGAAAAAACAAACAACAGCGGCACTGCGAACACGATTACAGTTAAGTCAGACACAAATGCCTGCACGTGGATCAGAGCCAATAATTCTGCTACCGTTCCTAAGAAGGGCCGGTGAAACAGATATGCAGCATAACTCGCGAAAGATAGAATAAATACCAGTCTTAGTGTGTTTTGGCTTAGGCGAGGTGTACACAGTCGTATCGTGCCAAAAAGAGAATAAATGAACCAGAGCGCAAGTGCGTCGGCCAGGATGATTGCGAATATTGTAGGAATTGAGAATAGGGATGCTTCGTTGACGTCGAGTGCGTTTGCATTTGATATACTCAGATTGATGAAGACGATAACAATTAATACTGCGGTCAGAGACAAAAAGGGGGCATAACGGATCAAAGGTGACCTGCTGCCGGGCTTGTACAGAACGTCGCACTTGCTAAAAAGCACTCCTGCAATGAAGATTGCGTAAAACACGAAGAATCTAAAATCAACGATGCCAAATGCCACTCGCAACGTCACGAATAGGATGAATGAACCGAGGATCGACAGCGTCAACTGTGTTGAGCTATCGGAAAAAAATGCGACTAACGGATAGAGTGTGTAACAAATCAAGATGACGCCGACAAACCACAGCGTGAGTATCGGAGTAACGAATCGCGGCGATAACAATCCTTGCGCTCCCACAACCTGTATAAGAATCGTAGCTGGGGAAAGGTCATAAAGGGTGCTACCTAGAGAGACGCCTTTTGCAGTAGCTCCTACAATGAAAACTAAGAGAGCAGCCCAATACAAGGGATATATCCTCAGCACTCGCTTCTTGAGAAACTCAGTTGTATCTCGTTTGTTTCGTATAGCGTTGTTCCGATAGATTACGAAGCCTGACACAAAAAAGAATAATGATAGGCCAAGAAACGCCATCGAAAAACTCACGTTAATCGCAATAAGCGTTGAGAGAAGTTGGTCTCCGTTCAAATAAGTAGGCAAATGGGCGATCAAGACAAAACTCAGGCCAATAACTCGCAAAGCATCGAGCTCAGATAATCGCAACGACGTCATCGATGGTTAAACCCGTCGGCAAGAACACGTTCAACTCTATATAACTAATTAACTCATCGCATTTTTTCGGCTGCGTTCAATGCACTTGGTTGACTATTCAAGCAGCTCAAATGTCGTAGCTAACGGTGAGTTTGTCTCCGCTTTTCGTTCACGTAAGAAAACACGACCGCGCAAAAAAACGGAGGCTATTACTGTTGCATAAACTCGCAGTTCGCTAATGATGACCCCGATGGCCTATTGTGCAAACAGCGATCACACTTTTACTTCTAGACTAGCGGTCCCAAAAAGAGTGCACAACAATCGTCACCTTATTGCCGAAGCTAGCTGCGCCCGCGCTGAAGAGCCTGTGCATGAAAAACTCGTTTACGATGGACCGAGTTACCCCGTCGAACACGCTAAGTTGTCGAACAAGCTGGATCTGATTTTTTCAACGGAAGGTAGGAACTATCCGCGCAAAACATTTGGCTCTTTTTTCTTTCCATCGTTTCAATTCGACGATTTTGCGCGCCAACGTGTGGTAACGACGCCGAATGAAATGAACGACGCTGCTTATGCTCCAGCTGAAGTAATCTGGAAAATCGACGTAAAAAAACTCACAAGATTCATCGTTTCGTTGTCGCCAAGCGCTAAATAGTTGCTGAGGTCGTTGTAGCAGAGCGTAATCATAGTTTATGCATGAGAAATAGAAGAGGGCAATGGTTTTTTCCACCATTTTTGTTCCTTTACTAAATATATGCGTCTTCATAAAGCGTGTGGTACCAATGTCGCCCATTGTCGACTGAGAACATCTTTAATTAAAGTGATCCGCAGACTGTTCTACATCGAGAAGCCAACAAGGGAGCGTGGGGCAGCAGACGAATAGCGGCAATAATGCTTGATTCGGGACGCTCAAAATTGAGGGGGCTGCTTACATATAACCTCAGGTTCAGCGTATTTCATAACAACAGCCTAGTACTGGAAGGTTCATTTTTTAGCATATAGACGCGAGATATTATATATGAGAAGTAGTTTGAAGCTGACCGACAAGACGCATTGGAGTCAAACATGGAAGCTGATTGAGCTGAATGAGGTCGAAAGGAGAGCCAGCCCCAGGTCCGCGACCCGTTTCTCGAGCTATAAAGAACACCTATTCTGGGATGTTCTGTTCGACCACTACATTCCAAAAGTCAGCGAAGCAACTGCACTGGAGATCGGCAGCGCCCCAGGCGATTTCCTAGTCAGACTAAGTGAAAGATACGGCTACGTGCCCTACGGCATTGAATGGACTCAACAAGGAGCCGAACTGAACAGGCAGCTGTTTCAGTTACACAATATCGACCCAAACAACGTTATTAATGCAGATTTTCTTTCAGAAGAAATTCATCAAGCGTACAAGGACAGATTCGACTTAGTCATTTCAAACGGGTTTGTAGAACATTTTGACAACCCGCGAGATATCGTAAATAAGCATCTAAATCTGTTGAAAGAAGGCGGCGTCCTCATCGTATTAATACCTAACCAGACAGGTGCTAATGGGTTGGTGAGGCGATTTCATAGCGTTACCAAAGCCACTCACAACTTTGACATTATGAGACTCAGAGAATTTATCAGACTTTTTGATGAAAAACGTCTAAACAAGCTATTTTGCAGCTACTATGGCACATTCGACATAACCTGGACTTTTCCCGTGCCTGTCCTGAAGACGCTGCTCGGGCTTACTGTGCAGCCCATATTGAATCTAGCTTTTAGAGTAGTTCTCAAGCAAAAAGGATGGGAAAGCCGGTTATTCAGCCCTCACTTGGTCTACATCGGCATCAAGAGGGCAACCTAAATTCAGCGGAAACCGGTCCTTTATTTGCGTTGCAAAAAAGCCAGCTTTGCCAAGTCTTAGCAATCACGGCGACGCGCGTGCGGTCATTTGGTCATAATCTGAGCGAAGAGCAGCCACTGTATTTGGTGTTTTAAGATTCATTCAAGATTCACCAACGTTACGCTGCGAAATTTGAGTAGTTTCTCGCGACCTGTTTGACTAGTCACCTGCGTTTAGCTTGCGGTCGCAAGCCGTCCCAATGGCTACGCTTTAATACCCCAATTAGCACAATATGAAACGCCAAAAAAGAGCCTCTGGCCCTGCTGAGGCTCCGGACTCCGACGATACAAACCCCCTTCTTTCAACAAGATGTGATGCAAATCGCGACGAGCTGTAGTTATGAAGCAGAGACGGGCACACTAACAGTGCGAACCCCTATATTCGCGTTTTTTCTCGCATTTCTAGTCCGTGGCACATTCTGGCGCGATACTTACGAGAGGTTAGAGCGATTTGTACAGCCCGGAGATTTTCTTTTAGATACTGGCGCACTAGGTGCTCCGTATACTAGATATCTCCGCAACCGAACGATTGCTCTAGACGTGGCTCAAACTGGGAGGTTTGGATTTTCACCCGAAATCGTAGCACGCATCAAATCCTCACCGAATGTGGTTCCTGTGATCGCGAGTGCAGAAGCACTCCCGTTTCAGAATGATGTATTTAACAAGATCGTTTGCACTGAGGTTATTGAACACATCTTGAGGGATAATATTGCCACAACGGAAATGCTCGTGTGCTAGATAGAAACGGAATGGTGTTCATTACTACACCAAACGGCGAAAAAGTACCGCTTGAACGCGGCATAGAAGAACACAATCGCCATTATACCGAACAACACCTCCAAGCTCTTTTCCTGGAGCGTTTCGAATGCATTCTGTTGAACGACGATTCCACTTCATAAACGTGCTAAATCTGCAATCCGAGTTTACGATAAGTGAGGAGCCACTGGCAACCCCACATCCAAATTAGTGCTTGGTCTGGTGCAGATAAGCCTTTGGTGGATCTTTGATCTGACCTACTTGCTTGAAGAGTTCTAAGTTTGGGAGGGGTAGAGCAATACCTGCTTGATCGCGCGCCGACCAAAGAAGTCGGCGGAGCTGCATGGACGCGACGGCGATCCACCAGCAGTCGAATCGAATATCATCTAAGAGTCAGAGTGTACTGAGGGATGCTGTGCTCGGAATTGTTATCTCTGCTGCCCAGCCTAAGATTCGGTTCACCTAAGGCTGTCGGTATCTCGAGTGCCCAATTTAGGAGAACTAGAAGAGATTTGTGGTCAAAGCGTTCCAAACTGGTCTTTTTTGCTATCCACGAAAAAAGAGAACTCTCAAAAGACGTTAAGTTTACGTAATGGCAGCAAGGCGTGTCCTCGAGCACAGGCTGGCCAGACTTTCTTCTTTGGCGCTCCACGGAGCGGAAAGCTGCGCACATCTACATCGATCTGACCATCAGAACGCGCACAAACTCTTACAAAAAAATGACCTGGCAGTTTAGCAAAGAAACCAACTGAAAACTTGAAGTCGCCTTGTTGCCGAATTCGGTCCTAATTTCGGTTTCCTTACCTGTGCAATAGATTGACTGAAACAAAATCTAGGCCTGATACGGCTAGCTTGCGTGAGTTACTCGCTGAGACAAGATTCACTAGTGGCTAACGCGGAGCGCATTGCATAGAACAAAGACGTCGAAAGGCGATGGGATCCATTTTGGAAGCGTGGAAACGTGTCGGACGAATCAAAGCAGTTTTTCTTGAACTTGCTAGCCCGCAGCTCCGTTAGAATGATTGAAAATCTCGGGTAGCAATAGGCCGATTTGTTGATATGGCTCGCGCGTCGGAATACGCATTCCAAATAACCTGACAACAAGTAAGTAGCGAATGAGGTGTTCTTTCGTTGCAGCTGATAGAACCGACGCGGCGGACCACGATCGCAAGCCAAAATGGTATGAGCGTGATTCTGTGATACCATCGAGTATTCTGCTTTATGAAGATGAGTGAGCCGCGGGTATGGTAGTATAGATGGGTATAACCAAATTTGCCCCCTAACGAGGCACCGACCTTGTGCCAGATTTTCGCGTTCGGCGCATAAACGCATCTCCAGCCCTGGTTGCGCGCCTTGTGACACCAATCAACATCGTCCCACCCAAAAAGATAGGGATTCAACAAACCGATGTCTTCAATCGTCTCTCGCTTTATCAACAAGCAGGACCCTTCTACATAATCTACATCTCTCACCTTGTCGTACTGTCCATTGTCAGTTTCCTTGATTCCTACGTGCGAAGGTTGCCCTGTCCAGACGTTGAATCTCCCGCCAGCGGAGTTGATCACGTTGCGGCTGCCATTAAAGTCATAGTAGTACGTCTTTGCGCCCGCAATTCCTACTGTTTCGTCCGATTCTGCAGCCGCCACTAATTCGGTCAAAAATCCACTATCCACAATCGTATCATTATTCAAAAGGAGGACGTAGTCTGGTGGTGACGAGCGCAACAATAACCTTATCGCTATGTTATTACCTTCAGCAAAACCGTAGTTACTCTCATTCTCTATCAGAGTGAGAGCACGGGAATGGCCTGCCTCACAGTATTTCTGTGAATTTCGGTCTGCGGCGGAGTCTGCTTGAGGTCTCGTGAACTCGGCGATTTTCATTTGCCCTTTGTCGTCGCTTGCTGCAGAATACCGCGGCCTCGCGCGAGTTTTGTCTTCGCAATATTCTTTGATCTTCTGCGAAGAGTCGTCCTTTGACCCATTATCTACCACAACGACGTTGTAATTCTGATACGCAATTTCGAAAAGTGATTCAAGGCACTCAATAGTGTCCTCCCAGTTATTCCAATTCAAAGTGATTACAGATACCCTCGGAGTTGGCCTCATGTGTGTTGCTCACTTCGCAATTTATGCTCTGCAGACAGCTAAAGGTTATGGCTCCAATACTAGCGGGTCATATTTACACGTTTCCCGCTTCAAGTTCCTGGCGGCATTCGTGACGACAACGCTCGAGCCGACGTTACCTTCCGCAAGATTACTAGCAGTCGCCGGCACGAGAATGCAGAGAACGGCAAGAACGTAATCACAGCTAACGTAACGGACTCGGTTTCTTGCATCTATCGAATGATCTTTGACGATAAGTTTGCGATCTTATAGGAGCAAATGCACGGCTGCTAATGGAAAAATGTTACAGTACGTCAGCGAGCAGCGAAAGGCACAGCCGAAACGTGAAGGTGACTACGCCACTGGTCGAGCCATCTTGACCTCCATCGATTGACTCAAGTTCTGCATCGATCGGTTAACAGCCTAGTCCTGCCGTCGATCTATTGTCCCTCGGATGGCGGCTCCGCACGGGCTTCGTTCTCTGGCCCTTGGGCACCGATGTCCGCGATCACTCTTGAAATACGAGCTTTTAAGCACTTAGCGTGCAGCATGAGATGAATGCTCGCGGATATAGCGTGTCAGGTTTCGCTCGGCTCAAGCGATTGCCGGTCTCATTTTCTGAGGATGAAAGCTACGACAGGCACCGCGACTTCCCTAATTATAGGTATTTCCGTCAATAGATGCAAGCGGAAGTGATGATCTTTGGTTGCCAACACACGAAAGCCGCTCGCAGCTATCAGATGCCGCATTTTTTTTAACGTAATATGCGATATGCCGTACTCTTCCCAAGATCTTGCATCGGGGATCGTGAGGGGTTTGTATAAAAACAGCGCGAGTCGCCTTGCAGCTCTAAAAGGCAGGAAGTGAAAGGGCATGCACGCATGTCCAGCAAACGGAGAGTGCCATGGTGGGATAGAGATGTAGCACAGCCCCCCTTTTTTTGTCACTCGGTACATTTCGTTGAGGCAGCTTTGCAGGAAATGCTGTGGCTGCACGTGTTCCAAGACCTCCCTACAAAAGACTAAATCGAACTGCTCATCCCTAAATGGTAGCTCTTGAGCTGCTCCGCGAACTCTGTCAGGCCAGTGCAACTCCTTGTCGTATTGATGGAAGGGCTCCGCGTTTATTGCTAGTTGAGCCCCAAATTCTTCAACAAAGAATCTGCAAAACACTCCCGAATCTCCGCCAACGTCCAAGACCTTCTTGTTCCGAAGTGACATGAAGTCGCTAATCTCGTCATTGACAATGCGGGCATAGTGTTCCTGTCGCTGGAGATATTGCTCCCACGGCACCTTCCATAAATCTCCTCGAAGCATCATAGGCGTCCAATGAATAAGTAAGCGGTAATGCTCAATTGTGCTCAGCTTGTTTGAATCGGCTGCGCAACTCGCACGTGTAGTCGTAGGACACATAATCAAAAAAGTAAGGTACAGCGACGGCTTAAGGTTTTCCTTTCAAAGCGATGCATGCTACAACCGCATTAGAGCTGCTATTCGACCAATAAAAAGGGAAGATACTCTTATAGTGCGAATCGTTTTTGCTGTGCTCGACCTCTTGGGGTGCTCAGGGGCTAATTGGGTCGTGCCGTTTCTGATCCCTTCTTTCTGCATTTGATAGCATCTTTCCTCTCGCTGCCTTTTTTGTCGTTCTTCTTTTCTTGGCCTTTGTTTAGTTTTTTGAGTGGAGAGCGCGCCTTCGGCGCGCGCGGAGCGGATCCAGTCGAACGCGACATTAGTGAGCGCCCGGCGCTCGTTTAGGACGTTGAGCATCACCCGTGCATAGGTCTTCATCATCGTCACGATTCGTTGCAAATAATTAATCAATAGAAAAAAGGTGGTTTCAAGGAACCCACTAAGGAACGCTAAAAAAGAGCAGGAAAGTGCGAAACTCCCGCCGCCGCGGTGGTGCCGCTGCAATCAGGTGAGCGTGGTGCCGTAGACGACCGTACTACCTGTCGTTTCGGTCCGGGTCGATCAGGTGGGCATCGCGGCATACCCGGTCAGCACAACGTCAATCGCGCACGCGCCAGGAGCGCCTGCCTCGGTAGGTTTGTGTAGAACAAAGAACGTGGCTGGAAATCAGAAGTCTCAATGAGGCGTCCCCTTTCTCAACGCCGGGCCTGTAGCTCCAAGATCGCTTCTTGAGCAGCGCGTAATCTATGATTAGAATAATGATGCCGACTATGCATATTCCAAGCCATGTGCCGCGGGGACCTAGAGGCACACCCAGAATGAAATATCCAAGAACGAGATGACTCAGTTCATTGATTCCCCAAATTTCAAAGCGACGTGGAGAAAGTACGTCGCTGTATTACGGTGTTCTGGGCAATCATATTCATCATCATTGCATATGAAAAAGCTATTAGTCTAATTTGATCACCAACACCGGCGACGAATTCCTCTAATTCCCGCTCGTGAACGCGTCTAGTTGGCGAGAAATTGACAACTCTCAACAATAATAGATCTTCAGGACGTAGCCATATTAAAGATGTCCCGTGTCTCTGTGCAACCATTGCTCCATAATGCGCACTAACTTAGCTTTGTTCGCTGCCCGACTATACTGTTGTTCGACTAACTTCCGAGCGTTGTCTCCGATTGTCCTCGTGAGGGCGTCATTGAAAACGCTCTGATTTATCGTCCCAACTAGGGTTCGTCCTTCCTCGACGATGATGTTCTTACCGTTCTCGAGGCAATTAAGACCCACGATCCCCTCGGGCGTGGTATAGACAGGAAGCGAGCACGCCATCCCCTCAAGTATCTTGTTTAGGGGGCCAGATGTCGGCAGTTGTGCAGGCACGAGGAGTGCGTCCAACGACGCTAGCTCGGCAGCGTAGCCATCGCGCGAACTGAGATAACCCGTGTATGTTATACGATCGTCGGCGATCATATTGTCGCACTTGCCGATTATCCTGAACCTAATGCGAGGGTCAAACGCATCGACGTGCTCGTACAGGAACTGCAGGTAGTACTTATTTGCGGGCATATCAAACGGTCCAACCAGTCCTATCGTTTTGAAATCAGCTGCGCGGGTGTGGGCGGCCTTGTACACCTGCTCATCGACAAACGCCGGAATGAGGTCGATCTCGTCGTTGAACGTCTTATAGAACTCAAAGATATCGCGTGATAGGGCGATGACGTGATCTGAGCGACCGACGGCAAATCGCTCGATTAATGAGCAAACACGTATTACAACAGCGGGTCTATTCTTTGCCTTGTTCTCTTCTGACAAAATACCGTGTGCTTCAAAAATTACGCAGAAACCGAACATCCTAGAAAGGATGTATGAGCTTACAAATCCGAAATAGTCCGAGCAGCAGTAAACACAATCAACGCGATTCCAAGGAACGGCGTACACAAGCTTAAACATCCACGCTACGTAACCCGCAACCAGCATTAGTACGCTTGCAGAATACCGACTTCGTGAAGAAAGCGTTACAACGCGGTATTTGTGCTTCAGCGCGTCACGAACTGCCTTCCCTCTGACAGTTGTTCCGTGATCTTCTGCAGCGTCTGCAGCTACCAAGATTAAAACACATTTATCGCTCATAAAAGGCCCTAAACAACTGTACAGCGATTACGGCCAAAGCGTACTCAAGCGTGATACGACCGATTCTCAGGTGTTGTTTTGTTCTCGCAACACCTTCAAGGTTCGCCCATATCCACAGTCAGTGCACTCCCTGCGGCCGCACAGGTGAGTTCTCAGCCCGTGACCACGGATGTTGCTGTGCATAATCTTCATTCAAAATCGATGCATAATACTCCATTACTTCAGTCGCGACCTTCTTCCAACTAAAATGGTCTTCAACAGTGTTCCGGGCACAGCGCCCGAGGTCCTTTCGTAATGCATCATCGTTTATAAGCGTTGTTATCGCAGACACTATATCGTCAACACTTCCACTTCGCACCAACCATCCATCGCGCCCATGCGTGATCAGTTCCGGAATGCCCCCGATATTTGATGCGATGGCGGCGCGTCCGGTCGCCATTGCTTCCAATATGCTCAATGGAAAATTTTCATAGAATGAAGGCAAGATAAACATGTCAGCTACCGCGTGTAAATAAGGCGTAATGTGATGGGCTACGTGCCCTAGCTCTGTAATATTGTTCTCATAACCAGATGCCGCGAGTTTATCACCGTGACCAGCAAAAATGAAGTGCGCATCTACCTCGCTCAAGATGCGTGGAATTGCCTTCATCAGCAGATGTACGCCCTTGAATGCAGTGAGCCGAGATAAGAAAAGTACTTTTGGACAATCTGTATCGGCTAGTGCAGGAAATTGTTGTTCCGCGAGGTCAGCATTAAGTGGAGTGAAAGCTTGCTTATCGACACCATTGTATATCACCCGCACCCGTCTTGCTTCGACTGCATAATGTCGCAAGAGCCGTCCTTTTGACCAATGAGAGACCGCAATGTAGTACCTGCTGTTCTTAAAGTATGCGCGTCCTGCTGCGCGGACGACATAAGCAAAAAGAAGCGACATCTTCTCAGAACGATGCATATTAAAGAAACCGCGGCCGGAGGCCTTCGCTGCGCTTATGATGGCTGGCACTCTGTCATTATCTAATGTGTGGATTGTCGTGACGAAGGGAACTCCTAGTTTTTGTGGAGAGAGAAACAAGTCAGGCATCGTATTTTGAGAGTGCACGATATCGATATCGTATTTCTCAATCAAGTCGGGCACACTCTTTCTACACGCCAACTGGAAAGACGAGTAATGCTTGAAAGTATCTTGGGCGGTACCGAGATAATGAACAGAAACATTTTCAGGAAGCTTTGCAAGCTCGTCGTCGCTATTAAACGTTTTATTTCCAAGCTGAGTTCTTTTGGGGGTCACAACATGAACGTCGGCATCTTCCATATTGCCAACGAGTTCCATGACGTACGTTCCTATTCCCCCCCAATTAGGGTAAATCTCAGACGTTAACATTAGGACGTTCATATTCTGTTATCAAATACTCAAGAAGCACTTCGAAAATCTTTCGCAGTTCGTAATTCTTCGGCATCCGTATCGGGAAGTAGATCATCTTTACGCCCCGTTAGGTATCTAGATCGCAGCTGTTTTTCTCACAACTGCAATAAACTTTGTACCCCCTTTCGACGAGCCAAGGAGCGATCTCACGAAATCCCTCCCAGTTGGAGATGCCGCGAGCGCCGATGATGGCAACTTTCGTGCCCTTAACAGTCCCTCTCACGCTCACGTTTAGTAAGGCTTATCCTGGGCTTAAAAAGTTTTCGACGCCGACGAACCGTGGCGACGATAGTTCTCGCAGGATTCCAGCGGTTCTCGTGCAGCGCTTCGGTTTCGGCCAGCACTGAAGCACAATGCGGAATCGCTTCGTGTGGCGTACCCTGAATAGTTGACTCCACAGGGCGTATTTTGGTAATAGCGTCCAAGAAGGGCGTATGTACAACGTAGCAAAGACTAAAGACGAGAGCGATATCTATTTCAAAAACGACTTTGCGTTTTTATCGAATCGTAGTAGCCTTGCGGTACTCTAGCTCGCACACACAAACGAAGAATTAACAGCAGTTCTGATTTTCGTAAGAGCGGGCTGAGCAAAGGATCTATTCCGGGGATAAACGAAGCGTCCGAAACGTTTTGAAATGCTACGCAAGGAGTCATCAGTAAAGGCCGCTTAGTTGCTTTGCGTGAATATCTGTCACAAATATGTCGACATTTGCGCGGCGCAAAGTGGTCAACTACTCGAAGGCGTTTCTGAAATATCTCGCACAAACGAGGTTTGACAGCCGCTATGAAGCATTCACACTGTTCTTAGCGATGCCGAAAGCGCTTAAGGAGCGTAAGCACGTTACTGCGAGAATCGTCACCAAGCAAGATGTCGAAAACACGCTCGCTGTTATCGAGCAAGCTACTGAAAAAGAAGAAATAGACGAGTATCACCGTATCAACTACCGAGCGATCGTGCTATTCGGCGCGTTCACGGGCCAGCGACCGCTCGCAATCATTGCGCGCCTAACAGTAGGCCAATTCAAACAGGCGTTAAGCCAGGATAAACCTGTTCTCGATATCCCGCTGGAGTGTGACAAAATCAGGATGCGGCATTACTCCCCGCTTCATCACCAGGTCGTTGACGCGATCGAGCCGCGCGGCGCAATCATATCGCCCGACGTGGGCGTCTCAGACCGCCGCGCTCAACCGTCCCAGAGCTTTGGACGAAGCCTCTTCGGGCACTGTCATCATTGAAAGATTTGTGCAAGTTCAATAAGGTGCTCTTTTGATGATGCTCCGACAACGCATTTCTTTACAGCATCGAACGATTTCACATAGGATGCCGATTCGCCTATCGAATACGCCCCTCCGCCGAGAACGTTCATCGCGAAAACAGCGCCATCATATTCACGAAGCCCCGCTTCGACGTCTTCCTTCGTCGGGTTCATGTCAAATCCCTTGACGTTCACCGGCGTCATGACGAATGCGGGACGTACGTTCCAGCGTTCAAGATTGCGCTTGACCAGTGAGAAGTTCCACGTTGCCAGTCCAAAGTCGAGTTTCAACGAATCATGCACGTACTGGTCAAATGCCGAAACTACTGAGGGCACTTCTAACGCCATCAGCAGATCAGTGAGCGTGTTGTGCAAGATGAGCGCCTTAACGCCAAATTCAGAAAACGGCGCGATCTCTAACTTGAGGTAGGACAGTGCGATCGCAAGGTAGTCTTTCTTTAGAAGGTTAAAGACGCTTTTTAGGGCAAGGCTGCTCGTCCCTGCCAACCCTGCTCGGTGAATCATCTCAGACAGGAAGCCCTTCATGCCGCGTTGATTTATCACCTGAACGTACGCTTGCACGTACGGCACCTGCAAGTAGAAGTTCATGTCGAAGGTCTGGTTCCGTTCGTAATACTGGAGGAAGTCGAGCATGCGCGGATGGGTTTCAATGATCATGTTCTTAAAACCTGCAGCGCTGGCTGCTTCGACCACGCGATAGATATTTTCAACCTTTGAGAACTTCCTCTCCCGTTCCCGTCCCCGTTCCTCAGAGATGTGGCTGACGCCGATGAACTGGTTGTGGCCGAGGATCAATTCCACCTTTACACCTCATAGCGAATCTTTTGCATCTCGCCCGTGTTGATCGAATCGTAAATGGCGTCAATGGCGAAATTGGTTTTTGCGGCCTCTCGGAAATTGCAAAGCGGTTCCTCATCATTTCGTATGCAATCGAGCAGTTGCACGTCCTCAGCAGTATATTCAGGACCTCCAAGATTGATCGGGACTCCTGCGGTGAGATCTTGCAGATAAAACGTGCTCCACCCCCGCTTTAGCGAGTGGTTGTCCACTTCAGAGTATATCTCGATGTATTTCTCGGTGACCGTCAGGGTTCCTAATTCAAACTGCATCGTGATTTTCATTTCAGGCAGTCGGTAATGTCTGACGGACCACGAGAGCTCAAGCGATCCAATAAGACCGTCGACGAATTGCAGGTTTATCGATGCGTAGTCGCTCACGTTATCACTGAATATCGATCGCGCCATACCGTGCACGCTTGAAAGTGGACCAACCAAATAATGAAGCATGTCGATGACGTGCGCCCCTAAGTCGATAATGACCCCTCCGCCACTTTTTGAGGGGTCGAATCGCCAGCCCTGTTCTTTTCTCAAGACTTGCGTTTCAAACATTTGTGAGTGAAGAAACTTGAGCTCCCCAAGCGAGGAATCGTTAAGAATTCGCTTGGCCATCTTAAACGTCTCCAGGAATCGCCGGTTGTAACCGACCTGTGTTTTAACGTTGCCCGCCGTGTGCAGTACCGACCGGCATTCATCGCCGTTGAGCGCCAAGGGCTTCTCAACGAAGACGTGGCAGTCATGTCCGAGTGCCATCTCGACAATCGGCTTATGCAAGAAAACAGGTGTGGTTATAGCCGCGACGTCTAGCTCTTCGCGCTTGAACATCGCCTCGTAGTCGCCATAGACGTTTATTTGCGGTAGGTACGTCTTAAGAAGATTGCGCGTGAGCGCATCTATCTCAGCAGCCGCGACCAGAGTGCTCGATTCTAACTGATTAAAAATCCCCGAATGGAGAAGACCCATCTTGCCAAGGCCAATGACACCCACACATAGCTCATTCAATTGATGATACCCCCCCACACCCGTGCCTTCATCGCTATCAACCAATCTGCGCAAACAGAGATGTACCTCATAGTAGAACAAGGCAGCAGCATAACTGCTAAAGCCATCCTTAAAGTTGTCGTTTTATGTCCAGATGCTGCAGCGTCCTGTTACCCTGCTAAAGCTGTTCGATCTGCTTCTCCTCCGATCTGTGCTGTGGGCCTTTCGCGCGACTTGCGTGTCTCTTGAGCAAAAAGGCGCCTTTTTCATGCCGTCCTTCAGTCAGGAAAGCTTGAGCCGATCCTCCCGCGCTTTATAGGTGCAGGAGTTTACGCTTATCAGAAGCCTTTAGAACGCATTCCGCGACCCTGCCGCTTCGATCTCAAAATCTTGTGCTGCAAGCCCAAAGCGCCGGATCGCAGCGCGTAGCCCCTCACAACCCCGCCCAGACGTCACTAACTGTAAAAAGAGAGCCGAGCATCCGTGGCTCCGGCGCGATCGATCCGCCCAGGATTGAGGCAAAATGCAGTTCGCTATCTATCCAAGCCGTTCGGTTTTTTCCGCTCGTGTTCGGCTGTCGTTCCATTGTGCCTGCGCAAACGTCGCTTGCACAAAAACCAACCTATTTTGACGCCGTCCCTCAGTGAAGCTAGCTTCGGTTTATCCTGTCGAGCACGGTAGGTGATTGGGATTTCCGCGATGCGCAAGCCCTTCCTCACGCATTCAGCGAACATGTCAGCTTCAATTTCAAAGCCGCGCGCTGCGAGCTCCAAGCGCCGAATCGCGTCGCTTCGGTAAGCCCAGAAACCCGTACAAACGTCGCTGATACGTTCACCAAACAGCGCCCACGCGAGGAGCGAAAGGAGAGTATTCCCCACGACGTTAAGTTTGGTCATGGCTCCCGGCTCAATGGTACCCTTGAGTCGTGATCCGATGACGACGTCGTTTGTTTTAAGCAGGCGTATCATCGCCGTCGCCATTTCAATCGGGTACGTATCATCCCCGTCAACCATAATTACGTAGTCGGCAGTGATGGACTTAAATGCCATTTGAATGGCCGATCCCTTTCCCTCCCGCTCTTCGAGTACGATCTTAGCACCATTTTCGATGGCGATCTCTCTCGTGTTGTCAGTGGATTGCCCGTCGATCACGTACACGGTAGTTTCGAGCCCGTGCTTCAAGAGGTCGGCAACGGGTACGCCGTCGATAACCTTGCCGATTGAGCGTTCCTCGTTTAACGTCGGAATGACGACAGCTACTGTCTCCATCGCCTCGCCTGTTGGCTGATCGTGCGTCGTTGTCCGTGACACCGGCGATTCCCACCTTTGTCAAGCCAATATATTCGTCTATTGCTCAGTTCAGAGCGTCAAATTGCACAATCCGTTAGATGTTACGTGACAGAGTTAATTCCAGTTACTTAAGCGATGCGGTTTTCACCGTGCGAAGGGCAGTGAATATAGCGTCAGAAACACAACGTTTCGTCAGACAGTGCACGACGATCGACGTTTTTTGCGTCTCTCTCATATCACCCCCTGCGTCCGAAGGCAGATGGCGCCAGACACGGTCGTCACGATAAGCCTGACAGTTTCTCGGACCACTGCTCCATTTTTTTTATGTCATATTTTTCGGCCGAAAGATACCAAGCTTTCTCGTGCAGAGCGAAAGTAATCGTGCAATCCGCCTTATCGCGTCGTACACGTTCGTGCAGGCGCGAATGCCAGATCGCACCAACAATTATGCACTGAGACTATACGACACACGTCCCGAGTTATTTAGAGCCTGGACAAACGACAAACAATTATTATCTTAATTAATTTATAAAAATATATAGATAATTAATTCTCTGCTTCCAAAGGGCTCAAACGCAAAAAAGAGGCAAAAAACCGCCGCATATAAAAACTACATGCTCGATTGATTACTACGACACGATTGCAACACCCCTCCGAGGCACGCACGTGGTTAACTTTTGGTGCGCTTTTGGTGCGCTTTTTTGCTCGTCACATATCACCCAGTTAGCGGGCCCCCACGACGCACAGAGCTGAAAGCCGTTATCCCAAGCAAACGCGCGAGAAATACCAGTGAACGACTGCCTCAAACACGAAGAATACAGCGACCGTTAAAGAGTGCCTTACTATCTTAGGCGCGTGTTATTCGGTCACGATGTCCTTCTTTCGTTCCGACAATCACGTGCGTCCGGCATAAACCGAGGATAACAGTTAAGTCGTTGCACAGCTCTCAAGTACGCAGTTGAGCAAATGCTCTTCAGTTTTGAGTTAGGTATAACGAGATACGAGGAGGTGAGGGGAGTGAATCCGCTTAGGATCGTAGAATATATCTTACTGCTTATCTTAGTGGTTGGCTTCGGGTATTTGACGTACAAGGGATGGCTTATTTGGAGCGGCGCAGCTGGTATCATTATTCCGCTAATAATCATAGTCCTTCTATTCATTGAAGATCGAAAAAAGTAGCAGGGTATTGCTTCTAATCGATGAATATAGGTCGATAAGCATTGCTGATCTGACTCGTGCTGCAGCTAACGGCGTGCTGTTGAACGGGAACACCATGTTACAGCCCTCGCAAGAGCGCAGAACTCAGCGCATTTGTGCGCCCAGCCGACGTGTTTAGAGAATGCGTGAGTACCGAAGCCGAAAGATGGGTGGGGCGAGCGAGATTGTTACGACCGCAACAGCGTGCATTGGAGTTCCGACACAACACACGACGAGTCTGGCCGCTCGAAGCAAAATAGAAAACACTATATGCGATCAGCTGACTTTGCTTGTTATATTCTCCCCCACAGGGGCTTCGACGGTTGAGGTCATGGCCAATCAAAGTGATCTTGCGGCAGACCGGGAAAGAATTCGCTTAGAGAGTGTCCCCGACGATGCAATGCAGTATATGTGCCCTGTTTGTCTAGCAGAGGGCTCTAAGCCGATGTCGATAATACATAGCGCCGACTGCCCCTATCTTAAGCGGCGAGATGACCGTTAGTGGTTGAACACGCAGCTAACAACAAACAGAAAGCGCACGTCGATTCAACGTACGTCTGTCCCGACTGCCGCAACGAGGGAGCGAGACCGGAACTGATTAAGCACGCCGCTGAGTGTCCACGCGCGAAACCGAGCCGCTAGGCGTATCAGCTTGTCCCTCTTTTTGCCTTAGAAACGCGCTTTTGGCGCGCATCCGCTACTTGGCGGCAGCAGCTACGTAACTAAGGATTTGTTCGTTATTCGGATCGCTCTTCTTTATGCGCTGCGAAAGCCGTGTGGTTTAGAATTCGTCTCCTGCACAAAAACAGCTTATCTTAAAAACCGTCTATGAGCGAAGACCGCTCGGTTGATCCCGTGCCCTGCTGAACGCTTGCGTTGGAAGGCGCGGTTGCTGAAATAGACAAGTGCGTGACTTCACGAGCGCGCCGCGCCCAAAAAA
>Ga0187850_10001302_pt1 | contig 27801 bp, 20 predicted proteins | sample June2016WEW_4_15_FD_132436 | JGI IMG/M metagenome (GOLD analysis project Ga0187850, IMG submission 132436) | Peatland microbial communities from SPRUCE experiment site at the Marcell Experimental Forest, Minnesota, USA - June2016WEW_4_150 | ecosystem: Environmental > Terrestrial > Soil >...
AGTTCTGCACCGGCACCTTAAACAGGCCCATGAAGAATTCGGCCTTCCCTGCGCTCTCCGCGTCACACCGACAGATATCCGTGACGTCACACGTCCTCCCTCGCTAAGATTTGGCAAACCGGTTGAAGCCCTTCTGCAATCGTTTGAGCAATGCGCTGCTGCCGGTGCGGACGTACTCTCGATCGAGTCCGTTGGAGCAAAAGAAGTCCACGACGAAGCTCTCCTTTACGGTGACACCGAAGGAATAATTTTTGCTCTTGGCGTGCTCGCTCCAAGGGACATGGAATTTCTCTGGAGCAAGATCATCGGTGTCTGCTCAGCTCATAAGATTGTTGCAGGTGGAGATTCGGCCTGCGGTTTCGCCAACACCGCGATGCAACTCTCCTCACAGGGAATACTTCCCGAGGTTCTCGCCGCTGTTGTGCGATCTGCGAGTGCAGTCCGAAGTCTCGTCGCATATGAGTGTGGAGCTCAGGGTCCCTCGAAGGATTGCGCCTATGAAGGTCCTGTCATAAAAGCAATCACGGGTACCCCGATTGCGATGGAAGGAAAGTCCGCTAGCTGTGCACATTTCAGCCCCGTCGGGAATGTTGCTGCCGCGATGTGCGATCTCTGGAGCAATGAGTCCGTGCAGAATGTTCGCCTTCTCTCCGGTCCGGCTCCGGAGGCGTATCTCGAATTGCTTGCCTACGACTGCCGTTTGTTCAACGAGGCTCTCCGCACCGGAACGGAAGGGGCATATCAAACACTGTTGGTAGAGTCCGATATCCACCTGAGTCCTCAGGCGTATATTCTGTCACCTGAGGCCACGACAAGAATTGCTTCCGCGATCGTGCAGGAACCGGATCATTACAAGATGACACTCAGCGCTGCGAAGGAGTCTGCTTCGATTCTGCGTGAGGGAGCGCAGAAGAAAAAACTTGACCTGAATTCCCGTGAAATGGAATGGCTGGAGAGACTCAGCAGGGAGTTTGACGCTCTCACGACAGATGAACAAGAGCTTCTGGTATCGATGAAGGACCGATACGGCCATCTCTTTTCTGCTGCCAGTTACGGTCTTTGACCAATCGTTGTCCCAGGCGGTTTCTAATAGTTCCTCACATTATCGAACACTTAGTCTGAAGGTATATCATGCCAACAATTATTGAGGCTCTTGCACAGGCCAGCGTCATCCATACCACCTCGCCTTCAATTCCGGTTGAGCGTACGGTTGCTCGTGAACTCCAGATGATTATCGGCAATCGTGTCGAGATTAAGCAAAGCTCGGGGTTGAGCGCACCGGCGGGAAACATTCGCGTGGCTGTCGTTCAGGAAAAGGGAAAATGGCACTCCCTCCATCCGGCTCTTGACGGGGAGAAGGATTGGATGATGGTGCGGGCGAAGAACGGATCGGGAATTGAAGTGCTCGCATCACGACCTCACCTCCTCTATTATCTTTTTACGATGTTGGTGGAGGACTGGAAAGGCATGGGGGCAGAGGAGTTTGTGAAAGGAAAGATCGTCCATCCGTCATTCCGGAATCTCAGACCGGTGTATGATCTGTTTCTGACACAGCACGCCCGGACTGTGCGCAATTTCAACCGGGAGGAACATGTCCGCAACCTCGCCCGGCTTGGATTTTCCCATGCCGAGGTCAACGGCCTCGCGTTCGCCGTCCCGTTTGAGCGAGGACCCCAGGGGGAACTTCTGCATCGGTTCTACACGTACTGCCCGTCTCTCGATCAATTCGTTTCCAGTCGCCTGAACAAAGGAATTTATGATGATGATTACCTGCAGGCGAACCTGAATTTCCTCAAGACGAACGCTGCCCTCGCGGAAAAGTATGGGCTGGCCCCCGGCCTTGTCTGTTTTGAACCCCGGTCGGTCCCCGACAATCTCCTGCAGCGATATCCGATGCTCCGCGGCGCACGCGTCGATCACCCAATTCGAAGCTGGCATCCGAGATACAATCTGTCGATTGCCCATCCGGTGGTGCGAGAACATTATGCGGAAATGTTGGAGAATCTACTCCGGGAAGTACCTGCGCTGGAATACATGTCAGTGTGGTCGAATGACAGCGGAGCGGGATTTGAGTACACGAATTCGCTGTACGTTGGACGCAATGGCGGCGGTTATGTTATTCGAGAGTGGAAAGGAGACATGGAAATCGCAGAGGCTGCGGCGAACAATCTCGTACGCTTCATGAAGACACTACGCGATGCAGGGCGCAGGGTGAATCCGAATTTCAGAACTCTAATTCGGCTTGAACCATTCTGGGTCGAACACGATTACATCTGGAATCAATTGGGTGATGGGCTGGATGTCGAGGTTTCTTCTCTCCTCACAAAAGGATGGAAGCTGGCTTACCAACATCCAAAGTACAAGGAAGCGCGCGAGATCCATGGCACCGCGCTTCACAATAAATTCGTGGATGCTGAGAAACCTGTCATCGAAGAACTTCGCAAGAAGAAATCGGAGGCAGATGTCTACTTCAATCCCGGCACAATCTGGAATCACGAGCCGCTGCTGGGGATTCCGTTCCCGGGCTTGGTCTATGATAAGCTGGTGGATATGGCGAAACAGGGAGTAACAACACCGTGTTTCAACGGCGGCACAACCCCTCAGTCGTTTGCGCCATACAACATCAACCAGGAGCTTGTCCGGGCATTCCAGGCAAATGCGAGCCTCGACCTCGATGCATTCCTGCAGGAAAAGGCGGCAGGCTGGATCGGTGAATCGCTGGCCGCCGATCTTGTAACGGTCTGGAAACATTCCGATGAGGCCTACCGGTCGTTCCCGATTCCGATCTGGATCTACTCTTCATGGGGTAATTGGTATCGTCTCGCCACAAGACCAATTGTTCCAAACGTCGAAGCTATCTCCGAAAAAGACCGGGAGTACTATGAGAAGTTCCTGCTTGCGACCTCTCACAATCGCTGCCGTGTCGACTTCCGCTATGACGTCGGGTTTGATCTGGTCGATCCGGCTCATGCATATCATTGCACGAAACTGATGGATCGCGATCTGTTCCCGGAGATCGAGGCAGCGTTGAAACTTCTCCGTCACATGAAGGCAAAAGCAACGACAGATGCAGCACTTGCATGCATTGAGGACACGACAGACCGGATGCGGGGGCTCCAATGCTGGTACCGGACGCAGCGCAACGTGGCAGCCTGGGTCGCGGGTGTCCACGGGTATCTCGAGACAAAGGACAGAAAGGTGAAGAAGGAATCACGCCGGCTGTTGAAGCAAATGGTCCTCGATGAAATTGAGAACACGAAGGAATTGCTGAAGCTGTGGGAGACTTCGAAGACGAACTGGATGATCCTTTCTGATGTCGGCGAAACGACGTTTATCTATTATAAGAACTTTGGCGAACAGCTCAAGCGGAAGATTGCTTTGATGAAGAAGCATGAGAACGACGAACCGTACGTGGATCCGGATTTCCAATGGCGCGTTCCAGGGTTCACGGACGCCAAAGCATAAGTGGAGATAATTGGGCAGCGCACGTGACTGTGGCAAAACGTATTCTCATAGCGCCGGATTCGTTCAAGGGATCATTGACCGCCCAGGAGGCGGCCTCCGCCATTGAACGAGGCGTGCTGCAGTCCGTACCAGATGCAACAGTGCTCAACCATCCCATTTCTGATGGCGGCGAAGGACTCGTGAACGTCGTGACACCGGTCCTTGGCGGTCGCATGATAACCACCATGGTCACCGGTCCACTCCCGGGCCAACGCGTTGATGCGAAGTGGGGGTTGTCAGCGGATGGTTCGACAGCCATCATCGAAATGGCTGAGGCAGCTGGGTTGACGCTCGTTCCACCGGAGCGTCGGGACCCGAAAGTCACAACAACATACGGCGTCGGAGAGCTCATCGCAGCTGCACTCGATGCCGAAGTAACATCCATTGTGATTGGCATTGGTGGAAGCGCAACCAACGACGGCGGTGCAGGGATGGCAGAGGCGCTCGGGGTCCGGTTTCTGGATTCCTCAGGAAACCCGATTGCGCGTGGTGGAGCAGCTCTGGTGAACCTTGCACACATAGACTCTGAGGAGAGGCACCCCAGACTCGAGAATGTTGAGGTGCTTGTTGCGTGCGATGTGCAGAACACGCTTTGTGGAACACAGGGTGCTTCAGCAGTGTATGGACCCCAGAAAGGGGCAACGCTAAGCGACGTATCGCGCCTGGACAAGGCTCTCGAGCGATATGGCAATATTATTCAATTGCAGATGGGCATCGATGTCCTCACGCTTCCCGGAGGCGGGGCTGCCGGCGGGCTCGGTGCGGGTCTTGTTGCCTTCTGCGGTGGAAAATTGATGAGAGGTATCGATCTCGTCTTTCGGGTCACAAAGTTCGATGAGCGCCTTAAGGATTCGGACCTTGTCATCACCGGTGAAGGGAAAATCGACCGTCAGACATGTTATGGGAAAGCCCTTTCGGGTGTGATCGAGCGCGCCCATCGCTTCAAAGTACCCGTCATCGCTGTTGTTGGCGGACTCGAAGGGGAAAGGAAGTTCTTCGTAAACAACGAATCGTTCGCAGATCTTGAGACGCTGGTCGATTCTCAAACGACGGAGGACGATGCTATCAGGAATGCATCGCGGCTGCTCTCGGAGAAGACGAAACTCTTGATTCAACGGTATTTAAGTCGTACTTAATATGCCTGAGGGAGAAGAATACTTCATTTTTGAGGGGGATTTTTGACAGCTACGGCTCCGTTGAAGCACACTCGTTTTCTCGATACCCTTTCCGTTGCTTTTCTCGCTGTCGTGTGGGGTATGGCATGGCCGGTGGCCAAGATCGGCCTTCGTGATTGTGATCCGATTCTTTTGGCAAGCTTCCGCAGCATCGTCGGCGGCGTCTTTCTCTATGGGTGGCGCTACTTCAAGAGGGACAAGGAGCCGCTCGATGGCCACACTCTCTGGGTGGCGTTTTTGTCAGGATCATTGTGGGTAGGAATCCCGATGGCACTCGTCTCGTGGGCTCTCCTGTACATCAACGTTGGACTCGGCTCAATCCTTCAGAGCACAACACCATTCTTTGTAGCGATCTGCGCGTTCTACCTGCTGGGAGAAAGACAATTCTCAGTTGCCAAGATTGGGGGACTTGTTATCGGCTTTGTGGGCGTCGTAGTCCTGTTTTGCGAGAAGCCAATTATAGAGTTTGCAAGCTTGACGGTTGTTGGGGCTCTGGCCGTATTCATTTCTTCGATTCCCAACGGATTTGGTCAGGTATACGCTCGGAAACACTTCAAAGGAAAAGACCAATTCGGATTCATGACAGCAATCCTCGTTATTGCGGGACTCGAGACATTGCCATTTGCTTTCCTGGCTGGTGTCCCCAAGTTGCATCTTACCCTCAATCTGGTCCTTTCGACGCTGTATCTTGGAATCATGGCCTCCGCAGTACCATTTGCGGTCTATTTTGCCCTCTTGGTTCGCGTCGACGTTGTTATTCTTTCAATGGTCGGATATCTCATACCCGTCGTGGCCGTTGCCTCGGGTATCATATGGTTTGGCGAAAGCATGTCGCCCACCCAAATCGTAGGGTCGGTTCTAGTGCTGGTGGGAGTTGTTCTCGCTACACAATTTGATCTTGTGAAGACGAAAATCCTGTCCCGGAAAACCTCGTAAAGGGTTCTCTCATGACTCGCATTGGCCTGGTCGATCTCGATACTTCTCACCCGAAGTCGTTCACGAAGATCCTTAACGCAATGCCCGGCGTAAAGGTCAATGCACTCTGGGATGGCCGTGATGTGTGGCCGGAAGGATACGATGAGCGCTTCGCGAAAGAGAACGATATTCCAAACGTGTGCAAGCGCCTCGAGGATATGATCGAACACGTCGACGCGGTCATGATCCACGGCGTAAATTGGGATAAACACGTCGACCGTGCCTACCCGTTCATTGAGGCCGGAAAACCGGTGCTGATCGACAAGCCGATGGTCGGCAAAGTCCGCGACATCTACACACTTCTCGAGCTCCACGTCACCCATGGGACGCCAGTCTATGGAGGATCTGCCTTGCGGTATGCACAGGAGATCGGAATGATCCGATCGCAAGCCGACCGTGTTGGTGAGGTGTTGACGGCAATTGCGACGGGTCCGGGGGACTTTTTCAGCTACGGCATTCACACGACGGAACTGGCACAGGGAATGGTCGGTACCGGAGCGAATTACGTCGAATACGTCGCCGAAAATAAATCTTCGTTCATTGCTGTAACCTACCATAACGGGTTTGTTCTGCTGCTGCAACTTCAGCAGCCATTTCAAGAGTGGTCAATGTGTCTGTATTCCACGACAGGTATGCACACGATGCGTGTTGACCCAACGCGCATGTACGAGGCCTTCCTGCAGAACTTCATTGATATCGTAAACAAGAAAGATGTCTCGTTCTCTCTGGAAGCACCGCTTGAGGCGGTCAAAATCCTGATCGCAGCAAAACTCTCCCGGCAGCATGGCGGGAAAATTTATCTTTCGGAGGTTCCCGCGGAAGAGGGGTTCGATGGAGCGGCGTATGCCGCTGAATACGCTGCCGCGAAACGTCGGGGAGTATAACACATGAGCACAGGCGACAAACGCGCGGTGATCCTGGCGGGTGGAATTTCCTCAAGGATGAAGAAATCTCCAGTGGATCCCCACCTGGATTCGAAGCTTGTCCGACAGGCCGACGAGGGAACAAAAGGAATGATCGGAGTCGGTGATGGAGGGCGCCCGTTCCTTGATTACTCGCTGAACAACATGAAACACGCCGGCCTTCAGGACGTCGTCATCGTTATTGCCGAGCACGATGCTGAGTTGCGCCAGTACTACGGTTCCAAAGATCGGGACAACGATTTCCATGGTCTCCGCATTTCGTATGCGATCCAGCGTATCCCGCCCGGCAGGAAAAAGCCGATCGGCACATCCGACGCGTTGACACAAGCGCTCCTGAGTCGACCCGACTGGGAAACCGGGGATTTCATCGTCTGCAACAGCGACAATTTGTATTCCATCCGCGCCTTTACAATGCTTCTTGATGCTGATGCACCCAACGCGCTCATTGACTATGACCGGTCAGGACTGGAATTCGATGAAACAAGGATTTCCCATTTTGGTATCACAAAAAAAGATAAGGACGGATTTCTGCTGGAGATCGTCGAGAAGCCGAAAATGGAGGAACTCGACGGCCTGCGATCAGTCGACGGAACACTCCGCGTCAGCATGAATATTTTCCGATTGAACTATACCATGATTTTTGGACCCCTGAGAGACTGTCCCGAGAACCCCGTTCGTCAGGAAAAAGAACTCGTCATGGCGGTGACGAACATGGTCAGGGCAAACCCGCGATCGTTAAAAGCGCTGCCTCTGAAAGAACACGTGCCCGATCTGACATACAAGGAAGATATTCCGGTCACACGGGAATATCTCAGGAAGCATTTCGCCACCATGGAGTGGTAGCGCTCCTTTCATCTCATCACAATCAACGCGAATACCTTCGTGCGCCCACTGCAACACGGTTCCCCGGATGTCTTGCATGCGCTCTACAACTGTCCTCCCGGGGAACTTACCGCACACCGCGCCCGCTATACGCGTCTCTACAACCTGTTTCGTGTACACTACTCCGGGAAACAACCCCAATACATTGTGCGTGCGCCGGGCCGCGTCAACCTCATCGGCGAGCATACCGACTACAACGGCTATCCCGTCTTCCCGATGGCCATTGACCGGGATTTTGTCTTTGTCATCGCAGCCGGATCGGGGCCGACAATTCAGCTTCGAAACGAAGAGCCCTCCTTCCAGACAAAGACATTTGACGCGGGATTCCCCCTTCCCCCATTCCCGCAGGGGGACTGGGGAAACTATGTGAAGGCCGCCGTGAATGGAATCCTCGAGGCTGGTTTGGTCGATCCGAAGAAGGCCCTGGGTTTCGATGCAATTGTCGGAGGGACGATTCCGGAGTCCGCTGGGTTGTCGTCATCGTCGGCTCTGGTGGTGGCGTCTGCCCTGGCATTCCTCGCAGCAAATAACACGAAGGTTGAAACAAGGACGCTTGCAGACCTGCTTGCACGGGCGGAACGCTATGTCGGCAGCGAAGGCGGCGGCATGGACCAGGCCGTATCACTGCTGGCAGAGGCAGGCAAGGCACTGAAGATCGACTTCTTTCCTTTGAGGACGAAGCCAACCCCGCTTCCCGAAGGTATTATCTTTGTGGTCTGCAACAGCCTGATTCGTGCGCCCAAGAGTGAAAGCGTCCGCTACGCATATAACCGCCGGGTGATCGAGTGCAGGCTGGCAACAGCGCTCTTGGCAAAAGCCGTTGAGGGGAAAACCGGCAGGACGATTTCGCCAAAACGTCTCGCCGATCTTTCTGCAGCACAACTGGGTGTAGACCCGGCAACGCTGGATGGATGGGCACGGGAGATCATTGGCGAGCGCTCTCTCTCGCTGATCGATATTGCACAGCGCCTTGGGAAGACGCCTGAAAGTCTTGAAAAAGAAGCATGTACCCTGCGGGACCGAAGTACACTCAAAGAGCCACCAGATGGTTTTCGTGTCTGGAACCGCTACCGGCACGTGGTGACAGAGGCAGAGCGGGTGCATCGCATGGAGCGCGCTTTGCAGGAAGGAAACCTGGCGGAGATTGGATCTCTGATGAATCAATCTCACGCAAGCTGCAGGGACGACTATGAGATCAGTTGTCCTGAACTCGAAGCTCTCGTTGCCATTGCGCGAGAACATGGCGCACTGGGTGCTCGCCTGACAGGAGCGGGATTTGGAGGCTGTACGGTGAACGCAGTTCCAAGAGAAAACATTGAGCAGTTTATGCCAGGTGTGACAGCAGAGTATTACGAAGGGTATGTGAAGCGGGAGACAGGGGAGGTGTTCACCGGTTATCGCGATCTCCGGGACGTTCTTTTTCCCTGCCGGGCCTCAATGGGGGCCGGATACTGGCCAGCTTCAGAACTCATGGGATAGTCCTCCATGCCTGTTTTCAATACCGTCAACCTCCTCGACTATGTACTGATCACCCTGCATTTTGTCGTCATCATCTGGGTCGGCATCTATGCGGCACGACAAAACAAAAACACGGAGGAGTATTTCAAAGGAGGCGGACAGATTCCGTGGGTTATCGCCGGGCTATCAAATTGGGTAGCGGGATACTCGGCGTTCATGTTTGTCGCGGCAGCGGGGTTCGCGTATTTGAACGGGATCGGTGCCGCACTTATTTTTACTTCTGCCCTCTGGGCGTACATTCTCGGTTATTTTGTTTTCGGCCGGCTCTGGCGGCGTGCACGGCTCGGATCTCCGCTTCGTTTCCTTACGCGCCGCTATTCTGCCTCGACCACGTACTTCTATTCCATCACCGCTATCATACCCAATATCGTCGGCATCGGTCAGGGGCTTTACATCTTGTGCATTTTCATTTCGACGGCACTCGGGTTCAATGAGCGTATCTTCGATCTCGGCATTGTCACGCTCAGCGGCTTTCAGCTGTCGATCGTTCTTGTTGGAACAGTGATGGTGGTGTATTCTGTCATCGGCGGGCTTTGGGCGGCTGTTATCTCCGACTCGGTTCAGGCGATCATCGTCACGATCATGACCTTCATCATCTTTCCGGTTGCGTTCCTTTATCTGGGAGACGGACACGGGTTCATGACGGGCTTCAAACGGTTGCTCAGTGAAGCTCCGGACGGCTTTCTGCGGTTGAGCGGGGATACGGCAAAGCCGCTCTTTCTGCTCGCATATTTCATTAACGTTATGCTGGGATATAATGTGGGATGGGCGCTGGTTCAAAGGTACAGCAGTGTAGCCGACGAGCGCGACACGAAGAAAATGGCTATTCTCTGTGCTGTCCTTTCGGTCGTTGGTCCTCTCCTCTGGATTCTCCCTGTGATGGCAGCGAGGATAATCTTTCCGGACATGGGGAGACTCTGGCCATCACTCGCTGTGCCCGCGGAGGCATCGTTCGTAAGTCTTGTGCTGATGCTCCTGCCGCATGGACTTATCGGGTTTGTCGTGTCTGCCATTCTTTCTGCAACCCTGGGACAGTCGGGCGATACCTTCAACTGGCTTTCCGCAACCGTGACGAGAGATATGTACGTTCCTCTGAGCAAACGGTGGTTTGATAAAACGCCCTCGGAGAAAAATCAGCTACGGGTTGCACGCGCATCGATGTTCATCGTCGGAGTACTTGGGATCTGGGTGGCGTTCTATATTCCGAAGTTCGGGGGCGCCTTTCAATTTGCACTGCAATTCTATTCCCTGACGGCCGCGTTTATGATGCCGGTCTTCCTCGGGCTTTTGTATAGACGCACTCCCTGGTGGTCCGGTATGGCATCGTGCAGCGCCGCAATCATCCTTGCGCTGACACTCATGGCGCTTGGCCTGTGGAGCGATCAGGCTTTTGCACGCAATATGCTGAGCGAATCACTTGCGGCAACGGTCGTCTTCTTCGGGTCGGCGTTCTGGTTCAATCCTGACGATCCCCACCATGCTGAACTGATCGCGCTTGAAAAGGACTTGCAGACACCCGCGTATCGGGATTCGGCTCGTCTCAAACCGGTCGGACTGGGGGCATATGTTCTGATTGGGAAAGTGTGCGTGCTCATGGGTATTATCATGGTCGCGTGCGTATTCGTCCCGTCGACGCCCATTGCTTCATCGAGCCTCAATGTCGTTGCGGGAGTGCTGAGTTTGCTGTTGGGCATAGGCGTTCTCTACCTTATGAGAGGTCAGTCACAACCAACGAAGGGTTCCGGCCAATGAAACCGATTATTCGCATCAGCGCGGCTCAACTTGCGACAGTTATCGAAGGGGCGTCGTTTGAGGAAAAACAGCGGAAGAACCTGGAGCAAATCCTTGAAATGGTAGAGCTTGCGGGGAAGCGAAAATCGGATCTTGTCCTCTTCGGTGAATACGCCAACTTGCACCATAGAACGTGGTCTGACAATAAGAAGGAATATGTTTCCGATCCAATCCCGGGGGCATTTACAAATTCAGTTGCTGAAAAAGCGCGCAAACTGAAGATGAATGTGGCACTGCCGATGTTCGGGACTCACAAGGGGGCGCTCTCGAGCTATGTGGTTCTTTTCGACAGGAGCGGTAAAATTGTTGGATGTTATCAGAAGTGCCACCCGACGATACCCGAGCAGGGTATCGGGATCATGCCGGGGAACGATCTCACGGTGTATAAGCTCGATTGTGCGTCTATCGGCATTATGACATGTATGGACATCGAGTATCCTGAGGTTGCCCAGGTGCTCATGCTCCGCGGGGCCGATCTGCTGCTCTTCCCACACGTGCAGGGGAGTTGGGGGGAAGTTGACTGGGAAATCCGCTACCGCGCCCGGGCTGTTGATACAGGGCTACCGGTTGTATCAGCATGCTATGGTTATCCCGAAGGGGAGTGGATGCCGGGAAAGATGATTGGCCGGAGCAGCGTGATAGGCCGGGATGGTCTTGTCCTTGCCGACATAGGCCGAGGTATCGGTCTGTTGACCTGTGATCTGGACCTGAGCACCAAACGGATTACATCATTCTATTTCAATGAGAAGTATGATCGTACCCTTGCGGTGATGGCATCACGGCGACCAGAGCTGTATGGTGATCTGGTTGAGGAAAAGGCGAAGAAAGGGGCGCTGAAGAGAATAAAGGAGGCAGCGCAATCGAAGAAGAAAAGCTCGAGAAGTAAAAAGTAAGACGTCTAATCGACAATTCCGAGTGTATCGATGTTACACGTTGAACCGTACAAACATCACATCTCCATCTTCTACAACATATTCCCGTCCATGAACATGAAGTAGTCCGGCTTCCCTGACCGCGTGTTCGGTTCCCAGGCGATCAAGGTCAGAATACTTCAGGATTTCTGCCCGAATGAATCCCTTCTCGAAATCGGTGTGAATGACCCCGGCCGCAGAAGCCGCCATTGTTCCCTTTCGAATCGTCCATGCGTGAAGCTCTTTGGGATTGACGGTGAAGAAGGTAATGAGTTGAAGAAGATCGTATCCCTCCCGGAGAAGCTGGCTTAACCCCGCTTCCTTTAGTCCAAGCTCCTGCAAGAACGGACCGCGTTCTACTTCTGGCAGCTCGGCAATTTCTGCTTCAACCTCAGCGCTGATGAGAACGACCTTGGCCGATTCCTTCGCGGCGATATCACGCACTTGCTTGACATAATCGGCTTCAGTGGAAGCATGGTTCTCATGGACGTTGCAGATGTACATCACCGGCTTGTTCGTGAGCAGGTGCGAGTCGCGGAGCCAGAGGTTCTCGTCATCGTGTGTTGTGGTGAAATATCGGGCGAGGCGGCCGCCGGATAGATGGTCGCGGACGCGGAGATAAAAAGCTGCTTCGTCTCGCGCTTTCTTGTCTCCTGACTTCGAGTGCTTTTCTGCTTCGGAATGTCGCCGGTCAATCGTCTCAATATCTTTCAGGATCAGCTCGGTCTCGACAATTTCAATATCACGCTTGGGATTGACTGAGCCATCGACGTGAATGACGTTGGGGTCGTCGAAACAACGGACAATGTGTGCAATGGAATCAACGGTGTGGATGTGGGAAAGAAACTGGTTACCAAGTCCTTCTCCGTTGCTGGCACCTCGGACGAGGCCTGCAATGTCGAGAAACTCCAAAGTGGTGGGAACCGTTTTTGCCGGCTTGTAGATTTCAGTGAGTCTGTCCAGTCGTTGATCGGGAACGACGACAACGCCAACGTTTGGATCGATCGTGCAGAAGGGATAATTGGCGACCAATGCGCCCGCGGAGGTAATTGCGTTGAACAACGTCGATTTTCCGACGTTGGGAAGCCCAACTATGCCGCATGTGAAGCCCATGATCGGCTACACCTCTCTTCTTTTGTCTCAAAAGTGTGGATGTTTGACTGCCATATCATCCGTACTAATATAGTTCCAATCAGCATTAAAAAAGACCAACAAGTGACAAAAGACTTGCATATTTATGCACGCTGTCGTATATTTATCCATCACACAAAAGGATAGGAGAAAGTGGCAACGACGATTTCTGCTTCAATTATTGGGGCTTCAGGATACTCCGGTGCAGAGTTGATGAAGATCCTGCTGCGACACAAGCAGGTGAAAATTGAAAAGCTCTTCGCGAACAGCTCCATCGGCAAACGGGTTACGGATCTCTACCCGTGGTTCGGCGGACGTGTGGATTCAGTCTACGAGCAATACTCTGTCGATGCAGCGTGCGCGAGCGACATTGTATTTGTTGCGCTGCCGTCAGGTGAAGCAATGAGTATGGTTCCGGACCTACTCGGGCGCGGTAAGAGAGTGATAGACCTTGGCGGCGATTTCAGATTCAAGGACGCTTCCCTGTACGAAAAGTTCTACAACCATGAACATAAGGCAAAAAACATTCTGCATCAAGCGGTATTCGGCTTGCCTGAATGGAACCGTCAACAGATCAAATCGGCTTCTTTGATTGCCAATCCGGGATGCTATGCGACAAGCGCGATTCTGCCGCTGGCGCCGGTTCTAAAGGAAGGCATCGTCCAATCTCGCGGCATTTCCGTCAGCTCCCTGTCGGGAGTTTCCGGTGCCGGGCGCAGTGCAAGTGTTGATAATTCGTTTACCGAAGTCAATGAATCGGTAAAAGCATATAAAGTGGGGGTCCACCAGCACGCTCCCGAAATCAAGACAGCGCTCGAAGCAATCAGCGGCACCACGGTATCACTCACGTTCGTACCGCATCTGCTTCCCATTACCCGAGGCATCTACACGAGCATCTATGCTCCGCTGGCGAAGGAAGTCACAACTGGTGACGTTCTTGCCGCGTATCGAAAATATTACATCAGCGAGCCGTTCATCCGGGTATCCGACACAGCGATACCTGAGATAAAGAACGTCAACTACACAAATTTTTTGGACATCGGATTTCGGATCCATGCCGACAACAATCAGCTTATTATCCTCTCGGTAATCGACAATCTTATCAAGGGAGCCGCCGGCCAGGCGGTTCAAAATATGAATCTCATGTTCGGGTTCAATGAGACGGAGGGACTTCTTTCGTGACAACAATTTCAATGGATGAATGCAAGGGGGGTGTTACCGCTCCCAAAGGATTTCGTGCGGCAGGCATGTATTGCGGCATACGGAAGGTTAAGAAAGACATTGCAATGATCGTATCCGACGTGCCTGCGACATCGGCCGGAGTCTTTACGCTGAACAAAACACAGGCAGCCTGCGTGCTGGTGGACAAGATCCAGCTCAAGCGATCGCCGGTGTGTTCAGCGGTGATCGTCAACAGCGGTAACGCGAACGCGTGCACCGGTGAACGCGGACTGAACGACACGTGGGACATGTTGAAAGCAACGGCAAAAGCGCTGAATGTGCCTGAAGAACACGTGATGATCTCTTCAACGGGTGTTATTGGCCAGTATATGCCGATGGACAAGGTCGTTCCGGCTATCACCGAACTGGCAGCGAAACTAAGCACGGGTGGTAACAGCGATGCTGCTGAGGCGATTATGACTACAGATACTTTCCCAAAGGAAGCTGCGGTGCACTTCACGCTGGGTAAAAAGGTCGTAACAATCGGAGGCGTGGCAAAAGGATCGGGAATGATCGCCCCGAACATGGCAACCATGCTTGCATTTATCACCACCGATGTCGCCATGTCGCAGGAGTTGTTGTCGAAAGCGCTGCTCGCAGCAAACAATCGCTCCTTCAACCGCATTACGGTGGATGGCGATATGAGCACGAACGATATGGTGCTCGTCATGGCAAACGGGATGGCAGGGAACGCTCCGCTGGCGGAGAAGTCAGAAGAGTTCCAACTCTTCAGCGCAGCTCTGGAATATGTACTGATCAAGCTGGCCAAAATGATCGCGAAGGATGGCGAAGGTGCGACAAAGCTGATTGAGATTATGGTCAAAGGAGCGACGTCGGAAGAAGAGGCGGCTCAGGCAGCCCGAGCAGTTGCGAATTCAAACCTCGTCAAAACGGCAATCCATGGCGCCGATGCGAACTGGGGACGCATCTTGGCTGCCGTCGGCTACTCAGGCATTGATTTCAACCCGGACAATGTGGAGATCTCATTTGGCGAGCTTCCGGTGCTGAAGAAAAACTATGAGATCGTGCTGGATGAGGAGAAAGCAAAAGAGATACTCGTGAAGGACTCAGTCATAATCGTCATCGATCTGAATCAAGGAAATCAAGTCGCCCGGTTCTGGACGTGCGACCTGACGAAGGAATATGTCCATATTAATGCGAGTTACCGATCATGATTGACGCCACTCGAAAAGAGGAAGTGCTGATCGAAGCGCTGCCGTATATACAAACGTACGAAGGCAAGACGTTTGTGATCAAATACGGCGGGGCAGTGATGACAGATGAGAAGCTGAAGCAGACGTTCGCCAAGGATGTTACGATCCTTCGCAAAATCGGCGTCAATATCATCATTGTCCACGGAGGTGGCAAAGAAATAACGCAGACGGCGAGCGCACTCGGGGTCGATACCACCTTCGTTGACGGTCAGCGCTTTACCGATGAGAAGATGATCGAGGTCGTACTCATGGTGCTTGCCGGCCTGGTCAACAAGGAGATTGTGAACCTGATCAACACGAACGGGGGGAATGCCATTGGGCTTTGCGGTGTGGATAACATGTTGCTGAAGGCGCGCAAACTGGTGACAAACGGAACGGACCTTGGACTTGTTGGGGAGATTACGAATGTGAACCTTCCATTCCTTGGGCTGTTGCTGCAGAACGGGATGATGCCCGTGATCGCGCCGATCGGCATGGGAGAGAACGGGCAGTTGTTCAACATCAATGCGGATCTTGCCGCTGGAGCTGTGGCGACAGCATTGAAAGCGGAAAAACTTGTCTATCTGAGTGACACAGAAGGGATTCTGGTAAAAGAGAAGCTCGTTTCAACGATGACCAAGTCGGAGGCAACCAAGTTCATTCAGGAAGGTGCGATCTTCGGTGGCATGATTCCGAAGGTTACCTCGGCGTTCGACACGCTGGATGCCGGTGTGAACAAAGTCCATATCATCGACGGCCGTATCAAACATTCGCTGCTGCTGGAAATTTTCACGGATGAAGGGATCGGCACGCAGATGGTACATGAGTAGAGAATGTATTCACGAGAACACTCTGAGATGTCCGATATCGATCAAGAGGACCTATGAATAAACAACGAAGACATTTCGCGATCAAACAGATCATAACTCAACAGATAATTTCGAACCAGGACGAGTTGTGCCAGGCACTGGAAAAGGCTGGTTTTACGGTAACGCAAGCAACCCTATCGCGCGACATGAAGGAGCTTGGCATCGCGCGTGTCCATAGCGCAGACCGGGTCCGTTACATACTCAACATCGAAAGCGAAGAGCGCAGGCTCGTGCCGCTCATCGGGTATGAAATCGAGAGCATCGATTCCAACGAGACCATGATTGTCATCAAGACGCTGCCGGGTCGGGCGCAAGGGGTTGCAGAGATCATCGATAGCATGCATCACCCTGCAATCCTCGGGACGCTTGCGGGGGACAATACAATCTTTGTTACACCCGCATCAGTCGCGAAGATTGAGGAGACGCTCGAACTAGTCAAGGGTTTTACCACGTCGAAGAAACTGGAAGTCGCGTAGAGATGAATTATGTTTAGAGCCCATCTCAAAAATCCCAGCAAAGAATGGGTCGGGCGAGTGCTCAAGATGAGAAGCGTGTCACAGAGAGACACAGAGTGAGCACAGAGATACACAGAGGGATCTTCTCTGTGGCACTCTGTGATTCTCCGTGGAACTCAGTGTAATTATAGAAGCATCACGCAGGGCGAGTATTCATCTCTATATTTGAGATGGCTTCTAGTGTGTAACAAGAAAAACAACCGAGCTCCGTCAGGAGCGATATGAAACTGTAGTTCTACCCAACCACGTTTTACGAAGGACATGAACATGAAGAAGCAAAGAATAGCTGTCGCATATTCCGGAGGTCTCGACACATCAGTGATTGTGAAATGGCTTCAGGAGAAATATAACGCAGATGTCATCACGGTAACCGGAAACCTGGGCCAGAAGAAAGAACTGACAGGCGTTTCGGAGAAAGCATACAAGACCGGCGCAAAGAAAGTTTACATCCAGGACCTGCGGGAAGAATTTGTCGAGGAGTACATCTTTCCGGTGCTCAGAGCCGGGGCATTGTATGAACACACCTATCCGATGGCAACATCGATCGGTCGCCCGTTGCTTGCCAAATCGCTGGTCGAGGTGGCGAAACGGGAGCGTTGCACGGCTGTTGCTCATGGCTGCACCGGCAAAGGGAATGACCAGGTGCGGTTCGAAGCGGCGATCGCCGCGCTTGCGCCAAATCTGAAGGTGCTGGCTCCATTGCGTGATTGGGAGTTCAAATCACGCGAAGAGGAAATCGCATACTGCGAAAAGCATGGCATTCCAGTGTCAGCGACAAAGAAGAACCCATACTCCATCGATGAAAACGTATGGGGGACGGCGATAGAATGCGGCGTTCTGGAAGATCCGATGGTTGAGCCCCCGGCGGACGCATATCAGCGAACAGTGTCTCCGCAGGACGCTCCGGACAAGCCAACGTATGTGACCATCGAGTTCAGGCAGGGTGTCCCTATTGCCCTCGATGAAAAGAAGATGTCGGGATTTGACATCATTGATTCACTGAACGAAATCGCCGGCGCAAACGGCGTCGGACGCATTGACCTTATCGAGAACCGCTTGGTTGGTATCAAGTCGAGAGAAGTCTATGAAGCCCCTGCAGCTGTTGTCCTTCATTTTGCCCACCGGGAACTGGAGCGGCTGACGCTCGACAAGGAGGTGGCGCACTATCTCGGAAAGCTATCCCAGGATTATGCAACGATGATTTACAACGGCCTCTGGTTCACGCCTCTCCGCTTGGCGCTTGACGCGTTCGTGAACGAGACGCAAAAGACCGTCAACGGTGTTGTGAAGCTCAGGCTCTACAAGGGCAATGTCGAGATTGCCGGACGGATGTCGCCAAATTCGCTCTACGACACAAAGCTCGCAACGTACACAGTGGAAGACACCTTCGATCACAAGGCGAGTGAAGGTTACATCAAGATCTTCAGCCTGCCCGGAAAGACGTTTTATCAGGTGAACCCCAACGGATTCGCGAAGAGGCATCGGCTGAAACGAAAAGTGAAGAAGGTCGCGGCCAAGGTGCGAAGGTAGCAGCGTTGCACGTCATCCCAAGGGAATGCTTTTCAGATGACGTACCTGAGCAGGTGACCGAAGGATCTGCCCCCTGGTTTCGTCATCGCAGGTGGGCTGACATGTTTCAGATTCTTCGCTCCGCTCAGAATGACATACACTTTTTTTTTGACAACCTGTTTCGTGCGAAGCCGGTGAGATTTTTCACCGGCTTTGCTGTTGCTGATAACTCCTCTTGACATCCTCATTTCATTGCCACACCGAACACCTTCGTAAGAAGTCGGTTCTAGAGCTGATGTTATCTTGAGATTCTCACTTCTGGAAAGCTCCACAAAAGTTGCATGGGTGTATGCTGTATGATACGCCTAGGCCTTTCCGCGATAGTTGATAATTGCTAAGATTGGGTTTTCTCAGAGAATTATAGTAGTCTTCGTGGTACAAAGGTTGAAGAGTGTTTTAGGTTTGGCCCTTTTGGCCGAATTGCCCCCCAGACACCGACCGGATCCCAATCCGTGAAAAACGTTTCACTCGTACCCACACTAAGCCCGAAACTAACAACTTTTCGCGTGCATCTGAAAAGCTATCTCAGTTTCCTTCTTGTGGGCATTGCACTCCTTTTCTCTACGTCCTGCAATCACACTTTTTCCCCCAAGGCTCCCTTCGAACAGCAATTGGTTGTCTATTCGGTACTGTTGACCGATCGCGACATTCAGTTCGTGCGCGTCTACACGAATTATGACGTATCTGGATTCGATCCTTTCCAAAACAAGTCGGACACGCCCGTCACCGGAGCCCAGGTAGTTATCACAGGGCCGCATGGTTCGTACACGCTCAAAGACACACTCCTGACCCGCCCAGACACAAGCCGGTACAAATCTCCAATATCCGCGTATGCAGGACGATGGCGGGCGGAACCAGGACAGACCTACAAGCTAACCGTCGATGCACCTGGAATTGGTACCACGAGTGCGTCGGTGGTGACCCCCAGCCTATCACAGACAAAATATTGGTATAGCATCGATATACTGGATGACCCGGATAACTACAAGGGGACGAGCTCGGTCGGAGCTTACACCGGGCTCTTGCAGTCCACGAAAGGTTTCTCGTTTCAATTGGTGATCGAGTATCTCGTACTGACCCCGGCCGGATGGAAAACGGAGAGCATAGAAGTACCTGTGTGGGCATCCTCCAACTTTGCATATGTCGGTTATCCTTCGGTCTACAAGGTATACTTCTATGCCGGCGGAGTGTACTCAAAGGACATCTACACAAGGACACTTCAGAGAGTGTACAAGCTCTATGCCGGCTCGAAACTGACATTCCAGAGAATCATGTTTCGCTTCCTTCAGCTCGATCAGAATTGGTGGAACTACTACAGTACCGTGCGCAAGTTTCAGGACCCGTTGTCGATCAGGCTTGACGAGCCAGACTTCACAAACCTCAGTAACGGGTACGGATTGTTCGGCGCGCTCACGGTTGATTCGCTCGAGCACACATACCCTCCCGAGTTCCCCTATAACCGTTGATGAGGCACTCGACAACATACCGGTTGCTGGCTGCGATGATCACCCTCAGCGTAAGCGCTGTTCTTTCCTTGGCGCAGGGAGTTGACGTGCGGGGTATTGTCTCCGATAGCCTTACTGCCCAGCGCATCCCGTTTGCCAACGTCATGTTGCTCAATACTTCAAGAGGAGCTGCCACAAACAACAGTGGATTCTACCTTATCCCGCGTGTTCCACCGGGAGAGTACGAAATCGTGGCATCGGTGATCGGGTACAGGAGAAAGGTGCAGCGATTGATTGTCAGACCCGGACAGCCCGTCGACTTGAATTTTCAGCTTGCATCAGCGCCTGTCGAAAACGAAGAAGTTCTCGTGACAGCAGCACGGCGTCGTGAGGTCACTGAGATCAATACAAGCGTCCATCTGCTGGAGCAAAAGGATCTGAAACTGGCCCCGGTCATCGCGCAGGAGGACGTCTTCCAGTCGTTGAAGATGCTTCCAGGGATAGTGTCAACGAGCGACGTCAGCTCGAAATTCTACGTCAGGGGTGGAGCGGGGGATCAGAACCTGGTGCTCATCGACGGCATGAAGATCTACAATCCGTTCCATGCGATGGGAATCTTCAGCGTGTTCGATCCGGATATCGTACAGAACGTCGAGATGTATACAGGTGCATTTCCAGCCGGGTACGGTGGGCGTCTCTCGTCTGTTGTGAACATCAGCTCGCGTGACGGCCGGTCCGACAGGCTTTCCGCAAAGGCCGGTCTCGACTTTCTTTCAACCAAAGTTCATCTCGAAGGGCCGGCCATTCGCGGCACGACGTTCATGGTTAATGCACGAAAATCTGAATTCTCTGAAACATTCAAGCATATCGTGAACCAGGATGTTCCCGTGGATTTCTATGACGTTTTCGCCAAAATGAATATGCAGCTTCCGGGAGGCTCAAAGGCCGACTTCAGCCTGCTGACCACGTCCGACAAGCTGCCGTTCGCTCAGAACAGCAGTGGTGGGCTTGCCCAGGAGCCTGATTATTTCTGGCGCACGACGGCCTTCAGCTGTTCGTTCTCAGACCTCATTGCAGATCGCGTCTTTATTCAGACATTCGCGTACTATTCGTCGTACCGCGCTAACAGAGGTACGTCGCTCAACTCCACTCTTACCCCCTCTTCTACAAGCGTCAGGGAGGCCGGTCTTCGCGCACAGGCGACATATTACACGGATGCGCAGGACCTGTTCTTCTTTGGTTTTGATTTCGGTTTCCCGTCAATCGAGTACAGGCCAATTGATATACCCGGTCAGCTTTCGAACTCGTACCATGATTTTGTTGATGCGTCCACCTGGGTGAGATATCAAGCCAAGTTCGAGAGGTGGCTCGTCGATTTGGGCCTGCATGCGGATATCGGATCAATTGTCGTCGGTGAGCAAGGCATCGAAGGACTGCAGCCGCGGCTGAACGTAAGCTATGATTTCTTGGGTAACTGGAAGTTGAAAGCATCGGTTGGAACGTTCAGTCAGCGCTCGATCACGGTAAACAATGAAGACGATGTCATGCCCATCTTCGACGCATGGATCAAAGTGCCGGGAAACATTCCGCCTGAAAAGGCGGTCCATTTCGTCACAGGTGTCGACGGAAACCTCGATGCAAAAACATCGATAAGCCTTCAGACGTACTACAAATACTACAGCTCTCTCGTCGTGTACAATCGTGACAAGATTGATGCTTCCGATCCGGATTACATACAAGGGACGGGCAAATCGTACGGTGCCGAAGTTCTTCTTCGTTCCAGGATCTCTCTTGTTGATCTCTATGCCAGCTACTCGCTCAGCTGGACAACCGTCAACAATAGCGGACTTGTGTACTATCCACGCTATGACCGCCGCCATCAATTGAATCTTCTGGCTTCGATTCAACCATTCGCGCATTGTGAAGTCACGGCGAGATGGGAGTACGGGAGCGGATTTCCGTACAGTGCGACTGTCGGGTACTTTGACCGGCTCATGCTCGGCAATCCTTTTCACGACCCCATCGAGCTCGAGACAGGCCAGCCGTACACCGCGATTGGCGGCAAAAACGCAATGCGGCTTCCGCAGTATCACCGGCTTGATCTGAGCGCTACATACCGCATCACAATTTTCGGAATCAAAGGATCGGTTGGCGGGCAGATCATCAACGTGTATGACAACATCAATATCTTCTATTTCAACAGGAAGACGGGGGAGCACACGGAGATGCTACGGTTCTTCCCCTCTGCCACGCTCAGCCTGGAGTTTTGAAAGAGGAACGGATTGACGATGCCAGTTTTGCAAAGACGATTACTCGTTCCGGCGCTCTTGATTCTTTTGATTCAGCAGTCATCCCTTACACAGGATTTGCAGACGCAGACCCCTGATCCTTACAAGCTTTTCATCAAACTCAAGGAAGGATCGAAGTTACTCAAGATCGCGCGCACACTGCGAGAGCATCCCAGCAAGTTGGACACCCAGCAGCAAGCTGCCGAATTGATTTCGTTTGAAGCTTCATCGGGCATTGTGCGACTGCGCGCAGTCAAGCCTGAAGCTACGCTGGATCAACTTCCTGGCGGCATCGAGCGCCTCTTTGTCGCATCGCTTGCCGAAGGCACCGACCTGACTCACGCTCTTGACGCGGTTCGCACCTGCGATCAAGTGGAATATGCAGAGCCGGTGAACATGTCCGGCGGCGGAGACGCTTCCATCCACTTCACTCGACCCACCCAGGAGAGAGCCGAAACATTCGGCTTTCCTAGCGATTATTACTTTTCGCTTCAATTTGATCTTCACAACACAGGTCAATCGGATGGCACGCGAATTGGCATTGTCGGCGCAGACCTCAACGTGATTCCAGCCTGGAACATCACAACCGGAAGCGGCGATGTCCTGGTGGCATTTCTGAGCACTGGCTTACCCGCGAACCTGATGGAGATGACGAATCTGAAATATCGAGGCTACAGGGTGTTCCGGGGATATAATTTCGTCGTGGACAATTCTGATTTCACAGACGATAGTGGCATCGGCTCTGATGTGGCCGGCATTGCAGCTGCGACAGGAAACAACAATTACGGTATTGCGGGCGTAGATTGGAAGTGTCGGATCTTGCCCGTGAAGGTAGCAGACGCGAACTTCAAGACCTCAGCGGACTGGGTCACCCTCGGTTTGACATACGCCGCAGACCAGGGTGCAAATGTCATCTGCATAGGATGCTGGGCGATGCACCTCGAAAGTTCTGCCCTCAAAGATGCAGTTACATACGCTACTTCCAAAGGTGCGATTATCGTTGCCCCTGTAACCGCCGGATACAGTTACTACAATTCATATCCCGCTGCAAACGACAGAGTGATGTTCGTTGGGTCCACCGATAATCAAGACAAAAGGTATCTTAGCACTTACGGACGCGTTGACTTCATGGCATCGGGAGACAAGAACTTGGGTTTATATAAAACGGAGGGAATGTACGGAAATCTCAGCGGGCCCTTGGGATCCGCGCCTCTAGTCGCAGGTGTTATTTCACTGATGCTGAGTCTCAACAAGTCGCTCACCTTCGAAGAGGTATACGACATCTTGAAAGAGAGCGCGGTTGATCAGATTGGGTTCCCAAACGAGGACACGCCAGGCTGGGACCAATACTACGGATGGGGAAGAATTAACGCCTATCGTGCGTTGCGCTTGGTAAAGGAGCGCACAAAGGAGATTCCTGGATGGTTCGGAGCAAACCAGAACCACCCAAATCCATTCAATCCAGCAACCACGATCGAGTATGACCTTCCCAAAACCAACGGTTCGAAGCCATCACAGGTTTCGTTAAAGATCTACAACTTACTTGGTCAACCAGTGGCGACGCTTATTGACGAGCCGCAGTCGCTGGGATATCACCATGCACAATGGAATGCTAGCGCGCCGAGCGGCGTCTATTTTTATCGACTGCAAGTAGACGATCGAGTAGTAATAAAGAAAATGATATTGGCAAAGTGAAGGGATAGCAGGAAGATTCTCATTGCCTCGCTCGATGTTGATGGAAGACAGGACGTCATCCTGAGGGAGTCGTTCGACTTCGCGTTGCTTGAGCGTAGAAATCGCTCACGACGACCGAAGGATCTGCTTCCGCGAGCTACCTGCGCGCGATGGCATCGTGATTCAGATCCTTCGCTTCGCTCAGGATGACCCTCACTCTTTTGGTGCAGTAGTTCTTGAAAGCCGGTGAGATTTGTCACCGGCTTTGCCATTTCTTCGGTTTCAACAAGCAGTAATGCATTCGGCGCGTGCGGGCTTGACGCTCTACAGCGGATTGAGTAGCTTACAACATGAGGATCGGAGATTCACGTCCGATCTGTGAACGAATCAGAGATCAAGCACCAGCAGACCATTGTATTAACAGCCCCTACAACCATGCGCCGCAGCTTCGTCTATTTGATACTTGTCTCAATTTGTCTCTGCACCACACGATCCCCTGGTCAGGCATCTCAGCTAAACAACGCAACTATTGACCGTCTGCTACACCGCGCCGATTCCCTCCTGGCGCACCATATGGTATCGGATGCGGAAGATAATTATAAGGGGGTGTTACGAATAGAACCAAAGTGCACGGCAGCATTGATGGGTTTAGGTAAATCCGAGATGGAAAGTCGCTCATGGTCGGAAGCAATTGATTGGTTTGAACAGGCGGCAGAGGCAGACAAAGACAATCTGGCTGCAAGATATTGGATGGGCATTTCCTACGGAGAGCGCGGGAGGTCCCGGTATGTGCTTGAGAAACTGCTGGCGATCGCTTCTAAAAACAGCTTCGCGAAGGAGCGCGCGGCGCTTGCAGTGGTGCTGGCCAGGGATTCCACATACAGCGATGCCATTCTGCAAATGGCCTTTAGTTATGCGTACGAGCAGGATTATGATCCGGCCGTTCCACTGGCGTTGAGACAAATCCTTGTGACGCCGGGCCTTCGGAACGCGCATGTCGGGCTTTACAAAATCGCCCGTGAGGCAATCGGCATGCACGAGGGAACTGCACCTCCTCGCTGGTTGTCGATGCCGCTCCTGTCCTATGGAAAGTTCTTCAAAGCTGAATGGGAGCGGAAAAAGGGAGGGCTCAATGAAGCCGAGCGCATTCTGAATGAATTACTCCCCAATCCGGGTCTTGTACGGAGACCGCTGATCCTTCTGTCGCTGGCACGGATCAAAGCCCGGCAAGGGCTGACGGCAAAGACCGAGCAACTTGCCCTGGACGCCGTTGAAAATATCCGGACCCTCGGCGACGCGGATATTGTCTTCGAAGACATCAAATATATCATGAACGACGAAGAGCTGAGCTCATATCGTTTGCTCAGAACAGGGACAGATGCGAAGAAATTTTTCGCAACCTTCTGGACAAAGCGAAATCCGTATCCCGCAGAGCAATCGAACGCCCGCATCGCTGAACATTACAAGCGTCTGGTGTATGCCGAACAGTGGTTTGAACAATTTGGTCGCAAGACATTTGCCCCCGAAACCATGCCGCTCGACTTTCCACAAGCGTATTTCCTCAACGAGGAATTCAACGATAAGGGGATCATCTATCTGCGCCACGGAGAGCCACATCAGAAAATTATCACCGCGCGGTCAGGTCAAGACGTTGCAGAATCGAATGAATCATGGGTGTACCACGCCACGGACGAGTATCCGCAGATGCTTTTTGACTTCTTTGTTCCACAAGGGGGACACATTACGGAGTGGCGTCTGACCCCCGTCCTTTCTGACCCCTACATGTGGGAGGATAGGATGGAGTACTCGAACGCGTACTTGCGATTGATTCAATCGCAATCGTCGGGAGGTATGAATGAGGATTTTGCTCGGGCAACCGACGAGGGGAGGCAGATGGTGAGCATGGGAATCTCGAGCGATCGCTATGAATATACGAAGGAGCTAAAGTATTATGAATCGCCGATTTCGTTCACATGTTTCCGCGGTGCGTTTGGGCAGACTCAGGTGAGCCTCGGGTATGTTATATCGCCGGCAGAAATTGGGAGTGCATTTCCGGACTCAGTTAAGCAGTTCACTGTCGCAGCTGAATATTCGATGTATGACTCTGCGTGGAGAAAAGTCGCGACGTCGCAAAAACAACGACAGTATACGCGGGCCGGCGTAGACGGCGATGTAATGATCGAGAGTTTCCGGGCCGGTGTTCTGCCTGATTCGTATCTGGTTGCCTGGCAGGCAAAGCCCATTGACGGCAATCAGGTGTTCAGCCACAAGCAGCGGGTATTTGTTCCCGATTTTTCCGGCTCGTCGTTAATGATGAGCGATCTTGAATTGGCATTTGCAATCGAGCCCGCCAGCGGATCGACCGGATTCAACATGGGCTCTCTTTCTGTCGTCCCGAATCCTTTGAGGCGGTGCCCACTCAACCGCCCGTTGTATCTCTACTTTGAAGCCTACAACCTCGCGAAGGACGGGAAAGGGAAGACATCATACACCATTGAATATCAGCTGACGTCGCTCGAACTCGAGAAATCGTTTCTGGCCCGACTTCTGACCGCGAATAAGAAAACCTCAATTACGGTGCCTTCGGAACGAAGCGGGAATGAAGACTGGTCTCCTGAGTATGTTGCTATCGATGTCGGCGAGCTTGAGCCGGGGAAATATCAGTTGCAGGTGAAACTGACGGATAATGTCGCCAGGAAGTCGGTCCTCCGATCGATCACGGCGACTATCTATCAACGACGTTAATACTGCGTCTTGAAAGTCACTTGAATAAGTCGACAATCCAACGAAACAGCACACACCCCTCATTCCCCTCTCTCGCCCCGCTTGCCTCCCACGAGAGGGGACATTTAGTTCACGATATGGGAGGCGATGCAGCGAGCTTTGAAAGTCCCCTCTGTGTGATGGCAAGAGCGTTGGGGAGAGGGGATGTAAGGGGTGTGTGTTTCGCTCTTTTTCGGGATCATGTGAAAGCTCACATGGGGAATTACAGTTCTTTGTTTAGGAGCTTCTTTGAAGCGGCTCTTAGATACTCCACGGGTTTATGGTTGGTGCGGAAGTGAAGATGAACATTGCCCAGCAGAGTGCTCTTGATCAGGGTTTGTACGGGGCACCGGAGCTGAAGAAACGCTACAGGGATTTCTTTGTGAGGGGTCTGGGCATCTCGATCGCTCTGCATTTCTTCATGGTCGCCGTGTACTGGATGCCACAATTCCTTGCAGGCAAGCAAATAGAACCGCGCGGCACCCTGATTGTAAAGTACGCCGATCTGGGCCCTCCTCCATCCTTGCAGCACGACCTTCTGCACGGAATGCCATCAGCGAAGTTCGCGTTCAAGGATTTCAGTTTCGGCGTTCCGGTCCCCCTCCCTGATCTTCAGGTCCAGGAAGAAAAACCGTTTCCCACGGTGGAGCAACTTTCCGACATGGGAAATGTCGTTGGGAGCGGAAGTGGCGGCGGTATATCGATTCCAGATAGTGTTCAGGGGGACTTACTGGGGAACGATCTGGAAGGGCTCACACCCGACGTTGCCCCGGTGCTCATGAAAATTGTTGTCCCTCAATATCCCGAATCGGCAATGAAGAAAAAGATCAGCGGAACCGTATGGCTGAACGTGTTGGTCGATGAGAAAGGGGCGGTCACCACGGCCCGGGTCCTCAAGAGCGACGCCGATGAATTGAATGACGCCGCTATTCAGACGGCAAAGAAGTACACTTTCATCCCTGGCACCTACCATAAGAAGCCGATACCGGTATGGGTGTCGATTCCGATTCAGTTCAGACTCGAAGGAAATTGATATAGGCTGATCATACTGCTTCATGAAGTAGACCACGAAGGCGCAGAGGAAAATCGAATCATATGATCGACTTTGATAGTCGTCTGCATCATCTTCTCGCGACGAGAGTTGTTCATGCCGATGTGAATTCCCGCACTTGAGCTTGAATCTCTACCCAAATCTTGATTCATTGACCATTGCCATTCTCAGCTGAATCCAAGGAGACTACAACCATGTCCAAGTCGCTTCTCTTTCTGATATTCTTGATCCCTATTGCAGGGATCTCAGCATCTGTTCTCCACACGAATTACCCTCAAAGCGATTCGCTATTTCTGCGTGTGGTCGTTCCGGGTGATGACACAACGCGCTCAAATTCTCCAAAGCACCGGATCGCGGGCTGCACAAATCCGACGTCAAAAGCGTTTGTGAATGGGAAAGAACT
>Ga0187850_10001346_pt1 | contig 26988 bp, 19 predicted proteins | sample June2016WEW_4_15_FD_132436 | JGI IMG/M metagenome (GOLD analysis project Ga0187850, IMG submission 132436) | Peatland microbial communities from SPRUCE experiment site at the Marcell Experimental Forest, Minnesota, USA - June2016WEW_4_150 | ecosystem: Environmental > Terrestrial > Soil >...
ACAGTCTTCGACCGTTACCTCCCGGCTGTTGCAGACATCGATGCCGTCCGAATTGGCGCGGTAGCCCAGCAGCTTCACGTTCCTGACCGTCACGCGTTCCGAGCGGCGAATCGGGATGGTCCATGTGCTCGAATCGCGCAAGATCACCCCTTCCAGGAGAATGTCCTTGCCCTGCACCTGCACCAAGTGCCGTGCGTGGGTCGTGCAGAGGCTCCCATCGACGATTCCGCGGCCGCGAAACCGGATGTGTTCGCCCCGGAGCACAAACGTGGGAGAGTAGGTGCGCAGGCCACTGTAGCTGCTGACCTGAAACGGCTCCTCCGGCCGGATCACGCCGCGCACGACCGCCCCTCCGGCCACATAAACCGTCTGGTTGTTGGTCACCACCAGGTGGCTGACTTCGTGGATACCAGGCCCGAAACAGACGACATCCGGGTCGGCCGGCTTGGGGACATCGGTCTCCGGCGGATTGGCGAAAAGGTGCAGCGTCCCGACCCAGTCACCGTTCACTTCCAGGGTCAGGTGGCTCGGTTCTGCCAAGCTCAAGCTCAGGCTCCTCCCCTGCACGGTCGGACTAATCTTCAGAGAGGAGGGAAGGACCTTGACGGATTGAATGGCTTTCGGGCAGGTCACCGTTACGTTGACGGGCCCTTGCATATCGAAATAGGCAAAAGAGGCCCTCTCGAAATAATCGGCCGAGTGGGCCTTGTCGTCCATGGCCTTCCAGCGGAGCGCGGGATCAGCGGGGGCGACTTTGGCCACATAAACGGGGGCTTCTTGTCCTTCGATTTTCACGGAAAATGAAAACTCGGCCTTTCTCGCTCCGTAACGCACTTTGCACGTGGCCGGCTTGCGATTGCGGACTTCCGCCGACTGGAGCGTGCCGCCTTTCCACCGGAGATCGAGTTCGCCTTGTTGAACACCAAGGACCCAGCGGAGGCGGCGCGGCACAAGCTCAAGGAGTTGCGCTCTGAGGGCACTCTGACCAACCTCCTCTTAAGCGGGGATTTTACGGCGGGTAAGGATGGCCAGCCGGAATCCTGGGGTCATTGGCAGGATGAGAAGGAGTCGCATGGTTCATTCAGCCATGATCCGGGCGTGGGCGCTGCGAAGCCGGGCTCAGCCTGCATGAGCGGTATTGAGCACGGCGGCTTCGTCCAAACCATGAAAGTGGAGCCAGGCCGGCGGTATCTTCTCTGCGCCAAAGTCCGGCAGAGCGGTTCGGGCGCAGCCTAGTTGACGGCCCGCTGGCAGACATCGGAAGGGAAATGGACAGCCGAGGACGGGGATATGCGTTTCGCTGCGCCCGTCGCCGTTGATCCCTCGTCCTGGCGCCAGGTGGTAGGCATGGCCTCGGTGCCGGAGGGCGGAGGACGACTGGTTGTGCTCGCCGGGGTCAGCGGGCAGCAGAATCGGGATAACCATGTTCCTTTTCCACTCGTTTGCCTGGGGCGATTCCATGTGGAACAAGCTGCTCCAGAAGATGGAGGTGCCGGCGACGTGGCTGATGTCGGCACGGTTCTCTTTTGATCTCACTTGCCAGCTTTCTTGCCCTTGCCCTGCTTCCCTTGCGGATTGGCGGACGGGAAGGGTTTCACCTGGGCGCGTTCGGCCCAGGCTTCCCATTTGGCGGCCAGCTCCTTCACGCGGTCGGGCTGTGTGTCAGCGAGATTATGCAACTCGGTGCGGTCGGTTTCGAGGTTGTAAAGCTCCCAGGGGCCGTCGCGGCCCAGGCGGACGATTTTCCACGGACCCACGCGAGCCGCCGCATTGCCTTCGTGCTCCCAAAAGAGAGCGTTCCGCTCGAGGGGCTGGTTGGCAAAGGCCGGGCGGAGGCTCCGGCCTTCGGGGGGCAGGATTGGTTGGCCGTTGAACTTGGAGGGATACTTGGCGCCCGCGACATCGACGCAAGTAGGCATCAGGTCGATGAGATGGCCGGGTTGGGAACGCAGTTCGCCTCGGGCACGGATGCCGGCCGGCCAGTGGACGATGAGGGGCGTGGCAATGCCGCCCTCATGGTTAAAGTGTTTGTACCGGCGCAAGGGGGTATTCTCCAGCGTGGCCCAGGATTGGCCGCAATAGACGTCGGACTTCCCGCTGCCCAAGGGGCTGCCCTCAGCGCGGCCATTCGGCCCGCTCTCGGCGTTGCCGCCGTTGTCGCTCATGAACAGGATGAGGGTGTTGTCGAGCGCACCCCGCTGCCGGAGGGCGGCCACCAGCCGTCCCACGGCGGTGTCCATGTGGGCGACACAGGCGGCATAGATCGCCATGATATGGTCGAAACGGTCCTGGTCAGCGGGCGCAAGCGAATCCCACGGTTTGACCTCCGGAGGCCGGGGTGACAGCGGCCACGATTTATCCACGATCCCTAAGGCGATCTGCTTTGCGTGGCGCTGCTCACGAAGCTTGTCCCAGCCGAGCAAGTATTTCCCGCGGAACATGGCGATCTCCTCCTGAGGCGCCTGGAGCGGGAAGTGCGGGGCATTGTGAGCTAAATAGAGGAAAAAGGGCTTCTTCGCCGCCAGAGCCTCGTCAATGAACCGGATGCCGAAGTCGGTCCACAAGTCGGTCGTGTACCAGTTCTTGGGCAGTTCCGGCGCATCCAGGGCGAGCTTGCGTCCGTCGAGGTAGAGTTCCGCCCGCGGCGCGTCCGGGTAGTAGAAGCCGCCGGCAGGCGCATTCAGGCAGCGGTCAAAGCCGCGTTTCCAGGGCACGACGCCATGCTCCTGCCCCACATGCCATTTGCCGGTCATCGCGGTGAAATAGCCGGCTGGGCGCAGCACTTCGGCAATGGTCACGCAGCGGTCATTGAGCCGGCCGCGGTAGCCGGGCAGGCCCTTGTCTTCGGTCATATGCCCGACGCCGGCCTGATGGGCGTAGAGACCCGTCAGCAGGGTCGCGCGCGAAGGACAACAGCGGGCGGTGTTGTAGAACTGGGTGAAGCGCAACCCGTGAGCGGCGAGGTTATCCAGGTTTGGGGTCGGGATCTCGCTGCCGTAGCAGCCGAGGTCCGAAAAGCCCATGTCGTCGACGAGGATGATGAGGATGTTGGGTTTGGCGGGCGAGGCGCTTTCGGCGGCTGGCAGAGTCAGTCCGCAACCCGCCAGGGCGGAAAAGGCCAGCATCAGCCTCAATGCCTTCCGGAAAGCCAGGGTGTTCTGCCCCGCAAGGGCCTCGCGGCTGCAACCTGGCCTGGACATTTCACCGCTTGCACAGAGCGGCGGCGCTCCGACCGCAGCACGGTGAACCATCCGGGCTGGCGCCTGGTTTTCGTATCCGACCTCGTTTGTTTTCATGGAATTATAGACTAAGGGTATTAAGGGCAGGCGTCATTTCAACTCCAGCAACCATTGGCTGAAAGGCGTGGTGCGCGCGGTTTGCCACACTTCCGGCTGGAGATGGTCCTCACAGCCGGCGGTGCCCAGGACCAGAACTTCCAGGTCCTGTCCCACCATCTGCGAGGAGAGCGGAAAGTAATAGGTGTAGTTGCGGTCCCGCTTGCAGTTGGGGAATTCCCAGGGGTTGCTGGGATAGGAGGTGGCGCGGTCGGGGGCGCCGATGAGACGACCGCCGGCGGTGCGGAGAGCGGCATAGGCGCCCTCAACGCCATGGCGGCCGTTGAGGGCAACACAGAGGTAGCCCCCCGGGACGGCTTCTTCCACGCGCACAGTCCCGCTCCACGCCTTGCGGAAACTCATCCGGGAGAAGTCGCCGAGCCGGATTCACGGAAGTGGCGCCCAGCGCGAGGAGTAGCGTCGCAGCCATTAGAATTTTCATGCTCATTGTCTCTCTGTGGTCGTATTGAATGGTCACGGCTTAGGATCAAAGAATATCCCGCTCAATGTCACGCTGTCGCCCCGGACTTTGTTAAACCTGAACTTGGCGGATTTGTTATAGGAGTACACGAGATATTTGCCGGCGCCAAAGCCACCCACAATCTTGACGGGAGCAATCAGGTTCAACGTGTTGGCGTCGAACATCTCCACCGCCTCACGGCGGCCCTGGTTGTCCCAATCCACAAAGTAAAGTGCCACGTGATAATCCCGGGGCCCGTCAATGCCAATGGTGAGGGTCATGGTCTGGTCGCTGTTCGACATGCAGGCGGCGTTTCGTGGGGCTCCGTTGTCGGGTGCGGGCGCGAGCGCCCGCCGATCCGAGGTCCCTGAAGCCCAGGCCGTCCTATCGGGCAAACCGGATTTGGGAAACGCCCGGTAATAGTCCAACGAGGTAACGTACGGGGGCAGGGACTTCACATCACCACCTTTGGGGTTGTAGTTGCAGAGGACGTACCCTTCCTTGCCATAAGCACCGCCCCAATTCCCGCTGGTGGTGACATCCTGTTTTATGAAGCGGGCGGCATACTCTTCCAGCGGTTCGTCATAGACAGGCGTTTGTCCTCGGTACTCTACGGAGATGGCGTAAGCGCCAGGTTGCACGGCGGTGAAATAAACAAATCCGGCGTCCTGGCTGGCCCCTCCCAGCCCGGGGACGGGGTGATAGTGGCCGTCCCAGGCAAGCTGGCCGTTCATCAATATCCGCGTAATGGTCTTCTCGATCTTGGGCACGCCGATCCGTCCCAGGGTGCCGGCCGGCGGCACCACGGAGCAGGCGCCCGAGGCGACATCAAATCTGGCCCGGATTTCTCCGAAGGGCGTCGGGGTTGCCCCGGACACTTTGGTGAGGGTTCTCCCCAGATGGGGAACGACATCATAGGTTTTGAAGCCGGGCGAGGAGGGGACGATGCCGAGGACCTCTTCATTCAACCATTTTACCACGCCAGCGCCCCAGGGATGGCAAAGGCTGACGATTCCACTCTGGGAATTAGGCACGGCATCATTCGGACCGATAGCGGCATTCCACGACGGCCGATACACCTCGAAAGTCGTCGTCCCTCCATACCTCACCATGCCGCCCCAAAGATCCCTGACCGCCGACAACGCGTCGTCGTACTTGCCCATCCGGGCCAGGGCCTGCAGGATGAAATACTGGTTAAAGGGTGAAAGCGAAAGACGATTGACCCGATCGCGGAATTGGCTGTCAAATAGGGCATCCGGCTCACCGCCGGTCAGGAGCCCGGTGGTCACGGCGTCGGCCGCGGCGTGGAGACCGAAGTTGGAATACCAGGCGGGAGTTCTTCTCAGGTCGGCCATCTTGGAATTGGCATAACTGCTGTACTGGTCGCGTAAATCCGTGCGCCCGAGCATGCCCATGGCGGTGGCGAAGTCGCGCCAGGCCCGGATCGAAAGCATTTGGTACGCATTCTGCGCCTCGGGGCAGGGCCGGAACCAGATTTCAAATCCGGCGCAAAGCCGTTCGTCCCAGCCGTAGAATCTGAGGTTAGGATTGGTCCCAAAAACGCGATAAGCATCATCGAGCTTGGCGCACGCGTTGGTGATATATTTGGACATCGTAGCCGCGTCGCCGGTGTAGTTGTAATAGTCAAGGAGGCTCAACACCCAGTACAACGCATAGCTCTTGATTCCGTTGTTTTGTCCCGCAGTGTTGTCGAGGTTCTTGCGGATGAACTCGACATTGCCGAAGGCCACCAGGGCCGCGGCTTGCGCAGGGTGGGCGTCGCCCGTCCAGGAAATGCGGTCGCCGCGGTCCATAAGGATGGAGCCGAAGTAATCCCTACAGAGAGATGCCTTCACGCCATAGGCGGACATATACCAGACGCGGGTCAGCAAGGGGTCGTTGCAGGAAAAACTGCCTGCATAGTTGGTCGGCTTGACCTGGCACACGGCGCGAAGGCCCGTGATATGCCAGGGACGGGCCGGCGATTTCACATGGATCCAGGCGAAACGCACCCCGTCGTAAAGCTCCGGGTTCAGTTCGAGCCGGTAGGTATCGCCATATTTAACCGGGGCCCTGGTTTTGTGAGGCGCGGGTTCGTTGTATTCACTGATGCTCATCTCCACCCCGCCCGGGCAGTCGGGACTGTCAAATTCCACCCAAGCGCCGCTCTCGACCCCGAAATCCAGCAGAATCGACCCTTCGTCCTTGACGGCCACGTCTGGGGGGGCGGCGCCGGTCAAGGATGGCAGATTGCCGAAGGACGCCGGTTTATCGGTGGAAACCGCTTTGGGTTTGATCAGGTAAATCTCCAACGCGTCGGTCGCCTTGGGGTTAGGCCAGCGGTAGGCGACCAGCGGGTCCGGTGACTCCGGCACGGCCGGGGCGCTGAAGCTGCCAGTGCTGACGTAAGCATAAGGCTCGGGAATTGGCGACCGGCCCCCAATGGCCTGCGGTTCGGCGCCGGCGCTCAGGCCGGGAGCGACCAGCAGCGCCAACCCGCAGAGGAGATTCCTGGCTGCCGTCCCTTGGGCTGCACTACGCCTATTCTGGGCGGCCCCAGAACCCGACCCGCTCCCGGTCTGGGCAATCATAGAAATGGTCCCTCATGCAGACGTAGGCGGTCCTGGCCGCCTTTTTCCAGAGGATGTTATAATCGTTGTCGTTGCACTCAAACGAGCCGGCGAACGTGGTGTCGTAACCCGTCTCGCGGTACTTGACGGCTTTTACGGTGACGCCTGCCGGGATCGTGTAAATGGCCCCTTCACCGCTCACCCAGTTTTTCGCCTCGTAGGCCTGATTGCCGGAGCCTGTCTTGCAGGTCTCGGTTTTGGTCAGGTAGAGCACCAGTGGATTGCTCGAGTTGAAGCGGATCACTTTGCCTTCCGGAGCGTCGACTTCGATCCACGGTTGAAAATGGCAGTTGTAGGGGGTCGTGCAGACCAGCTTCCAGGGCTCGCTTTCGGCATGGGGCAGATCCTTCGAGACGGAAACATAATCTCTTAGCCCGTAATCCTTGATCGCCGCCAACCCCTGTGTTGCGAACAGCGCGGCCGTCGCCAGTATGAATGCCAGTTTGTGGTGTCTCATGCCAGGGCTGGGTTGCGTGGAGTTCATGGTGTCCCGCTCCTTCCTTGATGCCACGCACGTGGGTTTAGCGCTGCGGCTTCTCGATCAGGCTGATGATGCCCACATCAATGTACTGGCCGCCTTGAGTCTGGTGGCAGTGGACGGCGAAGACGTTCTTGCCGGGTCTGAGCGCGGTGCGGCCCTCGGGCGTCAGCGGCATTTCTTCGTAATCGGTGATGTAGCCACCTGCCTTGCCGGCGAGCACACCGTTGATGTAAACCTCGACGTCCTCATCGTGGTGCACGAGCAGGTACGGGTTCTCAATCTTCCCGGCCGGCCATTCGAACGAGCGCCGCAGCCAAATGTCGTCGTTCTTCCATTCGGTGCGAACGATCGCGCCGGGCGTCCCCTTGGTGCCGAAGCCCCCCAAACCCTCCTTCCATGCCGAGTCGTCGAAGCCCGGTTGGAGCCAGTCGCCGGCCGGTTTCTCGATGACATAACGCCAACGAACACCATTCTGCTGCGACGTAGGGACGATGGCGTTGACCTCGGCCGGAGGTAGAAGGTTGCCGCGATTGGCATCGGCCGCGCGTTGGAGGTCCACCTTGACGACCTCGCGATCGTAGGTGAGCAGCCCGTTGCACTCGCTTTCGACGTCGGTGATCTGCGTGTAGATGACGGCGCAGAGACCGGGGTTGTCCTTCAGCGCCCACGCTTTGGTCAGCAGCTTGACGTAGCTTCGCGTGAGTTCTTCCCGGCTGGACATGCCTCTATAACCCCACGTTTGCTTAGTCCAGGTGTGACCATCCACACCCAACCCAAGCCCGCCAAATTCGCCCAGCACGGCGGCGCGGGTCGCCTCCGGCTTCGGCGAGCCCGGACCGGGATAGTTGTGCATGTCGATGACGTCGCCGCATTTCTGATCGGTCCACCCACTCGCATTATTGACGAGCCGGCTCGGGTCCATTCTCTTCACCCAGGCGGTCAGTCGCTCGGTGTCGTACTGGCCCCAGCCTTCGTTGAACACGACCCACATGATGATCGAGGGATGCGTCCAGCGGCCCTCGATCAGCCTCTTCAACTCCACTTCAAACTGCTTCTTCGCCTCGGCGTTGCCGTTGCCGCCGGCGGCCATGTCCTGCCAGACCAGCAGGCCAAGCTTGTCGCACCAGTAATACCAGCGGTCCGGCTCGACCTTGACGTGTTTACGGGTGCAGTTCATGCCGAGCTTCTTCGTGCTCTCGACGTCAAACCTCAACGCCTCGTCCGTCGGCGCCGTGTAGATGCCATCGGGCCAGAACCCCTGGTCCAGCGGACCGACTTGGAAGACAAACTTGCCATTGAGCATGAGGCGGTTGACCCCCGCGTCGTCCTTGGCGATGGCGATCTTGCGCATGCCGAAGTAGCTGGTGACAGCATCCTGCCCCATTTCGATCCTCAAGTCGTACAGGAACGGGTCGTCCGGCGACCACAAGTGGGGATTGGCAATCGGCAGCCTCAATTCCTCACCAGGTTCGCCTTTGACGCGCGCAACCTCCTTGCCGGCTTCCAACGCCACGGCGACGACTCTGACGGCTTCTTCGATGGGGCCATGGAAGCGCGCGTTGACTTTCACCCGCACCGTACCTCCATCCAGGTCAGGCGTGATTTGGAGCGATTCGATTCCAGCCTCGGACACCGGCTCCAGCCAAACCGTCTGCCAAATGCCGGAACAAGGCGTATACATGATGCCGCCCGGTTTGAGCACTTGCTTGCCGTGCGGCTGCTGGCCCGCGTCGGTTGGATCGAATACCGTAACCGTCAGTTCCTGCGGGCCGGATGCCGTGAGCGAGTCGGTGATGTCGAAGCTGAACCCGTCATAGCCGCCACGATGCGTCCCGAGTTCTTTGCCGTTGACAGACACCTTCGCCTCCCAATCCACCGCGCCGAAATGCAGCAGCACCCGCTTGTGACCCCATTCCTTGGGCACCTCGAACGCACGCCGGTAGGTCAGCCGGTCGCTGTGTTTCATCACGCCCGATAGCGCCGACTCGACCGGGTACGGCACGAGGATCTTCGCGCCGGTGCCGTCGGCGAGCTTGAGGTCCCACAGGCCGTTGAGGTTCAGCCAGTCTTGGCGGACCATTTGCATCCGTGGATATTCCGGGAGCGCGTTCCCGGGCGAGACATCCTTAGCCCAGCGCGTCTTCAGTGGGCCCTCGCACGCCTTCCAGTCTTGGCCTTGAACGTGATTGCCATTGGTCAGGAGGACAATTCCGAGGATGGCGAGTTGTGTTTTCATTTGCGTTTCTCGGCCGACAGTTTGCCGGTAGTTCGCCTAAAGAAAAGGCAAAATCAGAAAGGCTGAACGCCTCCCGCCAGCTGCCTTCTTCCTGCGTCTAGCGGTTACGTTCACAACCGTGCGGCTGTCGAATGGAGTGCTGGTGTCTCCGGACATGGCAAAACGGATGGGCCGGGCACCGCCAGACGCCACTCCCGGAACGTCCAGAAAAGCCCACCCTCGCCATCGCTAGCCCCTGCGCGCGCAAATCTCTCTCACCATCGCCGTGTTTTCGCCGACCTGATCGTTCAACTAATGGGATTGCCGCCGAGGATCAACCGGGTGACCTCGTGAGGCCCCAGCTTTATCGTCGGCAACCGGGAGCCCCGGACGGCCCGGCGCCGGGCGTGGTTTGGGGCAGTTCTCCTAAAACCACTGCGCCGGTCGCCAAGCCGGCTGCCTGGCGCAGGAATCCAGAGCCAACGGGCAGCTTTTCGCGGTTTCTCGCATTCCTTGCGAAGCAAAAGTAGCATCCAGCCAGAGGCCGAGATTTACCCTGTTTTTACCCTCCGCATTTATTCCCGCAGTATCCCGCAGGGTGCCGCACTTCAGTTTTTGCCCAGAAAACACGCGTTTTCCCGAAGGAAATCGAGCCTTCTTCTGACTACGGATCAGAAGGCTGCAGGTTCAACTCCTGCTGGGTGCGCCATTTATCATCAAGGATTTACACAAACAAACTCCGCCTCAACTCCTTAAGGGTCAGCGGCCCACCGGCTCCCGTCAGCGGCGCCGCTGCGGGCTGAAAGCCCAAAGCATCGCCCGACTTTCCGCGCCAAAGCCGCTTCGTGGCTGCGGCCTCGGGAGCATAAACAGCCGCAAAATGGCCAATACAGCCAATCCAGCCAATCCAGCCAATGCAGCCTGGCCGCGGGCTACCCGTTAGTGTCCGGGTTCAGCAATCCAGCCAACACGGCCAATACAGCCAATACAGCCAATGGAGCCTTTGGCATCCCGCGCAAAAGGCGCTATAGCCGGCAGGCGGTGAGTGCCAAACTGACAGTGCCGCTTCGCTTCGCGCCCGGCCAGGAACCGGTTCCTGCCCGTTTCCACGCACGCGCCGGCGGTTTTTTCAGTTGTTTCCGGTTATTTCCACTTAACGGCGCGCCTGCCCTGGGCCAGGCGCGGCCGGGGCGAGGAAATCGAGGGGTGGGGGTTGGGCTGGCGGGGCGGGGCGACTGTCGTTGGCTGAGTTCGGGCGGTTGGCCGGGGGAGTGGGATATGCGGCCGTAGCCCAGGCGCTGAGCCGCTTTGGCTGGGGAATGGAACGAAGTCCGGAATTGCGTCTGGAAATAGCCGCGATTCAGAAGCAAATGCAGGAAAGTATAGATGCGGTCCCTGTTCGCTCAGGCTCCCGGGCGCAGCCGGCAGCACCAAGGCGACCTTCCTAACGATTTCCAGGAGTTGCGTGGTGGTTTTCGGTTCGCGAGGGCTTGCTCAGACGGAAAGCTGCGGCAGCGCCAAATCAGGGCGCCTGCGAGCGATTTCCCCCCGCAGATCCGCCAGCTCTGCAGGGCGCAGTCTTCCGCGCGGGGTTCGAGCTGGGATGGAAAATATCTCGCCTGTGCTCAAGCTCAGCTTCTCGCGGCGACTGTACTCGTGCGCATGTGGCCTGCTCGGCCAAGGGTCCGGGTCATTTTGGTGAATAATCCAGATGCGACCGCTGAGCTTGCACTTGAGAAGCCTGCCGATCGGGAGGCTCGCACCCGGCACGATATATTCGGGGCATAGGTACCGAGTCCAGTTGGCAAGCCAATCGGCCTCAGAGCCGCCTACCCGGGACGACGCAGACGCTGTTTTAAGCTGTCCGAGCAGGCTCTCTTTCATTTCCTTCGGGTCTCTGTTGAAGTCGCAGTATCCGGGCGGACTATTGGTACAAAATTCGCTCACAAACCTTTTGATGTCCTCGTGGGGAAGGTGCGGGTCTCCAAACCGCACAAGCGTCACCGCTCGGTTAGCGAGGGACTCCTCGAAGCATTGCGAGGTGAAGAGCACCTTCTCGTACACCTGCAGCGCATACTTGCTGTAGAGCGGTTTTCCGAGAGCAAGTTCATCGTGGAGGGCCCCCAGCTCGAAGCGGAAATGGTAACGTTCGTGAGCCCGGAGAAGCTCCACTGCAACCCTGCGAGCTTCCCTCGTACCAAGCCCTGCGTCCCGCATCAGTAGCAGTGCGAACCCGCGGAGGCCATCCTGACGGTAGAAAATTCCCCACCTGGCCGCAGGCCGTACCGCGTGGAACGGTTCGTAAACCGCGAGTGCGTCAAAGCCGACCTCGCGGTGGACCGCCTCGGCTTCAGACGCTGCCTCGTGGTCCGCGTCCGAAAAGTCCTCCAGGTTATAAGGCAGGGGCGGAAGCCCGAAGTTAATTGCCTCCCCCACCGAGCGTACCAGCGGATCTGAGTCGACATGTATCTCAAAAGGTTCTGTGTCCGCCTCCAGTTCTTGCAGTTGATGTTCCAGGGGCCGCGCTCCCTCAACCTCTGCGGCGGCGACTCTGGGAGCCCGCCCGGGCGGACGGTCTGTGAACGCCTCGGGCAAAACCTCGCGCGCTTGCGAAATGATCGCGTCGATGCTCACCGCGGTTGCCCCGGAAAGGGGTCACGTCTCAGCATCAGCTCACTCACCGCTTTTCTTTCTCTGGGCGCCCTGCCAATAAAGGAGGTGCGGTAGGTGCGTCTTTATCCCCATCCGCAGCCGTTCGGCGATCAAAGACAGCGTCATCGTCGTCTCTTGCCGCGGCCGCAGGGTGATGGACACCTCCACCGGGTCGCCCCTGCGGCGCCGGGCCAACTCCAGCTCCGTCAAGCCTGACTCCTTGAGCCGCTGTGAGTTCTCCAGGACGTGCTGACGGACAGCATCGCTCGGCGTGCTCGCGGAGTTGCTCGAACGCAAAGTCGCAAAGCTGCTGAGGGGTGTAAGTGGTTCCGTCCCGGCGCTGCCATGAGACGGGACCCTGCCCGGTGGCGGCCGGCACGAACAGATGGTCTTGAAGCTTCCTGGAGTTCTCGTGGCGCTCCAGGCGAAAAACGCCCACCCTACACTGGGCTCCGCTGGTCGAATTCCCCTCGGGGAGGTTGGTCTCTAACTCCAGGGTCAGGCCGCAGGGAGCTTCAACCGTCAATTCGAGCTTGGTGAAGGCATGTGGAAATGAATCGTACCTGCGCTCCGCTCGCTGACGTTTCCAACGATTTGGGGGCGCCTCGGCTGGCCTGCGGTCAGCCTCGCTCTCGACGAGATGAAGCAGCAGGTTCTGGGAGGCGGTGATGCGTCCGGCGATATCCTCGGCCATGTGGCTGGAGGGCGCTTTGGCTAGAGAAGTCATGAGGTTACATTACGCGCAGCCTGGGGTTTGTCCAATGGCGTTTTACGGGCAGCGGAATGCCATTAGATACGGCGCGAGATCCATCTCGTCTTCCTCGAATGGGAAGTCACCCGTACGCGCGCCCTGGACCATGACGTCGAACATCCCGCTCTGCACTTTCTGACACAACACCTCGTGCCAAGCCTCTAGCACTTCTGGATCGCAGGTCGTGTACTTGACCAGGAGTCCGAGGCTCGCTGTGCGTTTGCCGTGCAGCCGGTAAGGAATCACCACGGAGTGCGGCTTGGTGGTCATGAAGAGGCCTCTGGTGGTCGTCGTAACCGTGAACACGCTATCGCCCACCTGGATGTTCTCGGACAATTTCACCCGCATTTTATCCCTCGCAGTTTTACGAGGCTTTTCAGTCAACGCCGGTCTTGAATCGGATGTTGCAATGCAATTGACGCAATGTAGGCCTGGGAGGGTGCTCTTGCCCAGGATCAAATTGCCGAAAGGCTGATCCCACCTGCAGGCTCCGGATTGGGTAACCTCGTTGTAACGCCCGAACTGCCGCTCGTAGTGAGAGTAAGTGCTGGAAAACGCATCGTCCACCGACTTTTGTTCGTCCGAAATGAACTGGGCGGCAATCTTGTAAATTTTGCCATTTGGAAGTGCCGACAGGAAAATTGCCCAGGTGCGGCCATCGATGACCGAGTCCGGCGCTTTGAAAATGCGCTCGCCCTCATACGCTCTCGGAATCACAGTGTACTGCAAGGGCGAAAGCTCGGTGAGGCCTGAGCAACTTTCAATGCTCTGGTCTAGGGTGTAGATGCCGAGTGTCATGGCGTTTCTTTCGCGCAGATCCTTCTGCTCAAACTCGTCGCAGTTACTGCGCCGGCTTTTTGAAGGCCTCGGGGTCCAGTTTCGGGTTCACTTCGATGGCATCGAGCGTGACCGTCATGACCTCCTGGCCATCCACGCGCCGCGAGATTTGATGCGGCATCAGCAGCGGTCCTTCGGCGCGGTAGTCGGAGAGGAGATTCTCGACCAGCCCCGGGACGCGGGTGATGGGATGAGCGCCCTGGTAAGATTGCTTGGCCACCTTGCCGTCGGGCGCGACCCATAGCCGGCATTCCACGCCTTTAAAGGAGACGGCGAGAACCTGGCAATTGGCGCCCTCCACCGGCTCCTGGCCGGCGGCAAGCATTTGCAGGGAGGGATCGTCGTAGAAGTGCAAGAGATAAAGCAGGTTGCGGCGCTGCTCCTTGGTTTGCTCCTCCAGGGCCTCGGCGGGCAGCGGCTGGACATTCCCCCCGCTCAGCAGGAAACCCTCTTGGCCGTTGATCACCACCGTCTGCTCCCCCATCGGGCTGCTGAGCACCTGCCGCACTCGGTCGGGGAAGGCGATAATCGTGTTGTGCTTGAGCGCCATGGTTTGGTCGCCCATCTTCAGCCCCAAGCTGCCACCGGTCTTAATGGCCTCGGTCCGCTTGAGCGCCTCGCCGCCCAGGGCTTTGACCACTTTGGCCCAGGCCTGTTTTCCGGCCTCGAGGCTGGCGGCGCTCGCCTCGGCTTTCGGAGCCGTGTCGGGCGGCGGGGGAATGGTGATGTCCACCGGGGTCACTTTCCCCAGTTTGGCCAGGGGCCCATCGAAGTCCGCCGCTTTGCCCACGACCAGGAGGGCAAGCTGGTCCGGGTGGATATATTGCTTGGCCACACGCGCGACATCGGCGCTGGTGACCTTCTCGATGTTGGCCCGGTATTGTTCCAGGAAATCGGCGGGCAGGCCGTAGAAAGCGTAGGTCATCTGCTGCGCGAGGACCTTGGCCTTGCTGTCATAATGGAAGATGAACGAATTAAGGATGGAGTCCTTGGCCTGCTTGAGCTCGGCCTCCGAGGGCGGGTTTTCGATGATGCCGGTGATCTCCGCCCTGACCGCCTCGATGGCCTTGAGCGTGGTGGCGGATTTGGTCTGCAACCCGGCGCGGAACAACCCGGGCTCGTGGAAGCCGGCGCCGAGGGAACCATAGACACCGTAGGCCAATCCCTTTTTCGAGCGGACGTTGCTGAAGAGCCGGCTGGCAAAGCCGCCGCCCAGCACCTCGTTCAGCACCTGCACCGGAAAGTAATCCGGATTCCGCATTTGGATGCCGAGCTGGCCGAAGACAATGTTCGCCTGATTGACATCGGATTTCTCGATGAAGTAGCAGCCCGGCGCGGGTTGCTCCCGGTACGGCACGCCCGGCGCGACCAAGGCCCGCCCCGCGGGCCAGTCGCCAAAGACCGCCTCGCACTTTTGCTTCATCTCCGCGGCCTCAAAGTCACCGCAGACGCCCAGGAGAATATTGTTCGGCTGGTAGTATTGTTTATGCCAGGCGACCAGGTCGTCGCGAGTGACGGCCTTGATCGTGGCGTACTCGGTATTGCGCGCCAGCGGCGAGTCGGGGCCATAGACCAGGCGGGCGATTTCGCGCGAGGCGATGGCGCCCACCTCGTCATTCCGCCGGGCGATCCCGGTGTTTTCAGCCACCTTGGCCACGTCCAACTTGTCCTGGGCAAAGGCGGGCGCGCGCAGGATTTCGCCGAAGACTTTGAACACCTCGTCAAAGTCCTGCTTCAGACAGTCCAGGCTGGCTAAGCCCGAGTCATTCTCGATGCTGGTTTCGATGGAAGCGGCGCGGGCGGCGAGGAAATCGTCGATCTCGTCCCCGGTCTGGCGGAGGGTCCCGCCGGAGCGCTGGACCGCCCCCATGAGGCTGGCCAGGCCGACTTTGTCGGCCGGCTCGTAATTCGACCCGGTGCGGATGCGGGCCGAGACCTCAATCAAAGGCAGTTCGTGATCTTCCATCAGGAAAACCTGCAAGCCGTTCTTAAGGGTAAAAACCGTCGGTTTGGGAATCTTGAACTCGGGCAGCGCGGGGTATTTGAGCTCGCGATAGTTGTTCACCTGGGCGGAGCCGCAAAGCGCGCACACGGTCCCCAGGGCGGCCGCGAGCAGCAAAGGGGGGATTCTGGTTTTCATGAGGTCGTCTCCAATTCCACTTCTAGTTTGCCGTCGGCGCAGGGTTCTGGTTGACAATCATCGCCACCGTGCGGTTGGTGAAGACAAAAGTGCGCCGGGCGATGCGCTGAATGTCCTCCCGGCTCACCTTATCAATCTTCTCCACCGAGTGAAACAGTTCCCGCCAATCTCCGAAGAGGGCCTGGTTGCGCGCCAGGGCGCCCGCCAGGCCGCTGTTGCTGGCCAGGCCGTGGATCAGCTCCGCCTTGGCGCGGGTCTTGACCATCTTCAGTTCGTCCTCCGTCACCAGTTCCTGCTTCAGCTTGTCAATCTCCTCCCGCAAGGCCTTCTGCACTTCCTCGTTGCCGTGTCCAGGGCTGGGGACAGCATAGAAAATCATCTCGTTCGGGTACTTGGTGCCGGGGAACCCGGGGAAGGCCCCGGCCATCGCCGCGATCTTTTTGTCCCGCACCAGACTGCGGTATAGCCGCGCGGTCCGGCCGTTGGAAAGCAGGTCCGAGATCGCATCATAGACGGCTTCCTCGGGGTCGGTGGCGGCCGGTTTATGGTAGCCCTCGACATAGATCGGCTGCGACTTGTCCGGCATGCGGACTTCGCGCTCGGCGATCTGGTTCGGCTCGATGGTGCGCACCGGCGGCGGCGGCGGAGCCGCGGGGAGCCGGCCAAAATAGCGTTCCAGCACCGGGAGGACCTCCCGCGCCTTGATCTGGCCGACGATGGCAATGTAAATGTTGCCGGGCACATAGTAGGTTTTGTGGAATTGCTCGGCATCTTCGCGCGAAAACGACATCAGGTCGCTCATGTAGCCGACCACCGGCTGCTTGTAAGGGTGGGCGGTGAAGGCCGTGGCGGCGAATTGCTCGATCAGGCGGCCAACCGGCTGGCTCTCCGTGCGCAGCCGCCGCTCCTCCATCACCACGTCACGCTCCTTGTAAAATTCCCGGAACACCGGCGCCAGGAACCGCTCTGTTTCCAGGTAGGCCCACAACTCGACCTTGTTCGCCGGCAGCGAGTAGAAATAAACCGTCGCGTCCGAACTGGTCGAGGCATTCAGGCCGACCCCTCCCTCCCGCTCAACGATCTCGCCAAACTCATTCTTCACGATGTATTGGTCGGCCTGCTCCTGGGCGTCCTTCCAGGTCTTCTCAAGGGCCTTGACCTTCTCGGGATTCGGCCCGCCCACCTTGCGCCGTTCCTGGTCGTAGGCCTGGTAGGCCCGGTCGATCCGCTCCAGAACCACCTTCTCGGCCGCGTAGTCGGTCGTGCCGATGCGCGTGGTTCCCTTGAACGCCATGTGCTCGAACATGTGGGCCAGCCCGGTGATGCCGGGCACCTCCTGGGCCGCCCCGACATCGACATAGGTAAAGAACGAGACCACCGGCGCTTCCGAACGCTCATAGATGAGGAACGTAAGGCCGTTGGCCAACCGCTGTTGTGTCAGCCGCTTCTCGAACGAGGCCAAGTCCTGGGCCGCCGCCTGGAAACCAACGCACACAATGCCCACCGCCAACCCGAGCCGGCCGGCCGCCAGGACCGCCCCTTCGATACGCCGGCTGGTTCGCTTGATATGAAAAATGCCTGGAGCTTGCACAACGCCATTGTCAAATCCCCTCCGCCAGGAGTCAAGGTCTAACGGACCCTACGCTACCTTGGGCGGATCCTGACACTGCCCCCGAGCGCGGGCGGAAGCCCTCCCCCCTTCCCCCCTCCCATCCCGCCAAGGCGGGATGGGAGGGGGGTGATTCGTTTTCCCACTTTACTCAGGGCGGCGGCCCGTCCCGCTCGGAGCGGGCCGGGCCTTGCCCTGGGCTGGTATGTTCTGCCCCTACAGGGCGGAAGAATGCCGCGTTGCGCGCGGGTAGAGTGGAATTGGTGGCAGTGTCGGGATGCGCCCCTTTACCTTGGGCGCATCTCCGAACCAGGGCTCTCTCCCAATCACGCCCCACGCCTGACCGTCGCGATTACTCCCGCACCACGGCTTGCAGGCGCTCCTTGAACTGGGCCACCAGTCTTTCGTGGGCGGCTTTGACTTCCGCGTCCGTCAGCGTCCGTTCCGGACTGCGGTAGGTGAAGGCGTAGGCCATGCTCTTCTGGCCGGCCGGAACGTTCTGGCCGCGGAACACGTCGAACAGCTCCACCGATTCGAGGTTTGCCGGTTTGGCCTGCTTCACCACCTGCAGCACCGCGTCGTGGGTCGTGGCTTCAGGCACCACCATGGCGACGTCGCGGCGGATGGAGGGGAACGCCGGGAGCGGCTTGAACGATTTAACCGTGTTGCGCCGGGCGAGCAGCAGGTCGAGGTTCAACTCGGCCAGCAGCACGGCATCCCGCAAGTCATAGCCTTTGGCCAGCGACGGGAGCAGTTGGCCCAGTTCGCCCAATTGGGATTTGCCAAGCTCAACCGTAGCCGATTCGACAAACAGCGCCGTGCTCTCAGGGCGGCGAGCATAGCTAACGCCGCGCAGACCAAACTGCTCGAGGAATTCCTCCAGCAGACCTTTCAGGTCGTAGAGGTCGAATCTGGCTTCGCGGTTTTCGCCGCCCCAGAACGGCGGGTTGCGCTGGCCGGTCAGGGCGAGGCCGAGCCGGCGTTGTTCCCGAACTCCGCCGGGCGAGACGCCCGCCGGACCGGCAGGCGGGGACGCCTGCCCTACTGGACCGGCAGGCGGGGACGCCTGGCCCACTGGACCGGCAGGCGGGGAGGCCTGGCCCACTGGACCGGCAGGCGGGGACGCCTGCCCCACTGCGGCAGTGAAGACCCGGCCGACCTCGAAGAGGGCGGCCTCGTTATTCTTGTGGCTGAGATTGTGCCGGAGGGCCTCCAGCAGGCCCGGCAGCAGGCTGGGCCGCAGGACATTCATGTCGCTGCTCAGCGGGTTGGCCAGCGGGACGAGCGCCTCGCCCGCCACCAGTTTGGCGGCCGTCTCTGAGATCAGCGTCTGGCCTTGGGCCTCGGACAAGCCCAGCCCGGTCAGGATACGCCGGGCCTCGGCCAGTTCGTCATGCACGGCGTCAAAAACATTCGCGCCAGTGGCGCCGCGCGGCGGCGTGGCAGGGATTCTGTCCACGCCATAAAGGCGGGCGACCTCCTCGATCAGGTCCACCTCGCGTTTGAGATCGACGCGGAAAGTCGGGATGCGGAAGGTTACCGGGGCGGGCGCGGCTGGTTCCGCGCCCACGGGGCGCGGTTTGCGGCCAACCGCTTTCAACCCAAGCTGGCCCAGGTAACCCTCCATCGCTTCCGGGCGCAGATTGATCCCGAGCAGTTCGTTGACCTTGTGGTGGCGGAGCCTGATTTGGCCAGGCTCGACCGGCTTGGGATAAGCGTCCACGACGCCCTGGGCCAGGTCGCCGCCCGCCGTCTCGAGGATCAACCGCGCCGCGCGCTGGCTGGCCCAGTCGCAGATGCCGATGTCCCCGCCGCGCTCGAAGCGGTAGGCAGATTCCGTGCGCAAATCCAGTTGCTTGGACGTGTGCCGGATGTTCTGCGGCTTGAAATAGGCGCTTTCAATCAACACCTCCACCGTGTGGAGGTTGATTTCGCTGTTTTGGCCGCCCATGATGCCGGCCAGGGCCACCGCCTTGGTTTCGTCCCCGATGAGCAGCATCCGGCTGGTGAGCCTCCGCTCCTGGCCGTCGAGCGTCACGAACTTTTCCCCTGCCGCAGCCCGGCGGACGACGATGGTGGGCCTGGCGTCGGGGCCGGCCTTGGCCAGCAGGTGGTAATCGAACGCGTGCAGCGGCTGGCCGGCCTCCAGCATCACATAGTTGGTGACATCCACCACGTTGCTGATGCTGCGGACGCCGACCTTTTCCAGCGCGCGCTTCAACCAATCCGGGCTGGGGCCGATCTTCACGCCGCGAATCACGCGCGCGGTATAGCGCGGACAGAGCTCGGGGTCCTCCAGGCGCACGGCCACCAAATCCTCAACTCTGACTCCTGACTCCCGGCTCCTGACCTCGGGCAGGCGCAGGGCGTTGCCAGTGGCGGCGCTGACCTCGCGGGCGATGCCAATGACGCTGTTGAGGTCGGGCCGGTTTGGGGTGATCTCCAGGTCATAGACCACGTCGCTCCCGGCGCGGCCGAGGTGCTCGGCCAAAGGCCGGCCGAGCTGGGCGTCCTCACGGAGGACGAGCAGGCCGTCCGCATCGTCGGACAATCCAAGTTCCTTGGGCGAACACATCATGCCCTGGGATTCGACGCCGCGGAGCTTGCCGACCTTGATGGTGAACGGCTCTTCGCCGGGCCTGGCGGGCAGGCTGTAGCCGGGCAGGATGAGCGGCACTTTGTCGCCCGCCTTGAAATTCTGGGCGCCGCACACGATTTGGCGCTCCCCCTTGCCGTCGTTGACCCGGCACACCGAGAGCTTGTCGGCGTTCGGGTGCTTTTCGCGCGTGACCACCTGGGCCACGACAATGCCTTCATACTCGCCGCCGAGCTTTTGGACGCCTTCGACCTCGATGCCGAGCATCGTCAGCCGCTCGGCCAGTTCCTCCGGCGACCAGTCAAAATCCACGTATTGTTTGAGCCAATTGAGTGTGACTTTCATTTCCGTCAAAACTGCCTCAAGAAGCGCACGTCGTTCTCGTAAAAGAGCCGGATGTCATTGATGCCGTAGCGGATCATGGCGATGCGCTCGATGCCGAAACCGAAGGCCCAGCCGGTCCAGACCTCAGGGTCATAGCCGACGTTTTCAAAGACCTGCGGATGCACCATGCCGCAGCCGGCGATTTCCAGCCATTCCTTGCCCATCCGGCGCGTCAGCGCACTGCTGAAGTCGATTTCAAAGCTCGGCTCGGTATAGCTGAAGTAATGCGGCCGGAAACGAATGCGCGTTTCCGAGCCCATCAGTTCCTTGAACACAAACTCGACCGTGCCCTTGAGATCCCCCACCGTCACCTGGCGGTCCACGTAAAGCCCCTCGACCTGGTGGAACGTGGGATTGTGCGTCGCATCGGCGTTGTCGCGCCGATACACCCGGCCGGGCACGATGATGCGCACCGGCGGCGGCTGCCTGGCCATGACCCGGATTTGCACCGGGGAAGTGTGCGTGCGGAGGAGCAGCCGCAAGGCCGGGGCCGCCTGGGCCGGCGCAGGGGCGCCCGCCGCCGCGCTGGCCGCCAGGTAGAAGGTATCCTGCATGTCGCGCGCCGGGTGGTCGGCTGGGGTGTTCAACGCGTCGAAACAATGATACTCGTCCTCGACCTCCGGGCCGTCGGCGACCGCGAACCCAACCTTGCGAAAGCTGCGCACGATCTCCTCGGTCACCTGCGTGAGCGGGTGGAGCTGGCCCAGCGCCCGCCGGCGCCCGGGCAGCGTGAAATCGGTCTGCTCCTTGGGCCGGGCGGCCTGCACTTCCAGTTCGCCGCGGCGCTGGGCCAGGGCGGTCTCCAGCTCGAGCTTGGCCGCGTTAACCGCTTTGCCGGCGGCCGGCTTGGCCTCTTTGGGCAGGGCGCCCAGTTGCTTCATGAGCGCGGTCAACTGGCCGTGCAAGCCGAGGAAACTGACGCGCGCCTGCTCGAGCGCCGCCAGGTCCGGCGCCGCGCGCAGTTCCGCCAGCGCCGCTCGTCTCAGCGATTCAATTTGGTCGATCAATCCGGCCATAAGCAATCTTAAATCCGAGGCCCGAAAACAAGAACGGGCGGACCGGTTGTGGGTCGCCCGTGACCAATCGGCAATTGGCAATTGGCAATGTCAAGCCTTGCCGGCTTTGGCCTTCAACGCGTCCTGGGCGACTTTGACCAGTTCGCTGAAAGCCGCGGTGTCGGTGGCCGCGAGGTCCGCCAGGACCTTGCGGTCCAGGGCGACCTTGGCGGCCTTGAGGCCCTCGATGAACCGGCTGTAGGTCGTGCCGGCGGCGCGGGCGGCGGCGTTGATGCGGATCTGCCACAGCGCGCGGAAGTTGCGCTTTTTGGTGCGGCGGTCGCGGTAGGCGTATTGACGGGCATGATCAATCGCATCGGAGGCGTAGCGGTAGAGTTTGGAGCGGCGCATCCGGAAGCCCTTGGCCGCTCGAATCATCCGGGTGCGGCGTTTGCGGGAAGCGGCAGCGTTGGTAACTCGCATGGATTGGTTGAGAGTTGAGAGTTGAGAGTCGAGAGTTCAGGCCGGCCTCAGCGGCTGAACGGCAGGTTCTGCCGGATGCGGTGCTCGTCGCTCGGGTCCACCACCTGCGTGCCGCCCAGGCGGCGACGGCGCTTGGGGTTCTTGCCCTGCAGCAAGTGCCGCTTGCCGGCGCTGGCAGCCAGCACTTTCCCGCCGGCCGTGATCTTAAAACGCTTGGCCACGGCCTTTTTGGTCTTGTTGCCTTTTGGGCGTCGCATAAAAACAATCAACTTTCTTTCAATCAAGCGCCCAATATAGGTTCCACTCGCGAACGAATCAAGCACGAGATTGCGAATTATGTCTGTGCCAGCCGCAGCCATTTCCGCACGCGGTCCTGGTCTTTCAACGGGCTGACCAGGGCCAGGTTCAGCCCCTCCGGGCGGAAGAAGTCGCTGGCGACCGCCCGGATTTCTCCGGGTGTCACCTCGGACAAGCGGCGCTTGAGGGCGGCAGGCTGATAAATCCTGCCGTAGCCCAGCAGTTGTTCGCCCAGCCAGTTCATTTGGTTGTCCGTGCTCTCCAGGCTCAGGTCGATTTGGCCGATGACGTAATCGCGGGCGCGGCGCAACTCGACGGCGCTGGGCGGCGATTGGGTGAGCCGGCGCAACTCCCGCAGCACCAGCCGGAGTGTCTTGGGCAAATTGTCGGTGTCCAGGCCGGCCGAGATGGTCAGGTCCCCGGTGTCGTGGAAGAAGCTCGGGGCGCTGTAAATGGCATAGGCCAGGCCGCGGTCTTCGCGCACGACCTGGAATAGCCGCGAACTCATGTTCTCGCCCAGGATGGTGCTCAGCAGGCGCAGCGCGTAGCGGCGCCGGTCATGGCGCGAGCAGGTCCGGAAACCGAGGGCCATTTGGGTTTGCTCCGTCGGCTTGGTGAACAGGCGGACTTTGGGCTCCTGCTGCTGGTTGCGGGCGGGGGCGAACGCCGGCCGGGGGCCGGTCTGGAAATCCCGGCCATAGCGGGCGACCGCCCGGGCGGCGTGGCGATGCTTGAGCTTTCCGGTGGCGACCACCAGCGCGCTGGCGGCCACGAAATTGTGGCGGAGATAGCCCACCAGGTGCCGGCGCGCCATGGCGTCGAGGGTCCGCTCCGTGCCGGTGATGGACCGGCCCAGCGGCTGGTTCGGCCAGAGCGTGGCATTGAGCAGTTCCTGGACCTGGTGTTGCGGTTCGTCCAGGTACATCGCCATCTCGTCTTTGATCACTTCCCGCTCCTTGGCGATGTCCGCCGGGAGGAACTTCGAGGCCAGGAACATGTCCATCAACACGTCCAGCAGTTCGTCGAACCGCTCCCAACCGGCCCGGGCATGGTAACAGGTGGTTTCCTCGCTGGTGAAGGCATTGAGATAGCCGCCCACACCCTCGACCGCCTGGGAAATTTGCCTGGCGGAACGCTTCTTCGTGCCCTTGAAGAGCAAATGCTCGATGAAATGGCATATCCCGCTCAGGGCGGCCGGTTCGTAGCGGGCGCCAATGCCCAGCCACAAGCCAAGGCTCACGCTCTTCATGTGCGGCATCTCCGCCGTGGCCACGGTCAGTCCGTTGTCAAGCTGGGCGATGTGATACTCCACCTTTTGTCTTCTGCTCAAGATACCACTCATCTGACTGCGCTCGCTCCGGCGGGGTCAGCGGCGCGCCCCGTGTCTCTTGCTCGTGCAGTTGCTGGCTCAATTGCTCCCCCATCATGGCAGCCTTTCAACTCCGGCCAGGAGCGACCTCCGCCACCGGCTGGTGTCATTCACGGCCCAATTTACCTGCAAACCTGCCACAAAACTACATTAATCTCCCGGTCGGGGTCAGTTCGGGCGCATCCTGGCACTGCCCCCGAGCGCGGGCGGAAGCCCTCAGAAGCGAACGGCGAACAGCGAACAGCGAACGGGCATCCTGACACCCCCCCGAGCGCGGGCGGAAGCCCTCCGGGGCGGAAGGATGCCGCGCTCCGCGCGGGCAGAGTGGAATTGGTGGCAGTGTCGGGATGCGCCCGGTTTCCGAAATCTGTCGAATTCATGGTTTACATTGCCCAAGGGCTCCGCTATATTAGGGGCTGGTTGCCAAGGACTCGCATCCACTGGGGTCAGTTCGCGAGAAACTGCTTTGCAGCACCGGCGAACTGTCTGGCGCTTGAAGCCGGAAGCTCCGGAACCATGATTCGGGCCTTGGTCGCACTTCGGAAAAGGACGTGTGAGCCAACTGCGAATCGTCATTGCGGACGACCATGAAATCGTCCGGCAGGGGTTCAGAACATTACTGGCCCAGCGGCCGGACTGGATCGTCTGCGGCGAAGCCGCCTCTGGACGCGAGGTGGTCGAGTTGGCGCGCCAGCTCAAACCCGATATGGTCGTGATGGATTTAAGCCTGCCGGAACTCAACGGGCTCGAGGCCACCCGCCAGATTCGCAAGGAACTGCCGCGGACGCGGGTGTTGGTCCTGACGGTGGGCCATTCGGAGCAACTGATTCGAGAAGTCCTGGCCGCCGGGGCGGATGGTTACGTGCTCAAGACCGACGCCGCGACCGTCCTCCTGACGGCCGTCGAGAGCTTAAGCCGGCGGCAGCCCTTCTTCACTTTGCCGGTCGCCGAACTCATGGTGCGGGGGTTTCTGGCTTCGCCGCCGGGCGCGGAGCACCCCCCTGCCACCCTCAGCGCACTGACCGCGCGCGAGCGCCAGGTCCTCAAACTGGTGGCCGGGGGCAGGAGCAATAAAGAGACCGCGCAGGCCCTGGGCGTCAGCGTCAAGACGGTGGAAACCCACCGGGCCAACTTGATGCGCAAGCTCCGTCTCCACTCGGTCAGCGAACTGGTCCGTTACGCGATCCGTCTCGAGGTGATCGAGCCTTAGTCGTCAGTATGCCGTCGCGGCGGGGAGCGCACGCGGCCCGTCTGCCCTCGGCGCCGGCCCGGCGCTGGTTACAAAAAACCCCCGAATCCAAAATACAGTATTCACCGTATTGTCTTCTGCCCCCGGACCGGTTATACTCCTGTGCTTAGGGGTGGTTTGAACCTTTACGCTGCGTAACGATTGCGGCCTTGTTGGCACGTTGCGCGCCGCCACTGAGTCAACAAGCTGTTGAACCTGTCTGACCGTCTCGAGCGACGGCTTGTGCAAAGAAAGTTGGTTATCACCAGGGGTCTTGCACCCCCGAGCGGAGGTGCCGCCTTGCGCGGGGCATTTCCCCGCCGGGCCTGGCCGAACGGGGCGCGTGGTCCCGTGGGATTGAGGCCGCAAACGGGGCCTGTGCCTCACCAGGGAACACCTCAAATGAACCCCGCGTCAGCAGATTCGGGCTCCTCGATTGCGGAACGCCTTGACCGCCACCCGGCCCGCCCGCCGCGCGAACCGCCTGACCTCTGGAACTGCAAAACCAGAAAACTGAGGATCCAGGTACACGAGCACAATGAGAAAGGCGAGGTGCTCGGCGTGTTTGCCGCCGCCCGCGATGTCACCGCCCGCCAGCGGGCAGAACAAGCCTTGCGCCAGAGTGAGCAACGCTACCGCGCGCTGGTCGTGGCGACGGGGCAGATGGTGTGGACCACCAACGCCCAAGGCGAGGCCAGCGACACGGCGGCTTGGCGGGCCTTCACGGGACAGACCGCGGCCGAAGTAAAGGGCGGGGGCTGGGCGCGCGCACTGCACCCGGAGGACCGCGACCGGGCCGCGGCCGCCTGGTCGCAGGCGGTGGCGGCCCGCGCGGTTTGTGACATGGAATTCCGGGTCCGCCGGCAGGATGGCGCCTACCGCCACTTTGCCTGGCGGGGCGTGCCGGTGCTCAAAGCCGACGGTTCCGTCCGGGAATGGGTCGGGATTTGCGCCGACCTCACCGACAAGGAATGCGCCGAGACGAATCAACGGCACACGGCCGAGGAATTAGCGCGCTCGAACGCGGACCTGGAGCAGTTTACCTACGTGGCCTCGCACGACCTCCAGGAACCGCTCCGGGCGGTGGCAGCTTGGGTGCAATTGCTCCAGCAACACTGCGGGCCGCGGCTCGGTTTTTTATTTCACCATCCCCACAGGCTATGACTCGCGCTAACTCACCAGAACTGACCAGGACTATGACCCCCTTGACCCCCTTGCGCCCGCTCGAGATTCTGATGGTCGAGGACAGCCCCACCGATGCGCTGCTGGTCCGCGAAGCCCTGGCGCTGAGTCTAAGAGTGCCGTTCGTTCTGACGCGCGTGGAATCGCTGAGCGCCGCGCTGGGCGCCGTCCAGGCCAACCACCTTGACGTGATCCTGCTGGACCTGGGGCTGCCCGACAGCCAAGGGATGGAAACCTTGGCGGCCATGCACGCCGGCGCTCCCGAGGCGCCGATCCTCGTCCTGACGGGCCTGAGTGATGAGGCCCTGGGGGTGCGAGCCCTCAAAGCAGGCGCCCAGGATTACCTGGTCAAGGAGCCGGGCCACGACAAGCTGCTGGGCCGCTCCATCCGCTATGCCATCGAACGTCACCAGTTGGCGGCCGAGCTCCGACAACGCGAGCACCAGCAGGCCGAGAACGAAATCCAGCGACATAACAGGGAATTGGACCAAAGGGTGATCGAGCGCACCGCGCGACTGGAAGCCGCCAACGAGGAACTGGAGGCCTTCTCCGTTTCAGTCTCCCACGACCTGCGCGCGCCCTTGCAGCACCTCAGCGGGTTTGTCGCCTTGCTCAGCAACTCCGCCGGCCTTGCCCTCTCCGTGAAGAACTGGCACTACCTGGAGCAAATCGCCGATTCCGCCAAACAGATGGGCCGGCTGATTGAGGATTTGCTCGTTTTCTCCCGCCTGGGCGGGGCCGGCATGAAGCCAGAGCCGGTGGACTTGCTCCGGGTGGTCGAGGGAACTATCGAGCAACTTGAGTCGCACATCAAAGGCCGGCGCATCCGCTGGCAGAAAGGTCCGCTGCCCCAGGTCCAGGCCGATCCGCCCATGCTCCGCCAGGTCTTCATCAACCTCCTTTCCAACGCCCTCAAATTCACCCGCCCGCGCGACCCGGCGGTGATTGAGATCGGCTGCGCCCAGGAGACGGCCACGGAAGTGGTGATTCTCGTCCGCGACAATGGCGTCGGTTTCGACATGGCCTACGCGGACAAACTCTTCGGGGTGTTCCAGCGGCTGCATTTGGACGACGAGTTCGAAGGCACGGGCATCGGCCTAGCCAATGTCCGCCGCATTATCGCCCGCCACGGCGGGCGCACCTGGGCCGAAGGCAAGGTGGATGGGGGCGCCACTTTTTATTTCTCTTTGCCGAAAACCAATTCCTGAGGGTTCATGCAAAAACAAGTTCCGGAGGCGAGGCGTAATTCCAGCATTATTCTCTGGCACCCCTCCAGGGTGCGACCGCCAGAGGGCGCCCTTCCCGGTGGTCGTTCCCCCTTTACCCTGAACGACCACCGGCTAC
>Ga0187850_10001357_pt1 | contig 26828 bp, 18 predicted proteins | sample June2016WEW_4_15_FD_132436 | JGI IMG/M metagenome (GOLD analysis project Ga0187850, IMG submission 132436) | Peatland microbial communities from SPRUCE experiment site at the Marcell Experimental Forest, Minnesota, USA - June2016WEW_4_150 | ecosystem: Environmental > Terrestrial > Soil >...
GCCCCAGCCAGGGTCTCCCCGGGCCAGGGCCTGCTATAACTACTCGGCCCAACCATCCATTGCCGAAGCAGCACTTTCACCTGCAAGCATGTCAAAGACCGAAGGCTGCACCGCATCCTGACACTGCTCCCGAGCGCGGGCGGAAGCCCTCCCTCCATCCCCCCTCCCATGCGCTCGGAGCGCATGGGCTAATAGCCGATAGCCGATAGCCAATAGCCGACCCCCTCCCATCACGCCAAGGCGGGATGGGGGCTTCGCGGGCGAGACGCCCGCGCCACTATGCAGGGCGGCGCACGGGTGAAGTGGAATTGGTGGCAGTGTCGCGATGCGCCGCACGCCCTGGGGGGTCTCACTTTGGAATGGCCAAGTGGGCGGAAATGAAATAAAGATGCCGGGAACTGCTCGCTTATATGACACGTCGCCTTAGCGCCATCGCGCCCGATTGGTGGGACTATACCACATTGCCCCAGGAGCTGATTGCAACCGCCGCCCGCCTGACGCCGCGCGACCTGGCGCAGCTCTCCCGTCCCGGTTTCAAGGTGGTGCTCTACGACACGCTGGAGGAGTTTTACCTGGCGGAGGCCCTGGAGTACGTGGAGGCCTGGCGCCAGAGCACGGAGGACAACCCGGTGGGGGTCTGCGGCCCGATTGGTCCGACCGAACAGTTGCCGCTGGTGGCGCAGTTGGTCAATGCCCTGGGCCTGGACGCGCGGTCGGGCCATTTCTGGGGCATGGATGAATGGTGCGTCGAGGGCAAGGAAGTCCCGCTGACCCATCCGCTCAGCTTCGAGCGGTGCGACCGGGAACTCTGTTTCAACCGCATCGAGAAAAGGCTCCGCCCGGCGGAGGCGCACTTGCATTTCCCCAAGGCGGACACGGCCCCTTACCGGAAGAGTTGGGAGGCCGGGGTGCGTTGCGCGGTGATGCAGGGGGGCCAGGGGGATGTGAAACATTGGGCCTTCAACGACCCGCCGGAGCGCAAAGGCCGGCACAAGGACTATCCCCCGGCGCCGGCGCTCTACCGCCAGCTCTGCACGCGCGTCGTGCGCCTGCATCCGCTCACGGTGGCGCAGAACGCGCGGACCAGCGGCGGCGGGAACATTTCCCTGGTGCCCACCATGGCCATCAGCGTCGGTCCGGTCGAAACCTGGAAAGCGGAGAAGGTCTCGATCTGGCACGCGGGCAAGCACGACAATCCCTTCGGCCAGCGTTTGACGGCTTACATGATTGGGAAGCGGATCGTGGACACGGCGGTGCCGATGTCGCTGCTGGCCGAGCACCGAAACGTCCAATTCAACTATTACCGCGGCGGCCTGGGCACCTGCGCGGTCCAGATGCACTGAATTTAGTGCGGCGCCGGGGCAACCGAGGGGGGCGGCCTTTAGGCGGCCAGCAATCGGAAATTGGCCATTGGCCATTGGCCAGGCCTACCTGGCAAAGCCGCGCGTTTTCAGCCAAAACGCGCAGTCGGCGGTCCAGGGATGGCGGCGGGCGGGGTCCCACTGGCTGGTGCCCAGGCCGAGGCCGTGGGCGCCCTTTTGATAGATGTGCAGGTCAAAGGGCACGCCAGCTTTGCGGAGCGCCTCGGCAAATTGCAGGCTGTTCTCGACGGGCACGCCGGTGTCCTCGAAGGTGTGCCAGATGAAACAGGGAGGCGTGTCTTTGGTGACCTGGAGTTCGTTGGACAATTGCCGGACCAGTTCCGGGGAGGGGTCCTGGCCGAGCAGGTTGTGCCTTGAGCCCTGGTGAGTGAATTGGCCCAGGGTGATGACGGCGTAACAAAGTATGCCCAGGTCGGGCCGCGAGCTTTGGCGCTCGATGACATCGCCGGCCTCCGGTTTGCCCGCGTCGAAATGGGTCAGCAGCGTGGAGGCGAGGTGCCCGCCGGCGGAGGAGCCCATGATGCCGATGCGTTTGGGGTCGAGCTTCCACTCGCCGGCCCGGGCGCGCACGAGGCGCACGGCGCGCGCCGCGTCCTGCAACATGGCCGGGTGATGATAACCGCCGGAGGCGAGGCGATATTTCAAGACAAATCCCGCGATGCCGAGTTCGTTGAGCCAGCGGGCATAGTGGTCGCCTTCGTGGTTGGCCAAAGCGCCGTAGCCGCCGCCGGGGCAGATGACCATCGCCGCGCCGCTCCCCTGGTCCGGGTCGGCCAGGTAAGGCGTGAGCGTGGGAATGTCTTTGGGTTCCTGGCCCAGGGCGCCGGGCGCGCCCTCCGGCCAGAGCGGGAACGGATTGGACGACTGCGCTTGCGCCGAGGCAAGGCATCCCAGGACAACGAGCAGAGCAAGAGAGTTTTTCATCGTTTTCGCAGCGTAGCAGCAATAACACTTCAAGGATTGTCTGTAAAAGTTTTAATGAAAGGTGCTCCCTCCTGACACCTCACGGGCTGGCGGCCGGCAGCCGCCCTCACTGACAGGCTGGAAGCGTGCCGCTACCTCGCCGGTGGTATTGCCAGGATGCACGCGGACCAATGGGGGTGCAGGGCTTCCGGGCTCAGGTCACAGTCATGCTGAGGAGGAACTCGATGTTGCTGCGGGTCTTTTTGAGCTTGTTCAACACCAGTTCCATGGCCTCGACGGGCGGCACGCCGGTGAGGGCGCGGCGGAGGATAACCACGCGGTTGTATTCATCGGGGTGGTAGAGCAATTCCTCTTTGCGGGTGCCGGAGCGCTCGATGTTGATGGAGGGGAAGATGCGGCGGTCCACCAGGGCGCGGTCGAGGCAGACTTCCATGTTGCCGGTGCCTTTGAACTCCTCAAAGATGACTTCATCCATGCGCGAACCGGTGTCCACCAGGGCGGTGGCAATGATGGTGAGGGAACCGCCCTCTTCGATATTGCGGGCGGCGCCGAAGAACCGCTTGGGCTTGTGCAGGGCGTTGGCGTCCACGCCGCCGGAGAGGATCTTGCCCGAGTGCGGCTGGACGGTATTGTAGGCGCGCGCCAGGCGGGTAATGGAGTCCAGCAGGATGACGACATCGCGCTTGTGCTCGATCATGCGCTTGGCCTTTTCACTGACCATCTCGGCGACCTGCACGTGGCGTTCGGGCGGCTCGTCGAACGTCGAGCTAATCACTTCGGCCCCGCGGCAGGTGCGTTCCATGTCCGTCACTTCCTCGGGCCGCTCATCAATGAGCAGGATGAACAGGTAGGCCTCGGGATTGTTCTTGAGAATCGCGTTGGCCAGCTTCTGCATCAACACCGTCTTGCCCGTGCGCGGCGGAGCCACGATCAAACCGCGGGTGCCTTTGCCAATCGGGCAGACCAAATCCAGCACCCGCGTCGAGAGTTCGTCCACCGCCGTCTCGAGAATGAACCGCTTGTCCGGAAACAGCGGCGTCAGGTTGTCAAAGTGCGTCTTGTCCTTCGCCTTGTCGGGCTCCTCCTGGTCAACGGCCTCCACTTTGAGCAGGGCGAAAAAACGCTCCTTCTCCTTGGGCGGGCGGATTTGGCCGGCGATCAGATTGCCCGTCTGCAAATCGAAACGGCGAATCTGCGAGGGCGAGACATAGATGTCTTCCGGGCAGGGCAGATAATTGAAGCTCTGGGAGCGGAGGAAGCCGAAGCCCTCGGGCAGGACCTCCAGCACCCCTTCGGAAAACAGCACGCCCGCCCGCTCCGCGTTCTTCTGCAAGATGTGGAAAATCACCTCGTGCTTGCGCATCGTGCCGAAGTTCTCCACCCCAAGCTCGCGCGCCATGTGGTTGAGGTCGGTCATCGACATGCTTTGGAGCTTGGCGATGTTCAGGGAGGCGGCGATATGGTCCTTTTCAGCGGCGGCCAGCGCTGCTTGAGCCTGCTCTTCGGCCGCTTGGACGGGGGCCGGCGGCTCGGCCTTGCCGGACTTGTCCTGGCGGCGCTTGCCGGGTTTGTCGGGCCTTGGCTTTTCCGGAGCGGGCGCCGGTTCGGCGACTTCGGCGGCGCGGGACGGGCGCTGGGCCGTGTCCAGGCCGGGCTTCCTGGGCTGGGCGGCCGGCCCTCGGCCCGGCTCGGCCGCCGGTGGCGGCGCGGGCGGTTGGTCGCGGCGGCTTCCCAGCGCAAAGGCCGAGGCCGGCAGTTCCTCGGTCGGGGACGGGGCTTCGGCCACCGCCGCCGTTACGGAAGCGGCGTCGAGCGCGCCGCCGTTGGGGGCCGACTCCAGGACCTGGGTCTTGGCCGCTTTGGTCTTGGCCTTCTTAGTGGCTCTTGGCATAGGTCAATCTGGCAAGTTCTGACTCGGTTTCAGCAGGTGAGCTCAACTCAAGGCTCTTCGCCTGGCTCCTGATTGGACGATCTAAGGTTCGACTGGTTCAATCGGAATGTCACCAACCCGGAGCACGCTGCAAAGGTCTGCACAAACGGTTATGACAGCAAGAAAAATCTTGCCCTCATGTGTTTACACCTTGGCGCACAGCCGCCGGCATGTCAAGGCCGTTGAGGGCGGCGCACAGCTTCGGCGGGCACCTCTCCCGGCAAGCCTTTGGCTTGCCGAACCCCGCCGGCTTGTTTTTTTTGCGGCTCAGGGGCTGGAAAGTTGTTCACAGGCAAGCTTCCCGCCCTTGGCGGAGGGTGAGTAATTCGCGGGCGAGGCCGAAAAAGGCCCCGTTGTTACCGGGAGAATCTCCCTTGCTCGCTTGGGCTGCCGCGGGGCGGTTCGGTGAATAACCTGTGGATATGTTTCGATTGCTTGAGGCGGGAATTCTGGTAGGCTCCAGTCAGTTCATTGAAAGAACTGAGACGGGCGGCGGCGGTCAATAGATTGCCGTTGGCCGTTTCAAGGATAATCCCAGGTGACTGGGGAAAGGTTGGGTCAGGCTGGTTGGCCCAGCTCCTCCGTGGTCCGGCCGCAAGGCACGGTAGCGGAGGCAGGATTCACCAGTTCCTCTGGCGGCGTTCGCGCGCCGTCAGTCACGCGATAAGGGACTGCGCGATGAGGGGCGATGAGAAACCGCCCCGAGTCGGGTCAAGTAGCCCGGGCGGGTTTCGAGCCGGGGCGAATCGCAGTTACCCAGAGGGTACCCGGTTGCTACTGTGTACCGGCACGGGCGGGCGGCTCTGGCGGCCTCCGGCGAGGAGGTCGGCCAAACGAAAGACGCCGAAAGGCGCGACAAACTGAGCGCTCGTTCCGGGAAGGACACGCGGTTTCGGCAGGACCCGTGAAAACCTTCCGAAATGTTGGCGATATTAAAAACGATACCGCTGATTTGCGGACCAAAGGCAACCTGAGAGTTAAGAGGCGAGACCCGTGGCACCGGGCCAACGCGCGGCCAAAAGCCGTGGCCGACCCGGCGCTAAGTGGTCAAGACGCGGACCGATAGACGCAGACGTGTCTTGACCTGGTTCGTAAGCCGGTGGCGCAACCATCAGCCCAAGCGAGCTGAAAAGCCTCACTCGATAATCCAGTGGCCGCAAGGTGCTGGACGGCCCTGCTACGAGGCCGGTGACTCCGCTTGCCGTGGAGAATAGCGTCGGGAAGCTGGCAGCCAATTCGGCGCCTAATGCCAGCATGGGAAAGAGAGCATGGCGAACTCCCATCCCCCATTTAGCCCCTGTTGGGCCGAAAGGCCAGGCAGGGGCTTCTTGTTGGACACATGGCGTGAGGCCAGGCACCTGCTGCGCCTCTGCCCAAAACCCCACCAACCCGGCGCGGTGTCCCCTTAAAAAAACTTGCCCGCCAGAGGCCTTTGGGGAACATTGCCTCGAAGTCTTGATTCGGACCTCCACAGGTCCTTAGAGTGTTTATGGGGCGCATCTATAATGACATTGTCGAAACCGTCGGCCACACGCCGCTGGTCCGCTTAAATAAAGTCACGGCCGGGCTGCCCGCAACCATCCTGCTTAAGTGCGAGTTCTTCAACCCGCTGGGCAGCGTCAAAGACCGCATCGGCAAGGCGATGATCGAGGATGCGGAGCGCCGGGGGATGCTCCGGCCGGACACGGTGATTATCGAACCGACCAGCGGCAACACCGGGATTGCGCTTGCCTTCGTGGCGGCCGCCAGGGGCTACCAACTCATCCTGACCATGCCCGAAACCATGTCGCTGGAACGGCGCACCTTGCTGGCCCTGCTGGGGGCCAGGCTCGTTCTGACCCCCGGAGCCGAGGGCATGAAAGGCGCTATCGCCAAAGCCGAGCAGTTGGCCAAAGAAATCCCCGGGGCCTGGATTCCCCAGCAGTTCGATAATCCGGCCAACCCCCAAATCCACCGCCAAACCACCGCCGAGGAAATCTGGGCCGACACCGACGGCCAAGTGGATATCCTCGTGGCGGCGGTCGGCACCGGCGGCACCCTCACCGGCTGTTGCGAAGTCATTAAACCGCGCAAGCCCTCCTTCCAGGCCATCGCCGTTGAACCCAAAGATTCCCCCGTCATCTCCCAAACCCTGGCCGGCCAGCCCCTCAAACCCGGCCCCCACAAGATTCAGGGCACCGGGGCCGGCTTTATCCCGAAGAACCTGCACCTCAAAGACGCCCAGGGCCACCCCCAAATCCTCGAGTGCATCCAGGTGACCAATGAGGATTCCTTTGCCATGGCGCGGCGCCTGGCCAAGGAAGAGGGCATCCTCGCCGGCATCTCCTCCGGGGCCAACGTCTGGGCCGCCCTCCAGGTGGCCAAACGTCCCGAAAACCAGGGCAAGCTGCTCGTCACCCTCGCCTGCTCGACCGGGGAGCGCTACCTCAGCACCCCCCTGGCCGCCGAGGCCCGGGCGCAAGTGGGGGGGTAAGCAGCTCCAATTTCCAGTTTCCAATGGCCGGCTGCCTTAGGTGAGTATGCGGCTGGGAGGATTCGGGCGCGAACTCCAAGGGCGCGGGGCGGCCTACCCACAGCCGAGGGAGCGCGCACACCCCGTCCGCGCTCCTCTCCCACCACTACCCCCCAACCCCATCACTCCAGCCCCGTGGGCGCATCCTGACACTGCCTCCGAGCGCGGGCGGAAGCCCTCCCCCCTTCCCCCCTCCCATCCCGCCAAGGCGGGATGGGAGGGGGGTGATCCGTTTTTCCGCTGTACCCAGGGCGGCGGCCCGTCCCGCTCGGAGCGGGACGGGCCGCCGCCCTGGGCTACTATCTTGCCGCCCCTCCGGGGCGGAAGGATGCCGCGCTCCGCGCGGGCAGAGTGAAATTGGTGGCAGTGTCAGGATGCGCCCCATCCCCGTCCCCCGCCCCCGCTATCATTGATTTCCCAAAAAAACTTGTTGCACATTAGGGGATTTGCCCTTACATATAGGGTGTAGCGAAGGTCTGTTAGCCGGGATGGCCGGGCGTGAAGCGCCCGGAAACCGCCCCGGCTGCTTCCCAAGATTCAACTTTCATGAGTGGTTTTCCGGGATTGGTTCCGGAAGGCCTTCCGCTACGCACACAAACCAGCAGTATGAGCACAGCGACCAGCAACCAGAAGAATGAGACCGCCGCCTTGGAATACGGTTGCGGCTATCTGGAGATCTCCGAGAAGGGCTTCGGCTTCCTCCGGACGGCCGAGAATCATTTTCATCCCAAACCCTCTGACATCTTCGTGACCCCCGACACCATCAAGCGGAACTTCCTGCGCGAGGGCAGCTTTATCGCCGGTCCGACGCAGCCGCCCCACCGCGGCAACAGCCCGCAGTTGAAGGCGGTCGAAAAGGTCAACGGCATGGCCTTCGAGGACTACACCAAGTCGGTGCGGTTCGAGAACCTGACCACGATTGACCCGATTGAGAAGTTCAAGCTCGAGACCTCGCCGGACCTGATTGAAACCCGTGTGATCGACATGGTCACGCCGCTGGGCAAAGGCACGCGCGGCCTCATCGTCGCCCCGCCGCGCACCGGCAAGACGACCATCCTCAAGCAGATCGCCAACGCCATCACCGCCAATCACCCCGAGGTCCACGTTATGGTCCTGCTCATTGACGAGCGCCCCGAGGAAGTCACCGATTTCCAGCGCTCGGTCAAGGCCGAGGTCGTCGCCTCCTCCAACGACCAGGACCTCGAAACCCACGTGCGCCTGTCCCGCTTCATGATCGAGCGTTGCCGCCGCATGGTCGAGGCCGGCAAAGATGTCTTCGTCCTGCTCGACTCCATCACCCGCGTGGCCCGCGCCTACAACAGCGTCCACGGCGGCAGCGGCCGCACCATGACCGGCGGGGTCGATGCCCGCGCCCTGGAAATCCCCCGCAAGATGTTCGCCTCCGCCCGCAAGATCGAAGAGGGCGGCTCCCTCACCATCCTCGCCACCGCCCTGGTGGACACCGGCTCGCGCATGGACGAACTCATCTTCCAGGAATTCAAGGGCACCGGTAACATGGAACTCATCCTCGACCGCAAACTCTCCGATCGCCGCCTCTTCCCTGCCATCGATATCCCCAAGAGCGGCACCCGCAAAGAGGAAAAACTCTTCCCCAAACACCAGATCGAAGCCGTCCGCAAGCTCCGCCGCACCATGGTGGACCTCAACCCGGTCGAGGCCATGGACACCCTCATCGCCGCCCTCAAAAAACACCGCACCAACGACGAACTCCTGTCCAAACTCCTCTGAACCGGGCAGCGGCCTCATTCAGACTACCTAACTCATTTAGCTCTTATAACCCGTTCCACTCGCCCGGGCCACCCTTTCAACCCATGAGTGAGCCAAAGGACGCACCGCTTGCAGCCACGCTGCATTCCCGCCCGCCCCTGTGGCGGATGCTGCGCATCCACCAGGCCATCCAGGCCGGCAAGTACCCCAACGCCGCCAGCTTCGCCCGCCAGTTCGAGGTCAGCCCCAAGACCATTCATCGCGACCTCGAATTCATGCGCTACCAGTTGGACCTGCCCCTCGAATACAACCCCCAGCGCTTCGGCTTCTTCTACACCGAGAAGGTCGAGGCCTTCCCCACGCTCCAGATTACCGAGGGCGAGTTCATCGCCCTCGTCATCGCCGAGCGCGCCCTCGAACAGTATCGCGGCACCAACTTGGAAAAGCCCCTGCTCAGCGCCATCAAGAAGATGGAGCAGGCCCTGCCCGACACCATTTCGCTGAGCCTGGCGGAAATCCAGCAGACGATCTCCTTTCGCACCCGCGCGGAGCCGATTCTGAACCTGGAAATCTTCGATCTGCTGGCCAAAGCGACCGCTGCGCGCCAGCAACTTCAGTTGAGCTATCGCAAACCCGGCCAAACCGCCGTCGAACCACGCGTGGTGGACCCTTATCACCTGGCCAACATCAACGGCGAATGGTTCCTGTTCGCCTACGACCACCTCCGCAAAGACATCCGCACCTTCGTCCCCGCCCGCATCCAGCGCCTCAAGCCCACCGGCAAGACCTTTGCCCGCCCGCAAACGTTCTCCCTGGAGAAACGCCTGCGCGACAGCTTCGGCGTCCGCTCCGGCCACGGCGTGGAGGATGTGGTCCTTCGCTTCGCCCCGCAGGTGGCCGATTTCATCCGCGAAAAGCGCTGGCACCCCTCCCAGCAACTGCGCGAACTGGACAACGGCGGCGTCGAACTCCGCCTGCGGCTGTCCAGCCTCGGGGAAGTCGAACGCTGGGTGCTCAGTTGGGGCGGCAACGCCCGCGTGCTTGGGCCCCCGGAACTGGCCCGCGCCGTCAAACAGGCCGCGCAAAAGATCCTCCGCCCCGGCACACCGGCCAGGGAGCCGGGCTGAGGCGGCGCTCGGAGCAGAGCCCCTCGCAGAAAAAATCGCGGATGAGTCGGGGAGCGTTTTGGGGGAGGAATTTGATCTGGATCAGCCGGTCGGCGGCGGGCATTCTCAGGGCGGTTGCACTTGCGACACACTCGATGCGGAATATGAAACGCTTGTTTTCTCTTCTCCAGGCGCTGGCACTCCGGCCTAAACTCCGTTTTGTCGTTCTCCTGTTCGTCGGGTTTGGCCTCGCCGCCCCGTGCGTGGCGGCGGGGGCGGAGAGGGCGCGCGTCAACGTCATCCTGTGGTTCGACACGGAGGATTATTTGTTGCCGGCGGACGACGATGCGTGCAAGCAACTGGCCGAGATGCTGACCGAGCGGGGCATCCGCGCGACTTTCAAAGTGGTCGGCGAGAAGGCGCGGGTCCTGGAGCGGCGCGGGCGCCGCGACGTGATCGCCGCCCTAAGAAAACACGCCATCGCTTACCATGCCAATTTTCATTCCGTTCATCCCACGCCCTCCGAGTATCTGGCCGACTGCGGTTTGCTGGACGGGGCGGCGGAGTTCATTCGGCGCGAAGGCGGCGGGGCGGCGGACGTGCGGCGGATTTTCTCGGTCCGCACGCTGGCCTGCTACGGCCAGCCCGGTTCCTCCTGGGCCCCGCAGGCGATTGTCGCCTTGAAAGGCCTCGGCGTGGCCCCGCACGGCGTCCCCTGCTACGTGGACGAGGGCGACCACGTGGGCTTGGACGAGAGACCCTTTTGGTACGCCGGCGCGCTCAACGTCTATCGGATGGGCGGCAATTGCACGCGCATGGAGTTGCACGACCCGGCCAGCGTGGAACCGGCCAAAAGCCGAGTGTCAGCTATTGCCGAGCGCTTGCGCCGCGAGGATGGCGGCGGCTTGATCAGCATCTATTATCATCCCTGCGAATGGGTCCATCGTGAATTCTGGGATGGCGTCAACTTTCGCCGGGGCGCCAACCCGCCCCGCGAGCAATGGCAGGCCCCGCCGCAACGCACCGCCCAGGAGACCGCCGCCGCCTTCCGCCGTTTCGGTGAGTATATCGATCACATCCGCTCCCTCCCCAATCTCGGTTTTGTCACCGCTGCCGACCTGCCGCTCCTCTACCCGGACGCCGTCCGCGCGGAGGAAACTTCCCAAGGTGACCTGGCGCAAATCGCCTCTCGCCTGCTGTCCGGCGCAGCCAAGGGCGTTGATTTCCTTGTCCTCGGCCGGCGTGCTTACTCGGTCGCCGACCAGTTTGAATTGCTCGCGGTCGCCGTCGGCAAATTGAGCGCCGGCGAAAAGTTGCCCTTTCCCTTGCGCGCCCGCGGCCTTTTAGGCCCGGATAGCCCGCCCCCGGCGCCCGGCGGAAAAAGCCGCCTACCCTGGCCGGCCTTTCGCGACACCGCGCATGACGTGCTCGACTTCATCCAGACCCAGCAGCGCGTGCCCTCCCGCGTCTTCGTCGGCGCCCAGCCTGTCCCGCCCGCCGCCTTTCTGCTCGCCCTGGCCGCCGCCTACGACGGCTGCCAAAAGCACGGCCAGCTCCCGCTGGCTGAGGGGGTGCCGCTGGAAAGCAACCCGGAAGTGCTTCCCGCCCGCCAGGTGGCCGCCGATACCCCGGACCTGTTCGGCGGCTGGATCATCCACCAGGAAGGCTTTCGCGCCCCCAAGATTCTGGAACTGGCCCGGCTCCAGGCCTGGACGCTCAAACCCGCCCTGCGCGCAGGTTTACCCCCGAAAGCGGCGGCACGTTGAGGCGTTGACATTGTGGTCAGGTTGTCAGGTTGTCGGGTTATCAAGTCGGCAGGCGCAGAAGCTGAGCGGGGAGGCTTCGTGGGCCATTTCACAAATCCGCTGACGCATTCGGCGGCTCTTTTTCGCGCAGACGGCGTTGCTCGCACCTCACAGATCCCTGCGGATATGCTCGGTGCTCGCGCCTTGTCTGCACGAAAAATCCCTCGCCGCCTACGTCAGGGTATTTGTGAAACGGCCCACTTGGCTTGGGAATCTGAGAACCTGATAACTTGACAACCCGACAACTTCACAACTTGATGGGGCCTGGGCCAGGAGGCTCTGTATGCCCAATAAGGTGTCTTATGACGCGGTAGTTGTCGGGTCCGGGCCCAACGGTCTGGCGGCGGCGATTCGGCTGGCGCAGGCGGGCTTGTCCGTGCTGGTGGCCGAGGCCAATGACGCCATCGGCGGCGGCGCGCGGTCCGCCGAGCTGACTTTGCCCGGTTTTGTGCATGATGTTTGTTCCGCCGTTCACCCGCTCGGCGCCGGCTCACCTTTCTTCCGGCAATTGCCGCTGCAAAAATACGGGCTGAACTGGCTGGAGCCAGACTTGCCGCTGGCCCACCCGCTGGACAATGGCAGGGCGGCGGTCCTGCAGCGTTCGGTCCGCCACACGGCCCAGGGGTTGGGCCGGGACCAGGCTGCTTATGAGCGGCTGATGAACCCGCTGGTGGCCAACTGGGAGGCCTTGGCCGCGGAGTGCTTGCAGCCCTTGCCGCACGTGCCGCGGCACCCGCTCCTGCTGGCGCGCTTCGGGCTGCGCGCGGTCCGCTCGGCCAGCGCGTTGGCCCAAACCTGCTTTGCGGAGGAGCCGGCCCGCGCCCTCTTTGCCGGCTTGGCCGCCCACTCGTTCCTGCCGCTCGAGCAGAGCCCGGCGGCCGCTTTCGCGCTGTTGCTCGGCATGATGGGCCACGCGGTCGGCTGGCCGCTGCCGCGCGGCGGCGCGCAGCAGGTCGCCAACGCCCTGGCGGCCCACCTGCGCGCCCTCGGCGGAGAGATTGCCACTCGTTTCTGTGTCGAGAGCATCGACCAGTTGCCGCTGGCGCGGGCGGTCCTGCTGGATGTCACGCCGCGGCAGGTGCTGCGCTTGGCGGGCCACAAATTGCCGGCCTCTTATCGGGGCCGGCTCGAGCGCTTTCGCTCTGGCCCCGGGGTCTTCAAGGTCGCTTACGCCATGGACTGGCCCATTCCCTGGAAGGCCCAGGCCTGCCGCCGCGCCGGCACGGTGCACTTGGGCGGCACCCTCCAGGAAATTGCCGCCGCCCAACGTCAGGTGGCCCAAGGTCAGCCCCCCGAGCGGCCCTTCGTCATCCTGGCCCAACCGAGCCTGTTCGACGCGACGCGCGCCCCCGCAGGCTGCCACACCGTATGGGCCTATTGCCATCTGCCCAACGGCTCGACCTTCAACATGGCCGAGCGGATTGAAAACCAGGTCGAGCGGTTCGCCCACGGCTTCCGCGACCGCATCCTCGCCCGGCGCCTGACCAATTGCCAGGAAATGCAACGGCAGAACGCCAACCTGGCCGGAGGCGACATCAACGGCGGCGCCGCCGATTGGCGGCAGTTGCTGGCGCGGCCCGTTTTCAGCCCCACCCCCTATCGCACCCCGGTCCCCGGCATCTATCTCTGCTCGGCCTCCACTCCGCCCGGCGGGGGCGTGCACGGCATGTGCGGGTTTCACGCCGCCGCCGCCGCCCTGCGCGACCTGTTCAAGAAAGGGCCGTCAAGCTCTCCCAAGCGGCGCGCCGAAGCCTCCTCCGCGCGATGGGCGATGGACTGAAACGCAAAACACTGTTGGGAAATTCGCCCGGCAGGCAGTCTTCAATTGAGCGCGCCGATTTCATATTCGGTCAATTCCCGACGCTGCCAGCAACGCCAGCACATCTGCCTGGGGCGCTCCGGCCTCGAAATTGTCCCTTGGAATGCCGCAACTTTTGGCTTAATTTCATGTTTTAGAGAAAGGCCATTTCGCTTTATGCCACAGTTCTCATACAAAGCCCGCCGGCGCACCGGCGAGGTCGTCGAAGGCGTCCTCGACGGGGCCGACCGCTCGGCCGCGCTTTTGCAGATCGAGCGGCTGGGACTGTTCCCTGTGGCGGTGGACGCCGCCAAGGGCAGCGCGGCGCCCGGCGAGCGCGCCGCCGTCGGCGCCAAGGCGGATTGGCGCGCCTTGCTCCCCCCGACTTTGCGCGCCGCCCTGAGCCGGAAGCGCAAACCCAAACTCCAGGAATTGGCTACCTTCACTCAGCAGTTGGCCAACCTGCTCAAGTCCGGCATGCCCCTGACCGTGGCCCTCAACAGCATGACCCACCTCCAGTCCAAGGGCATCGCCGCCGACGTGAGCCGCGAGTTGCGGCAGGACGTCATGGAGGGCCGGAGCCTCTCGGACGCCATGGCCAAGCAGCCCCGGGTCTTTTCCGACCTCTACGTCAACATGGTCCGGGCCGGTGAATCCAGCGGCGCCCTCATGGAAGTCCTTCGGCGCATGGCCGACCACTTCGAGCGCTTCGCCCAGGTCCAGGCCAAGTTCACCTCCGCCCTCATCTACCCGGCCTTCGTCGCCGTCGTCGGCCTGAGCATCATGTTCTTTTTCGTCACCTACATGCTGCCCAAGTTCATGACCATCTTCGAAGACATCCGCGTCCCCTTGCCCATGACGACCCAGGCCCTGCTCGGCATCAGCCACTTCCTTGGCGCCTACTGGTGGCTCCTGCTCGGCGTCGTGCTCGCCGGCGTCATCATCTTCAAACGCTTCCAATCCTCCGAGGAAGGCCGCCGCAAACTCGACCTTTGGAAAATGAATGCCCCGGTCTTCGGCAAGGTCATCAAACTCAACCTCTTCGGCCAGTTCGCCCGCACCCTCTCCACCCTCCTCGAAAACGGCGTCCCCGTTCTCACCGCCCTCAAAATCACCGAGCAGATCATGACCAACAGCATCGTCAAAGAGGCCATCGCCAAAACCCGCGAAGAGGTCACCGACGGCAAGACCATCGCCCAGCCCCTGGCCCGCGGCAAAATCTTCCCCCAACTCATGGTCGACCTCGTCAAAATCGGCGAGGACACTGGCGATGTCCCGGGCGCCTTGAAAAATGTCGCTGAGGCCTACGAAAACGAACTCACCATCGCCCTGCGCGTCATGACCAACATGATCGAGCCCGTCATGATCATCGTCATGGCCCTCGGCGTGGGTTTCCTCCTGCTGAGCATCCTCTCCGCCATGTTCGCGATTACTGCCAATATCGCAAATCAATGAGCCAAATCAGTCCAGGGTCCCTGGCCCCGGCGTCCGCCGCCGAGCGCTGCGGCCGCGCCAATCCCCAATTTCCCGCCCGGCCCGCCGCTTCTCTCCCAGTCCCCGCTCGGCCAAGGCCCCTGGGCCATTGGCCATGCCACTCCGCCCTCCGCCGGGGCTTCACGCTCATCGAAATCATGATCGTGGTCGCCATCATGGGCATCGTCATGACCATGAGCGTACCGTTGGTTTACAAGTTGTGGCACAAGGCCCCGATGATCAAAGCGGTGCGGGACGTGGGCGAAGTCTTGAGCCGCGCCCGCGCCCAGGCCATCATGCAAGGCTCCCTGGCCGAGGTCGTCTTCCGCCCCCGGGAACGAATCCTGGCGGTCAACGCTGCCGCCAGCCCCAGGCCGCCACATCCCGAAAACCAAGACCTCGGCGCGCTCGCCCCCAGTGCCCCCCCGCCGCCACACTCCGGCCGGTCCGCCACCCTCGATGAATCCATCGCCATCGAGATGCTCGATGTCAATCTCACCGAGTACAAGGATGCCGAAACCGCCCGCGTCCGCTTCTATCCCGATGGCACCTGTGATGAACTGACCCTCATCCTGCATTCCCTGCGTTCCGACAAAAACGAGTGGTACAAGATCACTCTCGAAATCACCACCAGCCTGGCCACCGTCGGCCCTGTTGACCGATGAAACTCTTGAGAACGAATGACGCGGGGCCCGCGACCAGCAACGTCACCTGCCCCCACTGCGCTCTCCGCCCTCGGCGCTTCCTTGCCTTTTCCCTCCTCGAGGTCATGATCGCCTGCGCCATCTTCTTCATGGCCGTCTTCTCGATTCTCGCTTTGGTTTCCAGCTCGCTCCGCACGGCCCGGAGCTTGCGCCGCGTCGAGGTCGATGCCGGCATGGTCGCCGCCCAACTCCTGATCAAAACCAATCGCTTCTCCGAGGGCACCCAGTCGGGCGACTTCGGCGAAGTCTATCCCGATTATTCCTGGGAGTATGAGTGCAGCCAGATTGAAACCAACGGCCTCATGCAATTTGACATCCTGGTCTTCCGCCACGGCAGCCGCGCCCCGGTCGACGCCATGAGCATCCTGTTGTTCTCTCCCGACTCGGCGAACCTGCGGTTCGGCGGCCTCAGGCCTGTCCCATGAAGAGGCGCCGAACACACACCACCGGACCACCCCCTGGAAGTGACCAGTGCCCAGTGACGAGTCACGTCGGTGACCTGCCCCAGCCACGCGTCACCCGCCACTGCTCCCGCGCCTTCACCCTGCTCGAGATGCTCATCGCCATCGCCATCTTCTCCCTGGTGCTGACCGCCATTTATTCGACCTGGACCGCGATCCTGCGCTCCGCCAAGTCGGGACAGCAGGCCGCCGCCACCGTCCAGCGCTCCCGCATCGTCGTGCGCGTCCTCGAGGACTCCCTCGGCTCGGCCCTTTGCTTTTTCCAGAACCAACGCTACTACGGCTTTGTGGCTGAAAACGGCTCCGAGGCCATGCTCAGCTTCGTCGCCCGCCTCTCCCCAGACTTCCCACGCAGCGGGAACTTCGGCGACTTCGATGTCCGCCGCGTGGTTTTTTCGGTCGAGCCGGGGCCTGGTTCGAGCCGCCAACTGGTCCTCCGCCAGGTGCCGCTCATGATGGACCTGAACTCCGATTCCGATAACCGCATAATTGTTGATGAAAAGAACCACCCCGTCGTACTCGCCAAGAATGTCAAGGAATTCAAGTTTCTGTTCTGGGACCAGCGCCGGAACGACTGGGTCGATGAATGGAAGCAGACCAACCAACTCCCCAAGGGTATCGTGGTGACCCTGAAACTGGCCGACACCGCCCGCCTCACCTCCGCCCAGCAAGAGATTACCCGGATCATCAGCCTGCCCGCCACGGGCGTTCAGGCCCTCTGGCAAATGCCCAGGGCCTTCCCGGGTATGCCTGGCCCGGGCGGAATCCAGCCGCCCGGAACGACCCCGCCCGGCACGGCGCCGCCAAGCGCCACGCCTCCCGGCGTTATGCCCCCGGGAACAGTCCCGGGTGTGATTCAACCCAGTCCCGTGCCCCTCAACCCTCGGGGCAGATGATGGGAGTCCAACCATGAAGCTCCTGCCTGCCCGGGAATCTGCGCCCAGGGAAAAAATCCTGACCGATGCCCATATTGCCCCACGCTCCGCCCAGCCAGCCTCCAGCCTCCAGCCTCCAGCCTCCAGCCTCCAGCCTCCAGCCTCCAGCCTCCGGCCTCACGCATCACCTGCAGCTTCCGGCCTCGGACTTCGGACTTGGGACTTCGCCCCTCCTCACCCCTCACCCGTCGCGCCTCCCTCCCAATCGGGCATCGCCCTGATCATCGTCATGATTTCCATCACCGTCCTGGCCATCCTGGCCGGCGGCTTTGCCTATTCGATGCGGGTGGAAACCAGGCTGGCCCGCAACGTCAACAACGAGGCCCAACTCGAATGGCTCGGCCGTTCCGGCGTGGAATACTGCCGCTGGATCCTGTCCGAGCAAGCCCGCATCCCCGGCGAAAACTACGACGGCCTCAACCAGGTCTGGGCCGGCGGCCCGGGCGGCATTGCCACCACCAATAGCGCCCTCGTGGATGTCCAAAAGGAAGTCCGTCTCGGCGCCGGCAGTTTTACCTGGAAAATCACCGACCTCGAACGCAAGTTCAACATCAACACCGCCCCGGAACCCATCCTCCAGCAAGCCCTCATGCTCATGGGCGTCGATGCCGGCGAAATGACGCCCATCATCAATTCCATCCTCGATTGGATCGACCCCGACGACTTGCCCCGCCTGCAGGGCGCCGAGAGCGATTATTATCAATCCCTCCAGCCACCCTACCTGGCAAAAAACGGGCCCATTGATGACCTGTCCGAATTGCTCCTCATCAAGGGCGTCACCCCGGAGCTTTACTGGGGCGCTGCCTGCACCAATCATACCTCGGCCGCCTTCCAGCAAAAAGCCAGGTTCTTCGGTCCGCAAACTCCCATGGTCACTTTCAACTCGGGCTTGGTCGACCTTTTCACCCCATTGTCCAGCGGCAGAATCAACATCAACACCGCCTCCGCCGATGTCCTCCAAATCATCCCGGACGTCAATGCCATCGTGGCCCAGGCCATTGTCGCCGCCCGCGAGGGCGAAGACGACGGCACCGGCCTCACCGGCCCTTACCGCAACGTGGACCAGGTCCGCCGCGTGCCTGAGGTCGGCCTGGAAGTCGCTCGCATGCTCCAGCAATTCTGCGATTTTCGCAGCCGCACCTTCGAAGTCCAAATCGATGCCCAGGTCGGCGCCTCCAAACGCCAATTCATCGCCATCCTCGGCCGCAACACCCCCCGCGACATCCAGGTCCTCAGCTTCTATTGGAAATAGCAGCGCGGACGCCCTGTTAAGTTATCAGGTTATCAGCTTATCAGGCTATCGGGCTGTCAGATTCCCGAGCCAAGCCTCCCCAGCCAGCCTCCGCGCCTGCCGGCCCGTCCTCCGTAATCCCGATTCCGAATCGCGACGGAGGATGGACCTGACAACTTGACAACTTGATAACCCGGCAACCAGGTCAACGTTTCAAGGTCTCATCCGCTATCTTCCATTCTGCTCAATGCAGCCCTTCAACTCCGCATTGAACGCCTCGGCAGCGAGCAGCTCTTCCAGAGGCAAATGCATCCGGTATCGCCAGTAGTTTCCGGAGCTGGCCGGGACATTGATTCGTTCCGCTTGCGGATTTGCCCGGCGCAGGCGCTCATCCATCCCGAGCAGGTCCTGCAACTGGAAGACGGCCCACATCGCGGGCGAGGCCAAATGCTGGACCAGGATGGCTTTGCTGATCCACGTCGGACAACACACGGGCGCCGCGCCCGCCTGCCCAAGTTCCTGGCTGAAAAACTTTTGCGTCACACCCCGGTCCTCTTCCCACCAGGCGCGCAGCGTGCTCATATCATGCGTCGAGGGAGTCACCACGCTCAGATAAGGGGCGTCCTTGGGACGCGAGAACTCCTGGCCGAGCCGTTTGGGCATGCGTTGCACCTCCAGGCTGAGCAAGCCCAATTGTTTCATCGCCTCGGGCACGCAGTCGGGCACCAGGCCCAGGTCTTCCCCGCAGACCAGCATGTTGGTGACCCGTTTAAGCGCCGGCAGCTTCTGCATCGCTTCCTGCCTCCAGCCTGCGTCCTGGCGGCGAAAAAAGTAATCCACATACAGCTCCCGAAGCTGTGCTCGGCTCGGCCCATCCAGGTGTTTGAAAGAGGAGGTCCCCGCCAGCCCGAAACGCAAATGGTATTGCTGCCCCGCCCCACCCTCCGCTTCCAACAGGATCACGTTGCTGATCAAGTCAAACAAGCCCGCCCTCAGCCGGGCGTTGTGCTCGTTAGGTTCCAAAGCGGCGAAATACTGCCCGACCTGGCGCTGGGTCGCGAACTCGGGCTTCAAGCCATAATCGCCCGCTCCTTTTGACTGGAGGAACCGCTTTCTCACCTCCGCCTCCTCTTTGGGAAACACCTCTCGCAGCACCGCATCCGTGATGTAAGGCTGCAAATACCGCTCGCGGTCAAACCGGATACCCCGGCTGCCAAACTCCCTCAGTGCCACGGCAAGGCAGGGAACGAAATGCCCCAGCACGCCCTCCACGGCGTCGCTCGGGATGCTCCAGATCCGGAAGAAGCCCAAAATGTGATCGAGGCGGAAAGCATCAAAGTAATGCCCCATCTGCTCAAACCGGCGCTTCCACCACTCAAAGCCTGTGGCCTTCATCCGGGGCCAGTTGTAGGTCGGCAACCCCCAGTTTTGCCCCTTGACGGCGAAAGCATCCGGCGGCGCGCCGGCCTGCATGTCCAGGTGATAAAGCTCCGGCTGCTGCCAGGCATCCGCCCCGTGACGACAGACCCCAATCGCAATATCCCCCTTAAGAATTACACCCTTGCTGTGGGCGTATTGCGTCGCTGCCAATAACTGCGCGTGCAGGTGGTATTGCAGGAAGTAGTGGAAGCCAATCTCCTCGGCGGCCGCCGAACCCGCCGGCGCCAACCCCGCCAACTCCTCCGGCTGGTAACCGCGGCAGCGCGGCCAGCCTGTGAAGTCGGCCGTGCCATACTGGTCGCGCAGAAAACAAAACGCGGCGTAGGGTTCCAGCCAGTGCTGATTCCGCTCGAAAAACAGACGATAGTCTTCGCTGCGGAAGAGGTTCTGCTTTTCCGAAGGATAGATTTGCTTGAGGAAGCCCAGTTTGGCGTTGAGGACGGCCTCGTAATCCACCTCGTCCAGGGCGTTGAGCCGCTTCCGCTGCGCCTCCAAATTCGCCAGCAGCCGCTGGTTTTGTCCCGTGGCAACTTCGCGCAGGTTCAGGTAAAGCGGATGCAGGGCAAACGCTGAGACCGCCGAATACGGGTAGGAGTCCAGCCAGGTATGGGTGGCGGTGGTATCGTTGACCGGAAGGATTTGTATCATTTTCAGCCCCGCCTGCTGGCACCAGTCGGCCAGCAGCTTCAAATCCGTAAACTCACCCACGCCGAAACTCGCTGCACTGCGCAGGCTGAACACCGGGAGGGCGACCCCGGCGCCTTTCCAGGTGGTGGCCGGCAGACCCGCAAACCCGTCATTCACCATCGTCAACTGGCCGGGCGCCCCACTATCCGCCAGGCCTCGGTTCCGCCCTTCCTCATAGCGAACCAACGATTGGTTCCCCAGATCATATACGCCGTACTTGTATTCTAAAGGAAACACCGCTCGGCTCAGGTCCAGCTCCGCGCTATAGAAATCTTCCCCCGCCGGGCGCTTCAGCAGCACCGCTTCAGCCGGGTTCCACTGGCCCAGGGCGGGAGTGTTGCCGAGCAGACACAGCGTCTGCCCGCTGGCCAGCAGCGGGGCTTTGACCTTGAAGATGTGGGTCACCTTGGCGGGCGCCGGCGCCCGCACCTCGGCGCGGTTGGGCTTCAACAAGACTTGCTTGAAGGGTTCGGTGTAAAAGACATTCTCGCACTGCCCTGGGGAATTCCAGGAATCGATGATTAGCACTTCATCCGCTTTGAAAGCGGCCAAACTGATTATGCGATCACGCCCCCAGTCCTGAACCACCGTGCCCTCGGCTTCACGCAGCAGATAGTTATAGACTATGCCCGCCTCGGGCATGGCCGCCGCAGCCATCACGAGCCTCACCTGCCAAAACTCTTCATTCAGATACTCCAAGGCTATCGCCCTCTCCGCCTGGCCATTGCCCAATAGCTCATGATTCCCCGTCAACCACAGCGACTGCCCGTAATCCGTATGGTAGCGCAACCGAAAGGTCACTCTCATGCGGCCGAGCCTACCGGGCCTGCCCGGCGATGTCATGGCCAAAGTAAGGCAGGGCGCACGCCTCGTCCCCGCGTTCCGTCGCCCGACCCCGGCGCCGACCAGGCGGCGGCGCCCGAAATCGAATTCCGGCCTCGCCCGGGCCCTTGGGGCCGGGCGGAAATCGAAAAAAATTGCCAATACAGCCAATAGGGCCAATAGAGCCAAGGCAGGCTTGGTCCTCGGGCGAAGAATGCGCGACAACTGTGGCGTGGCGTGTGATGCGCCATGAACAAGAAGGAGGCTCCGCCACCGCACGCCTGCGCCGAGCAGCTCGACCAGCGCCCCGACAAGAACGCGGCGCCGCCGCTCGAGAGGCGCGTTGCGCTGCGGCCCTCAACCAGTTCATCGGGAGTTCGGCCACGGGTTCCTTGAGGCTCTTTACCAGGGGGCGGCAAACGGTTGATTTTGCGGCAGATGACTGACGAAAAGACCGTTGACGAGCTCGACTTTGGAATCGGCTTCCGAATATAAAGCCACTGGCATGTTTATCGCCTTCCGCAAGCCGGCGGCCAGATGCGTTGCCCGAAAGCACGCCTCCGGGTCGCGGTTCACCACCAATACGCCCACCGCCATTAGCAGCCCCTTCAAGGCGCGCCGCGCGAACGATTCGCATGTTGCGGTTCATTAGGCCAAGAAATAATTTGTCCGTCTTGGGGCCGCGGCGTCCATGATACGAGTGAATGATGAACGATGACATGACCCTGGTGCGGGACTACGTCGCCGGCAAATCGGAGGCGGCGTTCGCGACGCTGGTCGCGCGGCACCTCAACCTCGTTCATTCAGCGGCGTTGCGGCAGGTGGGCGACGCGCATCTGGCCGAGGAAATCACGCAGTCGGTGTTCATCCTCCTGGCGCGCAAAGCCGCTTCGCTCGGCCCGGACACGATCCTTTCGGCCTGGCTGTATCGCGCCACGCGCTATGCCGCCGCCGATGCGTTGAAAGCCCGCCGCCGCCGCGAGCACCGCGAACGGGAGGCAGCCATGCAATCCATCCTGAACGAACCGCCGGCCGGGGCGTGGGAAAAACTGGCGCCGCTTTTGGACGAGGCCATGGCCGGCCTGGGCGAACGCGACCGGACCGCGCTGGTGTTGCGTTTCTTTGAGAACAAGACCGCGCGAGATACCGCCCGCGCGTTGCAGGTGAACCCGGACGCCGCGCAGAAGCGGGTCAGCCGCGCCCTGGAAAAGCTGCGGAAGTTTTTCAGCCGGCGCGGCGTGGCCTTGTCCACCGGGGCCATCGCCGGGATGATGGCAGCGCATTCGGTCCAGGCCGCGCCGGCCGAGCTGGCGGCGAAGGTCGTGGCGACGGCGGCGAACGGCGCGGCCGTGCCGGCCTCGATTATGGCGCTCGTGAATGGAGCGGCAGTCCTCATGACGGGGACCAAATACAAAACTCTTCTGGGTTTGGGCGCGGCCGCGTTGATGACCGGCGGCCTGCTCACCGCCGCCCTGTGGCGCGGCCCTTTCCGTGTGCCGCCCGCAACCCCGAGTTCCGGCACAATTTCGCCAACCGGTTCAGGCACGGACGGCGCGGACGACCGCTCCGTGGCGGAAGTGCGGGAACCGTTCCCGGAGGGGGCGTTTGCCTTGCTCGACTCGCCCCCCGGAGGATTGGCCGTGGGGCCGGACGGGAAGATTGTCGCGGCGGCGAGCCTGTTTGGCGTTTTTATCGATCCGCAAGCGGGCACGCTCGGATATTTCAAGCGGGGCGCGTTTCGTTTTCGACCGGATGGAAGTCTGGACCCGGATTTTGATTGCCGGGCTGAATTCCCCGGATGCAACCCGGTCAGCGACCACGTTGACCTTCATCCCGACGGGCGCATTTTCATGTCCGGCTTGTTCTATGCGGTGGACGGCAAGCCCCGGGCCGGCTATGCCATGTTGCTGCCCAATGGGCGCCTGGATGATTCTTTCCAGCCCTGGCGGGGAACGACCAATAGCCCCCAACGGACCTATCTCCCCGGCGGCACTCTTCCCGCCAGCTTGTTGAGCGACGGCTCGGTAGCCGTGATGAGCGGCGCCGTCGAAGGGCCGAGAGCGCCGTATCCGCTCACCGTCTATCGGCTGGGTCGGTCCGGCGAGTTTCTTCCGCCCGCCAGGGCCAATTCTCCCGCGGCGGAGTTCTCGCAGCCGTCGGGGTTGATTCTTACGCTGGGCCCGGTCGGATTCTGGGCGCGAAAGCCGGTGGAGTGGACCCGGGATACGCCGGCAGCGAGGCGGCCTCCTTTCCAAGCCGACAGGCCCCGCTCCGACCTCCCGGGCGGGGCGCCGGTCGCGGACTTGCCGTTCGAGCGGTGGACCGAGCCACCGTCGGCGGTGGATGCCGCCATGGCGCTGCAGAATCTCTTCGAGGAGGTGCCGCTGGAACTCTGCCGCTATGCGGTGCGGCTGCCGGACGGCGGCGCCATCCTCGCCGTGCGGGACGAAGTTGTGGACGGCAGCATGAAGGCGGGCGGACGCCTCATGCGCTTTGACCGGAACTGGCGGGCCGATTTGAGCTTCACGAACCACTTTGAAGCCGACTTGCGAAGCTGCATGACGCTCAAGTTGCAACCGGACGGCAGGCTCCTCCTGGCCGGCCTGGTCGGCACCATCAATGGAGAGGACTTTCCCGGCCTGATTCGGCTCGAATCAAATGGCGCGATCGACCGAAGTTTCCGGTGCCGGACTGACAATTCAGTTTCCGGACGGGTGATGGATTTGGCGCTTCAGCAAGACGGACGCATCGTGATTTGTGGATTCTTCACGACCGTCGATGGGGTCAACTGCCAACACCTCGCCCGCTTGAATCCGGATGGCTCCCTGGACCAGACGTTCAAGAACCGTTTCATCAGCCTGGAGGAATTGAACACTCATCGGCGCTTTCCGGTCCGGCACCTGGCCGCATCGTCCTCCGCCACCAGCGCGCCTGTGCCGGAGGAAGCCGCCTCGCCCCTGGCCCTGGAAACTATCCTGATCACCTCGCTGGATTATCAGGGCGGCGTGGCCACCATTCGTTTCACCGGCAGGCCGAGCCAGCTTTACATCCTGCAAGCCAGAGATTCGCTGGCCGCCGCCGGTTGGAGCAACCTCAGCACCAACCAAACCGGTTCCGCCGGCGCCGCGGTCTTCCGGGACGAGGAGGCAAAGAATCTCCCAATGCGTTTCTACCGGATCGCCGCGCCCTGATCCCCTCCAACTTGCGCTAGGATGGGGATATGAAAACTTTGGTTCGTGCAGCCCTGTTCTTGCTCACAGCGGTTTCGTTTGGCTGCCGTGCCTCCGGGCAGTCTTTGGCGGAGCCAGACGTGCCGACGGGTTTATTGGAACGCAAGGGCGACAAGATTGTCGCTGCGCCAGCAGAGGATTTGGCATTGGCTAAGACCTACCACGCCTTCAAGGACAAAGGGCCGCTCGTTGCGGGCCAGCGGATTACGATCATGACGCGGAATACGCAGTACCGAATAGGCGAGCCGGTTCGTGTGCTCCACATATTGGAAGCCGTCGAACCTGGAAAGAGCGTTCATCTTATGGGGCCGAAGAAGGTCTATGGCGAGTACGTGGATGGGAAACTGGTAACGCCAAAAGGACCGGGCAAGGACCCGTACCGTGGAATGGTTGCGGACAGGCCAATCGCGGACTTCAATTACGAGATCAGCACCTACACCTTCACCGGGCCGGGTCTGCATACGATTCAGTGGAAGGGTGGCGGCGCCTCAGTTCAAGGCCCCTTGGGATTAGAGTCCAATATCATCAAGCTGGAGGTATTCATTGAGCCGAAGAACAGATCACCTGAACCGAGCGTGACAGCGTCCGAGCCGGCTAAGGTAGCACCTGACCCAATCCAGCGACTGGTCGCGCGACTCTCATCGTCTCACGGCCTGTGGCAGAACGGCCTGTTTCCAAAGCTCGATTTGCCCGCCACTGCTTCCACGGAGCAGGTCGTTTCGCGGGTTTTTCAGATGAGTGGCTTTGATAAAGGGCACGTTACAACGCACCGCATTTTGGAGACTCGGCAGGTGCGGATTCCAGGCAGCCTCCCGGACATCTACACTGCGGTTCTTGTAGATACCGATCTTGGCAAGAAGATTGTGCTCCTGAAGCACGAAGGGCCGGCCGCAGGATGGTGGAGTCGAGTTTATGACGCGGAGACATCAGGTTCAGTTCAACGGCCCGGCGGCCTCTTGACAAATCTTCAGAGAGTTTTAAGTAACACCTGGTCGGGAGCGCGGGCTGGAATCCGCGTTGTCGTTCGCCCTGGCTGCGCGAATGACGAAACCGCAACCTGAAAATGGCCACGCGCCGAATCAAACCGAAGCGCAAGCTTAGCTGCATCGCCACGCTCGCCGCGCTCGGCTGCAGCGCAACGGCTTTGAGCGCGGCAACGAATTCGACCGGATATGCGTCGGCCGGGCCGGCTTCCGCCGCCGACAAGCGAATTTCCGAGACCATGGTTAAGACTCCCGATGAAACCCGGCAGAAATCCTGGAACTGGCACGTTCAGAACACTGACATCCTCCAAGGTGACCCTGGGTTCCCCGCCAAATACTCCGGGCCGAATAGCTTGAACAGTAAAGGCGAAATCAGGGAAACCGTCTCGCTGGACCTATTCTCCGGGGTGCGCTTGTGGCGCGGCGCCGAAGCTCATATTGACGGATTGATGTGGCAAGGCTTCGGCTTGAGCAAGACCCTCGGCGTGGAGGGCTTTCCCAACGGCGAAGCCTTCCGCCTGGGCACCGAGGTCCCCAATGTGATTTTCGCGCGGCTGTTCCTCCGCCAGACCATTGAACTCGGTGGCGAGCAGGAAACTGTCGAGGACGACCCGCTTCACCTGGCCGGCGTGGAGGATGTGTCGCGGATGACGCTCACCCTGGGGAAAATGAGCGCCAAAGACATCTTCGATAACAACACCTACGCCAACGACCCCCGCACGCAGTTCCTGAACTGGGCGCTGATGGCCAATGAGGCCTGGGATTTCCCAGCCGACAGTCTCGGCTATATGACCGGGTTTGCCGCCGAATTGAACCAGCCCCACTGGGCGGTTCGCTACGGTTTCTTCCAAATGCCTCGAGTTTCCAACGGCATGGCGCAGGATGCGCACTACCTGGACGCCTGGGGGATGGTAACAGAACTTGAGCGCCGTTACGCCCTCAACGGCCACCCCGGCGCCGTAAGGTTCCTGGCCTTTCTCAACCGGGCCCACATGGGCAGTTATCAGGCCGCCCTCGAGAATCCCACCCGGCCCGCGGACATTCTGGCGACGCGCGATTATCGGTTCAAATACGGTTTCGGGTTGAATGCGGAACAGGAACTCACCAGGGGCGTCGGGGTGTTCACGCGTTTGGGCTGGAGCGACGGCCACACCGAGGCCTGGACCTTCGCCGACGTGGATCGCACCGCGACGGTGGGTGTCAGTGTCAGAGGCGAGTCCTGGCGCCGGCCAAACGACACCTTCGGCCTGGCGGGAGTGCTCAACGGCATCTCACGCGTTCATCAGGCGTTCTTTGAGGCCGGCGGCGCCGGAATTCTCGGCGGCGACGGAGCGCTGAATTACGGGTGGGAGAAAATCCTGGAAACCTATTATGATTTTCAGGTCTGGAAAACAATCCACGGCGCGCTGGATTACCAGTTCGTCAGCAACCCGGCTTTCAACCGCGATCGCGGCCCCGTCTCGATTCTCGGGGCGAGGCTGCACTGGGAGTTTTGACCAGGAACTTCTCACCGGAGTGCTGAAATGAACACGAATCTGAGTTCTATCTCGGGGACGGGATCGGGATAGGGACGCCGGTTGCCCGGCGCCCCTCCCACAGATCCCAGCGTGCAGTATTCCCGCACTGGGCTCTTCACCGCAACTCGCTCTCGCAGCCGCAAGGACGATAGTGCGGACC
>Ga0187850_10001359_pt1 | contig 26802 bp, 16 predicted proteins | sample June2016WEW_4_15_FD_132436 | JGI IMG/M metagenome (GOLD analysis project Ga0187850, IMG submission 132436) | Peatland microbial communities from SPRUCE experiment site at the Marcell Experimental Forest, Minnesota, USA - June2016WEW_4_150 | ecosystem: Environmental > Terrestrial > Soil >...
AGGAACCATGCATCGAACGAAAATATGCAGGCCGCAATCAGGGCATAGATTCGATCACGCATCAGGATGAACGCAAATGCCAAAACTCCGATGATCGAGAGGCTGGCGAAGACAATATCGAGTGTCTTGGCGACGATATAGGGGTCAAGACTGAGCTTCGCGCCTGCTGCAATGAGCAAAGCCCACAATGGACCCGTGACGCCGTAGCTTGGGGTGCCGGCATTGAACGAAAACCCCTCCCCCCGTGCGATGTTCCTCCCGTACTGAAGATAGATGTACGTGTCATCGGGTGTATAGCGGAAGTGGAGACTCGCCGTGACAAAAAACACGAGGACGATAAATCCGATGCCATACTGCAACACAAGCCGCCACATGAACCATTGCCGTCGCAGATGCCGCTCCTGTTCTTCAGTCAAACTGCCCCCTAAGCCATTCAGAGAATTCCCTCACATCGTGGAACATGTAATCCGTTTTCATCTGCAGGACCTTTTCCTTGCTGTAGGAATCCCACAACACGGCAGCGATTCTCACACCCGCTTCATGCGCCGCCTTGACATCGGACACTGCATCACCCACCATCAGTACTTCGTCCGGCTGAAGTCCGAAGTGGTTTATGATTTTTCGAATTCCTTCAGCGGAAGGCTTGTGATTCGTAACATCGCTTCCTGTGACCACATAATCGAAGTACGGCGTCAAACCGAATTTGTCCATCGTAATCGAGGTCGTATCGATCCCCTTTCCCGTAAAGAGCGCCACGTGGACGCCCCTCTTCTTCAGATCGATCACAACTTCTTTGATGCCCGGATAGAGCCGCGCCAGATCATGGTTTGCGCTGTAGAATTCCAAATACTCCTTCATCGCCTGCCGGATTCTCTCGCGCCCGACGATATTGATGAGAGCTCCTTCTTCCGGAGGGCCAAACATAGCTGTGATCTCAGACTCCGAGTATTTCTTCCCTTCATATTTCAAGGCGATATAATTGAATGAATCGAAGATCAGGCAATTCGTTTGCGTGAGCGTCCCATCCATATCAAAAATTACACACTTCAACCTGCCCATAACTTCCTTCTCAACGTATACTGCTCTCAATCGTTTTCCAATTGCCTCGTGGCAGTCTTTCAGAACCGTGAAAACACGAAAGGCGCCATGTTCAACCCCGCGAGAAGAATCTGCGGAGTGATTGACGCCTCGCACTCTTCACCCTGCGCTACTCGTTCACTCCCCTTCGAGATCCAAGGGAGAGCCAGTCAAGCAATAGTAACGTCTTTCGACAGATAGACATCTTGAATTGAATTCAGAATCCGGACCCCTTCATTCATCGGCTTCTGAAATGCTTTGCGCCCGCTGATCAATCCCATACCGCCTGCGCGCTTGTTGATGACTGCCGTCTTCACGGCTTCCGCGATATCATTCGCTCCGGACGCACCGCCGGAATTGATCAATCCAATCCTTCCCATGTAGCAGTTCGCGACCTGGTACCGCGTGAGATCGATAGGATGATCGCTCGACAGCTGTTCGTAGACCTTCTTGTGTGTTTTTCCGAAATTGAGGGCAACGTAGCCGCCGTTGTTCTCCGGCATTTTCTGTTTGATGATATCTGCTTCGATCGTCACACCCAGGTGATTTGCCTGACCCGTGAGGTCAGCTGACACATGGTAGTCTTTCTCTTTCGTCTTGAAGGCCGGATTACGAAGATAACACCAGAGGATCGTCACCATCCCAAGTTCATGTGCCTGTTGGAAGGCTTGACTCACTTCCCAGATCTGACGACGAGATTCCGGAGAGCCAAAGTAGACGGTAGCTCCAACCGCGGTCGCACCCATGTCATACGCCTGCTTGACGCTGGCGAACATCGATTGATCATAGGTGTTCGGGTACGAAAGAAACTCGTTGTGATTGATCTTCAGAATGAACGGTATCCTGTGCGCATACTTTCGTGCGACGGAGCCGAGCACGCCAAGTGTCGATGCAACGGCATTGCATCCCCCTGCGATCGCCAACTGCACAATCTTCTCGGGATCGAAATATTCCGGATTCGGCGCAAAGGAAGCCCCGGCAGAATGCTCAATCCCCTGATCAACTGGCAGGATGGACACGTACCCGGTCCCCGCGAGCCGTCCATGATTGAAGATCGCCTGAAGGCTTTTTAACACCTGCGGCGGACGATCTGACTGGAGAAATATCCGATCGACGTAATCCGGTCCGGGAAGATGCAAATCACCTTTCGGGATCGTCGTGCACTGATGTTCAAGCAGACTTTTCGCTTCACTTCCGAGCACTTCTGTGATATTCATTATTCTTCTCTCCTTCTCCGTTCACTGTATGCACTATCATGTAAGTGTAAATATACCACTCCTTTGACTGTCTTGCAATGGAGGTCGGGGGCCCTCGGATTGCTTCTCGTTCCAATTCTCTCTACTTTACTCACGTGAAAAAGCAGATCATGCTGAAGAAAAACGAAGAGCACCGGATTCTCGCCGGTCACCAGTGGGTTTTCAGCAACGAGATCAAGTCAATCCACGGAAACCCTGAGGCGGGCGACGTCATCGAGTTGCTCCGCCATGACGAGAAATTCCTCGGCGTCGGATTCTACAATCCTCATTCCCTCATCGCATTCAGACTCTTGAGCCGCGAGCAGGAAGCCGTCACATTCGAGTTCTTCGAGCAACGCATCGCGCAGGCCCTGCAATTGCGCAAGCGCCTCTACCCGGAGGCCGAGTCATTCAGGCTTGTCCACGGTGAAGCTGATTTTCTTCCCGGCCTTATCATCGACAAATACAACGAGTATATCTCGCTTCAAACGCTGGCCGTCGGCATGGACCGGCGCCTGACGCTTCTCTGCGACGTTCTTGAATCGCTCTTCCATCCGAAAGCAATTGTCGAGCGAAATGAATCCCCGCTGCGCGCACTCGAGCAGCTTCCACTGAAGAAAGAGGTTCTCCGCGGCACAATCGGACAAACGATCATTAGCGAGAACGGCTCCAAGTTCAAGGTTTCGCTTCTGGAAGGGCAAAAAACCGGGTTCTTCCTCGACCAGCGGGATAACCGTTTGGCGGTGCAGCGGTATGTGAAGAACGCTTCAGTACTCGATTGTTTCTGCAACGAGGGAGGATTCGCGATCTATGCCGCACGCGGAGGAGCCGCTCGCGTGAGCGCTCTCGACAGCTCCGAAACGGCGATCGCAAATGCCCGGGTTAACGCCACGATCAACGAGGTCCCGCAGATCAAGTTCGAAACGGCTGATGTGTTCGACAAGCTGCCGAAACTTCTCGAGGAGGGGGAACGATTCGATGTTATCATTCTCGATCCCCCGTCGTTCAGCAGGAACAAGAAGACTGTTGCGACTGCGCTGAAGGGGTACAAGGAGATCAACGCCGGAGCTCTCAAGCTGATCAACCCAGGGGGAATCCTGGTGACCGCTTCATGCTCGCACCACGTCACGGCCGAGTCGTTCGTCGAGTCCATCGAGGCCGGTGCAAGAGCAGCGCACCGTTCACTTCAGCTGCTTGAGTGGAGAGGTGCGGCTGCGGACCATCCGACACTGCCGGTCATGCCTGAGACTGCGTACCTCAAATTTGGCGTGTTCGCTGTTGTCTAGAAGATGGAGTGCCACGAACCAAATCGGTTTTGGGGCGGTTCGTTGCTTGCTGCCAGCCATTGATTCTCAGGATCGCTGGAACTATATTTCTGTACGCATCGTTTTGATGATAGTAAACGGGAGATGAAAACGATGAGACGCTTTTCCGTTCTTTTGATCGCCCTGATTCTTGCGGCGATGGTGCCTTCGCTCTCTCGGGCCCAGGAATATCCGCGGCGCGATTCCACGATGGTCTTTACCCCTTCCAATCCCAATCTCATTCAAAAGACTTCGTACGAGCCGTTCCACAACGCCTGGGGATTTGACATCATGCTCTCCAACAACGGCTTCGGCGCGGGGGCCTTCTTCCGTCACGAATTCACCGACGTGCTTTCCGGCTTTGCCCAGCTGGCAATTTCGGACGTCAAGGACGACGGTGAGGTTGAGTATATCAATCCGTATACCGGCCAGTCGATGACCCCTTACAAGATCAATCGGCTTCTTCTCATTCCCGTTACATTTGGAATCCAGTACCGGCTGTTCAAAGATGATATCGTGGACAATTTTCGGCCATATGTCAGCGCAGGAGTCGGTCCATCGATGATCTTCGTGTCGCCATACTCAAATCCGACTGCGGGATATGACGCGTATGGGAATCCGGCCACCGTCTACAACCAAATAGACTTTTTCAGTAGCCTCAAGAAGGGGCAGTTCAAGTATACGCTGGGAGGATACGTCGGCGGAGGAGCGTACTTCGGTCTGGACAAGGGAACGTTAACGGGCGTCAGCTTCCGCTACTACTTCGTACCCTACCAACCCGGTATCGTTAGTCTCGACAACGCTCCACCGATCAAGCACTTCGGCGGGTTTTATATCACACTGAATTTTGGATCGTTGTACTAGCCCAGCGTCGCGGGCAAACAAGAAAAGCGCACCAACCGTGCGCTTTTTCTTTTTCTGGGTGTCGAAGCACCGATGGGAGCCCCGCAAAACACAGAAGCACTCCGCAATCCGTAGAGCCTCCCCTTTGCTCTACAGATCGACGAAGTGCTTCAGAATTCCTGACTCAATGTATGAGATTCGCAGACACCCCGGTGTGACACGAGTCACCCGTATGACGGATGTCAGTCGCAAGCGACCACGAATTTCACCCACTCTCATTCCTCAAAAAGTTCTGAGGTACTGTAGCGTTCTATCCCCCTCAATCATCTAATTCTCAGAGCAGCCACCCGCTCCCCTATGCAGGAAGAAACCATCTGGATCGCCGAGGCTAAGGAAGGTAATCAGAAAGCGTTCCGCGAGCTGTACGACGCGAACGTTTCTCCCCTCTTCCGTTTCCTGAAGCAATTTGGCTCCGACACTGACCAGGTTGAAGAATGGGTGCAGCGGGCATTTGTCAAGGCATTTGCGCACCTCGATTCATTTGACGGCAGATCCAGGTTTTCCTCCTGGCTCTTCAGACTCGCCCTCAACGAGATGCGAATGGACTGGCGACGCAGGCGGATCGTGGCATTTGTGCCGATGGACGATGAGCGTGGAGATTTGTCGCGTGAAGCCGACCTATTCGAGTGGAAACAACTCATGAAAACCTGGATGGACGAGCTGGATGAGACGAAGCGGGCGGTTTTCATTCTGTACGAAGTTGAAGGGTATTCCCATGCAGAAATAGCATCGATGCTCGGCATCGCTGAAAGCTCATCGCGGACATTGCTGGTTCGCGCGAAGCGAATCCTGCAGGACCGATGGAATAAGGAGGCAATTCAATGATTGAACCGCGTGACTTCTACACCTCTGACGATGTGCCGGATAAACGAAGCACAGATGCAATGTGGTACTCGATTCAGCGCTCTACATCTTCGCTCCACCCGCAGAGTATGCTGATACGAGATAGCAGGAGCTTCCTATACGGCATGGCAGCGAGCATCGTTTTAGGACTTGCGCTCGTCGGTGCATGGACGGTTGCACACCAGGCACTTGAGAACGCCCAACCGACGCCTCTCCGGCTGGAGCAAGCTTATGTTTCGGCAATTCAGGAATTTGAACGCGTGGTTCCTTCTGTCACGGTGACAAACGCCGATCGACCCCAGGTCACAGGACAATTGCGCGACCGCCAGCAACAACTTACGCTTATCAACGTGGCGATTGCCAATCTGCGAAAGGAAACGAACGGCAAAGACCTTTCGCCGCTGAAGCGGGAGCGATTGCGCGGGCTCTACAGCCAGGAATTGAGAATTCTTCAGGAAATGATTGAAGAAGGAGATATTGAACTATGAAGACTCTTGTATTCGCTCTTGCGACTTCCATGCTCCTGTTTGTTAATAATCCCGACCACCACAGGACAATCGAGGAGCACTACGCGACGACCCCGTCACAGAGCATTGAGCTACGGGGATTCAGCGGCTCGAGGATCAAAATCCGAAGCTGGGATAAGAATGAAGTCTCGATCAAGCTCGATATTTCTTTCTCCGCTTCCAATGAGAGAGACGAACAGAAGTACCTTGAGGCAATTGTCCTCAAAAAGACACAGCAGGATAAAATGCTGCGAATTGAGTACCAAGAACCTGAAATCTCCACGAAAAACAACCGCTCATTTTGGACCTGGCTAAGCTCTGTATTTTCAGCCTCGTACATACGAAAGGAAACCGAGGGGGAAATATTCGTCCCCCGTACAAATCCCCTCATCGCGGAAGTACGATATGGAGTGATTGAAATGGAAGGGATGAAAGGAGCACTTTCGTTTCTTGGCACCGGGAACACGGTGAAGCTGAAAGACTGCGCAGCGATTGCAGAAATAACGAACGATTACGGGAAGGCAACATTGGAGAACTGCGGCGGTGATCTCCATTTTTCGAGCAAGAGCACGACGGTTCTCCTGGATCAGTTTGATGGGAAAGCGGTCATCAATGCTGACTACTCAAACATCACGGTGCGGGACATCAAACACTCACTCTCGATTCGGTCTGCAAGCGGAACGATCAAGGTTGACAACGTCGGAGGTGACGTCACCATACGATCGGACTACACGACCATCGCAGTGAACGGCGTCAGGGGAATGCTGAACGTTGAGGACAAGGGGGGGATGATACGGGCAAAAGGCATGGATGGCGTAACGATAAGCGGATTGTATAGCAGAATGGAAATCACTGACGTCTCAGGCAAGGCAGGCAAGGTCATTTCATTGGAAGGCCAATCCGGCTCGATCTCCCTGATGAACGCTTCAGGCGACGTCCGCATTAACGATCCATATGGACCCATCGATTTGAAGGAAATCCATGGAAACGTCGAGATCAAATCGAAAAGCTCCAACATTCATGCAACAGGAGTGGACGGAGACTGGTCCTCTACGACAGAATACTCCTTATTGACATTGCGCGACCTCAGCTCCAAACGCATCACGGTCTCCAACTCGAGCAGTCCTATTGACATTTCGCTCAAAACGCCCCCCACGTATGTTGAGATCAGGAGTGAATACGGACCGGTCACACTTTCGATGCCGCCAGGCTTCAGTGGCGACGTCGATATCAATGTGACATACGCACACATCGAGACGAATCTCCCGCTCTCTAAGACAAAGTCCTTCGACGGTGGCGGCGGGTATGCCATAGGAAAAATCGGCACCGGGAATGGCAAGCTCTCGATCGAAACGAAGTCAGGAAATGTGAAGGTGATGCAGCGGTAGGTCAGGCGAGATTAATCTCGCTTTGCACTTACGGATAGAAGCGGAACGCGACCGAATACTGCAAGCCCTTGCCGACGTTATGTGAAATTGTTTTGCCGAGAAGTTCACGACTTTGTTACAACACGAATTCACACCTATCGTAATGCACTGAGTTTCATCCACCGAATTATTGAGTAACCTCAACTTGCGGACCAACCGATGAATCATCTGCTAAGCAATTTCTTATTGGTACTCGCAGCGTTTTCGTTTTCCTTTGGTGCTGACCCAGTCGCCAGCGCTCAAGTGCCATCCGGAGACCTTAAAGAGGTCATTAAGCTCGAATTTGGAAAGCCTATCGAGCGCGAAATTGCAGGAACGGACAGTCACTCTTATTATATCACCTTGCTCGCTGGCCAGTTCTTGCGCGCCGTTGTTGATCAGCGCGGCATTGATGTAATCGTCACCGTTATAGATCCCGACGGCAAGAAGCTCGCTGAGATTGACAGTCCCAACGGAACAGAGGGACCGGAACCAGTTGCCATCGAGGCAAGATCCTCAGGTTCGTATCGGCTGGAGATCAAACCAGCCGAAAAGGATGTTGCACCCGGCCGCTATCAGGTGAAGATCGAAGAGATTCTCAGTCCAGAGGAATACGCAAACCGTCTCGCGGCGGAGCGTTCAAAGCTTGACACGGTGAAAAGCTGGCTGAGCAGAAATGCAATACGTCTTCAGACCGTTGAGGCTGGCAGCGGTTTCACGGACATGGAACCGCTCAAGAAACTCATCGGTAATGCTCACCTTGTTTCACTCGGCGAGGCCACTCATGGTACACGCGAATTCTTCCAACTCAAACATCGTATGCTTGAGTTTCTCGTAAGCGAAATGGATTTCACGGTATTCGGTATCGAAGCCCCTATGCCCGAAGCGTTTGACATCAACGAGTACGTCGTGAACGGTAACGGTGACCCAGAGAAGGCGCTTGCCGGTTTGTATTTCTGGACCTGGGACACGCAGGAAGTTCTCGATATGATTCACTGGATGCGACATTACAATCAAGATCCATCCAACAAAAAGAAGGTGAAGTTCTACGGCTTTGATATGCAGCATTCTACACGGGCCACGAGAGTCATGCTCTAGTATCTGCGTACAGTAGACCCTGAACAAGCTTCGACCTCGGAAAGAGAATTAGCGATGTTGACCGACCCTTTTTTGAACGCAGATTTCGAGAATCTCCCGAGGGAAAGAAAAGAAGAGATGGTAGCCTTCACCAACGAGCTTTTAACTCGCTTCGACGACCACAAAGCAGAATACGTCAAACATACTGGTGGAACAGAATGGGCGATTGCACGTCAGCATGCACAAATCCTTTCCCAAAACCTCAAGATGCGGTTAACTCCTGATCAATCTTTTGCAATACGAGACAGTGCGATGGCTGAAAATATCCGCTGGATTCTCCAGTTCGAGGGCGGGAATGCCAAGATGCTAGCCTGGGCACATAATGGACACGTCTCAACTCAGTCGTATGGGAGTGTCAAGAATATGGGAACACACCTGCGCGAAATGTTCGGTCCCGAGATGCGAGTGTTTGGTTTCGCGTTCAACCAAGGCTCGTTTCAAGCCGTTGAAATGCCATTTCCTTCTTCAAATGGACTGCATTCATTTACTATCGGAGCGGCACCAGACGGGAGCTTGGACGCGATGCTTGCACAAAGTGGGTTGTCGCTTGCTGCAATCGATTTGCACTCTCTTCCAAAGGAGGGGGCGGTGGCAGAGTGGTTCAGTATACCGCACGGGACTCGCGACATTGGGGCTGGCTACAGCGACCAGGCGGCAGCAGGTTTCCTTCAACCACAGGTTTTGCCAGCCCTGTATGATGCGCTCTTCTTCATAGAAAAGACAACTTCAGCACGGCCCGTTGAAGGAGGCTCATGGACGGTGGCACAGAGGCTTCCGACTCCTGCAAATCTCGATTTCGAAAGCAGTGAGGCTGGGAAACCCCCGATTCATTGGGTCGTGCCCTCTCGAATTGCTGGCCTAAACTTTCAGGTTGTAACAAGCACCGACAATCCAAGGAGTGGCGAGCGTTGTGCGATGATCAGCGCGTTTCCTGGGAAAAAATATGGTGAAACTTCTGGCAGGCTTCAGCAAACAATCGACGCTGTATCCTACCGTGGCAAGAAAATTGAGCTGCGTGCAGCGGTGCGAGTGCAGACGAATGCCGAAGGAGACAAGGCCTATCTGTGGCTTCGTATATCAAAGCAAGGTGTTGGCCCTCAAGCCCTCGCGTTTTATGAAAACATGGCGGACCGTCCAATTACGAGCGACAAGTGGCGCGAATATGAGATCGTTGCTGATGTGCCAGTTGACGCGGAAACAATTTCCTACGGCCTTACTTTCACCGGTGAAGGGCAAGCGTGGCTCGATGCCGTATCTATTCAGGTGGTTCACAAATGAGCCATGGACAATGGCAAAACAAATTCACATTACCAACGGCAAACCCCGACAGGAGAGGTTGGGGCAAGCCGACGCTTGCACGGTAGATAGGCGATGTCTAAACTAAGGTTGGCTAGAAGTAAAGTGCCCGCCTACGCAAGAAACGCTTCGGCGGGCAAGCTCGCAACTGTTTTACCCATCGAAGTCCGTTTCTCAGGACTCAGATGGGCGGTTAGCATAAATCGGTTGGCGTGAGGAGAAGAGACCGCCTGAGACTGCTACCTTTATTTCTTCACAAATACTCTTTCAGAAACCTGCCGGTGTGCGACGTGCTCATGCCCGCCAATTCCTCCGGCGTTCCGGTTGCCACCACTTGTCCTCCCCCATTACCTCCTTCGGGCCCAAGATCGATGACGAAATCAGCGCACTTGACGACATGCATGTTGTGTTCAACCACAAGGAGCGAATGCCCCGCCTCCACGAGTGCGTTGAAACACTTTAGGAGCTTCGCAATATCGTCGAAATGAAGTCCCGTCGTCGGCTCATCGAAAATAAAGAGCGCACGTCCTTCCGATTTGGAAGCCGTCAAATGGTTCGCCAGCTTGATCCGTTGGGCTTCTCCTCCTGACAAAGTTGTCGCGGGCTGCCCCAGGCGCACGTAGCCAAGTCCGACGTCATCAAGGATCTTCAATCGTTGAGCTACCTTACGTCCATCGGGATGCTGAGCAAAGAAGTCAATCGCTTCGGTGATCGTCATCCTGAGCATGTCATCGACGTTCTTGCCATGATAGCGGACCTCGAGCACTTCCTGTTTGAACCTCTTTCCCTTACACGACTCGCACGTCAGGTAGAGATCGGCAAGGAATTGCATTTCCACTTTCTGAAAGCCGTCCCCTTCACAAACATCGCATCGACCTCCAGGGACATTAAAAGAAAAGTGCCCGGGCATGAAACCGCGGATCCGGGCCGCCTGCGTGTGAGCAAGCAGGTCCCTGATAAGGTCGAAGATCTTCAGATACGTCACGGGGTTCGACCGGGGCGAACGCCCAATAGGTGATTGGTCGACGAGCTCCACGCGCTCGATGTGTTCAGCCCCTTGTATTGAGCCAAACCTGCCGACACTCCCTTCGAACCCACCCTTCATCTTCTGAATGCCTGCGTAGAGGATCTCATGCACCAGCGTGCTTTTCCCGGAGCCGCTCACGCCAGTGACGCACACGAACATCCCGAGCGGGATACGCACATCAATCCCTTTGAGGTTATGCTCGGCCGCTCCTTTGACGAGAATCGACTGTTCCATGTCGCGACGACGCTTGCGCGGGGTCGGGATGCGAAGCTTGCCGTTCAGGTATTGCGCCGTGAGCGAGGTAGGGTGCTTGAGCAGCTCGTCTACCGTACCACAGCAGACAACCTCTCCCCCATGCTCTCCTGCCTTCGGCCCCATATCGACAACAACATCCGCTGAACGGATCATTTCTTCATCATGCTCGACGACAAGAACGCTATTGCCGACATCTCTGAGCGACTTAAGGATATTGATCAGCTTGTTGTTATCGCGTGGGTGAAGGCCGATGCTTGGCTCATCGAGCACGTAGAGCGATCCAACCAGTGACGACCCAAGCGAGGTTGCGAGGTTGATGCGCTGCGACTCGCCCCCCGAAAGCGTCATGGTGAGGCGATCGAGAGTCAGATAGCCGATACCGACATCGTTCAGGAACTTGAGGCGCTTCCTGATCTCCTCGAGTATCCTCTTCGCGACGTCAAGCTCAAACCTCGAGAGCTTGATGCGGAGGAAGAGTTCGTTCGCATCTGCGATGTTCATCCGAACGACTTCATGGATTGTGTTCCCTGCGACCTTGATGTTCAGCGCGTCGCTCCGGAGCCGGGACCCGTTGCACTCGTCACAGGTCGTGTACCCACGGTATCGGCTGAGGAGGACCCTGTAGTGGATCTTGTAGGATTTTCGTTCGATGAATTTGAAGAACTTGTGTATCCCATCAAACCCGTTGTAGCCGTTGAGAACAATATCCAGTTGCTTTGGAGTGAGTTGCTTGAACGGGACATCGAGAGGGATACCCGCTTCACGGGAAATGGTCATGAGGCCCTTGAGGTTCACGCGCCACTTCGGGGAATTCCACGGATGGATTGCTCCCTGCCGGATTGTTTTGTTCGGGTCCGGGACAACCAAATCCATGTCAATGCCCATCGACCGTCCGAATCCCTGACATTTCGGACATGCTCCCACGGGATTGTTGAAAGAAAACATGCGCGGATCCGGATCCTCATAGCGGATTCCGTCGTTCGGACACTCATAGTGCTGTGAAAACCTGAGGAGCTGCTTCGAATCCAGGAGGTAGACATGCGAATAACCATCCCCTTCAACGAACGCGGTATCGATGGAATCGGCGAGCCGCTTGTCACTCTCCTTGTCGTTCTTGCGAAGCACCAGACGGTCGACGAGCACGAGGACCCCCTTTTTGCTCTTCGCTTTGAACTCAGTTTCATTCAGGTCGATCAACTCACCGTTCGCCACAATGCGGAAAAACCCGCGCTTCTTAAGCGCGTCGAGTTCTTCTTTTAAGGTGTGGCCGGGATGATCGTGCAAGGGGAACGTAATGTATGCCTTCGTGCCGTCGGGTTCGAGTTGCAGTTTGTCAACGACCGTGGAAACGGTGTCGCGCTTCACCAGCTCTCCGCACTCCCGGCAATACGTCTGCCCGATGCGACCGAAAAGAAGCCGGAGGTAGTCATAGATTTCCGTCGTCGTTGCGACCGTCGAGCGCGGGTTTCGGGTCGAAGTTTTCTGCTCAATGGCAATGGAAGGGCTTATCCCTTGGATCAGGTCGACGTCAGGTTTGTCCATCCGCTCGAGGAACTGGCGGGCATACGATGAGAGGCTTTCCACGTACCGGCGTTGACCTTCGGCATAAATCGTATCGAACGCCAGACTGGATTTCCCCGATCCGCTAACACCCGTCACAACGACCAGCTTGTTTCGTGGAAACTCAAGGCTCACGTTCTTGAGATTGTGAACCCTGGCCCCTCGGACAATGATGGAGGTAAGGCGGCCGGGCTTCCTCGGCTCAATCGGAACAGCAGCGGTGACCGCAATGGCACCACCCGCTGGCGTCGCCTTTGATTCTATGAGAGGTTTTTTCTTCGGCAATTGGAAAGGTTGGTTTTCAGTTTTGAGTTGTCAGTTTTGAGTTTCAGGTTCACTATTCACCGCTTTCCCTGAACCATTCAACTTACTTGTCCATGACGGGAAAATCAATTCGAAAATTCCACGAGGTCTAACCCACATTCAGCCACAACGAGCATCTGCTCGTCTTGCCTTTCTGCGCAGCGCTCTCTACATTACCTCGAAACTTTTCTTCCCCTTCATGCCAGAGCTACCCGACCTGACAGTATACATTGAGAGCCTAGAGGCCCGCGTGAAAGGCGAGCGCCTCGAGAATATCCGGCTCAACAATCCCTTCATCCTTCGCACATTCGATCCACCGCTCAGCAGCGCAAGCGGAAAGGTCGTGAAGCGTGTATCGCGGATTGGAAAGCGGATTGTGTTTGAGCTGGAAGATGAACTGTTTCTCGTCGTCCACCTGATGATTGCCGGGAGATTTCATTGGAAGAAGCCGAAGGCCAGAGTCGGGGGAAGGATGGTTCACGCCGGCTTCGATTTTCCTGCAGGGACCCTTCTGCTCACCGAGGCGAGCACAAAGAAAAGGGCTTCCATGCATCTCGTGAAGGGGCGTGAAGCACTTGCTCAGTTCGATCGGGGTGGACTGGAGGTTCTGGATTCAAGTCTGGATTCATTCCGTGGAGCACTCGTCCGCGAAAATCGCACACTGAAGCGCGCCTTGACGGACCCCCGGTTGTTCAGCGCCATCGGCAACGCGTACTCAGATGAGATCCTGCATCGGGCCAAGCTCTCCCCTCTGAAGCTGACACGCCAACTTTCCGATGAAGAGGTTGTGCAGCTGCATGGCTCGACCAAATCTGTCCTGACGGAATGGACAAGACGACTCGGGGAAGAGACCGGTAAGGGATTCCCGGAGAAAGTGACCGCATTTCATGCCGAGATGGCCGTTCACGGACGGTTTGGACACCCATGCCCCGTCTGCGGTTCGAAGGTGCAGAGAATTGTGTATGCCGAGAATGAATGCAACTATTGTGCTCGTTGCCAGACCGGCGGGAAGATGCTTTCTGATCGCTCCCTGGCGAGGTTATTGAAAGACGATTGGCCGAAAACCATCGATGAGCTGGAGAGCGGGGAACAAATCTATCACGGATGATCTTTGGTACCGAGGCTTTCAAAAAAAGGGCCACTGGAAGAATCCTTTATTCACGCGATAGTGACGCTGCTTGCTATTGCGTGGGAGCGTCAGTTACTTTCTTTCCGATCCCGTCACGCAGGTTGCGTGACGGGACGAAATCATAACGCACACCTTGGACTTGCCAACACGCTTGCCATAATTTCCGTGCCCAGCGCCAAGAAGAGCCATCAAGAATCTCGAAACATGCACGGAAATTAAACTCATTCCTGAACCTGCCATCGCACCTGCCGATGATTTCGGATGCTTGGCACCGAGCCGAACCAAGACCGTTCATCGACAGTCGGACCCTCGGACAACAACTTGAAACTTTAGGTGCTTCAAAAGGTGAACGTTACACGCGCAGTCGGCACGAACTCAACGAAATCGTTTGATCGGACCGTGGGTTGGAGGTGAGCTTCAACTTTGAGCTGATGATTGAATTGTGCTGCGCTCCATGCCGCATCGATTGCAGAAAGCAAATGGTTGACAACCAGCAGAATAGAACCGGTGGTGGCAATATTATAGAAGTCGTTTGCTTTCCCACGCATCTTGGAATAATCCAGAAACCGCGCTGACACGTCGCCGTTGACGATTCGCTCAGGCGTCATCACTCCCGCATCATCCCACCCTGCCGCGAACTGGGGGTACTTGCCGATCAGTTCGTAGTACTGCTGCTCAGGCCGGTGTGGCAACTGATGTGTAAATCCGTTGCCGGCTCTCTGGGCAATTGCATTCTCCACCGCATTGATCTTCGCCCAATCCACGCGTTGCCAAGGAGGAAGATTGTCTGTGCCGGAGATGAAGGGTACGGTAAAGGAGGTCACATCGGGATTCAGTTTTGTCACATTATCCTGTATCCACTGCGCATAGCGCACGACCGACCAATGGTCGTCCGCGAAATTCTGGAAGAGCGTTGTCTGATTATTCCCCTTTGAGTAATACGAAGCGTAGAACACCCACAGAGCTGTCTCCGCAAGCACAAACCCTCCGGCCCGCCAGTAGCTTTTCGTATAGAACTCACCGGCACCTGGAATTACGATCGACATTGCTCCAGCCAGCAGCGGAGATTTCTTGCCGGGGTTGTTATCGTTCATCCGGCGCTGGGAGGAATCGGTCATCCTCATCATCTCGAAACTGGCAAGCAAATCCAGACGGGGATTACCCGTCAGGGCGATTTGCCCCTGCCTGCGCATCTCACCAGTACCCATTACCTGACACCATCCGGTCGACACCAGACTCAAGACACCCGCTACAACCAATGCCGCACATCGACTCAGCATGCTCTCACCTTGCCCTATATGACATGTTCTGAAGAGGCTGGCTGATTGGGTTCAGCTCAAAATCGAAGAGGATTCCGAGATAGAACCGCCATTCCTTGCCGTACGTCACTTCATCATTGTTAAACGTCCGGCTAAAGCGATCGAGGCCGTACGCTCCGGAGAAGAAAATGCGTGTTGGATACTGGTAAAAGGAGAACGCTTCAAGTCGGAACTCGAAACCGGCATCGCGTTTCCAATCGCTGAACGACGGCGCAGCGCCGCTCCAGGCGTCACCGTAGTCGGCGAAGACCGACCCATACAGCTTCGTGAAGTAGAATTCCAGGAAACGTGCATTGATCGTCGTCCAGATTGGAAATCGATACGCCGCACCGAGGACAGCGATGTCGTTTCCCCCGAGCCCATAGAACGGATAGCCGCGCATCCCGATGAATCCCCCCCCATAGAAATCAAAGAAATCGTCCACCTTTTTCCCAAGCGTGCTGGCACGATGCACAGAGAGTGTCAGGGTATTTTTTTCGATCGGGAGTCTGAGGTGCTCGTTCCAGAGGATCTCCAGCCGGTGAAAACTCGGATTGGTGTACTGTGGCACGAGCACCCCGTTCTCTATGTTGTATTCTCCACCCGGATTAAACTTATCGAATTCATAGTTGTACCGCAGCGTGATAGTCCTCCCAATCGGGTTGATATCCTTGTCAACTGACGGAAGAATGCCGTCGTGCGTTACTTGCACAGATAGCACATTGCCGATAAGATAGAGATTCAAGAATCCCGGGGAGAGGCCCCCTCCGGGCACGAGAAACGAACTGATATCGGCGTTGTATCGACTAAGCGAGTATCCAATCTTCAGTTGCGTGAAATCATTGAAGATCTTGTGTCTCAGACTGACATCAAACTCGAACAAGTTGTAAGTAACGTCCGTGGAAATTGTGTGCTCCACATCTGTGAAGATCGAAAATGAGACATCTGTTTTGCGGGAGATATTGTAGAGTTCGAGCGAGAGCGTCGGGGAAAGTCCCAGGTTGTACAAGAGCGGAATTGCTCCGCTGTATTCGACAACGCCGAAAATATCGCGCTCCATTTTTCTATTGATCACAGCGCCGCCGAAGAGCGAGAACCTGTCCAGCACATCGCTCGATGTGAAATAGAAACCGGGCCGAAGAACGTCGATGCCTTTGTTTCGAGGATTGTAGTTATCGACGCGGATGATAGGTATAATCGAAAGGCTGGTGTACACGTTGCGATATGGCATGGCAGATCCCACAACCCCGCGAGTTGTCGTATAGCGTTCCGCAACAACGTCTGACCCGCCCGACGCGTGTGTAGCAACAGACGTAACCGAACCGTTCGTTCGGTCGAACTTCTTCAAGATCCAATCCGGCGTTTGCAGCCTGGACGCGAGCACCAGCGGTTTTGGCTGATGCAAATACGCGATCTTGTAACCGGTCGAGGTATACGCAGCATACGTGACATCCCCATCGCTGTTGACAGTCGGAAGAAACGCCCCGCCGAGAACATTTGTGAGCTGCTTCGTTGTTCGCGACGCAAGATCGAGGCTGAAGATGTTGAAAATCCCTCCTTCTGCCGATGAATAGAGAATCGACTGACCGTCACGCGAAAAAACCGGATTGCGGGAGTCGACCCCCTGAACGAGGATCTTGAAATCCGACCCGTCCTCGTTGATCACCGCCACAGATTGCCGATCGTCGGCGGAGTACCCAAACGCAATCAGCTTGCCGTCGGGAGACCATGCCGGGGTATAGACCTGCTCGCCGTTTGTGAATTTCGTGACTTGCCGGACATTCTTTCCGTCGGCATTGCAGACACCGAGGTTCACCGTTCCATCGCTGCCGTAGGCGAAGGCTAGCTTCTTTCCGTCGGCAGAGATTTTTGGATTCCATGCCCTCAGACTATGCGTGAGCCGCTCCTCCTTGTCGTTCTCAATGTCATACCGATAGAGGTCGAATAATTTCGCCCAGAATCCGTTCTTCCGGCTGAGCTTAGAATAATAGAGGTATTTGCCATCGGGAGAAAATGAAAGCGAAGATCGTGCCTGCACATCGAGCGTTTGCGAGGTTTTTGTCTGAAGATCGTACACGCACACGACGCTCGATCCAAAATAATCCTTCCCCTTGTTCGAGACATAGGCGATCCGCTTTCCGTCCGGTGTGAAAGTCGGATAGAAGTTGCCGAATCCCTCTTTCTCAATCAGCTCACCATCCACTCGTTCGGCCCTGACAGCATTTCCAACAGTTTGGTACTGCTCGGTCTTCGCCTTCTTCCATTCCTGATAGAGCTCCTCCCCCGAGATCCCCAGGGCATCAGCTACCGCGCCATCGATTGTGACACGCGGGACACTGCTCAGGGCGCGTGAGATGTCGTTCAGTTTCTCCGCACCGTACTTTTCTGCTATGTAGGAAACGATCGAGAACCCGGCGTTGTAGGACGATTCGTTGCCGAGGCTGTTCTTACCGAAAACCGCCATCTCCTCCCACGTCAACGGTTTCCCCTCGAGCATGTACATCCTCAGGATCATATCCCGGTGTGAGTCCCAATAATCGTACGTGAAGGTTGGGTGATTGTATTGAGCCACTCCCTCAGCAAACCATGTTGGAACGACAAAAGCGGAGAGGGGATACGACACGATGGTATTCGGATACCCGTACAATACGTCAGTCCGGCGCTCGGCCTCATATCCCAGCCACTGAAAATACACAGCCGGAATAGTCCGACCCAGTTTCATTGCAGTCTGTATCTGCACGATGTGTGTAAACTCGTGGGAGACGACATCCTTCAACCAGCCATGAGTTCCGCGGAGTTCGAAGTCGAGCGCAGGCGCCCATAATTCGATCTTGTTGTCATAGAAATACGCGGCACCGTTGGAGTAGTCATCGTGATCCCGAATGACGAGGCTCACCTTGCTGTCCGGCTCGTGTTGGTACAATTGCGTGATCGGACCGTAGACCTCTTCGGCGATGGAGGCAATTTCGCGCGCAGTGCGTTCAGCCCCGGCATGGAAATGCGTCAGGAAATGGGGGGTCTCGATGGTCTGCCAATTCAAGTCGGGACGTGGAAAGTCATCATCCTGAGCGAACAGACCACCTGTACTGAAGACCAGCAGGAAAACAATTACTGAGAGTTGTTTTACTTTAAACATTCAGATTCGGTAGTCAAATCGAGTTATCTGATTCTGGGTTAGCGTAACCGACGCCGAACGGTGGACTGGCAGATAGAATTCCAGATAGACATAGGGTGAGATCTGGTAGTTGCCAATGAACGTGACACCGTCACCGGCATAGATCGGAGCAGGATAGAAACCAATGGGGAGAAAGCCGTTTGGAATCACATAGTGCCCAAGCGAATCTGTTACAGCCGTGACGGCACCGTTGACAACCTGGCTGTAAGACCCCTTCGTGACCCCGCCCATGCTGAAGCTGATAGTATAGATACCGGTTGGCAGGAGCACGCCGGCAGAATCGCGCAGGTCGAACTCAAAATCCAGAAACCCGAGCTTTGCACGCCCCTGAAAGAGCACTCGTCGCAGTTTGTTTTGCGGATCAACCACGATAACGCGCGCGATCGCTGTTGTATCATCGACAAGGAATTGTCGTGAAGGCGGGGTATTGCTGTCGATATAATCGAGATCGTACCAGAGCGCTATCTTCAGCCCCTTGATCGGAATTCCCAGTTTGTCGGTGACATATCCTTCGATCTGATACCCGTTGATAGGCTGATCGGCAGTTGCCATGTACGGCAAATCACGTTCGCAGCCAAGCACACCAGCCATTCCCACGAGAATCACCAGCCACGTCGGAAGAGCTTTCAAGAATTCCTTCCTCACTTGACAACAGCAATCTTGATTGTTGCCACCTCACTCCGGCTTGCGCCCTTTGCTTCAATCCGCGCGAGATACACCCCACTCTGTACCTTCGACACATCCCACGTAATTTCTCCGTCCAACCCGCCTCTCGACGTTGTGTTGAGCTCGGTAATCTTCGTTCCGGCCAGGTCGAGAATCTTGATGGAGATTGTCGCGTCTTCCGGTGTGTAATAGCGAATCTGTGTCGTCGAGCCGTACACCGGGTTTGGCCAGTTGTACACTCGTGCATGGGGCAAGAAATCGCCCGACACCGGATTGGTCCCACCCGCCGTCGCATCATAATTCGAATGCCGTCCGTCTTTGAGGTATTGAGACCACGCGATGAAATCGGAGCGATAAGGCTTGGTGAGTTCCAACGCCTGAAGTACGGACGCTCCAGTAGCGCTGGTGACAGTCGCTGAGGATCCTGAGCCTAGAGGGACGACTTGGATTGTGGTGGGCTTCGTCAATCCCACGATGCCAATGTTGCCCGCCGCCGTCTGGAAGAATGCCACCGGAGTTTCTCCAGTGGACGCCAGCTGAATCGGATATCCGCTCAACACTCGGCCACGATTGTCATATGCGACGACATTGCCGGAGGTTAGCATAGCGAGAATGTCCATCTGTCCGTCGCCGTTCACGTCGCCGATCAACGGATCGCCCACAAACGACCAACCCCCCGATGGGCTCACAGGAAATCCTGAAACGTACGCTCCCGTCCGGTTCAGAGCGATCAGGCGATCAGGGGCGAGGATCACTACATCCTTTTCTCCGATCCCCTCGATGTCCGCCGCAGCGACTGACAAGATACCCGACCCGCTCGTCGTAACCTCAAACATTTTCTGGCTCAGGTCGCGACTGAACGCCATGACCTTTTGTCCTCCGCGTTGCGCGACGACGACATAATTACCCGATCGATTGACAACGCCTGCCGCAATCCATGGAAACGAGGAATCACCAAGAGCAACTGAGCTCTGCTCACTGTAAAGACGTCCACCGCACGTAAAGAACAATTCTGCCGGTTTCGAAAGCGATGGGGTCGGCAATTGCGTCAGCGAGCTGACGGGGCTGGAAGACACGACAGTCTTCTTTTGCAGAACACCCGCGTACGAATATGTCAGCACCGTCCCCTGAGCACTTCCAACAACAATTGACGGGATAATTAAATCAGCAAACATCGCCGGTGTAATCAGGCGACCCCCGGTCGAGACAGCGACGCTTGATGCGCTGTCGATCACCGCATCGGCGGTCTTGCCGAATGTATTCAGGATTATGAGCGTGCTATCCTGCACACCTGCCACAAAAAGGTTCGAGCCCAGGGCAGTGGACGCGAGGGCTGTTCCGCCCCCTTTCCGGAAGAGCAGACCCGAGGTGTCTTTCGTCTTGCTGCTTCCGTCCCCCCTGAATGCATAAATGTTGTTGTCTGCTCCAAACAGGACGGTTGAGCCGTTGGTACTTGGAGAAGTGACAAAGGAATTCGCGGTGATCGTCCGAGCGAAACCTTGCAGGCGTTTTACATCACTGTCCCCCACATCAACAAGAGCGCTCATCCTCGGAGTCCGCTTGCTGAAATTCCGGACGGTCACAAGACTCATTGCCCCGGAATAGCTCCGGCTGTTCGGCTGCGAGTTCTTGTCGAACACGTTACTATAGACACTGATGGGATTTCCGCTGTACCAGAAATCCTGTTCATATCCCCATTCGGTTCCTGCTCCCGCCTCAGTGAACGGATCGTACGAACGCCCGATATCCTGGCTCCCGTCTGCCTCTTCGAGATCGACACCACGATGTGATGGATCGGCATTGACAGTATTTGTCGCCAGGCCTTGTGCGATGACGTTCTCATCGATATGCCAGATCAGGATTCCACCGCCGACGTAGTTTGAGTCCTCAATGCTCGTAAGACTCGGAAGCGCCCAATCGAAATCCTCGACATCAATGACGGATCCGGAGATGAAACTGACATCCTGAAAATTGAATCCCGTGGTGTCCCTCGGGAAAAAGCGTGTAACGATTGATCCGCCGGATCGGATCGTAAGATGCATTCCATCCTGTTCCGGATCTCGCATCCGGTTCTCGATGAGGAAGTACTCACGATCGGAAATCGGGACTTTGTAGACCGTATCCCTTCCCGTTTTCAGTCCGACCGCCGGCAGAGAAATCGGCGTTGTGCCAGCTCCTACCGTAATCGGAGTGACCCATCCCAGGTAGATTTTTTCCCACGCAGACGGCTCCGGTGGAAAAAGTCCGTTGTAAAAGCCAAACCCTCCGACGGGATCCATCAGACCGAACTGACCTATTCCAGGTGCACCGGTCGACGTGTTAAACAGATCAGGCAATCCGAGATAGCTTCCGAACGAATTTGCCAGGAGTCCATTTGTGCTCGCCTGGATTGTATCGACAACGGTGCCCGATGTAATCACACGTGTATCAGTCTCAGGCAACAACATCGTATTGGTGATGCGGAACGAGCCCTTACTGACCGGAACCCCGGCGTATGATTGATCACCGAGGAAGTTCCTGAGCGTTCTGAGATTGAACGTGATCGTCGGGAGATCGTACGGGGTCGGGTCGTAGCCAAGGGATGCAACGAGGTCGATATCGCGGCCCACGCCGGCGTGGAAAATCAGAAACGCGTCATACTTGCTGAATTGAAGCGCCGGATACAGCGAATCGGCGGTGTGCCATGTATCCACGATGAGATTGCCGAGGGGCGCGTTGTTGGATCCATCCTTCGCCGGTGAATATTGGGCCATCGTTTTCGAAAGCGTGATGAGGCGCCCAAATACGTCACCTTTGATGTTCACTTTGCCGTTTGAAACCTTCCGGAAATAGTTGGCAAGGAACTGCAGCTTATAAGCGAAGTACGCCGAATCGTGCGGCGGCGGATCGATGAGGTTACGCGCTGAAGATGTGTCGAGCTGGAAATGCCCGTTGCCACTTGTGTAGCTGTTCGGACTGGTCTGGAAATCGACCATCACTGCGAGGATTCGTACAGTATCGGATAAGGCGGCGGACGAAGGAACGAGAATAGAGCTTGACTGATCGACGCGGGCGTGTTCGAGGGCGACGCGGGTGCGCGCTGCGTGAACAGTCGAGGGCGTGCGTACCTGTGCGGATGCAGCCGCGCAGAAGACAGTAAGCCAAACAGCAAGGCACCGTGCTGGCATAAATCTCCACATTGCTCTATGAGAGGAATATCGTCTTTGCCGTCCGATGTTCAGGACGTCCTCCTTCCCTTCTTACGAGGTACCTCCCCACAATATGAGCAACGTGAAGCGCAGCGTTTCGCCAAGGGGATGTTGTTCTTCGAACGTGCTGATATAGCTGAAATCAAATCCAAAAATGTTGTAGCGAATTCCGGCACCAAACGTCAGGAACTTGCGATTCCCGTACTGGGGATCCTCATAGAAGAACCCGGAGCGGAGGGCAATCCAATCGTTGTACCAGTACTCAACACCGATCGATGAATCGAACTCGCGTAACTCTTCGCGCAATGACTTGTCAGTCCATGAAGTGAACATCGCTTTGTAGAACGGGTCGCTCGTGCCGTCAGGAAGCTTCCGGACCAGCAGCTTGGTCACATCGACGATGGCCGTAAGCTTGTTGAACTGATCGTTGAAGATCTTGTAACCAACGCCGAGACGAAGACTCGTCGGGAGGGGATCCGCCTGCGCCCTGTCAATGTAGCTGATGGCGGGCCCGATATTCGACAGGTTGAATCCTGCCGTGAAATGCTCACCGATATCGAGGCCAGTGAACGGAATCACCAGAGACTTCGGCTTGTAGAGCATGCCGACGTCGAACGAGAAACCGGACGCGACGCCCTGCCCTTGCTCTTCCGCCGTTCCGAATGGAGCCAACCGGCTGTGAATGAACCGCCCGTTGATGCCCAGCCCAAGTTCTTCCGACAGCCTCGTAGAATACCCAAGGGTGATGCCATATTCGTATGCATTGAATGTAGCGAGCGGGGTCGGATCATTCAGCGTTTGAGTAAACGACCCAAGGTTCAGATACGTTATGCTCGCGGCGAGGTTCCCATCCAGCTGAGGTATGGGCCTCCGGTAGACAAGATAGTCGATATAGAGATCGGACAGGTTGAATGCCGGCAACCAGTTTGCGTGCGAGATGCTGATCTCCTGTCCCTGCTGGAATGCAAGTCCACCTGGATTCCAGTAGAGGGCTGATGCGTCGTCAGCAAGCGCAACGCCTCCTTCTCCCATGCCACTCGCGCGCGAATTCGGTGCGATGAGCAGGAACGGTACTGCTGACGTTGAGACTTGGGCGTTCATCATCTGCACGGAAACCACGCACAGCACGATCGCTAACCCAAAGATTTTCTTTGCCATGACAGACATCCTCCTAAGAAATAGAATTGCCGACAGAATTAAAATAACCGTTTTTTTGAGTGATATTCAACCTACAGAGACATGTCACGCATAAAAGCGAAGGTAACTCCCATTGTATTCACCGAGTTATATGGGCTGCGACCGCTAACCTTTCCGGGAAAACTGAACTTGTAATAGAACTGTATCGTTACTCTTGCCCCCTGCTGGAGAACAAACTCGGAATTCGCAAGGACCGAGAAAGAAGGAGCCATGCTGTTCCATCCGATTTCGCCGCCGTACAGTGTAACTTCTGCATTGTTTCCCTGGGCATCGTAACTCGATCGAGTAATTACCGTGCGTCTCGAGTACTTCATCCAGTCGAGTCCGGCTCCCAGGCCAACTGCACCAACAGAGCTCAGTCGCTGAAAAACCGCAGTCAAGACAAAAACATTCCTCCAATCATAATCTCTTTCATCAGGTTGCCCATTTCCGAATCTCTCGCTCGCATTGCTATATCCAATACGAAGATTCATCATGGCCGCCGAACCTAATGTTACATCTGCCATTCCAGAGACGACAACCTGTCCTTTAATATCGGGGCCCAGCACGCTGTCGTATCCGTATCCCATTCCCAGTCCAAGAATCCCCCCCTGCCTTTCCTTCACCATTTCTTGTGCGTTGACAGTGACTCCGGCGATCAACATGACCACCATGAAAAACGAACGTGACATCATTTGGCACCTCCTTGTTGTAGTGAAACAGCTACCAAATGATATCTAGTTTCCCATGCATTACCTCAGGACGGCAATTTTTCCAAGCGCTTCGCTCGTGGATGTCTTATCGAACGACTTCGCGATCACCCGGTACAAATAGACACCGTTCGCAAGTTCGGATCCATCACGATCCCGTCCATCCCATGGAATCTGGACAAACCGGTCCGACACCGACGGAGACTCAAGCGTCTGTATCAAACGTCCTGCGACAGTATAGATTTTTATCTCAACGTCGATCGGGTCTGTTGAAGAACGTTGGAACGTGAACGTTGTCGTCCGAGGAAATGGGTTCGGGAAATTGACAACATTATAGATCGAAAGCTGGGATGACGAATGCACTTCGAAATATGTTTCGGCGCTCGAGGCGTTGTTGTAGATATCCCATGCCTTGACGGCGAGCGTATGGCGTCCTTCTGCCAGAGCGCTGAACTGATAACGGACCTGGCCGCTCTGATACGTGTCAAGGTTCCCGCGATAGTAATCCGTCAAATCGATCGACCGCTGCGATCCGTTGAGCGTCGCTTCGAGTTTATGCCCGATCCCGGCCGTGGATGTGTTGATGCCGCTGCTGTCCGTGAGGTCGACAATCAATGACGCATCGGGACTGACGACATCGCCGGCACGGAACGACTCATCCTGAAGGTAGATGTGCATTGTCGGACCAACCGTATCGACTGCTGCAGTTTCGGTCCCCGCGATTGAGAGATTCTCTGTAAACCCCGCGGCATCCGTTGAGTCATTCCACGCATAGATGTCGATTCGTGAACGGTCGTTTGCGTAGGAAACGTCTTTGGGAATTGGAAAGGCCCCCTGCACCTGTCCATTCTTCACCGAAACCTCGCCGCGATAGATCAGGCTGCCGTTTGTTACGAAGGAGTAGTCACCCCACTCCGGAACCGGAACTTTTCTTTTTGAGTCATACGCCTCGAGTATCGCGCGCCCCTGGATCGAACCGAGTGGAGTGCCCGACGCCTTCCTGAGCGTGCCCCGTACCCTGACCTTTCCAAGAGCACCGACGGTCACCAGCGCATATTGATTCTCACCGTTAAGACTGTCGATGGTAACACTGGCGCGAGGAACTGCCAGCCGCATCGTCGGATCTGCAAGGAGATGGTGCTTCTGATCGTTTGTGCTGTACACCTCCTGCTTCGTTTCGAACATCGCGTCACCAAGCCGCAAAGGTCTTCCCTGGCTGTCCGTCTCGCGCAAGAGGTGCTGATAGAACCGCTGGTTCAAGTACGCGTTCTGATCGGAGTATACGACCCGGTCCGCAGTAACCTCGCCGATCGCGCCACGTCCCGACATCAGGATCAGCTGCTCGCCTGCACTGATATCGCTTGCAGAGGCGGGAAAATCGTAGCGGGCATAATCGCACGTGGCGGCGACCAGGAAGAACAACATCCCCTTGTTGTTCAGGAGTGGAAAATCCTGTGCTTCGGAAAAAACGTTCTCGTGTGCCCATTGCTGCGTGTTGCCATGGCCGGTCCAGTTGAGGATGACGGTCCCGCGATTGATCGCCCCGTCGATCGCCACGTTCGCCGTCGGTTTCGTCCGACCTGTGGAAGTATTCACGGTTGGATACTCGACGATAAAGATCTTTTCCTTGTTGAACGTGTCGGGCGTGTAAACCTCGGCCAGCTGCTCTGATTGATCAGTGTGAATCGAGCCATCATCTCCGGTCGTGGTCAGTCCGTCATCGGCCGCGAAGGTGATGCGGTTACGCCATGAGTCATAAGACCTGGAAGTATCGTACGCGATGATTTTGTCGACCACAGTCTTCGCATCATCCACCGAATGCAAGGGAAGCCGGCCTATCGGGAGCGAGATGGTTTGGACGGAAGGATCGAGGAACACAAAGTAGTCATCACTGGCAAGCGTGCTGATTTGCTCATTCGATTCCAGCGTCTCATACGGCGGGACCCAGTTGTGGTCGCTCGTCTTGAGAATGTTCTTGTAATCAAAGCTACCCGCACCAAACAGGAGCACATACTGCGGCTTGATAGTCCAGGTTGTCTGTGTATACTTCAGGAACTCCCGAATGGAGAGTGGATCGACAACACCGGAGGAGAATTCATTGTAGACCTGACTGAGATTCACCACCAATGAGCGCAATTGATCAGTCTGTTCCCGGTGAGCACGAAGCCGCTCTGCATCCGCCAAAAAATCGGGGGGCGAGAGGATGACGAAATCTGCTCCCCCACTTAGTCCATGCAGATTTGAATTTGCAGCACGTTGGACATTCGCTGCCGTCCTGAATCCCTTCGGCCCAACCGCGATGAACTCTCTAACCGATCCGGCCGTCTGTGCCGCCTGAAAGCGCGCAAGCGATGCATCCGCCGCGTCGAACGCAAGGTTCGTCAGCTGCTTCACGGTTTTATGATCGGTGATATCAAACACATTGATGTCACGCGATGAGAACTTCGAGATAGTGTATTCCACAATTGCCGTTGTATCGGGGGAAGTAAAAATCAGCGAGTCATTGTCCGCTTCAAAACGGCGAGCATAAAGTATTTCAAACCAATCGAGCCGCCCCTCCGCAGCGGGATTGCTCGTTACAAACTGCAACCGCAGAACACTCCGGTCA